>Ga0163144_10016127_pt1 | contig 15331 bp, 13 predicted proteins | sample OliLak19BULKMAT1_FD_123175 | JGI IMG/M metagenome (GOLD analysis project Ga0163144, IMG submission 123175) | Freshwater microbial mat bacterial communities from Lake Vanda, McMurdo Dry Valleys, Antarctica - Oligotrophic Lake LV.19.BULKMAT1 | ecosystem: Environmental > Aquatic > Freshwater >... | reverse complement strand
ATCGCAATAACATCGCCACAGAGTTGCTGGGGATCGAAGTGTTCGGCCATTGCGCGACGGCCACCCGCAACGAGTTTGGCACGTAGTTCCGGTTGATCGAGGATCGCGAGCATGGCCTGCGCCAGGGCGGCGCTGTCATCATAGGGGATGAGCAGGCCACTGACACCATCTTCAATCAGTTCATCAATGACAGGGATGCGGGTTGAGATGATGGGAACTTCGGCGGCCATCCCTTCCAATATCGGCAACCCAAAGCCCTCATAGCGTGATGGGAAGGGTAGGACATCGCTGGTACGCAACAGCGCTAGCTTCTGCTCCTCGCTAATAGTTCCAAGAAAATGCAGGTTGTTGGCTACACCGCGCTCGGCGGCCATGGCTTGTAGTGTGCCGCGCTGCTCGGGGTTGTGGGTCACAAACACAAACGATGCATCTGGGAAGCGTTCAACAACGGCTGGCATGGCTGTGACAACCATATCATAACATTTGCGGATGGTCAGTTGGCCGATATAGGGAATAATTGGCCGCGTATATGGCAGATCAAGCACTGGCGCTTGGCCACGCATAAACTCCATATCAAGCCATAATGGCACAACCTTGCTTGGGATGGCGGCATAGCCAAGCTTGGCAAGGATATCGGCCTCGTGGCGGGAGCATGGAATAAACGCATCGGTTCGGCGCAATGGGGCGTGAATGGCATAGTTGCGGAAGTGATCAACGATTGTTGCTTTCAATCGCAATGGGTGCAGGCTGGCAGGTCGCAGTTCTAGCAGAATCCGGCGCAGCAGTTCGCGTGGCGTTGCGATGAGGTTTTCTGGATGTGGGTTGTGTTCATATGGCCGCTCGCGATCCGCAACCAACCAGCGATCATGATACGGGCCAAGCCATGTCCATACTACTGGAATGCCCTGTTGTTTGAGCCAGCGTACCGCCTGATAGGCCAGCACATTGCGTGGGTGCAGAATATGGGCAACATCGGGGCGAGGCAGCGATTTCAGGGTGGCCAGTAGTTCGCGGGCTGGGAAGAATTGCGGCAGAACGCGCTGCACATCAATGCCATCGATTACCTCGCGTCGCTCACTCAACCCAAGATGTGGTTGATCTGGTTGGCGATAGGTAATGGCGTGAACGGTATGACCGGCCCGAACAAGCGCTTGTCCAAGCGTTCGCTCAGGCCAATTGCGAAATATCTGGCTTACGCCGCCGAGACCAAGAATGAGAACACGCATAGAACCATTCTACCACGCCGCCACAGCCAAAGAGATCGGCCTGTTTCTGGTATAATATAATCCTAAACACTTTCATAACCTGCATATTATACAAGGAGGCTCTGGCCGTGGTTTCATATATTGCCCAGTTTGTCTATCTTTTGTTCGAAATCCTTTCATTTGCAATCCTGGGGCGGGTGTTGCTCACCTGGGTTGACCCAATGGGCAATATGCGCATCAGCCAGATTCTTCGTGATGTGACCGAACCAATTCTGGCACCCATTCGCAGCCTGCTGCCGAACATGCAAACATTCGATTTCTCACCGATTATTGCGATGCTGCTGCTGCAAGCCCTCGGTCGCCTACTTGTGATGAGCATTTCGGGGAACTGATGTCGGCTTCTGCCCCGCAGCGCCCAGATCGTGCGCTTCCACTGGTTGTGTTCTTTGCTGGAGTTGGGACGCTGGGGGTCGAGATGATCGCCTCACGGCTTCTGGCTCCATATTTTGGTACCTCACAGCCAATCTGGGCAGCCGTGATTGGCATGACGCTGATCTATCTGGCGCTTGGCTACCATTTCGGTGGCCGTCTGGCGGATCGCCGCCCCGATCCACGCTTGCTGTATCGCATTCTGTTGCTCTCCGGCCTGCTGACGGCCTGCATTCCGCTGCTTGCGCGCCCAATTCTGCGAACGGCCCAGGCTGCCCTTGCCGAGGTTGCGGTCGGCGGGTTCCTTGGGGCGCTGGTTGGCGTGTTGCTGTTGTTTGCGGCACCAATCATTCTACTGGCGATGGTCAGCCCTTTTGCGGCCCGGTTGCAACTGTTCAAGGCAGGCGCAACCCTCACAACTGCTGGCGCAACTGTCGGAACACTCTCGGCGCTCTCCACCATTGGCTCGATTGTTGGCACATTCCTCACCGTCCTGTTGCTGATTCCCTGGATCGGAACCACCAGCACAACCCTGTTGTATGCCGGATTACTGGTGCTGTTGGGGGCTGTAGCGCTGCGTAGCCGCCAGGCAATCATTGCTGTGGCTGTATTTGTTGTGCTGGCGATGATCACACTCGCAACAGTTGGCGGGGTCAAATCGGCTGGTTGTGAGGGCTGCACACTGATCGCAGAGATCGAGTCGCCCTATAACTATATCCAGGTTGGTGAGCGCCCAGGATCAGTTGGTACCCAGATGGTGCTGATGCTGAATGAGGGCCTGGCGATTCATTCAATCTATAATCCGCGCTATGAGCAGAGTGGTGACGCACGCGATCTGCTGAGCAATGGTGGGCCATGGGATTATTTTGGGATTGTGCCATTCTTCTACCCCAATCGCGATCCCGCAACCGTGCGTAGCCTGGCGATGCTTGGTGCTGGTGCAGGAACGGTGCCAGCCCAGTTTCTGGCGATCTATGGATCGGATGCGATTGTGGATTCTGTTGAGATCGACCCGCAGATTATTGAGGCTGGGCGGCAGTATTTTGGACTCCATGATGTAACCACTGGATCACGCTACCCCAACTATCGCACCTATGCCCAGGATGCGCGCTACTGGCTGGCAACCACCAACAAGCAATACGATATCGTGGCGCTTGATGCCTACCATCAGCCGTATATCCCGTTCCATCTGACGACTGTGGAATTTTTTCAGGAGGCACGTGCCCATCTGACGGAACAGGGTGCAGTTGTTGTCAATGCCGGTTTGGGGCCAGATGGCGATGATCGGCTTGGGCAGGCGATTGCAGCAACCATGCGGGCGGTCTTTCCAGAAGTGTATGTGATCGAGACCAAGCGCCAGAGCAACCAGATGATTGTGGGTCTCAATCGGCCAGTTGGCGATGGGTGGGCCAATATGGTCGCAAACTACCAGCGCATCAGCAATCCGGCCTTGCGCCAGATCCTTGAATCGGTCAATGTCAGCGAACGCCCAGTTGATCCACGCTATACGCCATTAACCGATGACCGTGCTCCGATTGAGGCATTGATCGATAGTTTGATTTTTGAGCAGGTTGCTCCGTGATAGGTGATGCGCTCAATGCCTTTAGCGAGGTGTTGTTACCTGTTGTTGTGGTTGTGGTGCTTGGGTATCTGCTACGGCGATCATTTGCGCTCGATATTCGCACCCTCAATCGCGCAAGTCTGTATGTTTTCAGCCCATGCCTTGTGTTTGTGACGCTTCTGCGTACCGAGGTTGCTGGTGCCGCAGCATCTCGGCTGGTGATGCAGATGCTGCTGGTGATGAGTTCAACACTGTTGTGTGGGTTTCTGGTGGCGGCCTGGTTGCGCCTGATTGGCCCACAGCGCAGTGGGTTTCTGCTCACCACAACATTCATGAACTCCGGCAACTATGGTTTATCGGTTACGCGGTTTGCCTTTGGCGAGGCTGGCTTCCAGTTTGCGCTCATTAGCTATCTCACGCAGGCCATTCTTTCACAATCGCTGGCCGTGTATCTGGCCTCAGCCGGGAGTAATGGGCGCCGCGCTGCGCTCACACAGGTCTTTCGGGTTCCGTTGATCTATGCGGTAGTGTTGGCGCTTGGGTTGCGTTTGTTTGGCATTCGCCTTGATGAAACGCAGGGCCCGATTGCCGTTGGCCTCTATCGTGGGTTGCGCCTAGTTGCCGATGCAACACTGCCATTGCTGCTGCTTATTCTTGGAACACAACTGCATGCCCAACCGAAGCTGGAAGCACGCGGGGCGCTTGGCGCGGCCATGTTGATCCGGCTACTGCTCTCGATACCGCTGGCCTATGGTGCAGGGCTGCTGCTTGGCCTCAGCGGATTGCCGCTGTATGTCGGGGTGATCCAGGCAGCGATGCCAACGGCTGTGAACATGATGGTAGTGGCGCTTGAGTTCGATGCCTGGCCGGAATTTGTCAGCAATGGTGTTGTTGCAACAACCCTTGGCAGCCTGGTTTCCCTGACGATCCTGATTGCGGTGGTGCGTTGACCCTGACACGGTGAGGGGGTGACAGCCTGACACGGTGAAGATGCTTGATCGAGTACCACATCTATAGAAGCACAATCACCTGGTCGCGAAACGCCACCTGGTCACCTGGTCAAGAATGTCACTTATGCTCATGGTCATGCTCGTGGGCGTGATCCAGCCAATGCTGATGCTGGTGGCGGTGTGCTTGGCCGCGTGGTGGCAGTTCTTCGGGCGCATGGCTATGATCTGGCCCGAGATGAGCAGGGTGGTTATGGCCAAACCAGCGCATGGTCGCATCGTAGTTCTGCGTTAATAAGCTCTGACCGTGATGCCAACGCCGCTTGTAGATATCAAAGTTCTTCTTGCTCTTGGTCGCCCGATCCTCATCGCTGAGGCTATACCATTCGCGATGTGGATGTTTTTCGATCAGCGCTGCCAGTGCCGGAAGCGCCTGCACGCGGTAGCCAGCCGTCTTGAACTGAAAGCTATAGGCGATATCCATCAGCCGATAGAAGCGGAACTTCTCATCAGCCTGGCCGATCTCTTCCAGCAGATCGCGCCTGAATGCCATCAGGTAGCCCTCAATCGCATCAACATCAGGGCCTTCACTCTCCTGGAACTCCTTCAGATCGCTGGTGATCAGACCATATGGCCCGACCAGCCCGATCTCCTGTTCGGCCAAGGCCTGTTCGATTATCTGCCAAATCGGGGCCTGCACCTCAATCGAGGTATCCAGCCAGATGATGATCCGCCCACTGCTGGCGCGGCTGGTTGCGTTGCGGCCTGCGGCAAACCCGAGATTATGATCGGCAAAGATGATCCGTAGCGCAATCGATTGCCCAGTTTCATCGCGTAGCCCATCGCGAGCCAGATCCTGAAGATACGCCACCGTTTCATCGGTTGAGCCATTGTCGATCACCACGATTTCGATATCATACCCAGCTCGGTGCTGCACCAGGCTTGTGATACAACGAGCCAGATCAGCGCGGCTATCGCGGGCTAGTAGATTGACCGAGAAGGCATGCTGATCGGCTAGCGCACGCATATCGGGTGCTTCGGCAGAACGGGTGATCGATGGAAATTCTTCGTCGGCAGCCAGATGGAGCGCCAATGGCCCAGTTGGTGTGTCGCGCAGTTGGAATCCAGCAGCCGCTACCTGGCTGCGAATGGCATCGGCTTCGGCATAGCGGCCCTCGGTGCGTAGCATGGCCCGTTCGGCAATCAGAACGGCAATCGATTCGGGAAGTTGGACAGTTGGGCGCTGGATCGATGTTGTTGCTAGGCCAAAGCCCAATACCTGATCCCATTCACGCAGCAGTATAAGTTTCTCGGCTGGGGGGATAAGCCGATCACGGCGGATCATCTTCCAGACCACCGCCAGCGCCCGTGGCAGGTTCAGATCATCGGCGAGTGCTGCACGGAACGAATCGCGATAGCGATCAATCAGATCAGCCTCTATTCGTTGATGATCGCCAATTTCATTAGCCAGCCGAATTGCTGCCAGCCGTAGCCGATTCAGGCCGGTTTGGGCGGCACGTAGTGCACCAAAGGTGAAGTTGAGCCGGCTACGATAGTGGGTGGTTGCATACAAATAGCGCAGTGCCAATGGCTCGAAGCCTCGTGACTCGATATCCGTACGAGTATAGGCATTGCCCGTCGATTTGGCCATTTTGAGTCCATCGGCCAGCAGATGCTGGGCATGCGCCCAGATATTGACGAATGGATGGCCGGTATAGCCCTCGCTCTGAGCGATTTCGTCCTCGTGGTGTGGGAAGATATTATCAACACCGCCTGTATGGATATCGAAGTGGTTGCCAAGGTATTTCATGCTCATGGCGCTACACTCGATATGCCAGCCAGGGAATCCACGGCCCCATGGGCTTTCCCAGGCCAGTTCGCGGCCCGCTTCGGCAGCCTTCCACAGTGCAAAATCCTCGGGGTTACGCTTGTTCAGATCAGCGGTATCGCGCACGCTCTCGATCATACCAGCTATCTGATTGCCAGAGAGTTTGCCATATTCTGGGAAGCTAGCCACATTGAAGTAGATATTGCCGCCAGCTGCATAGGCCAGTTTATTGCCGATCAACCCTTCGATGATTGTGATCATCTCGGGTACATGCTCGGTTGCACGCGGCAGAACATGCGCCAGCAGAATATTCAGCGCAGCCTCATCTTCAAGAAATGCGTCCGTATAAAAAGTTGCGATCTCGGCAGAGGTGCGGCCTTCCTTACGCGCCTGGGCGATCAGCTTATCCTCGCCGCGATCAAGCAATTCCACCCGCATATGGCCAACATCGGTAATATTCTTCACATGCACCACATTCAGGCCAAAAAATGTCAGTGTACGGCGAATCCAATCGCTCATGGCAAAGGTACGCAGGTTGCCAATATGAATGTAACGGTACACCGTTGGGCCGCAGCTATAGATCTTGACTAGCCCAGGCTCGATTGGCTCAACCAGCTCCTTGTGATGGGTGAGCGTGTTATATATGCGCAGCATCGCAGCAATCCTTCTTGTGTGAGATACATTCAGGTATGTCTATTCATTGTAGCATGATCAATTGGTTTGACCGCCCGCAATTCCTCCGTTATACTATGTGTGTTGTATGCAAATAACCGTATATTAAAACATTCGAACATATACTTATTCTCTGAAAGGAACTGCATTGAATCAAACAACCAATCGTTTCCGCGCAGAATTCTTCAAGGCACTCGGGCATCCCGTGCGCGTTGTATTGCTGGAAGCATTGCGAGCAGGCGAGAAGAACGTTGGCGAACTTCAGGAATACCTCAATCTGGAGCAATCCAGTGTTTCACGGCAGTTGGCCGTGTTGCGTGCGCGTGGAATTGTTGATGATCGCAAGGAAGGCACGACGGTGTACTATCGTGTTCGTGATCCAATGGTCTTTCAGTTGCTCGATATGGCCCGCTCCATCTTTAATAATCACCTGATCGATACGCAGGAAATGCTACAGAAGATCGCCGATGAACGAGTAGCGAGCTAAAGATCGAAGGAATATTGGTATGAAGATCAATCTTGGTAAACTCCCAATTGTGGCAATCTGGCGGCGCGAATTTGCTGGCTATAACGCAACAACCTTCCGGCGGGATGTGTTAGCTGGCCTGACGGTTGGCGCGGTGGCGCTGCCGCTCGCTCTGGCGTTTGGCGTTGCCAGTGGTGTGACACCAGCAGCTGGGCTAGTGACTGCAATCATCTCCGGTTTGGTGATCGCCGGGCTTGGTGGCGCAGCATATCAGATCAGTGGCCCAACTGGCGCGATGTCGGCCATCCTGATCGTCGTCGCACAGCGCTATGAACTCAGCGGCCTATGGGTTGCGTGTATCCTGGCCGGGCTGTTTCTGATGTTGCTTGGCATCTTTCGATTAGGGCGCTATATCGCATTCATCCCATCGCCTGTGATTACCGGCTTTACAAGTGGCATCGCCCTGATTATTGCGATAGGCCAGATCGATAATGCCCTTGGTGTTGTGACGCCCAAGGCCGAGAATACGCTCGAAAAGCTGCTGCACTATGTCACCAACCCGCCACTTCCCGATTGGCATGCGCTCGTGATTGTGGCGATTGTCATGATTACGATGCTGATCCTGCCACGGCTCTCGAAAAACATCCCTGGATCATTGGTCGGTATCGCCATTGCATCGATCCTCGCGCTCCTGCTTGGCTGGAATGTCAAACAGATCGGGGCTATTCCACAAACATTGCTGCTTGATCAGCGCTTGACCTGGGAGTCGATTCCATGGAATCATGTGACCGATCTGCTCTCTCCGGCGATCTCGATTGCGGCACTTGGTGCGATCGAAAGCCTGTTGTGTGGTGCGGTTGGCGCAAACATGACCGGCGAACCAATGGATAGTAATCAGGAATTGATCGGCCAGGGCATCGGCAACCTGATCATTCCCTTCTTTGGTGGCGTACCGGCTACAGCGGCGATTGCACGTTCGAGTGTTGCGATCAAAAGTGGTGGCGCAACCCGCATGACAAGCTTCATTCATGCTGGCGTGTTGATTGCGAGTGTGTTTGTGCTTGGCCCATTGATTGGCCAGATCCCGTTGGCCGCATTGGCCGGGGTGCTGCTGATGACTGCCTGGCGCATGAATGAATGGGAGTCGATCCAGTTTTTTGCTCGCACGCGCATGAAACATGCCCTGGCTGCTATGTTCGTTACCATGCTGGCGACGGTTGCGCTTGATCTCACACAGGCGATTCTGATTGGTATTGCAATCTCGGCGATCATCTATCTTCAGCAATCGGCTGGCAGCACAGCCGTGAAGGGCGAGCCTGTCAATCTTGAGCGTATGCGCACACAGGGCCATAATTTGCAAATATCGTGCCCGAAAGTGCATGTATACTATCTGACAGGGCCGATCTTTTTTGGGAGTGTCCATAGTGTGCTTGAATCATTCGAAACCGCCCGTGATTTTCGGACACTGATCATCTCGATGCGTGGTGTGCCAATGGTTGATGTGATGGGCACACAGGCGCTGACCCAGATTATCGAAGAGCAGCACAAACGCGGCGGCGATGTCTATTTTAGTGGCGTGCAGCCAGCCGTGCGCGAGATGTTTGCTCGCACCGAAGTATTGCAGATGGTTGGCGAGGATAAAATCTTCTGGGGTGCCGATCTTGCGATTATGGCGGTTCATCGCCAGCACACAGAAACGGGCTGCATCTATTGCCGCAGCCATCCCGAGGAATTAACAGCCATTCAGGAGGTATAATTGGTTACAGTCACTCGGTGAAGATTGCCCTCTATAATCTAACCACAACCACCAAATTCGGTGGTGTAGAGAGCTTCGTCTGGGATCTGGCCCGCGAACTCGCCCAACGTGGCCAATCGATCACCATCATCGGTGGCAATGGGTCGCGCCTTGAGGCTGTTGCTGGTGTACGTGTGCTGACGTTTCCGTTTGTTAGCCGTACCCTGATTCAAGCGATACCACCACTGCGCCGGGCCTATGCCGAGGCCAAATTGCTTGAACGGCTCTCGCTGGCTGTGAGCGCGCTCCCGCATCTGATCGCCGCTCGCTACGATATTATTCACCTGCAAAAGCCCTATGATCTGGCACCAGCATTATTGGCTGGCCGGTTGAGTGGCGCGAGGGTTATTCTTGGCTGCCATGGCGAGGATTTCTATCGTGGCGACCGCATGTTGGCGCGGCGGGCCGATGGTTCCGTCTCGTGTAGCCATTATAATGCGCGCACAATTGCAGCCCGCTATGGCTTTATGCCACAGGTTGTGTTCAATGGTATCGATACGAACCTGTTTCGTCCCGTTGCGCCCGATCCGAAAATTCTGGCATTGCGAGGCGGTTCAATGGCCACACGATTGTTACTGTGGGTGGGCCGCTTCCAGCCATGGAAGGGCGTTGATATTGCCATTCGGGCCTTGTTGCACATCCCCAATGCCATACTTGTAATCGCTGGCGATGGCCAGGAGCGCGCTAATCTGGAGCAACTGACGACAGAACTGGGATTGGTTGAACGCGTGCATTTCCTTGGCTCGGTTGCACGCGCCGATCTGCCGGCAATCTATGCGGCTAGTGATCTTCTGCTTGCAACCAGTTTCGCCAGCGAGACGTTCGGAATCGGGCCAGTAGAAGCCCAGGCCTGTGGGTTGCCTGTTGTTGCATCACGATTTGGCGGCTTTCCAGAAGTGATTGATCAAGGCAGAACCGGCCTGCTCTATCCGCCGCGTGATGAGCAGGCATTGGCCGCTGCCGCCAATAGCCTATTGAACAACCCAGCACGCCGGGCGGCCATGGCAACTGCGGCACCGGCCTGGGCAGCCCAATTCGCCTGGCCCGCAGTTGCGGATCGGGTCGAGGCGGTGTATCGGGGGATTCGGTAGAGACGCGAACCTCACCCCGCCCTACGGGCACCCCTGCGATTCGGAGAGGGGCTGGGGTGAGGTAGATCATTCTCATCGAGGTATGAGTATAATAGTATGGGTATATCCTCGTAAAGGCATTCGCTCAGACAGTAGGTTTTTGGTGGAAGGCCGTGTGTGCATGAGCCGAAAGCTCATCCAAAATATCAAGCAGATCGCTCTGGGAGCACTACTGGCACTGGTGATCTTCGGCGTTGCCTGGCAGCGGCGCTACCGCCGTATTCGTGATGATGCCGAGCGCCGCACAATTCTGTTTCATGCAGCGCAGCAAATCGGCGATAGCCTGGATCTTGAAGAGCTGTATATTGCTATTCATCGGGCAGTTGCACGCATGATGCCCTGCGACGCACTCGTGATCTCGCTTCTTGACCCAAAGCGCCAGGAATTAGAAGATGTGTATCTATTCGACAAAGATGGCCGTTGGCCTGGGACGCGCTATCCTGTTGGCACAGGCATCGTTGGCTACACAATTGCGAATGGTATATCGCAGCGGATCGATGATCTCACCGATGAGGTGATCGCTGCCACGGGAGCACAGTTCTTTGGCAGCACCGAGAAGCGTGTACGCTCGCTATTGATGGTGCTGATGCGCCGTGGAACACAGATCGTTGGCGTACTTTCGGCTCAGGCACACCCAGCTCATATCTACACAGATGCCGATCTGGAGATCTTGGAGCTGCTTTCGGCAAATGCGGCCATCGCTATCGAAAATGCCCGCCTGTTTGCCGAGACACGCCTATTGGCGATTACCGATAGTTTAACCGGTGCCTATAATCGGCGGCACTTTTTTGAATTGGCCGAACACGAATGGACACGTGTGGCTCGGCATCCTGCACCAATTGCCGCAATGATGATCGATGCGGATTACTTCAAGCGTGTGAATGATACCTTTGGTCATATGGTCGGTGATGAGGTTCTGCGTGCCATCGCTATTCGCTGTAGCGAGACAATCCGGGCAATCGATATTATGGGCCGCTATGGTGGTGAAGAGTTTGCCATTTTGCTGCCCGATACAACACTCGAACAGGCTCAGCTTGTAGCCGAGCGCCTGCGGCTGTATATTGCTGCCACGCCGATTCTTATCGACACCAGCCCATTGATGATGACTGTCAGTATTGGTGTGGCAAGCTGCGAAAGGCAAGCTGCGATCACTCTCGATCAGTTGCTGGATCGGGCAGATCAGGCACTCTATAGGGCCAAACACCAGGGCCGCAACCAGGTGTGCTTGTGGGCGGAACTGCCAATAGCAGAAATCTTAAGTTAACTGCTCCTGTGCAGGGATCGTCAATGTCGGGTGCCACATGAAACCTGCTATACTATTTGCCACATGAACCTCATTGCTATATCACTTGACTGAACTGCTGAAGGAGCTACCATGCCAGCGCCACATCGCCAGGCCACCCTGTTTGTCAGTTGTTTGGTTGATCAGATCTACCCCCAGATTGGTATGGCTGCAGTTGATCTGCTTGAACGACATGGTGTTGAGGTGCATGTTCCCAAGGGATTGACGTGCTGTGGCCAGATGGCCTTCAATGCTGGCTTCCGTGATGATGCCCGTGTCGTTGCTGGCCGAACGCTCGAAATTCTACGCGGCCAGGGCGATGTCGTATTACCATCTGGCTCGTGTACATCCATGATCAGGCACTTGTACCACGAACTATTCAAGGGCACGGCCCACGAGGCTGCCGCCGATGATCTGGTTGGGCGCACCTATGAGCTAACAGAATATCTTGTTGATGTGCTTGGTGTGACTGATGTTGGTGCCCGTTTCGATGGCCGAATTACCTATCACGATGCCTGCCATGGCCTGCGCTTTCTTGGATTGGAACAGCAGGCCCGCACATTGCTGAATGGCGTGGAACAGGCGGAACTTGTGCCACTCCAGGGCTGCGATGAATGCTGTGGGTTTGGTGGGCTGTTTGCAATCAAAATGGCCGATATCTCCGAGGCCATGCTGAAACGCAAAGTCGCGGCAATTGAGGCAAGCGGTGCCGATCTTCTCGTGCTTGGCGATGTGAGTTGTATGATCCAGATAGCCGGCGGCCTGAAAAAAGCTGGATCGAAAGTGCGGACACGGCATATTGCCGAAGTATTGGCCAACCGAGTTGGGGAGAGGTAGCTATGGCAAGCCAGCCCATCCCATTTTTTGATCGTGTCGATGACGCACTCCACGATGGTTCGCTACAGACAGCACTGGGCCGTGCGACTGGCCGTTTCATTGCTAACCGAGGCAATGCTTTTGCGGCACTCGAATCAGCCGATGATCTACGAACGAGCGCCCGTGCCATTCGGGCACATGCCCTGGCGCACCTCGATGAACTCCTGATCAAGCTTTCCGATACTGTCGAATCACGCGGTGGACATGTGTGTTGGGCGGAGGATGCCGAAAGCGCCAGACGTTATATTGTTGATCTTGCCAAAGCCCGTGGCGTCCAGATGATTGTCAAATCGAAGTCGATGGCATCGGAGGAGATCCATCTCAATCATGCGCTCGAAGAAGCACAGTTCCATGTCGTCGAAACCGATCTTGGCGAGTTCATCATTCAACTGGCTGGCGAAACCCCTTCGCATATTATTGCGCCATCGATCCACAAAACCCGCGAACAGGTGCGCGATCTGTTCGTTGAACACCTCAACATGATCCCCACCGATGATATTCCAACCATGGCTGGCACGGCCCGCACTGAGTTGCGTCAGCGCTTTTTGCACGCCGATATGGGCATTAGTGGGGTCAACTTTGGCGTTGCCAATGAAGGCGCGATTGTGATCGTCGAGAATGAGGGTAATGCGCGCCTGACGACAACTGCTCCACGGATTCATGTGGCTGTGATGGGTATTGAGCGGGTATGCGAAAAGCTGGAAGATCTTGGCGTGTTGTTGCAGGTGTTGGCCCGTTCGGCAACCGGCCAACGACTCTCGGTGTATACATCGATTCTGAGTGGGCCACGCCGCCCTGGCGAAACCGATGGGCCGGAAGAGTTTCATCTTGTACTGCTGGATAATGGCCGCTCACGGATCTTGAGCGAACAGTATGCCGAGGCATTAATGTGCATCCGCTGTGGCGCATGTTTGAATGTCTGCCCCGTGTATCAGGCAATTGGTGGGCATGCCTATGGCAGTGTATATCCAGGGCCGATTGGCGCGGTGCTCAGCCCGCTACTGCAACCAGATCTGCCGGAAGTCGAGAAATTGCCACATGCCTCCAGCCTGTGTGGTGCCTGCCAGGAAGCCTGCCCGGTGGGGATAGCGATTCCCGATATGCTCTTGCGCCTGCGAGCCGATGCAGTTGTTGCAGGTAAAACCCAGGCCATTGAGCAGATCGCCATTGGTGGCTGGAAACAAATGATGATGAACCCAACCCTCTTCCGAACTGGAGGGAAACTAGCTGCCTTTGGCACCCGTTTGCTTGGCCGTAATGGTAGTGTCGATTGGCTACCGCCACCATTCAATCAATGGACGAAGAGCCGAGCCTTCCCGCAATTCGCCGAAAAATCCTTTACAGAATTATGGGAAGAGCGCCAGAAGCAGAGCCAGAAGTAGGAGTCAGAATACGAATGCGGCTACGCCGCAGACACGATGCATGAACAGAGCCTTCGGATCGCATTATCGGCTATCGGTTATCGGTCTATCGGCTATGCTCACGATAGGAGGCACAAATGGATTTAACTATCGAGTGTGAACAGGAAGTTGATGGGCGCTGGGTTGCTGAAGTGATAGAGTTACCAGGGGTACTGAGTTACGGCTCAACTCGCGATAGCGCAATCACTCATGTCCAGGCATTAGCATTACGAGTCCTAGCTGATCGACTGGAGCAGGGTGAAGCTGCTCCAACATGGACACCAATTGCGTTTGCGACCGCTGCATGAGCCAGTGGTCTTCAACAAAAGCTCGCCGAGTATTAGCTGCCCTCCTGCACATTGGTTGGCGTGTCAAGCGCATTACCGGATCGCATAAGATTCTGGAACGACTAGGATGGGCAGATGTTGTGTTTGCTTTCCACGATAACGAAGAATTGGGTCCTCGTATGCTTGCACGGCTTGCTAAATACACAGGCCTCACACCAGACGATCTTTAGTCCAACTCGGAGGCACAAATGTCCACAACAATAGATGATCTTGTCGAGCACACGATTACCATTAAACTGCCATCAAAGCAACCAATACCAGCTTGGGAGGTGGCATTGCTATTTCCACCCCAGGGTGCATGGAGCAAAGAAGAATATCTTGCGCTGACCGATTCAACAAATAATTTGGTTGAATATACTCAGGGACAGATTGAGGTATTGCCAATGCCAACTGAAAAGCATCAACGTATTCTGGAGTTTATCTTCTTCATTGTGCGTGAGCTCATGCATTCGACTGGTGGGCGAGCTTTTTTCTCACCTTTACGGCTGTATATCGAACCAGATCGGTATCGCGAGCCAGATATTCTCCTGGTTGTCGATAAACACGATCCACGGCGTGCGGATCGCTACTGGAGCGGTGCCGATCTTGTGGTCGAAATTGTCAGCCCGGATAACCCCGAACGTGATTGGGTGCAGAAGCGAGCCGATTATGCGCGGGCAGGCATCCCCGAATACTGGATCGTGGATCCACAACAGGAACGAATTGCGGTGCTGCGCCTCGATGGCGATGTGTATGCGGAACACGGCCTGTTTACACGCGGCGAGATAGCGACATCGGTATTGCTACCCGATCTACGGGTTGATGTGACAGCTGCATTGGATGCAGAGTAGGGCGTATTCAGGAGTCAGATTTCAGCCGTCAGGAGTTACGGCAGCGGGTAGAGACGCTCCGGTGGAGCGTCTGGAGTTAGAATTAGCCACCCACGCATGTCGATTGTAGCCGAGGCATGACCAACAGGCATTAGCAAGCATATGACATCTATTACGGGTCCAGGGGCGATAGCCCTTGGCCGGGGGTGGCCCAAAGGGCACCCCGGGCGGCGGGCCGGCCCGACCGCGGGTTTGGGGCGCGGAGCCCCAAATGATGAAATCATATAGGATGTTGGGCATGTCGCCCAAATTAATCAAAAGAAGAAAACCATGACTACCAGCCGTGAGCGTATGCTCGCCAAGATCCAATCAGGGCTTGTCGCGGTTCGCCCGATTATGGAAGCCGAAGCCGCATTGGCACCCCATGCCGCACCAGCGCATGTTCACCCAGCCCAGGATGATCTGGTGGCGCAGTTTGCCGCCGAATTGATCAAACTGGAATGCTTTCCGCATCCATGTGCCGATGATGAAGAGGCGCTTGACCTGATCGGGGAAATCCTGGCCAAGCACGCTGCACATTCGGT
>Ga0163144_10016125_pt1 | contig 15332 bp, 16 predicted proteins | sample OliLak19BULKMAT1_FD_123175 | JGI IMG/M metagenome (GOLD analysis project Ga0163144, IMG submission 123175) | Freshwater microbial mat bacterial communities from Lake Vanda, McMurdo Dry Valleys, Antarctica - Oligotrophic Lake LV.19.BULKMAT1 | ecosystem: Environmental > Aquatic > Freshwater >... | reverse complement strand
CGCCAGCGCCAGCGCCAGCGCCAGCGCCAGCGCCAGCGCCAGCGCCCCGCATGCCGCCGAGCAGCCGACCCCCCGGCTCGCGGCGCGCGATCTGGCGGTCGGCTCACGGCTCAAGGACGTCTCTTTCGAGCTGCGTGCGGGCGAGGTCCTGGGACTGGCCGCCCTCGAGGGCCAGGGCCAGGATGAGCTGTTCGACATCCTCGCCGGCGCCCGCCGTCCAGACGGCGGCGAGCTGCTGGTCGATGGAACGCCTGTCTCATTCCGGCACCCCGCGGACGCGATCAAGGTCGGGATCGTGTATGTGCCGGCCGATCGCGCCGAGGCATTGTTGATGCAACGCTCCGTGCGCGAGAATGTCGCGCTGCCGTACATCGCCGGCTTCCGGTCCTGGGGGCCCATCTCGATGGCCGCCGAAGGGACCAGGGTCAACGCCGCGGTGGCCCAGCTCCAGATCGACACGCGCGCGGCGTCGGAGGTCCGCCAACTCTCCGGCGGCAACCAGCAGAAGGTGACGATCGCCCGCTGGGTGACCGGCGGGGTCCAGACGATGCTGTGCTTCGACCCGACTCGCGGGATCGACATCGGGACCAAGCAGCAGATTTACGCGCTGGTCCGCGAGCTGGCCGCATCGGGGGCCGCGGTCCTCTTCTATACATCCGAGCTCAAGGAGATCCAGCTGACCTGCGACCGTGCGATCGTCATGTTCGGCGGCAGGATCGTCGCCGAGATCCCGGTCGCGGAGGCCGACGAGCCGACCTTGCTCAGGGCCGCCTACGATCTTTCACCGGATGTTCCGATGCCGGAGGAAGTCGCGGCGGAGGAACTAGCCGCCGAGGGACTCACGGCGCCGGACCCCGGGGCCATCGCCGATGCCGGATCGACCGCCGGCGGCCCGGCGGTGTCGGCGTGAGCGCGGCCGTCGACGCCGGCACGGCGGGGCGATCGGATCTGCTGGCGCAGGTTCGCCACTGGTCGCAGCGCAATTCGTGGACGCTGGCCCTGCTCGGCCTGTTCGCCGGGATCCTCCTGTTCACGTACGTCATCCAGCCGAGTTACGGCGCCGCGCAGCTCCAGGGCCTCGCCATCGGGGCCCTCCCGCTCGCGATGGCGACCGTCGCCCAGGCCATCGTCGTCATCTCCGGGGGCATCGACCTGTCGGTCGGCTCGATGATGGCGCTCACGAGCGTGACGGCGGCCCTGCTCATGAAGGATCAGCCAGAGGCGTTCGCGATCCCGGTCGTGTTCGGGGTCCTCGCGCTGGGCCTGATCCTGGGCATCGTCAACGGCATGCTCGTGGTCATCACACGCGTCCCCGACATCGTCGTGACGCTGGCCATGTCGTTCGTGTGGGCCGGAGCGGCGCTGGTGGTCCTTCGCACGCCTGGTGGCGGCTCCGCGGACTGGCTGACGGATCTCGTCACCGGCTCCATCGGCAGCGAGTGGGTCCCGCGGGCGCTCGTAACGCTCCTGGTGATCGTCGGGGTCATCTGGATCCCATTGCGCCGGTCGACCGCCGGTCTCGCACTCTACGCGATCGGCAGCGACCGACTGGCCGCCTTCAGGAGCGGCGTCCCCGTCGGCCGCACGAAGGTCTTCGCGTACATGCTGGGAGGACTGTTCTCGGCGTTCGGCGGCCTTGCGCTCACGGCGACCACCGGCATCGGGACGCCCGTCCCGGGCGCCTACACACTCCTGGGCGTTGCGGCGATCGTCCTGGGTGGCGTCAGCCTGGCCGGCGGGCGAGGCGGCATCGCCGGACCGATCGTCGCGGTCCTCGTCCTGGCTCTCGTGCGCACGGACCTCACGCTCCTCGGCGTCAACTCGAACCTGTCGACCGTCATCCAGGGCGCCATCCTGATCGGGGTCGTCATGTTCGGCAGCCTCCTCACCATGCGCAGGGCGCGGACATGACCAGTCAGGCGGAGATGGTCCCGACAGGTGGACGCGTGGCGAGCTCGGACCGAATGCGGCGGCTCCTGCGTGATCGACCGCTCATCCCGCTGACGGCGCTCCTCACCGTGCTTGTCGTCCTCATGGAGCTCGTTCGACCGGGCGTCGTCAGTCCGGACTGGGTCGGCGTCACGATCCGCGCCGCGATCCCCCTCGCGATCCTCGCGGCGTGCCAGACCCTGGCCATGCTGACCGGCGGCATCGACCTCTCTGTCGGGATGGTCGCGTCCATGGCGGCGTTCATCATGGCCACCCAGACAGGCGACCAGGGACCTGCGATCGCGATCGGACTGGCCATCATCGCCGCACTCATCGCGGGGGTGGCGAACGGCATCGGCGTGGGCGTGTTCAAGGTGCACCCACTGATCATGACCCTGGGCATCGGCCTGGTGATCCTCGGGCTGATGAACGTGTACCAGCTGGTGGTCGTCCAGGCCGGCACGGAGATCCCCGCGGTCATCGAATGGCTCGGCTCCGGGACGACGCTCCCCTTCCTGCCCAACAACCTGCTCGTCTTCATCCCGCTGGCGGTGCTCATCATCGCCGGGCTGCGCTACAGCGGCTTCGGTCGACTGCTGTTCGCCGTCGGCGACAACCCGGTGGCCGCACGGCTGGCCGGCGTGCGCGTGTGGCAGGTCCTGCTCGCGCTCTACATCCTGTCGGCACTGCTGGCCGCGATCGCCGGCATCCTGGTCGCCGGCCTCGTCAAGACCGCGAGCCTGGCGCTCGTCGAGCAGTCCGTGCTGCCGTCCGTCGCGGCCGCGGTCATCGGCGGCACCTCGATCATGGGCGGCCGAGGCGGCTACTCCGGCACGATCATCGGGGCGCTCATCCTGACCGTGCTGACGAGCCTGCTGATCGCGATGCAGATGCCGGAGGCCGTCCGCCAGATCCTGTTCGGCGCGATCATCGTGGCTGTGGCGGCCGTCTACACGCGGATCGTCGACCTGTCGTGAGCCCACGCGTTCCGTCATGCCACCTCGGGATCGACTTGGGAGTCACCAATCTCAAGTGGGCGGCCGTCGAGCACGATGGCGATGACTGGCGGATCCTGGATCGCGGGCAGACCCCCACGAGATCCAGCGACGGTCCGGATGCCGTCATCGAGGGGATCGCAGAGGCCGGTCAGGCGGCGCTGCGTCGCTGGCCGACGATCGCCTCACTGGGGATCGGCGTGCCCGGCCTGTACGACCCGGCGGCCGGGACCACGCGGTTCCTGGTGAACATGCCTGGCGACTGGATGGATCGCCCGATGGCGGGCCCGGTGGAGGCCGCACTCGGACTTCCGGTCGCGCTCATCAACGACGCCCGAGCGTTCGGTCTCGCCGAGCTGCGACTGGGCGCCGGCCGCGGGGTCCGTTCGATGATCGGGTTGACCCTCGGGACCGGGATCGGCGGTGTCCTGGCCATCGACGGCCGGGTCCACCAGGGTCACGACGGCACGGCCGGCGAGATCGGCCACCAGACCATCGATCCGGACGGCCCGCTGTGCAACTGCGGCAACCGGGGCTGCCTCGAAGCCTTTACCCGGGCCGATCGCGTGGCCGAGGCGTGCGGCACCGACACTCCAGAATCGGCCGTTCTCGCCGCCCGTGCCGGCGACGAGCGGGCGCGCGCGGGCCTGGCCCGGATCGGTCGATACCTCGGGATCGGCATCGCCAACATGGTCGTGGTCATCTCGCCGGACCGCGTCGTCCTGGGCGGGGGCTGGTCGGCCGCCGGCGACCTGCTCCTGGAACCGATCCGGGCTGAGCTCCGACTCCGGGTCAGGACGACCGATCTGCGCGAGGTCGAGATCGTGCTTGCCGAGCTTGGGACGTGGGCCGGCGCGATGGGTGCCGCGGTCCACGGCGCGGAGCAGGCGGCCGCCCGCCAGGAGGCGGCCGGATGACCGACCCCGCATACCAGCCGCAGTACCGCCGCATCGAGGGGGTCCTCCGCGAGCGGATCGCGGCCCTTCGACCGGGCGATCGACTGCCGTCCGACGCACAGCTCCAGGCGGAGTTCGGTGTGAGCCGGATGACCGCTCGTAACGCTGTGCAACGGCTCTCGGACGAGGGCCTGGTCGCCCGCGAACCTGGGCGGGGCAGCTTCGTCGCGGAGCCACCCGCGCACCGCCGCTCCGATCGGCTCATGACCTTCAGCCGCGAGATGCGTCGTCGCGGGCTCACCCCCAGCTCGCGGCTGCTGTCGCGTGGCACGCGGCCGGCGACCGCCCAGGAGGCCGCCGCCCTGGGGCTCGCGGGAGGCGACACTGTCGTCCACCTGCGGCGCCTGCGCTGCGCGAACGATCGACCGATCGCGATCGAGTCGGTAGTCCTCATCGCCGCCTGTGCCGAGGCGGTCCTGCAGGCAGACCTGGAGCACGGGTCGCTGCACGAGACCCTGGCCAAGGCGGGCTATGCGCTTCGCCGCGGCACGGGCACCATCGGGGCTGCGGCGGCCGACTCGGCCGATGCGCGACTGCTGGGCGTGGCGGTCGGGTCGCCGCTCCTCGTGGAACGTCGGGTCATCGCCGATAGCCACGGTCGGCGCATCGAGGCGACCGAGTCGCGCTACCCAGCAGATCGCTATGCGCTCGATGTCCGGTTCGATGTCGAGGAGCCCGTCGCGCCATGAGCGATCGATCGGAGCTGGTCGGGCGGCTGGTGCTCGACGATCGCGTGGTCGGTGGTCGATTGGTCCTGGAGGACGGGCTGATCGCCGCCCTCGACGTGGATGCTGCGGTCATGGACGGTCCCTATCTCGTCCCGGGATTCGTGGACGTCCACGTTCACGGCTGGGGCGGACACGATGCCATGGGCGATCCTGCGGCGCTGACAGGCATGGCCCGCGCGCTGGCCCGGCGAGGGGTGACGTCCTTCCTGCCGACTGCGGTCTCGGCACCACTGCCAGAGCTGGCCGAATTCGCAGAGCGGGTCAGAGCGTGGCTGCCGGTCGCGCCCGGCGATGGTGCGACGCCCCTGGGCTACAACCTGGAGGGCCCGTTCCTGGCCGACGCACGACGGGGCGCCCACGATCCGGCGCTGCTGATGGATCCAGCCGACATCCCGGTGGGTGCGCTTGATGCGCTTCTTGCGGGCCTCCGAGTCATCACCGTCGCGCCAGAGCTGCCCGGAGCCCTGGACCTCATCCGGGAGCTCCGGGGAGGCGGCGTCGCGGTCTCCATGGGACACTCCGCGGCCTCCCTGGAGGAAGCGCGGGCGGGCTACGCAGCCGGCGGATCCACGACGACTCACCTGTTCAACGGTATGACCGGCCTTGACCATCGTGCCCCGGGTCTGGCGGCCGCCGCCCTCCTGAACGACGATGTTTACGTGGAACTCATCGCGGACGGGCACCACGTCCACCCTGGACTGTGGCCGCTCATCACGCGACTCAAGCCCGGGAACCGAGTCCTGCTGGTCAGCGATGCCATCGTCCTGGCGGGTCAGGGCGACGGCCGGGCGCGGATCGGCACGTTGGAGGTGGAGGTCCACGGGGGCCGGGTCACCCTCGTCGGCACAAACACGCTGGCGGGCTCCGTCATCGCGCTGGACGACGCCGTCCGAAATCTCGTGACGGCCGGTATCCCCTTGCCGGCCGCGGTCGCCGCCGCTTCCCGGAATCCGTCGGCGATGTTGGGCGAGGCGGACCGCGGCCGGTTGGCCGTGGGCCTCAGAGCGGACGTCGTCGCGCTGGACGACGCGCTGCGCGTCATTGACGTCTGGCTCGCTGGCCGCCGGCTCGCGACGAGCGCCTGATCAACCGCCGTCGGGCCGCCGTCGATCCGAGTCTGGCGTTCCCGGCCTGACCCGATCGCCGGAGACGGTCAGCCCTTGGCGGCCGCCGCCTCGCGGGCGCTGGTCCAGTCCTTCTTGAACTGCTCGATGCCCTTGTCGGTCAGCGGGTGATGGACCATCTGCTGGAGGATCTTGAACGGCAGTGTCGCGACATGGGCCCCCGCCAGGGCCGCCTGGGTCATGTGCAGCGGGTTGCGGATGGAGGCAGCAAGGACTTCCGTGTCCAGGTCGTGGATGGTCACGATGTCCACGAGCTCGCGGATGACGATCATGCCGTCCTGGTTGATATCGTCCAGCCGTCCGACGAACGGCGACAGCAGGCTGGCGCCGGCCTTGGCCGCAAGGAGCCCCTGGTTGGCGGTGAAGATCAGGGTGCAGTTGGTCTTGATGCCCTCGTCGGCGAGGCGGCTGATGGCCTCCAGCCCGTTCTCGCTCATCGCGACCTTGACCACGATGTTCGGGGCGATCTTCGCGAAGTGGCGGCCCTCCTCCAGCATCGTCTCGACGTCGTCGGCCACCACCTCGGCGGAAACGGGCCCGGACGTGATCTGACAGACCTCGCGCAGGATGTCGTCGTACGAGCCACCGACCTTGGCGTACAGGGTCGGGTTCGTGGTCACGCCGTCGAGGACGCCCCAGCGGGCGGCGATTCGGATCTCTTCGATATCGGCGGTGTCCAGGAAGATCTTCATGGCGAGCGTGCTCCGAGTAGGACAGGATGCACGGTGATACTACGCCGCCACGGATCAGACCGGCGCCGCAGCCTCCGCCGAGACGATCGATCCGACCGGCCGGTCGCCACCCCGCGCCCGAAGCACCGGTTCACGCCCGTCCGCCACCGCGATGGACGCGCCCACGAAGCCGTCGAACAGTGGATGCGGTCGCTCCGGTCGGCTCTTGAACTCCGGGTGGAACTGGCTCGCCACGAACCACGGGTGATCGGCGAGCTCGACGATCTCCACGAGCCGCCCGTCCGGTGACTGGCCGGACAGGATCATGCCCGCGGCCTCGAGCGTCTGGCGGTAGCGATTGTTGACCTCGAAGCGGTGGCGATGGCGCTCGTAGATGACCTCCTGGCCGTAGACCGCGGCGGCCTTGGAGCCCGGCGTCAGCTTGGCCGGGTACAGGCCCAGGCGCATCGTGCCGCCCTTGTCCTCCACGTCGCGCTGGTCGGGCATGAAGTCGATGACCGGGTGCTCGGTGAACATATCGAACTCGGTCGAATTGGCGTCCTTCGTGCCGACCACATCGCGGGCGAACTCGATGACCGCGCACTGGAGGCCCAGGCACAGGCCGAGATATGGGATGCGCCGGTCGCGGGCATAGTGGGCGGCCAGGACCTTGCCCTCGATCCCGCGATGGCCGAAGCCACCGGGCACCAGGACGCCCGCGACGCCCGCCAGCCGCTCGGCCACGTTCTCCGCGGTCAGCGACTCCGAGTCGATCCAGCGGACCTTGGCGTCCACGCCGTTCGCCCACGCCGCGTGACGGAGCGCTTCGGTGACCGATAGATAGGCGTCCGGCAGCTCGATGTACTTGCCGACGAGGCCGATCTCCAGCACGGGCTTCTTGGCCTTGATCCGCTCGACCAGGGCGGCCCACGAGGCAAGGTCCGGCGCGGCATCCGGGTCACCCAACGAGAGCTCGCGGACGATCAGGCGCCCAAGCCCGAACTCCTCGAACTGGAGGGGCACCTCGTAGATCGTGTCCGCGGTCTCGGCCGGAATGACGGCCTCGGTGGGGACGTCCGTGAACAACGAGATCTTCTCGCGGATCTCGTCGCTGACCGGATAGTCGGAGCGCAGGACGATCACATCGGGCTGGATGCCGATGCCGCGCAGCTCCTTGACGGAATGCTGGGTCGGCTTGGTCTTGAGCTCGCCGGTGGCGGCGAGGACCGGCAACAGGGTCACGTGGACGTACAGGACGTTGCGGCGGCCGACGTCCTTGCGCATCTGGCGGATCGCTTCCAGGAACGGCAGCGATTCGATGTCGCCGACGGTCCCGCCGACCTCCACGATGACGACATCCGGGTCGCCGTCGCGCGCCACGCGCCCGATGCGCTCCTTGATCTCGTTCGTGATGTGCGGGATGACCTGGACTGTGCCGCCCAGGTAGTCGCCACGGCGCTCCTTGCCGATGACCGCCTGGTAGATGCGCCCGGTCGTGACGTTGCTGAGTTGGCTCAGGTTGGCGTCGATGAAGCGCTCGTAGTGGCCGAGATCCAGGTCCGTTTCGGCGCCGTCATCGGTGACGAATACCTCACCGTGCTGGTACGGCGACATCGTGCCCGGGTCGACGTTGATATACGGGTCGAGCTTCAGGATGGAGACGCGCAGGCCGCGGGCCTTGAGGATCCTCCCGACGCTGGCGGCGGTGATGCCTTTACCGAGACTGCTCGTGACGCCGCCGGTCACGAAGACATACTTCGCCATGGGTCGAGGGTCCTCCGGGGTTTTTCTGATGCTACCGGAATTGCCCTTGGTTGTCCCGGACCCATCAAGGAAGCGGTGAACTCCACGTTGCGGGCGGGCCTTTCGGGCGAGCCGCGGGCGACTCCCTACCGATTGCCCGCCTAACCGATTGCCCGCCTACTCGATGGGCGTGCTTCCCAATATCGACCTGGATCGGGCCATGCAGCTCGACGCTGCACTTGATGACGAGGAGACCGGCCGCAAGCTCGAGATGCGGAAGTGATCCTGACTGATGTCAACGTGCTCCTGTACGCGGTCGACTCCACGTCGCCTCGACACGCCGTCGCTCGAGAGTGGCTGGAGCAACGACTCTCCGGCTCCGAGGCGTTCGCCTTCTCCTGGTCAGTCCTGACCCGCGTTCATCCGCCTGAGCACCCGACCGGCGGTCTTCGAGCGACCGCTCACCACGGCGCAGGCATTCGACCTCGTGACCGGTTGGCTGGCCCAGCCGCCGGTCGTCGTGCTGCACCCGACCGAAACGCATCACATCACCTTCCGGGGGCTGCTCGAACCACTCGGCACCGCCGGCAACCTCGTGCCGGACGCGCACCTCGCGGCGCTGGCGCTCGAGCATGGCGCGACGATCGCCTCGAGCGACCGCGAATTCGCCAGGTTTCCCGGCGTGCGCTGGGCGGATCCGCTGGCCGCCTGAGGGTTTCTACCCCGTCGGGGACGTCATCAGGCGGGCAGCAGGTCGATCGACGCTCGGTGGCGCGGTCGCAGCACGCCGAAGTGGCGGCGATCCAGCGTCGCGAGCTTCGGCTCGTTCAGGCGCTCCACGATGGCGAAGATGGCCGCATCCACGAATCCGATGTCGGCGTCCGCATACCGGTCGCACAACTCGCGGACACGGGCATAGTCCGCGCCGGCCAGATCCGCGACGAGATACGCGCCGGCCTCGATATCGGCCAGGAGCGCCACCAGGGCACCCGGATGGAGACGTTGCCCGATCCAGTAGTCCACCTCGACGAGGACCGGCGCCGGGATCACGAGCGCCTCGTCCGCCGACTCGATGAGTGCCCGGCAGGCGGCGTGATCCGCGTCTGACCGATCGAGTGATGCGTAGAGTGGGCCAGTGTCGAGGATCAGCGCCACGCGCGCGGCTCGGGACGTTCGTCGCCACTTTCGCGGGCGGTGTCCGTCGTGCCGGATGCCCCGACGCCGAGACTTCGCGGCTTCGGAGCGAAGCTCTCGACCTTCTCATCGATCGCCTCGCGGATGATCGTCGCCATGGAGACCCCACGGTCGGCCGCGATGCGCCGCAGGCGCCGGCGTGTGTCGTCGTCGATCGTGAATGTGGTGCGATTCATGGTTGCATGCTATCACCACTGATGTCACTCCCTCACGCCAAGGTACGCGCAGCGCTTGATTGCCGGGCCGCTCACCGGAGCGCAGGCCATCAGCATGGATGGCTGTTCGCGACCCCCGGTCAGTCGAGCGCGTCGCACCACACGGCCGTCGCACCACACGGCCGTTGCACCACACGGCCGTCGCACCACACGGCCGTTGCACCACACGGCCGTCGCACCAACACGGCCGTTGCACCAACACGGCCGTTGCACCACGTGACGCAAGCGACGACCGAACGGGCCGGCTTTGGAGCTCCTTGGCTGGTTGTGCCACCGGGAGGCGCACCTATCGGAGGACGCAAGGTTCCCGATCGCTCGTTCGCTGGTTGCATCACCGGGTGAAGCGCGGGCCGGAGCGGGGCCGGAGCGACGGCGGCGTGCGCGGGCCGGAGCGGGGCCGGAGCGACGGCGGCGTGCGCGGGCCGGAGCGGGGCCGGAGCGACGGCGGCGTGCGCGGGCCGGAGCGGGGCCGGAGCGGGGCCTGGCCCGTCAGCCAGAAGGCCCTGGCCAGGCTGCCTCGGGTGGATCCACGAGCCCGTCGCCCCAGGCCTCCGGGCCGCAGAAGTAGCCGCGCGGCGGCGAGGCCCCGGGCGAGATCGGCGTGAGCGAGGCGGGATCGGCGCGCCAGGAGGCAAGCCGTGCCGTCAACCACGTCTCGATCTCGTGGAACTCCGTCCAGGGTTGGAATGGCCAACCCATTTCCTCACAGATCTTGACGAGTGAACGCTTCGCGAAGACCACGTCGGCGTAGCCCGCGGCATAGCGGTCACTCTCGCCGTCGCCGATGAACACCACCTGCCGGCCAGCCGACCGATGCGCCAGTACCCGCTGTCGCTTGCACGTCCCGCAGATCAGGCAGGTCGGATGGCCGTTCGGGAACTCCAGTCGAGCGCGTCTGCCCATGAACACGGTCCGGGCGGTCACCACGGGGAGCTCCCCGACCCCGAGCGCCTCCAGCGCCGGCCGGATGAAGAAGCCGAACCCGTCCGACACGATCTCGATCGGGATGCCGGCCGCCTGCGCGAGGCGCACGAACGACACGAATCCAGGGTCGTGAGGCTGTGCCGCAGCCGTCGCGAGCAGCACCTTCGGATCTGCCTCGACGAGATCCATCTCCCAGGCCATCAGGCGGCGGGAGCCCATCCGGCCGGCGTCGTACAGCGCGGCCGCCGCTTCCCAGACACCCGGCACATGTGCCGCCATGACCTCATCCGTGACGTCGGTCCGGGAGATCGTGCCGTCGTAGTCGATGAGCAGGGCCAGCGGCGGTTCCCCGTCCCGGAATGGCCGGATCGGCGGCTGGACGTCGGTCGAATCCCGGGTCACGATCGGCCCGCCAGCGGTCGCGCGGCTGGGCCTCGCGACGCGAACCTGATCAGCGCGACGCCCAGGACGATGATCGCCCCGCCGACGATCTGGAACGGTCGGATGGGCTCACCGAGGAGCAGGAACGCGAGGACCACCGCCATCGCGGGGACCAGCGACTGGAGCGCCACGATCCGGGTGGGCCCCAGGAGGCGCACGCCGTTGAAAACGACGACGTTGGCGATGGCCGCCGCCAACAGGCCGGAATACGCGATCGCGAACACGATGGTCGGCCAACGGGCGAGCTGGTCCGGGCCGATGGCACCGGGCGCGAGCCACTGCCCGAGGCCCACCGGCGCGAGGACCAGCGTCCCGCCGATCGTCGCCCACGTCGTCAGGACGAGCGGCGAGTACCGGCGCAGCGCCCGCGCTCCCAATGCCGTGTAGATCGCCCAACACAGGGCGGCGCCAAGGGTCAGCGCGAAGCCGACAGGCGAGCCCGACAACTCGATCCCAACGCCCGCGGCGATGACCAGCACGACCCCGGCGAACGACAGTACCACCCCGAGCCCCTTCACGGGGTCGAGGGTGTCCGTCCTGACCACGACGGCGATGACCGCCGTGAGGACCGGCGTGGCCGCGATGAGCAGGGCCGAGTCGCCGGCCGGGATGGTCTGGAGTCCGACGGTCCAGAGCATCTGGTAGATCCCGAAACCCAGCCCGCCGAGCAGAAGGATCCGACCGACACCGGGGCTGGGTAGCCGGATCTCCCCCTCCGACCAGCGCAGCAGGGCGAGCAGGGCGATGGATGCGAGCACGTACCGGGCGAAGGTGAACGCGACCGGGGGAATGATCCCGACGACGTCCTTGACCACGATGAAGTTGGCCGCCCACACGACCATGATGCCAAGGACCGCGACCTCCGCCAGCCGTCGATCGCCGGACAAGCCGACGCCCGCCTTTGGTTCGGCGGGCGTCCGGTTCGTGGATCCGGGCGTGGAGGCCGCGGCGGGTTCGGCGTCAGCGAGACCGGCGGCCCGATGGCGGTCGTTCAGGCGCCGTCGCGGTCGAGCTCGAGCAATTCCTCGTCCGCCTCCTCGGTCAGCTTGAGCCAGACGAACAGGCCGGCCAGCACGGCGAGCGGGATGACGATGAGCGCCGCAAGGGTGATCCCCAGCGCGACGGCGACGGTCTTGAGTGCCTTCATGGCGAGTCCTCCGATCGATCTGTGCGTGACCTGGTCATCGCGCCTCGAGATCAGGCGCTGGTCGTGGCCCCGGTGCCTGGCACGACACCCGGGTGTCGAAGCGTCGGCGCCGACGTCACCATCTGGGCGATGTCGTCGCGGGTGAACTCCAGGATCTCGTGATGGCTGCCGGCCTGACCGGCCATCAGGGTGCGGACGACGAAGGCGCCGTCCTGTTCGAAGAAGAAGACGTCCCGTGGCTTGTGCTGGTCAAGATAGCGGCCCAGCACCCGAAATGCGGTCTCGTAGTAGCCGGCCTGGTGAGCCGGGGGCGGTGGCGTGCGCCCACGCCGGGCGACGGCTTCCTCCATGAACCGGGCGATGTCGTCGTCCAGGAAGGTCAGGGTCTCCTTGACCTGCGTCCCGAGGGAGTCCGACCAGGTCCCGCCGGACGACCCGGCGGTGACCAGTCCCTGGACGATGTATCCGTCCGGCGCCTCAAGGAGCAGGACGTCCTTCATCCCGCGCTGATCGAGGAAGGCACCGATGGACCGGAAGACCTCCTCGAAGTCCTGGCGCGGGCTTCCCTCGTAGATCCGCATGCGGACTGGTCCTCCTTCAGGAGCCGGTGGTCCGGTCCAGGAGCCCTCGATCCTTGGCGCGGCGCTCGCTCGCCCGGAAGGCCCCGATGGCTCCGAGTGTAACCAGCACCCCGGTCGCCAGCAAGGCGAGCACGATGGTCCAGGCTTCCGGAGCTGCGGAACCGGTCAGGTCAAGCCACAGGCTGCCCGGCCCACCGATGGACGACGGCCCCTCCGCGAACGCTGCGTGACGGACGCCCTCCATCCACCACGTCAGCGGCGTGACCAGGCCGATGGCCTGGAGGGGTGTCGGGAGCACGGCCAGAGGGAAGACGACTCCGCTGACCAGGAGGAGGGCCCCGGCTGCGGCCTCCGGGTAGGACCACGACTCCTGGCGGGTCTGGAGGCAGACCGCGGCGAGCAAGAGCCCGACGGCGACGATGACCCACAGGCCAAGGCCCAGGATGAGCACGAGGAGTGGCCAGTCGACGACCGCGGGCTCGAACGGCACGCCCAGGACGGCGATGCCGACGACGATGGTGATGACCGCGCCCATCGCGCCCACGGCCAGCCGTGCCACCCCGCGGCCCAGGAGCATCACCAGAAAGTCGCTCGGGCTGACGTACAGGTATTTGAGCATCCGGTAGCGCTCTCGATCATCCAGGATGGACCAGGCAAGGCCGGCGATCCCGGCAAGGACGAGCGACCAGAGCGCGGTCCCGACGACGACGAACGCGCGATACGCCGGGTCGGCGCCGCCGCTGACGATGTCCAGCATCACGACCAGGATCAGCGCAGCAGACAACGGTTTGGCCACGGAATAGATGAAGAACAGCAGCGGATCCGTCCAATTGGCCTCCATCTGCCAGCCCAGGTGCGCCGCCGTTCGAAAGCTCTGCCAGAGGCCGCGGACGCCGCGCCCGCGTGTCCGCGCGCTGTCGAAGCCGCCCCACGCCGGGGAGCCGAGGCCGGCGAGATCGATGGGATCGACGCTGACGGTCACTGCCAGCGCACCGACAGGCGGCCCTCTCGCCGAGCCATCCGCTCCAGCGTCCGAAGCATCCAGCGCGCCGCACCCAGAAACACGACGGTCATCACGACGAGGATCAACGCCTCAACGGCGGGCGGCGGGGTGCCGATCGGGAACGCCGCGCCAACGAAGGCCAGCTGGCGCATCGCGTCCAGCCCGACCGCGAGCGGGAGCGTCGCCAACGCGAGCGCGCCAAGCAGCCCCAGGCGAACGACCGGGAAGTTGAGGCCACTCACGAAGTAGACCGGCTCGGTGAGCATCTGGGTCAGGTGGAAGGCCTCCCGGCCCCACATGAGGAAGAGACTGGCCAGCATCATGCCCAGGCCGTAGAGCGCGGCCAGGGTCAGAAGGAAGACGATCACAAGGAGGGGCCCCTGGTCGACGGCGAACTGGACTCGATAGATCAGCGTGGCGATGACCAGCACGATCACCGCCCGCGTCGAGCTCATGACCATGCCCCCCAGGGCCATCCCGAAGAGCACGCTCATGATCGACATGGGCGCCGCGAAGTAGAGCTCCAGGTTGCCCTGGCTCTTCTCCCACCAGAGCTGGCTTGCCATCATCCAGATGACGTTGAGCCAGAACGCGGTCATCGCCCCACCCAGGACCACGAACCCGACGTACTCGGGAGGAGCCTGGAGCGCGCGGTACACGAAGACGAACGCCGATGTCGAGAGGAACGGCAACAGGAGCTCGAAGAACAGCCACGATATCTCGCGGAACATGCCCGTAACCCGCGGGTAGGCACGGCCGCCGACCGCCCGGAGGTCGGTGAGAAGCTGCTGGCGAGGCGTCCAGTCTGCCGCTTCCTGTGGGCTCGCCGTGTGTCGATACTCGTACAGCGACACGGTCAGGCGACCCCGGCGGCCTGGTCGTCGAAGCCTCGCCCGACGAGTTCCACGAACACATCCTCCAGGCTCGGCTCCGACTTGCGCAGGGCCAGGATGTGCGAGCCGAGGCCGCCCAGCGCTCCGACCACGCCGCCCAGCGCCCCATCGTCGACCAGGACCAGGTTGACGGCGACCGTCTGTCGATCGACCGGCCCGCCGTCGCCCGACGCCAGGCTGGCGGCCACGACGCCGGACAGCCTGGCGAGCGAGGCCGGTCCGCCGTCGAGTCGATCGAGTTCAAGGCGGAAGATCGACTCGCGCTGGACGCGCCGCTTGAGTTCCGCGGGCGTGCCGATGGCCAGGATCCGGCCGTGATCCACGATGGCGATGCGCTCGCACAGTTCGTCCGCCTCCGCCATGTAGTGGGTCGTCAGCAGGACAGTCCGACCGGGCACCGCCCGTTTCCAGGCAACGACCAGCTCGCGGACCTGGCGGGCTGCTGCGACGTCCAATCCCAGGGTGGGCTCGTCCAGGAACAGGATCCACGGGTCGTTGAGCAGGCCGCGCGCGAAATTCATCTTCTGACGCTGGCCGGTGCTGAGGGTGCTGACGCGCTGCTCACGCTCGTCGCCCATCCCGACGGCGTCGATCAGTTCATCCACGCGGCGCCAGCCGTCCTTGCGCGGCAGGCCGTAGAACTGGCTGAACATCCAGAGCTGTTCGCGGACGGTCAGGATGCCGTAGCCCGACTGCTCGCCGCCCGCCACCATGTTCATGATCCGGCGGATCTTCTTCTCGTCCCTGGACACGTCGAAGCCGAAGATCCTGGCGGACCCTTCGCTCGG
>Ga0163144_10016124_pt1 | contig 15333 bp, 15 predicted proteins | sample OliLak19BULKMAT1_FD_123175 | JGI IMG/M metagenome (GOLD analysis project Ga0163144, IMG submission 123175) | Freshwater microbial mat bacterial communities from Lake Vanda, McMurdo Dry Valleys, Antarctica - Oligotrophic Lake LV.19.BULKMAT1 | ecosystem: Environmental > Aquatic > Freshwater >... | reverse complement strand
GATCGTCGAGCGCGGCAAGGACAAGGAGGCGGCGGACCGCGCGCACGCCCTCGCGATCGCCGAGAAGGAAGAGCAGATCGCCGCCAAGGACAAGGAGATCAAGGAGCTCGACGACTCGATGACCGAGCTCAACGGTCAGCTCGAGGACCTCGACCGGGAGCTCGAGGGCGCGATGCAGGCGATCGAGAGCGCGAAGACCACCGAGGACCTCCAGCAGGCCAAGGACCGCGTGAAGTCGGTCGGCGACAAGAAGAAGAAGGTCAAGCAGAAGCAGGAAGAGGTCGAGCAGAAGAAGAAGACGATCAAGCTCGACGCCGAGTGCTTGAAGAACCCGCTGGGCTGCAAGAAGTAGCTGGCCGCCAAGGGCGCCGAGCGCGCCAAGCTGAGACCTGCAAAGCCCGGAACCAATTGGTTCTGGGCTTTTCTGGTTCTCAGCTTGGCGTCCTTGGCGTCCTTGGCGGCTAATCTCCGCTCATGAGGTTGGCGCTCGTGACCGGAGGCGGACGCGGCATCGGCGCGGCGATCGCGCGGCGGCTCGCCGCGGGCGGCGCGAAGGTGATCGTCACCGGCCGCGGCGCGGCGGACCTCGAGCAGGTCGCGCGCGAGATCGGCGGGTTCGCGATCGCCGGCGATCTCGGCGACCGCGACGACGCGGATCGCGTGATCCGCACGGTGCAGGAGGTCGGGCGGGTCGACGTGCTGGTCAACAACGCCGGCATCGCCGAAAGCGCGTCGCTCGAGAAGACGGACGACGCGATGTGGGACCGGATCCAGGAGCTCAACGCGACGGCGCCGTTCCGGCTGACCCGCGCGCTGGTGCCGGCGATGGTCGCGGCGGGGTGGGGGCGCGTCATCAACATCGCGTCGAACGCGGGCGTGTCCGGCTACGGCTACACCTCGGCGTACTGCGCGTCGAAGCACGCGATGGTCGGGTGGACGCGGGCGCTCGCGATCGATCTCGCGCGCACCGGCGTCACGATCAACGCGATCTGCCCGGGCTGGGTGGAGACCCGCATGGTCGAGGAGGCGACGGCGCGGATCGCGAAGAAGACCGGGCGCTCCGACGCCGACGCGAAGACCGCGCTCGAGGCGATGACGCCGCAGCGCCGGCTGATCCAGCCCGAGGAGGTCGCGCACGCGGCCGCGATGCTGTGCGACGATGGCGCGCGCGGGATCCACGGCCAGACGCTCGTGATCGACGGCGGCGCGGTGTTGAAGTGAGGGTCGAGGAGGTCGTGGTGCCGGGCTGGCCGCGGCCGCGCGGCTACGCCAACGGCATGGTCGGCACCGGCCGCGCGCTCCACGTCGCCGGGCAGCTCGGCTGGGAGCCCGATGGCACGTGGGTGGCGATCGCGCTGGTCGAGCAGTTCGGCCGCGCGCTCGACAACGTGCTCGCGGTGGTCCGCGCGGCGGGCGGCGAGGCGACGAACATCGCGGAGCTCACGGCGTACGTCGTCGACGTCGACGCGTACCGCCGCGACATCCGCGCGCTCGGGCCGATGTGGAAGGCGCGGATGGGCGCGCACTACCCGGCGATGGCGCTGGTCGCGGTGACCGCGCTGGTCGAGCCGCGGGCGCTGATCGAGATCCAGGCGGTGGCCTACCTATGAACGCTCCCCAGCACTTCGCGATGTCGGTCGACGCCGGCGTCTGCACGATCACCCTCGATCGGCCCGACAAGCTCAACGCGCTCACGTTCGAGAGCTACCGCGAGCTCGCCGAGACCTTCGAGGCGCTGGACCGCGACGACGCGGTCCGCGCGGTCATGATCACCGGGCGCGGCCGCGGGTTCTGCGCCGGCGGCGATCAGCACGAGATCATCGCGCGGCTGCTCGGCCGCTCGACGCCCGAGCTGCTCGCGTTCACCCGCGCCACCGGCCGGCTGATCCGCGCGATGCGCGCGTGCCGGCGGCCGATCGTCGGCGCGATCAACGGCACCGCGGTGGGCGCAGGCGCGGTGATCGCGGCGGCGTGCGATCTGCGGATCGCCGCCGCCGGGGCGAAGCTCGGGTTCATCTTCCCGCGCGTCGGCCTCAGCGGCGCCGACATGGGCGCGAGCTACCTGCTGCCGCGGATCATCGGGCTCGGCGCGGCCTCCGAGCTGCTGTTCCTCGGCGAGATCATCGGCGCCGACGAGGCGCTGCGGATCGGCCTGGTCAACCGCGTCGTGCCGACCGCCGAGGACTGCGTCGCGCTCGCCCGCGAGTGGGCCGGCAAGCTCGCGCGCGGCCCCGCGTTCGGCCACGCGATGACCAAGCAGATGCTCGAGACCGAGGCGACGATGGCGCTCGCCGAGGCGATCGAGGCCGAGGCCCAGGCCCAGGCGCTGTGCATGCAGCACCCCGACTTCGCCGAGGCTCACGAGGCGCACAAGGCCAAGCGGTCACCGAAATTCCAGGGCAGCCCGTGACCAGGTCGGTTCTTCCGCCGCGGTTCCCCCGCGGCGTTGCGCATCGATCCGGCGGCGCCCGGCGCCGGCGGTCGATTCGCTCGGCGGTAGCCGGATGATCGTGAAGCTTTCGATCGACGACCTGCCGATGTTCTTCGACGACGCGCACCGCGCGGTCGCCGACCGCGTGCGCGCGGCGATGCCGGTGGTCGAGGCCGCCCAGCACGACGACCGCGCCAGCTTCGAGGCGCTGCGACCCCTCCTGGATCTCACGCGCGAGCCGATCAGCGCGCGCTCGCTGTGCCTGGCCCGCGAGGCGCTCGGTCAGGTGTCGCCGCGCGCCGACTCGATCTTCGCGGTGCAGGGCCTCGGCACCTTCCCGTTCCTGCGGACCAACCACCCCGTGCCGGCGAGCATGATCGGCGCGTTCGCGCTCACCGAGCCGGACGCCGGCTCCGACGTCGCGGCGATCGCCACCCGCGCGACGCCACCCGACGACGGCGGCGACGGCGGCGACGCGTGGCGCCTCGACGGCGACAAGCTGTTCATCTCCAACCTCGGGATCGCGACCGACGCCGTGGTGTTCGCGACGATCGATCCCGCGCAAGGCAGGAAGGGCATCACCGCGTTCCACGTCGCGATCGACCAGCCCGGCGTCGAGGTCGAGCCGATCGAGCCGATCGCGCCGCACCCGCTCGGCGCGCTGAAGCTGCGCGGCGCGCGCGGGACGCTGCTCGGCGAGCGCGGCGGCGGCTTCCGGCTCGCGATGGAGACGCTCGACACCTATCGCGTGTCGGTCGGCGCCGCGGCGGTGGGCATGGCGCGACGCGCGCTCGACGAGGCGGTGGCGTTCGTCCGCGAGCGCAAGCAGTTCGGCAAGCCGCTCGCCGAGCAGCCGCTGATCTGGGCGCACGCCGCCGACATGACCGTCGACCTCGACGCCGCGCGGCTGCTCGTGCTCCGCGCCGCGTGGGCGCGCGACCAGCCCGGCGCGCGCGCGACCCTCGAGGTGTCGATCGCGAAGCTCCACGCCACCGAGGCGGCGCAGCGGATCATCGACGCCGCCGTCCAGCTGTTCGGCGGCCGCGGCGTGGTCCGCGGCGCGGTGGTCGAGCACCTCTACCGCGCGATCCGTCCGCTGCGGATCTACGAGGGCACCAGCGAGATCCAGCGGACGATCATCGGCCGCGCGGCCCTGGGGTTGCGATGACCACCTTCAGCGAAGACCTGAACCTCGCCGACTACTTCCTGTTCGATCGCCTCGACGAGGATCTCGGCGACACGCCGGCGCTCCTGTTCGGCGACCGCAGCTGGACCTACGCCGAGGTCGCGAGCCGCAGCGGAACGCTCGCGCGCTGGCTGTGCGACAGCGGGCTCGCCCCCGAGTCGCGCGTCTACGTCGTGCTGTCCGACGTGCCGCCGTTCGCGTGGTCGATCTTCGGCATCCTCGCCGCGGGCGGCGTGCTGACGATGGGTAACCCGATCGCGCCGGCCGGCGATCTCCACGGCGTCCTCGAGTACGTCAAGGCGCGCGTGTTGATCACGACGCCGGCCGTGGCCGAGGCGATCGGCAAGTTCGGCGCCGGCTACGCCGCGCTGCCGCACCTGCGCACGATCCTGCTCGTCCCCGACGCGGCCACCGGCGACGACCCCGAGGCGCCGCTCGCCGCGATGCACCTCGGCGTCGAGTCGCTCGCGCTGACCGAGGCGATCGAAGAAGGCCGCCACAGCGAGCGCGTCCTGCCGAAGGTGCGCCGCGACGACCCGGCGGTGTGGCTGTTCACCTCGGGCTCGACCGGCCGGCCCAAGGCGGCGATGCACACGCACCGCGACTTCGCGTTCAACACCGAGGTCTACGCGAAGCGCACGGTCGGCTACCGGCGCGGCGACGTCACGGTCAGCGTGCCGCGGCTGTTCTTCGGCTACGCGACCGGCACCAACCTGTGGTTCCCGTTCGCGGTCGGCGCGACCGTCGGCCTCTACGCAGAGCGGCCCACCGCGGAGTCGCTCGCCGACGCGATCGCGCGCTACCGGCCGACGATCGTCACCAACGTGCCCACGATGCTGGGCAAGCTGCTCGATCACGACGAGGCGCTGCGCGGGCGCGGCGAGCCCGGGCTCGATCTGTCGTGCGTGCGGTTCCACCTCAGCGCCGGCGAGGCGCTGCCGCCGGCGCTGCACGAGCGGTTCCTCTCCCGGTTCGGCGGCGAGGTCTACGACGGCATCGGCTCGGCCGAGATGTTCCACATCTACGCGTCGAACCGGCCCGGCGACGTCAAGCCCGGCTCGCTCGGCCGCGCGGTCGACGGCTACACGCTCGCGGTCCTGCCCGAGGAGGCGTCCGCACCGGGCGCGCCGGAGGTGCCACGCGGCGAGATCGGCGTCCTGTGGGTGCGCGGTGACTCGGTCGCGCTCGGCTACCACCAGGATCGCGACAAGAGCTGGCGCACGTTCCATGGTCACTGGTGCCGCACCGGCGACCTGTTCTCGGTCGACGCCGACGGCTACCTGTGGTTCGCGGGGCGCGCCGACGATCTGTTCAAGGTCGGCGGCGTGTTCGTGTCGCCGATCGAGGTCGAGGACTGCCTCGCGCGCCACCCCGCGGTGTCGATGGCGGCGGTGATCGGCGCGGACGATGGCGGTCTGACCAAGCCCAAGGCGTTCGTGGTGGTGCGCCCCGACGCGACCGGGCAGCTCGCGACCGAGCAGGGCAGGGCGGCGCTGGCCGCGGCGCTGCAGGAGCACGTCAAGGCGAGCCTGTCGAAGCACAAGTACCCTCGCTGGGTCGTGTTCGTGGATGAGCTGCCGAAGAACGATCGCGGCAAGATCGACCGCAAGGCGCTGACGTGAGCAGCAGAGAGACCCGGTCCCCTGTTTCTGGAGCCTGCGTGAGGCTCGGCGAGCTGACGACGGTGCAATTGCGCAGCCTCCTCGACGCCGGTCGACCCGTCGTCGCGCTCGTGCCGGTCGGCTCCACCGAGCCGCACGGGCCGCGCCTCGCGCTGTCGACCGACGTCGCGATCTCCGAGGGCGCGTGCGCCCGGGCGATCGCGGGGCTCGACGCGAAGGGCTACGCCGCGGTGATCGCGCCCGCGATCGCGTACGGCGTCACCGACTGCGCGGCCGGGTTCGCCGGCGCGGTGTCGGTGCCTGCCGCGGCGCTGACGGCGTACCTCGCGGCGATCGCGCGCGGCCTGGTCGACGGCGGGTTCGCGCACGTCTGCCTGGTCAACGATCACCTCGAGCCCGCGCACGATCGCGCGGTCCGCGCCGCGATCGACGGCCTCGGCGCGCGCGCCTCGGTGGCGTGCCCGCTGACCCGGCGCTGGGCCCGGACGCTGTCGGCCGAGTTCAAGAGCGGCGCGTGCCACGCCGGCCGCTACGAGACGTCGATCGTCCTCGCGCACGCGCCCGCGCTGGTCGACGAGGCCGCGCGCGCCGGCCTGCCCGAGGTGCCGATCTCGCTGTCGACGGCGCTCGCCCAGGGCGTCGGCACGTTCGCGGCGATGGGCCTCGACCAGGCCTACGCCGGCGCGCCCGCCGAGGCGACCGCCGCCGAGGGCGACGCGCTCCTCGATCGACTCGCGGAGATGATCGTCACCGAAGTAGTCGAGGCGCTGGCAGCGCCCGCGGGCGCCTGACGATGCGCGCGCGCGCCTCGGGCAGCGCCCGGGCGTGCTCGCGGAGAAACTGCGAGCGGGCGGCGCGATCGATCGTCTTGACCGTGCCGTGGGCCGCGCCGAACCCGGCGGTGACCGAGACCGTCGCGACCACCACGGTCGCGGCGGCGAACGGCAGCGCGAGCAGCACCGGCAGGAGCGCGGCGAACGTCGCGCCCGCCGCGAGCACGAACGCGGGCGGCGCGAACATGTGCTGGAGGGCGCGGCGCGCGCCTCCATCCTCGGCGTACTCCGTCTCGCACGCCCGGCACCGCCGCCCGCGCGCCGGCGCGTGTCGCTTGCAGATCGGCGCCCGGCACCGGTCGCAACGGACCACCGGCAGGCGCACGCACCGCGAGCACTCGCGAGCCATGGAGAGAAGTCTGGGGCGGAGGCGGCGAGCTGCCCAGCGGGAAGATCAGACGCCCAGAGAACAGGGAACGGGAACGGGGAACGGGGAACCGGCTCCCCGATCTCTGATCTGGTGTGTCACACCCGCCTGGTATGCGAGAAGCATGGCGAGAGGTATGGAGGGATCCGCCGCGTACGCGCGCAGTTACCTGAAGGCTGACCTCCGCAACACGTGGACGTTGCTCCGCCTCCTGGAGGAAGACGTCGACGCGGACCCGGTGCTCGACGCCGACGTCGCCCGCGAGGTCGCGCACGAGATGCGCCAGGCCGCGATCGCCCTGCGCCAGCTCGAGCGGCTCGTGCACGACGTCACGGTCGGGCTCCGCGAGAGCGGGGACGACGACGTCGACCTCGACGCGCTGCGCCGGTTCGTCGAGGCCGAGGCGGCGGAGGCGGCACGTCAGCGCCGGATCGCCGACGACACGCTGCGCCAGTGGTCGCGGTCGTTCGAGCGCGTCCTGCCGTGGTGGGAGACCCTGCCGGCGGTCGAGACCCTGCTCGACGACGGCCGCTGGCCCGCGCCGATCGGCGGCGAGCTGGAGCTCGAGCTCACCGCCGACGAGCGGTTCCGCGTCCTGCGCGTGGACCGCACCCGCGACCAGCTCCGCGTCCAGTTCGAGAAGTACCTATCGAAGCACCCGGGCGCCCGGACGCTGCGCCTGGTCGCCGACGGCGAGGTCGTCGCGACGCTCGCGATGCGCGCCGGCGACGTCGCCTGGGCCTGATCTGGATCTGACCTACCGCGCGACCGTGAAGCCGAACAGGATGTCGAGCCCGACGTAGCGGGCTTGCCCCCGGTCCTCGTCGCCGAACGGCTGGACGCCGAGGCCGAGGCTGAGCCCGAACGCGACGGTCCCCCACTCGAGCCGGTTGCGGTTCTCGATCCCGACCTCCGCCGCGAACCCGAACCCGTAGCGATCGGCGGCCCAGTCCGAGCTGATGCGATCGAGGCCCGCGACCTCGACGCCCGCGATCGCCCGCACCTCGATCGCGCGCCGAGCCTCCGGCTCCGACCGCCACCGCAGCCCGGCGAGACCGCGCGTGCGGTAGCCGAGCTGCTCGAACGCCGGGCCGTTGTCGCGGGACAGGAGGTCGAAGTCGACCTGGGTCGCGAGGTGCCCACGGGCGGCCCGGAACACCACGCGTCCGCCGAAGCTGGTCGCGTCCTCGTACGCTTGCTGCCACACGGGCACCACCACCGCCATCCCCAGCTCGAAGCGCCAGCTGAGGTCAGCGCGATCCGGTGCGCCGGGATCCGCCGCCGCGGGCGCCGCGCCCAGCGCGACCAGCGCGAGCGCCGCCGCGAGTCGCACGCGTTACTCCTTCAGACCGTGCTTCTGCTTGACCTGATCGAGCACGCGCGCGTACTCGACGTCCCACGCGGAGGTGCCCTCCTGGAGGTTCTTGATCCGGTCGCGGACCTCCTGATCGAGCTCGTCGTCCACCGCCATGTGCTTGCGGACGATCTCCTTGAGCTTGCGCCGGAGGGTCACGTCGTCCGCGAACACCTCCTCGACGTGCCGCGACTGCATGAACGTCTCGACCAGCTGGTTGCAGATGTAGACGATCGCGTCGTCGCCGAGCCCGAACTCCTTCTGGTCCGCGAGCTGGCGCTTGGTGCGACCGAGGGCGCTGTGCGAGAGGCCCCGGATCTCCAGGATGTCCTTCGCGCGCTCGGTCAGCTCCTTGTCGACCCGGATGTACTCCTTCAGCACCGCCGCGACGTCGAGCGTGGACTCGCCGTGATCGGTCACCTCGATGTCTCCATCCGCCGTGAGCTTCTGGACGATCTCGGCGGCGATGGTGTCGACCTTGCCTGCGTAGAGCTTCATGAGATGCCGGCACTCTAGGTCCCGAAACCACACCGGTCAAGACGAGATGGCCGCTTGGGTTCGAGAATTGCAGCGGTTTCGTGCGACGGTGAGCACGTGCGTGACCGAAAGCTGGTGGTCGCCGGGTTGATCGTCGATGACGCCGGCCGCGTCCTGGTGACCCAGCGCCGCGCCGATCAGGCGCTCCCGCTCCAGTGGGAGCTGCCGGGCGGCAAGGTCGAGCCGGGCGAGGCGCCGGTGTCCGCGCTCGCGCGCGAGCTGCGCGAGGAGCTCGGCGTCGTCGCCGAGGTCGGCCGGATCTGGGACGTGCTGTTCCACGTCTACCCGGCGTTCGACCTCGTGATGCTGATCTATCGCTGCCGCACCGTCGACGTCCCGCGCTGCCTCGAGGTCGCGGACCTGGTCTGGCGGGCGCCGGATCGGCTCGACGATCTCGACTTCCTGCCCGCGGACGTACCGCTGATTGCACGCCTCGCCGTCGAAGGCGTGCCCCCGTGGATTTGACCCTCGCGACCACAGGCTCCTACAATCACGATTAGATGGAAGGCCGAGCCAAGGTCACGAAGGAGGTCCTCTGCGAGGAGGCCCGCTTCATCCTCGCCAACGTCATGGCGGAGGCTCGGTACGGCCGCCAGAACCGGTACGAGGACATCCGCCGCGTCTGCGAGGGCGCGGTCTCGATCCCGTTCGCGGAGTACATCACCTTCCTCGAGAAGGCGAACTACCTCCGGCAGGACCGCGGCTCCGATTCGCTCGAGGTCACGCCGGAGGGCGAGCAGGTCGTCAACGGCGGGAACCTGACCGACTTCACCGAGCGCGCGGTCCAGCACTTCAAGAAGCTGCGGCAGAGCCGCCAGATGCCGGCGGCGATGCTCGGCACCAACTCCGGCGTGGTGTCGTCGGGAACGGCGTCTGGCCTGGCCGGCCAGACCTCGGGCAGCGTGGCCCAGCGCCTCACGGAGCGCGCGAAGGAGTCAGCCAAGGTGCACACCTCCGGAGGACGATCGAGCGCCGTGGTGGGCGGCGAGATCCACGCGTCGGGCGAGATGATCGACAGCCGCTACGAGAAGCTGGCGGTGATCGGCTCGGGCGGCATCGGCACGGTCTACCGGACCCGCCAGGTGCCGCTCAACCGCGAGGTCGCGCTCAAGGAGATCCGCGACCTGTTCGGGTTCTTCGCCGAGGACCAGCGCGGCGAGATCGTGCGCCGGTTCACCGACGTCGTGCGCGCCGCGGCCAGCCTCGCGCACCCGAACATCCTGCCGATCCACGACGTCAACCTCGACCGCGACTTCCCCTACGTGGTCACCGAGCTCGCGCCCAACGGCTCGGCGCGCCGGTTGATCAACGACGCGGAGGACTTCCCGGTCGACCTGGTGATCAAGTACCTGCTCCAGACGCTGCACGCGCTCCGGGCCGGGCACGCGCTGCGCGTCTATCACCGGGGACTCAAGCCCGAGCAGCTGCTCATCGACGGCTACGGCAACGTCAAGGTGTCCGACTTCGGGTTCACCCGCATCGTCGAGCGCGACCAGGCGGTGATCCGCCAGGTCTACGTCGGCATGGGCAACGTCGCGTACATGGCGCCCGAGCTCTACACCGACGGCATGTCCGCCGGCGCGCAGGCCGACATCTACGCGCTCGGCATCATCTTCTACGAGCTGCTCACCCGGAAGCTGCCGGGCCGTCGCTCGCCGATGCCGTCGCAGGTCAACAACGCGCTGCCCAAGGGCATCGACGACATCTTCGACCGCATGACGCGTGACTCGCGCGCCGAGCGCTACACCAGCGTCGACGACATCCTCGACGACATCGACAAGCTCGAAGGCCTCGGCGAGATCCTCGACAAGCAGACGCAGGTGCTCGTCCAGGAGAACCCGCTCGACTCGATCAAGTTCCGCGAGGGCTCCGAAGATCCGCTGCCGATGGCCGAGGGCGAGGAGGAGGCCAAGGCCGCCGCCAGCCACCGCCCGTACTCCTTCCAGCAGCGCGCGAAGAAGAAGGTCTGAGCCCCGGCGGTTAACGCCAAGGACGCCAAGCCCGCCAAGGTCAGACGCCAAGCTGAGAACCAATATTGGTTCTGAGCTTGGCGTCTAACCTTGGCGGGCTTGGCGTCCTTGGCGTCAATCAATGCCGAGGATGTCGTCCACCCAGGCGTTGCGGAAGCGGCGGTTGGGATCGAGGCGGGCGGTGAGGGCGGCGAAGTCGTCGAGGCGCGCGTACTGCGTGCGCAGGTAGGCGCGATCGAAGGTGGCGTCCTTGCCCCAGTGCGGGCGGCCGCCGTGCGCGCGCGCGAACGCCTCGAAGCGGGCGAGCTGCGTGGACCATCCGCGGCGATCGATGTTGTAGAGCGAGAGCCAGACGGAGTCGCGCTGGTACGCCGGGCTCAGCCACAGGTCGTCGGCCTTGCTGAACCGGATCTCCTGCACGAAGTTGTAGCTGTGGCCGTCCTCGGGCAGGAGGCGGCGGTACGCGCGCAGGAGGTCGCGGGCGTGCGCGAGGTCGAACGCCCACTCGGACTCGTCGTGCGCGGGCGGGACGGGCGTCAGGTAGCCGATGTGGCTCGGCACGATCCGGTCGAGCGGGCGGCCGGCCTGGCTGGTCAGGAACCGGTTGATCGCGGGGATCCAGCGTCGCCGGCTGAGCCGCCCGGCGGCGATCAGGCTTCGATAGACGGCGACACCGAGGACGCGCTCCTTGAACCAGCGCCGCGCGCGGCGATCGTTCGAGGGCTCGTCGGTGCGGCGGTAGCGGAACACGACGGCCTGCTCGCCCGGCGCGAACCACCAGATCTTGAAGTGATCGCAGCTCGCGACGTACTCGTCGAGCCGCTCGATCACCGCGTCGAACGGCTCGAGCCGCGTGATGTCGTGGAGGCGGAACGCGGGGACGGTGTCGAACGTCACCGCGTGGACGATGCCGGCGGCGCCGAGGCCGACCACCGCGCCGTCGAAGTCGGGATCGCCGCGCTCGAGCGTCACCGCGCGGCCGGTGCCGTCGATGAGGTCGAGGCGGGCGACCTGCGCGGCGAGGCAGGGGAACGCGCGACCGCTGCCGTGCGTGCCGGTCGCGATCACGCCGGCCACCGACTGGCTGTCGATCGAGCCGAGGCTCGCGAGCGCGAGGCCGGCGCGGTCCAGGTGAAGGTTGAGCTCGCGCAGCCGCATCCCCGCCTGCACGGTGACCCGCGCGCGCGCGCGATCGAGCGCGATCACCTCGCGCATCCGGTCGAGCGTGACCAGCGTGTCGTCGGTGACGATCGCCGGCGACCACGAGTGCGCGGCGCCGACCGCGCGGACCTTGCGCGCGCCCCGGATCACCGTCGCGAGCTCATCCGGCGTCCGCGGCGCGGCGAGCTGTCGGGGGCGGAACTTCAGGTTGCCGCCGAAGTTGCGCACCGTCCTCATGCTCGGCTTCACCGCGAGTCGTAGACCGTGCCCGACGGGAGCTCGACGCAGCTGAGGTGCCCGCCGCGGCCGCACCCGGTGTCGATGCCCCACAGCGGGCCGCGCCGCCACACGTCCTTGCGCTCGGGATCCTTGGGCGGCAGCTCCGGCACGGGCGTGTGGCCGAACACGAGCTGCTTGCCGGCGTACTGCTCGAAGAAGTCGACCTCGCGCATCCACAGGAGCGGCTTCTCGGCGCCCTCGCTGGGGTGGTGCCACTCGGCGCCCTCGCCGTCGAGGCCGGCGTGGACGTAGATCGCGTGGTCGTCCTCGTACCAGAGCGCGAGCTTGCCGAGCCAGGTCTGCACCGACTCCGGCAGCCAGGACTTGAGATCGAACAGCTCGCGCGCCTCGTCCATCGTGAGGTCCTCGCCGGAGGTGGCGTCTCGATCGGTGTACGACCGGAACGCCTCGGCGGCGCCGTTGCCGCGGACCATGAAGAACGCGACGTCGACCTCCTCGGCGAGCGAGCGGACGTACGCGTCCTCGTGGTTGCCGCGCAGCATCACGACCTTGCCGGCGGTCTGCTCGGGCAGCGCGCGCATCCGCTCGATCACGCCGCGGCTGTCGGGGCCGCGATCGAGGTAGTCGCCGAGGAACACCACCGTGTCGTCGGGCGCGATGAACGGCAGCTTCGCGAGCACGCGGTCGAGCGCCGCGCGGTCACCGTGGATGTCGCCGATCGCGAAGGTGCGTCCCATCACGAGGAGCTTACACCCAGCTCGGCGAGCAGCGCGGCGAGGCGCTCGGCGTCGCCGAGCTCGTTGTAGACGTGGGCCGAGACGCGCAAGTAGGTGGCGCCGAGCCGCGGCCACGGCGCGACCGCGACCTCCCAGCCGCGACGGAGCAGGTCGCGCTCGAACGCGCGCGGCTCGTCGGGCAGCGTGACCGCGATCGACGCCATCGAGCCGATCATCGACGGCGGCGCGAGCGGGGCGCCGCCGAGCCGCGCGAGCAGCGTCTCGCGCATCGCGAGCGCGAGCGCGTGGCCGCGGGCGCGGACCGCGCGCCAGCCGCCGCCGAGGCGCGCGATCTCGTCGATCGCGGCGGGGACGGCGAGGGCGGCGCTGGGATCGTGGGTCCCCGTCCAGTCGAACGCGTCGCGGAACGTGTGGCCGTGGCTGGTCACGACCGGGCGCAGGCGATCGCGGTGGCGCGGGTGCGCCCACAGAAAGCCCACGCCCTTGGGCGCGCACACCCACTTGTGCAGGTTGCCGACGTAGACCGCGACGTCGTCGAGGGCGTCGAGCGACAGGTCGAGCATGCCGGGTGAGTGGGCGCCGTCGACGACGATGTGGAGCTCGCGGCCGCGCAGCGCGGCGATGATCGCGGGCAGATCGAGGACCAGGCCGGTGGGGCTGGTGACGTGATCGAGGAGGAGCAGGCGGGTCTGCGGCGTGACCGCGGCGACGATCGCGTCGACGTGCTGCGCGGGGTCGGACACGGGGACGGCGAGGTGCGCGGTGATCACACGCGCGCCGCGGGCGGCGGCGACGCGATCGAGCGCGTTGCGGCAGGCGGCGTACGCGTGATCGGTGGTCACCACCTCGGCGCCCGGGGGGACGAGCGCGTCGAGGGCGGCGGCGATGCCGGTCGTCGCGTTGGGGACAAAGGCGAGGCCGGCGTCGTCGGCGAGGTGGAGGAAACGCGCGAGCTGCGCGCGGGCGGCGTCGAGCGCGGGCGCCAGCTCGAGGACGAAGAACCGCATCGTCGCGGCCTCGAGGCGTGCGCGCCACCGCGTCTGCTCGTCGAGGACCGCGCGCGGGCAGGCGCCGAAGCTGCCGTGGTTGAGGTGCGTGACCGTGGCGTCGAGCGCGAACGCGTCGAGAGGAGCGGCGCGGGCGCGGAGGTCCATCGGGTGAGGGTACGCCGGTCGGACCTCCGAAACGGGGAACCGGTTCGCTGGAAGATCCCGGGAGGCCCTGACCGACGACGAGTGGGTGTTGTCCGGCGCGCGAAGCACTACAGTCGCGCCGTGACCACGATCGATCAACGTGCTGCCAGGGTGGATCGCTGGCGGCGATCGCTGCTGGATCTGACGCTGCGGAACCGGCTGCTGGACGCGCGGGATGGGCGGCAGAGCGTCGCGATCGTCGGGGCGGATCCGGCGGCGCTGGCGGAGCGGCTGGAGGCGGGCGGCGAGCTGACGATCGGCGAGGGCGCAGCGCTGGTGACGGGCTTGCCGGGGGCGGAGCTCGACAAGAGCCTGATCGCGATGGCGCGATCGTCGCGGCTGAGCATGCAGGAGGGTGGGGCGCAGACGCTGTGGCTCGCGCTCGGCCTGCTGCGGTGGCGCGAGGACGGCGACGACACCGCACGGCACGCGCCGCTCGTGCTGTGGCCGGTGGAGCTGAAGCGGCCCAGCGTCGGCGAGCGGTATCGCGTGGTGCCCACCGGCGACGAGCCGCGGCGGAACGAGTCGCTGGTCGAGAAGCTCCGGATCGATCTCGGCGTGGTGGTCGAGCTCGGCGACGACGAGGACCGATCGGCGGGCGAGTACGTCAACGCGACGATCGAGGCGATGGGCAAGGCCGTCGGCGGGCGGCCGGGCTGGGAGATCGTGCTCGGCGCGCGGCTCGGCGTGTTCTCGTTCACGCGGTTCGGGATGTGGCTCGATCTCGCCGGGCTCGAGCTGGACCGCAGCGCGGTCTGCCGGCACCTGGCGACCGGCGGCGGCGAGGCGTTCCCGGATCAGGGGGCGTTCCCGGTGGCGGCGACGCTCGACGACGAGCTGTCGCCCGCGGACACGTTCTGCCCGCTCGACGCGGACGCGAGCCAGCTGGTGGCGGTGCGGGCGGCGGAGGCGGGCAAGAGCTTCGTGCTGCAAGGGCCGCCGGGCACCGGCAAGTCGCAGACGATCACCAACCTGATCTCGCAGTGTCTGGCGCGCGGACAGACGGTGCTGTTCGTGTCCGAAAAGATGGCGGCGCTCGAGGTGGTGCAGCGGCGGCTGACCGGGGCGGGCCTCGGCGACTTCTGCCTCGAGCTGCACTCGCACAAGGCGCGCAAGAAGCTGGTGCTCGACGAGCTGGGCCGCGTGCTCGATCGATCGTGGCGGCCGGTCGGGGGCGTGACCGGCGATGACGCGCGGCTGATCGCGGCGCGCCAGGCGCTCGACGGCTACGTGCGCGCGCTGCACACGGCGACCGCGCTCGGGCTCGACGTCCACGACGCGCTGGCGCGGCTGGTCGCGCTGCGCGACGCGCCCGGGCTCGGCGCCGAGGTGCCGGCGCCCACGGCGACCGACGACGCGTCGTGGATCACCGCGCGCAAGGACGCGCTCGGGGCGCACGCGCAGGCGTGGCAGGTCGCGCAGGAGGCCGCGGTCGCGGGCGTGCATCCGTGGCGCGACTCGACGCTGAGCGCGTGGCAGCTGTCGACGGCCGACGCGGTCACCGCGGTGCTGGCCGAGGTCGACGCCGCGCTCGGCGAGCTCGAGCGCGTGCTCGGCGAGGTCGCGCGCGCGGTGCCAGGGCTGCGGCCGCAGCGGCGGGCGGATCTCGAGGCGCTCGGCGCGCTCGCGGCGGTGGCCGCGCGATCGGCGAAGCCGGGCGCGGAGCTGGTGACGGCGGGTCGCCCCGGCGGGGTCATCAACG
>Ga0163144_10016123_pt1 | contig 15333 bp, 16 predicted proteins | sample OliLak19BULKMAT1_FD_123175 | JGI IMG/M metagenome (GOLD analysis project Ga0163144, IMG submission 123175) | Freshwater microbial mat bacterial communities from Lake Vanda, McMurdo Dry Valleys, Antarctica - Oligotrophic Lake LV.19.BULKMAT1 | ecosystem: Environmental > Aquatic > Freshwater >... | reverse complement strand
TCGGACCGCTTGACGATGTGGTCGTCGTTGCGCTCGTGCTGCGATATGTGGCTCGACGAATTCCACCCGAAGTTCTATTCGAGGCGTGGCCAAGTGAACCACACCTTTTGGCTCGCCTAATTGGTGTACGATCACAACAGGGGTAAGTGACAACTATTGAACGGGGTCTAGGATGCGCAAAATACTTGCTTTAGTTATCGGTGTTTTTCTAATAGTTAACGGAATTCTTATTCTCATTAAGGAAAACTGTTTATCAGTTTCGCTTGACGGTTCAGGCGATCGGGTTCTCGGGGTTATCTGTCGCGCCGATGACGGGGGCTGGGTTTCCGACACGATCGCCGGTTTCGGATTGATAATCATTGGACTTGCGATCGGGTTCATATTTCTCGGTCGGTCCAAGAAGGAAGTCATTCTCAGTCGGGCAGACAGGGAAGTCGCTCCTTAGATTGTTCGCTAATATTTAGTCGGGCTGGGGAGATTTGAACTCCCGACCTCTTGTCCCCCAGACAAGCGCGCTAACCAAGCTGCGCTACAGCCCGCTTCGATTGCTGCGCCAAAGCCTAACGGCTACCCGATCATGCCGAAAAGTTGAATCACCCTCCACAAGAGATAGATCACGAGCAATCCCACGAGCAACTTAAAATGCCATGGGATGCTCACATCTTCTTGGGCATCACCCGACAGGGCCAACTTCTTGAGGTCTAGGTTTCTGGCAGTGATTCGACCGTTTATCGAGGTCTCCGCCACCAACTTGCCGCACTTCGGGCACGTCCCGTCAGTTTTTAGGGCACTCGGCGCCATGTACTTGGCACAAAACTCACACCAGGGCATGATCTCGAATATTTAATCGGCGCGCTTACGGACGCGAATTTTAATCGGGGTCGAGCCGAACTCAAAACGCTCACGCAGGCAACGCTCTAGGTAGCGCAAGTATGGTTGCGGCAACTCGCGGTTGACGAAGAATGTAAAAGTCGGTGGATCGACTGCACCCTGAAGGGCGTACAACACCCGCCCGCCCGAACCGGCCGGCTGTTTCTGCTGGGCCTCGGCAATAACGCGATTGACGTCGGTTGTCGGCACGCGCTTGTGATACTGCGTGATCGTTTCGTGCAACACAGGGCGCAGTTTTTGTACGCCCTTGCCCGTCAGCGCTGAAACCTTGAGTACTGGCGCATCACCGATGAAGTACAACTTACGCGACATGTCATTTTCAACTGTCTCGCGACCGTCGGCGTCTAGCAACTCCCACTTGTTGAGCACAACAACAACCGGGCAGCCCGCTGCGTCGATGCGCTCGGCCAAGCGCTGATCTTGGCTAGTTACGCCCTCGCTGGCGTCGATCACAAGTAGCGCAATGTCTGATTCGTCTACGGCCCGTAAGGCCCGAACGAACGAGTAGTACTCGGCAGACTCATCGACCTTGCTCTTGCGGCGCATGCCAGCGGTATCGACGAAGACGACGGGACCATCGTCAGTGTCGACCATCGTGTCAATTGCGTCGCGCGTTGTCCCTGGCATGTCGTGCGTGATCGAGCGATCTGAGCCGACCAAGCGATTGAATAGAGTGCTCTTGCCGACGTTCGGCCTGCCGACAATCGAGATGCGCGGAACCTTTGGCACCTCGCCGCGAACATGTTCTACCCTCGCCTCTTGACCGTCTAGACCGGGGATGCGTTTGAGAATTTCGTCGAGCAAATCGCCCGACTTGCGACCGTGCAGGGCAGACACCGGATACGGCTCGCCTAAACCGAGGGCGAGAAACTCCCAGCGATCGGTGTCGCGCTTGTCAGAGTCGACCTTGTTCGAGACGGTCATCACGCTGCGACCGCTCTTGCGCAGCCACGACGCCATTAGATCGTCATCTTCCGTGATGCCAACCGACGCGTCTACGACGAACAGAACGAGATCGGCCTCGGCCACGGCAGCCTCAACCTGACGGCTGACCTTGCTATCGAGTTCGCTGCCCTTGGGTATCCACCCGCCTGTATCCATGACCAGAAAATGGCGACCCAGCCATTCGGCTTCCCGCACGAAGCGGTCGCGGGTTATGCCAGGTTGGTCTTCGACGATCGCGACCTGATGACCCATAAAACGGTTGAACAGGGTGCTCTTGCCGACGTTGGGCCTGCCGACGATGACAACTGTAGGAAGCGGCGTTGTCACACAGATATTCTACCGCCGAACACGAGCACTAAACTGTGAGCAAATGAATGTTGACAAAGTCGTACTTGCCGCCCCGCGAGGTTTTTGCGCCGGCGTAGAGATGGCGATCAAGGCACTGGCGTGGATGGTTCGAACATTCGATGAGCCCGTGTACTGCTACCACGAAATCGTTCACAACAAGATCGTGGTCGATCGTTTCAAAGATCTGGGAGTCATATTTGTCGACGATATTTCGCTGGTGCCACCAGGCAAGCCGATAATGCTTTCTGCTCACGGATCTGCACCACAAGTTGTTACCGCGGCTCAAGACCTGAGTCATTACTTGGTCGACTCGGTATGCCCGCTAGTCACCAAAGTGCACCACGAGGTCAAGGTGCGCGCCGGCAAGGGCTACCAAATCGTATATATCGGCCACGAGGGCCACGAGGAAGCCGTCGGCACCATGGCGGTCGCCCCCGAATCAATTACACGCGTTGAGTCGATGGCCGAGGTCGACGCGCTCCCCGAGTTTGATAAGCCAGTCGCGCTCTTGGCGCAAACAACGCTCTCGCATCGCGACTGGTCTGATCTCGCCGACGCCGTACTCGTCAAGTACCCGACAATGTGGGCGCCTGGCAAGAGCGACCTTTGCTTCGCAACAACCAATCGTCAGAGCGCATTGCTAGAGATTGCACCAAAGTGCGACGCCATAATCGTGATCGGATCCGACAATTCTTCAAACACCCGCGCTCTTGAGAAGCTTGCCCGCGAGAGCGGATGCCCCAGGGTTCTGCGCATTAACGACGAGAACGACTTGCCGGATGATTTGTATGGTGTTGTCGGTCTGACGGCCGGTGCATCTGCACCGGAAGAACTCGTCTCTGCCGTACTCGCGAAACTCGCGCCGCGAAATGGCGTCGAGGAGTTCATCCTTACTGCTGAGGACGAGTACTTCCCGCCGCCGCGCAACATTCGAGAACTGCAGAGCGCCATCGAGATTGCGACGACGATATCCCTTGGCGGGACAATGTTAGGACGTCAGATCGGCGACCGAAATTTTGACGCCAGCTCGGTACTGGCTGGTCTCGCGAATTAGCCGCGTGGAACCTAGCTACGCGGAACCTTGCTCCAAGGTATTGCGCGGTCAACACGAACATCGCCGGGCAGACCGAGCACGCGCTCGCCAATGATGTTGCGCATCACCTCGCTCGTGCCACCCTCGATGCTGTTCGCCCGCGCGCGCAGAAAGGCCTTCGGAACAGAATCGAAGCTCATCGCCGTCTCTGGCCGCACGAGTTCGTAACTGCCGTAGAGCATGCCTTCGGCGCCGAGCAGGTCGACGCAGAACTCGTAGGTCTCTTTATTCAGATCGGCACTTGCCATTTTGCCGATCGATCCCTCTGGCCCAGGCACGCCGACCTTGCGCATCTGACCCGCGCGGATATTGGTTAGGCGCAATACCTCGGCGCGAATCCACAATTTCATCAGTTGGTCGCGCGTCGCCGAATCTTGCAGCTCGGCAGCTCGCTTTTGCCAGATCTTGACCGCCTCGCGAATTGGTCCAGAGCCGCGCTGCGGAATCGCCCCGCCGATTGCGACTCGCTCATTCATCAGCGTTGTCAAACTCACTCGCCAACCATCGCCGGCGTTGCCGAGGGTCTCGCTGACAGGCACCCGCACGTCCGTAAAGTAGACCTCGTTGAATTCGGCCTCGCCCGTTATCTGGCGAAGCGGCCGCACCTCGACGCCAGGCGCATGCATGTCGACAACAACTGCCGTCATTCCGGCGTGCTTGACGGCTTCGGAATCAGTGCGCACGACGAGCAATCCCCACTTAGATAGATGCGCGAGCGTCGTCCAGACCTTTTGACCGTTGATCAGCCACTCTTCGCCGTCGCGCACGCCCTTGGACGAAAGACCCGCAAAGTCTGAGCCTGAACCGGGCTCCGAAAATAGTTGGCACCAAATTTCTTCTCCGGTGAATAACGGCCGCAGGTACTTGCTCTTTTGCGCGTCGCTGCCCCACTCGACGACAGTCGGCCCACACATTCCGTAGCCGATCGGGTTGCGCGCATACGCGTTCGGCGCACCAGCAGCAAAGACCTTCTCGTTAACAGTTTTTTGATGTTTTGGAGAAATCCCGAGCCCGCCGAAGCCAACGGGAAAGTTAACCCACGCTAGCCCGCGGTCGTATTGCGCCCCCAAAAAGGCATGTGCCTTGGTCGAAGCGGGCGGAAATTCGACGAGGAGCGCGTCAACTAAATCGGAGACTTGCCGCTCTTCGCCGGTCATGGAGTCTGTGCTCATAGGCGACGAGAATATCGCAATTTCGGCGCCGTCAAGCAGTCAGAGAACAGTCACCGACTAGTTTGTCGAGCGCACTAGTTTGGCGAACAGTTTGTTCTCACCGGTAGCTAGTTCGGGGATGGCCGTGCGCAGCCTCATTACCGTGCGGATGCCAGCAGAGTCTCCGCGTCGAAGGTAGATCGACTTCAGGTTGCTCAGGATCCTGATCACAATCTGGCGCGACGAAGTTGCGCGCAAGAACTCATCACTCCAATTTTCGAGGTTGGTCAGGCGTTCATACAAAGTTCTGCACTCTGCGCCGCTCATTGGGGTAGAACCGTGAAACGGGTCGTAAAAGGTGGGATAACCCGACTCGCTGCTACCTTGCACGGGGGCACAGAGAAAGTGCCCAGGCATTCCTATGCCGACAAATTGGATGCCAACCCGCGATCCGATTTCTATCGCCATAACGCTCAGCGTGATCGGGATCCCGAGTCGACGGTCGAAGACATGATTGATGAGCGAATTACGAGGGTCGTCGTACTCAACCGTACTGCCAGTGAATCGGCCCCCGTCGAACAGGTTGTCGACCAACTCTTGTGGTGTCGCGCAATTCACCGATGCCGCAAGTTCGTCGAATCTTGCAATAATCTTTGCGACATTGAGATTGTTGTCAGCGGCAACGGCGATCAGCGAGGTCGCCAGATCCAGCGCGACATCGGCGTCGTGAGACTTCATCAATTTACGGAATTGGTCAACGGCGTCGATACCTGAAATGTAGCGGCGATCTCCCCCGTATAAAATGAAGCGAAGATATCTTCCGACAAATCTCGCACGCTGATCTTTGGGCTACGGTGAAGTTCATGTTTCCAGGGCAGATTGCGCTAACCACACCAGACAAGCCAGCGATCATCAACGCTTTTGACGGCTCGATAATTACGTATCGTCAACTCGACGAGTCCGCCAATCGACTCAGCCAGCTGCTTCGCGCCAGCGGGTTGCAGGTCGGCGATCACATTGCCCTGTGCCTCGAAAACCATCCCAACTACTTCGAGATCGTCTGGGGCTGCCACTACGCCGGTCTTATCTACACTGCGTGCTCGAGCCGACTAACGAGCGACGAACTCACATACATAATTAATGACTGCGGCGCCAAGGCCTTCATTACCAGCAAGTATAAATCTGATCAGGCCGCAGAGATCGCTAGTTCGATTCCGCAAGTCAGCCTTCGACTGATGCTCGACGGCACGATCAATGGCTACGACAGCTACGAAGACACAGTCGCCAAGTTTGACGCCACCCCGCTCGAAGATCGCATCGACGGCGCCGACATGTTGTATTCGAGCGGCACAACAGGCAGGCCTAAGGGAATCAAGCTGGCCCTAGCGATGACGCCGCTCGGAGCCCCGAGCGCTTTGATGACCCTCGGGCAGATGTTGTTTTCAATGACAGACCAAATGATCTATGTGTCACCGGCACCCCTGTACCACGCAGCGCCGTTGCGCTGGAACATGGCGGCGCACAGGATGGGGGCGACGACCGTGATCATGGATCACTTCGATGCCGAGAATTTTTTGCACCTAGTAGAAAAATACAAGGCCACCCATTGTCAAACAGTTCCGACGATGTTCGTGCGGATGCTGAAACTCGACGAGGAAATACGAAACAAGTATGACGTCTCGTCGTTGGTCAACGCATTTCACGCCGCCGCACCGTGCCCGATACCAGTGAAGCGCGCGATGATCGAATGGTGGGGGCCGAAAATTCACGAGTATTACGCTGGCTCGGAGGGCAACGGTTTTGTTTATTGCAACTCAGAACAGTGGCTCAGTCACCCTGGCACAGTCGGGGTGGCAATCAACGCCACCGTTCATATTTGCGGCGATGACGGAGCAGAATTGCCGACCGGAGAGACCGGCACCATATTTTTTGAAAGCGCGGCGGTCTTCGAATATCACAACGACCCCGAGAAGACGAAGGCATCGCGCGACCCCCTGGGTCGCGGCTGGACGACGCTCGGCGACATCGGGCATCTAGATGATGAAAAGTTTTTGTACTTAACCGATCGCAAGGCTTTCATGATCATCTCTGGCGGCGTCAATATTTACCCGCAAGAGGCCGAGAACATCTTGATCAATCACCCCGCGGTAATCGATGTCGCCGTCTTCGGCGTGCCAAACGATGAATTCGGCGAGGAGGTCAAGTGCGTAGTCCAACCTAGAACGATGCCAGAGAGCGCCGAGGCCGCGGCCGCCCTAAGCAAAGAACTAATCGCCTACTGCCGCCAGTCGCTGGCGGACATCAAGTGCCCGAGGACTATCGACTTTCGCGCCGAGCTACCACGCCACCCGACGGGCAAGTTGTACAAGCGGCTGCTTAAGGACGAATACTGGGCCCAAGCCGGCCGCGCGATCTAGCCGAGTGATCTAGCCGGGCGAATGATGTTGCACCCGTTCCTTGATAGCGGATTGCCGCTTGCGTTCGCCCATCGGGGTGGCGCAAGCGACGCGCCAGAAAACACTTTGCCCGCGTTTCAAAACGCCATTGATCTTGGCTACCGATATCTCGAGACCGACGTGCACGCCACTGGCGACGGCGTGTTGCTGGCGTTTCATGACGATGACCTGGCGAGAACCTGCGCGACCCCCGGCCGAATCAGCGAGATGGATTATGCCCAAGTGAGAGGCGCTCGGGTAAATGGCCGAGAACCAATCCCCCTGATGGCCGACCTGTTATCGACCTGGCCGAGCGCGCGAATCAATATTGATTGCAAATCGGATAGCGCTTTGAGCCCGCTGATCGATCTGCTCGAAGCGTCGAAGTGTCTCGATCGCGTTTGCGTGGGCTCATTTAGCGATGCCCGTCTGCAGACGATTCGCGATCACTTTGGCTCGGCACTATGCACTTCGCTTGGGCCAAAGGAAGTCGCCAGGCTGCGACTGCGCAGTTGGTTGCGTCGCAAGCCGCTTTTCCCCAATGCCAACGCTGCCCAAATACCTCTCAAGCACGGGCCAATTACCGTTACTGATAAATCCCTCGTCGATGCCGCCCACGAAGCAGGCCTGCAGGTGCACGTCTGGACAATCGACGATGTCAGCGAGATGGAGCACGTCCTCGACATCGGCGTCGATGGCATAATGACAGATAGACCCGCTGTCTTACGCGAAGTGTTGCAGGCGCGAAACCTCTGGAACAACTGAGTTGCAGGTGCGTAGGGCAGATAAATTGAACCCGTGAACGAGCCGCGCGAGCCGATGCTCTCGTTGCACGAGTTGAGTAAATCCTTCAGCGCCGATGCAATTGCCCTTGACAATTTCAACCTCGAAGTCGCCGAGGGCGAATTCGTCTCGCTTGTTGGATCGAGCGGATGCGGTAAGTCGACGGTGCTGCGGATCGCTGCGGGCCTCGAATCGGCAACCAGTGGCAAGTGCACAGTCAAGAGCTCAAACATCGGCTTCGTGTTTCAAGATCCCACGCTGCTGCCGTGGCGCAACGTGAAGCGCAATATCGACCTACTCCTCGAACTTCATGACGTGCCAAAAGTCGAGCGCGACCGGCGGACATCCGAAATCATCTCTGTCGTGGGTCTCGAAGGCTCAGAACGCAAGTACCCCCGCCAGCTATCGGGTGGAATGCGGATGCGCACGTCGCTTGCTCGCTCGCTGGTCACCGCGCCAGAACTATTTCTATTTGATGAACCGTTCGGCGCCTTAGACGAATTGACGCGCGAGCGACTCAATGACGAACTACTAGCGATCTACGCACTAAACCGATTCGCCGCGCTCTTCGTCACCCACTCAATCGCCGAGGCCGTGTACCTCAGCGCGCGAGTCGCCGTAATGACGCCCCAGCCAGGTTCGATCGCCGCGATTGTCGATGTGCCTTTCAAATACCCGCGCGACCACTCGATTCGATACACACCCGAGTTCGCGGCCGTATGCGGTCAGGTATCGGGCGCACTGCGCATGGAAGTCGAGTGAAAGCGCCGAGATTAAGCGTCGTTTCGAGGGCGAAGGCGCTCTCTGGCCCCGCAATTGTTTTCGTGCTGTTTATCGCAGCCTGGTATGCGACCGCGTACAGCATCAAGAACAATTTCTCGCCGGCCTCGAACAAGCCAATGATTATCCCACCGCCGCACCGCCTTTTCGAAGATTTCAACGGCATCACGCGCGACAAGATATTCACAGCCCTGCTGATCTCAGTCAAGACAAGCCTCGTCGGTCTCGCTATCTCGATCGTTCTAGGACTCGGTCTCGGCATCATTATGGCCCAGGCGCGCTGGCTCGAAAAAGCACTATGGCCATACCTGATTGCTCTACAAGTGACTCCGATCATCGCACTCGTACCGCTAATGATCAAACTTGTCGGCGCCAATTTCGCCGCGCGGGTGATTGTGACCGTAATCATTTCGCTATTCCCCATTGTCTCCAACACCTTGTTTGGGCTGCAGTCTGTTGATCGCAACCTGCACGATCTCTTCTCACTGCACCGAGTCAGCCGAGCGAGGCGAATGTTTAGGCTCCAACTGCCAGCCGCGTCGCCAGCGATCTTCAGCGGGTTCCGCATCTCCGCTGGGCTGGCGGTAATCGGCGCGATCGTCGGCGACTTCTTCTTCGCCAAGGGCGACCCAGGCCTCGGCAAGCTGATCACGGCTTTCTTTATAAATAATCAAGCGGGACCGATGTTTATAACTTCTATCTGCGCCGCACTTTTGGGTCTGGCATTGTTTATCATCTTTGGGGTGATCTATCGGTCGGCTGTCGGTCGCTGGTACGAAGACACAACTATTGGTAATCGATGACTACTCAACAAATACAAACTAGGAAGATAATGACAAAAACCTCAATCTTGATTGCACTCGCTCTCGGCCTAACAGCTTGCGGCGGCTCGACTGCTGATACGGCCACAAACGACACGAGCGCGACGGACACGACCGCAGCCGAAGTAAACGACGTCTCTTTGGCCGATGTTTGTCCCGCGAAGGTTGTCGTCCAGACCGATTGGTTTCCAGAATCAGAGCACGGTGGTGTCTACGAACTGATGGGAGCCGACTACTCGGCCTCGAAAGATACCGGTGCTGTCGTTGGTTCGCTGACTTACCAGGGTGCTGATACGGGTGTAGATCTAGAGATTCGCGCTGGCGGCCCGTTCCTGCAGATTCCTGTCGTAACCGAGATGTTTCAAGACGACGCAATTATGTTCGGTTACGTCGGAACGGACGTTGCGATCAAGACCTACAAAGACACGCCGACACTGGCCGTATTTTCCGCCCTCAACACGAATCCGCAGGTGATCTTGTGGGACGCGACCAAACATCCTGACGCCAAGACGATCGCCGACATCGGCAAGCAAGTCTCGACCGTCTATGTGTACGGCGACCAAAGTTTCATGCGTTACCTAACAAGCATCGGCGCTTTCACCACGAAGCAGATCGACAGCAACTACCAAGGCAACCTGCTGCTCGCCACCGAGGACGCTGCTCATCAGGGCTTTGCAACTTCCGAACCGTACAAGTACTCCGTACTTAGTAGCGGCGCGATAACCACCGGATATCAGTTGATTCACGATGCGGGTTGGACAAACTATCCGCAATCGCTGGCAATTCGTGCGGATCGTCTCGCGGAGTTTTCGCCATGCCTCTCAAAACTCGTTCCGATGATGCAACAGGCCCAGATTGATTACATCGGCGCGCCCGGGCGCACCAACGCAATTATCATCGCGACCACTAAGGCCTACGACAGTTGGTGGACTCAGTCAGAGGGCGACACCGCCAGTGGCGCCAAGACCCAGAAAGATCTAGGAATAATTGGCAATGGCGAGACCGCAACATTCGGCGACTTTGAAGACGCGAGAATGCTCGACTTCATCGCCAAGGCGCTACCAATTTTTCGGGAGCAGGGTCTCGACGTCGTCGAAGTCGTGCCTAGCGACCTAGCGACAAACCAATTTCTAGACCCGGCTATTAGCTACAACGGCTGAGCCAAATCGGCAACGGCTTAAGCGTCGCGCACCGTTGAACGGTGTTTAGCGACCGGCTCTTTATCGCTCCATGGGAAGTTGATCCACTGATCGGTGTGCTTCCATACATAATCACACTTGATAATCGAATGCGACTTCTCGTATAACACGGCCAATCTCGTGTCGGCCAATTTCTTTTCGCAGAACTCGAGCACGTGGCGCAGAGTGTGACCAGTGTCGGCAACGTCGTCGACGATGAGAACTTTTGAATCCTTGATATCGATCAAGCTCGGAACCGGTGGCAATATCATCGGCACTGCCAATCGCTCATTGACGCCGGTATAAAACTCGACGTTCATCGTGTAGGTGTTCTTAACCGCGAGCGCGTAACCAAGCGCGCCGGCCGCAAGTAATCCGCCGCGCGCGATTGCCAGGATAATGTCCGGCTCATAGCCACTGTCGTTGATTTGGATTGCCAGTTCGCGACTTGCCGCTCCGAACGACTCCCAGGTCATGATCTCGCGGTCAGTACTCAAAATTTCTCCCTATCCAATCCTCAACTGCTGCCAAGCGACTAAATCTAGTTGATTACGTAGGGGCAATGACGACATCCGCTCAAACAACAATAATCTCTTTGGGCCAGAAATGCGGCCGTCATTACCGTCAAACCAGAGAGCGGGTCGCTGTAACTCGGCACGCCTGCGCTCACGGCTGCCGCGTGACGCCTCAAGATCTCGCCGCGCCGCGGGTTGTTCAGCGCCAACCTTCTGGCCAGCGGCTCGGTGAGATGGTTGTCACGCAGCTCGGGCATCAGTAAAGAATAAGCGCCAATTTGCTATAACTCTGAGATCATCTCAAAATAACTTGGCCAACTTTTCGACACCACCTCAGGATCATTGATTTGCACCCCATCGCGCACCAACCCGACAAGCGCCAGCGCCATCGCTAAGCGATGGTCGTGATGAGTGTCAACCACACCTGAATGGGTTGCCGACGGCGAGACGATAAGGCCGTCGTCGGTTACTTCAACGACGCCGCCTACCTTGCGCAGTTCTCGAGCAAGATCACCTATGCGATCGCTCTCCTTCTCGCGAATAAAACCCACCCCCCCGATTCGCGTCGGCGTCTTGGCAAACATCGCCACCACGGCCAGAGTTGGCACCAGGTCAGACATACCCGACATATCAATTTCAACGCCCTGCAACTCGGTACCTCTATCGCGCGCGACGGTCACACCAGAACTCTGGTAGTCAACTTGGCAACCCATCAACCCGAGAATCGCAGCAAACTGGGCGTCGCCCTGGCTGCTCGAATCAGTTACGCCGCTCACCTGAACGCGCCCGCCGACGATGGCGGCCGCGGCCAGAGGATACGAAGCCGACGAAGCATCGGGCTCAACAATAAAATTGTGGCCCGTGTAGCCGCCACCTCGCACTGTGATCAGATCGCCATCGAGTGCGACTCTAGCCCCGAACGATCGCATTACGTCGACGGTCATTTGAATATACGGCTGAGAAATCACGCGCCCCGTTAGGCGAATAGATAATCCATCGTCGACGCAAGGAGCGATCAGCATCAAGGCGGTGACGAATTGGCTCGAGACGCCGCCGCTAAGCGAAACTTCAGAAGTCAGCTTTGCCCCTGCACTCACGCGCGCGGGCAGGTGCCACGGCTCGCCGAGATACTCGACGCCAGCGCCAAAACTTTTCAGCGCCTCGAGCAAACCGCGCATCGGCCTGCGCAGCAACGCGGCCTCGCCCGTGACAATCGTGCTGCCGCTTCGCAGCGCGGCCACGGCGGCCACAAACCTTGCTGTCGTGCCGGCCAAGTTGGCATTCAGCGTAAGTTCATGTGTGCTCGCCAGATCGATCGGCGAGGAAACACTAACTTCGTCGCCGCTGCGCATAATCGCGCCGCCGAGAGCAGAAAGCGCCGCGACCATCGCCGTCGTGTCGTCGCCCGGCGCGATGTTCCTAATAACGGATTCTCCGCTGGCCAGCGCGGCACAGATTAAAGCTCGATTTGAAATTGATTTCGAGCCCGGAACATCGACCTTGCGATCGAGAACTCCGCGCACCGGACGAACCGTAACGCGTGAAATCATGCCAGAGATTGAATTGTCGGGCGAAACGAGCGCGCGATCAGGCCGCCTCGAAACATGTCTTGGCTCGCTTTGTCGATGATCACAACAAGGATCCCACGATCGCCCTCAACAGAGTGGGCAACCTCGAAGTTGGCAACATTGACCCCGAGCTCGGCCGCCAGCGTGAACACCTCGGCCGCCGCTCCAGTGCGATCGGGTATCGGGATTCGCACCTCGACCACGTCGAGCAACTCGCGCACCCTCCCGGGCAGGTTCGAGCGCGCTGATCGTGCGGTCTGCAAACGCTTAAGCAGTGCGTCGTCGTCGCCGCTGTCAACAATGGCGCGCATCGAAGCAAGCCCGGAAATCATTCCGTCGAGCGCCGCCAAAATCGCTTCGCGATTCTCTCGACAGACGTCGAGCCAAATCGCGGGGTGACCTGACGCCACCCTCGTCATGTCGCGAAATCCGCCTGCGGCGAGACGCAACACGGCGACGTGCTCTTCGGCACTGCTACTCGCAAGGCCCATCAAGGTCGCCGCCGTAAGGTGCGGCAGATGGCTGACAACTGCCACGAGTTGATCGTGTCGTTGCGGACTCAGAACAACTATTTCGGCGCCAAGTTCGCCGACGACCTTGGCGACTTTGGCAAACGAAATATCGGCCGTCATCTCGCGCGGCGTGAGCACCCACACTGCGCCTTCAAAAAGCCCGCCATCTGATCCTTGCAAGCCGACCAACTCGCTGCCAGCCATAGGATGCCCGCCAACGAAACGTGGGTCGTCGATCTCGCCCGATACCGACGCCTTCACTCCGCCCACATCGGTGACCACACCAGACGTCGAGGCGAGCGCGATATTTGCTTGCCCTACAATCGTCGAAACTGGAGTGGCGATAAAGGTGATTTCTGCATCTGGGTCTAGCCCCACCGCGGCAATCGCGCCGAGACTCAGCGCCTCCGCCTCGGAAGCGGGCCTATTGTCTACGCCACTCACCCTCCAACCTCTTGCCGTAAGCGCGAGCCCGATTGATCCGCCAATAAGGCCAAGACCCATTACGTTGGCGCGCCTGCTAATCACGAAGCAATTCTACCTTCGCTGTTATGTCGTGACGGCTTCAATTAATGCACGCACCTCGGCGAGTGTTAGTTGGCGATACTCGCCTGGCCCCAACTTGCGATCGTGTATCGGACCGATGCGAACGCGCGCCAAGCGTACGACCGGATAGCCGACGTGCTGACACATGCGACGAATCTGTCGATTGCGCCCCTCATGGATAACAATTCGCAACACACCAGGTTGCACCTGCCCGACGTCTGCTGGTGAGGTCATGCCGTCGTCAAGGTCGACGCCGGTGCGCAATATATGTAGCGCCGTCTCATCTACACCACGCTCGCCGCAACGCACGTGCACCAGGTACTCCTTCTCGAGACCAAAACTCGGGTGCGTGATTCTGTGCGTCAATTCTCCGTCATTGGTTATCAGCAGCAGACCCTCGGTATCGACATCAAGTCGACCGACGGGGTAAACGCGCGGACTATTGGGCACGAGCTCGAGCACGGTGGGCCTGTCGTGGGTGTCCTTTGCGGTCGTGATCACGTCGATCGGCTTGTTCAAGAGGTAGTAAACGAGCTCGGGCTCGACGCCGACTGGCGCCCCATCGATTTCGATCTTGTCGCTGTCGATGTGCACGCGCCGACCGAGTTCGGCAATCTCGCCGTTCACGGCCACACGGCCGTCGGCTATCAACTCTTCGCATTCACGACGGCTACCCCAACCGCGCTGCGCGAGTATCTTTTGCAGACGCTCTCCATCTAGATGCGGCTCGATCTGCAGCGCATCACGCGGCGAACCAGTTGCCGAGTCTCGAGCCCCCGATATTTCAGCGCCTCCCGGCGCAGCCTCGTTCGCCATTTTTACTCGGGGGTCGGTGCTTCGATAGGCGAAACTCGCAGACCGTGTTCAAGCGCCTCGACGACCGAGGCGTCGGGCACAAAGTCGGCGATCGGCGGCAAGTCCGAAATCGAATTGATGCCAAGGCGCTCTAAGAACAACTCGGTGGTTCCGAACATCACTGCCTGACCCGGGCCGTCGTCGCGCGAGACCTCGTGGATGTAGCCGCGCGCCTGCAAGGTGCGCATCACCGCGTCGGGGTCGACGCCGCGGATACCCGCGATCTGCCCGCGTGAGATCGGCTGCTTATAAGCGATGATCGCCAGCGTCTCGAGCGCCGCGGAAGAAACTCTGGCGTGCTGCCCATCCAAGATGAATCGTTCGACGTAGGCCGCGACGTCTGGGTGCGACTGCAATCGATACCCCCCTGCCACCTTGCACAACTGAAAGCCGTGACCGGCCTCTTCATACGCACTGGCCAGCCGCTCGCAAAGCGCCTCGATCATAGATATCGGCTGCTCAAGTAGCTGCGCCAAAAGTGTCGGGCTGACGGGCTCCATCGCCACAAGCAGTACGGCCTCGAGTGCGCGGACGATCTCTGCTGTGAGGTCTTGCTCGTATGCTTTCTGCGACTCGACTTCAGACATGAATATTTATCCCTCGTAGTTGTCGATATTAAGAACTGCATCAAATGAACGATCGCTGCCGCCACACCATAGAACCTCGATGTCGCCGAAACGGTTACTCTGCTCCAGTTGCACACGACCCTGCTTAAATAATTCGAGCACAGCAAGAAACCTGACGATCACTTCAACGCGGTCTTCGATGCCCTGACATAACTCGGCAAATGTCTTCTTGCCAGTGAGCGGCAGAATCTCGATTAATTCGATGAGCGCGTCGGCGACACTGGCGCGAATCGGCGTTACGTGCACTAAGTCGAGCGTGACGCGTTGCTTGGGTTCGAGCAACTTA
>Ga0163144_10016121_pt1 | contig 15334 bp, 14 predicted proteins | sample OliLak19BULKMAT1_FD_123175 | JGI IMG/M metagenome (GOLD analysis project Ga0163144, IMG submission 123175) | Freshwater microbial mat bacterial communities from Lake Vanda, McMurdo Dry Valleys, Antarctica - Oligotrophic Lake LV.19.BULKMAT1 | ecosystem: Environmental > Aquatic > Freshwater >... | reverse complement strand
CGGCGGAAGAGATCGGTTGGGTAATTGCGGGGCAGGAATTCCTGGCTCCAGAAGAAGAAGAGTTTGTCGCGATTCTTGTTGAATTTACCCATGGGGACGGGGCCGCCGAGGAAGTAGCCGGGGTAATTGAAGCGGTATTGGGGGCGGCGGAGACCGTCGCGGTTGCGGAAGAATTCGTTGGCATTGAGGGCTTCGTTGCGGACGAAGTAGTAAGCGCCGCCGTGGAATTCGCGGGTGCCGGATTTGATGACGGTGTTGATGGTGCCGCCTGAGGAGCGGCCGTATTCGGCCTGGTAGTTGGTGAGGAGGACTTTGACTTCAGCTACTGCATCGACGGAGGGGGCAAGGTAGGGACCGCCCATGGAGCCGGTGTCGAGCGAGGAGATGCCGTCGAGGGTGAGGTTGATGGTGCCCTGACGGTTTCCATTGATGGTGATGCCGCCGAGGTTGTTCCAGCCGGGGGCGTTGCGATTGGCAGTGTCGATGACGACGGGGAGGAGTTTGACGAGGCCGAGATAGTCGCGGCCTTTGAGGGGGACGTTTTGGGTTTGCTCCAAAGTGATAAGGCCGCTGCGTTCGGCGGACTGGGTCTGGAGGCGAGCGGTTTCGGCTCTGACTTCGACGGTTTGAGAGATTTCACCTAGTTGAAGGTCGATGCGCTTGAGGACGACGCGCTCGGTGGCGCTAAGGACGATGTCGGTTTGTTCATACTTCTTGAAGCCCTTTGAGGTTACTGTGGCTTTGTAGGTGGAGGGTAGTAACTGGGTGAAGACGAAGGCGCCGGTGGAGTCAGATTGAGTGGAGCGGTTCTGGCCGGTGCCCACGTTGTTGAGAGTGATTTCAGCGCCCGGGACTGGGCTGCCGGATTGGTCTGCGACGTTGCCGGTGATGGTTCCGGTGAGGCCTTGACCAAAGAGTGAGAGAGAAGCCGGGATTGCGAATAACGCAGCAATACGGATGATACGAGTCAGCATAGACGTTTACCCCCTTGAGATGAGACTGTTGAGTCTCGTGGAAAAATTGTTCAATTGTTGCGACCAGGTGTTGCTCGGCGAGGCCGGGATGGCCACGCTTCAGGACTGAGATGATTTGTTCGTGTTCGGCCAGAGAGTGAGTCCAGTAGAGTTTGTTGTCACGAACGGGCTGAAGACGCATTACGTAGAAAGCGAAGAGCTTGAAGAGAAGGCCGCGAACATGATCGCCCAAGAAACGATTGCCAGAAGCGTGGCAGAGGGCGATGTGAAATTCCAGGTCGTGAATGTAGAAGGCGGTGAGGTCTTCTCGACTTGCGGCTTCGCGCATGCACTCAAGGGCTTCCTGCATGGGTGTGAGGTCTGCTTTGCGTTGGGCAGCGAGGCCCTCCATGGCGGCGCGGAGCTGGTAGATCTGACGGATGTCGGCGGGGCTGAGGCTGATGACGCGGGCCGAGCGGCCCGTCGTTTTTTCCGTAAAGCCCTCTTGGGTGAGAGTGTTGATGGCTTCGCGGACACTGGCTTGGGCAACGCCAAGAGTTGTGGCCCAGCGCGCTTCGACGACTCGTTCGCCTGGGGCTATGCGGCCAGAGATGATTTCCCGGCGCAGACTGTCGGCCCCAGAATCCTTGCGGAATAGCGGACCAACTACGTTATTTAGACCCAGAAGACGAGCGCTCAAGTGTGTCGACTTTATCAGATTTGGTTGGCAAGTCAAGAGTTTTGAGCGCTTTTGAGCGCTTACAGTTTTTGGAATATCTCAGGATGAGATCGGTCAGGCGGGGCGGAGGAGTTGGACACCATAGGCTTCGAAACTGGTGTCGGCGGTGGCTATCGTAAGGCGGTCGGACTTGGCTTGCGCCACGATCATGCGATCAAATGGATCTTTGTGCAGTGGTGGAAGATTTTCAAGGGCGGAAAGATGAGGTGCTTGGATGCCAAGTTGGCGAACACGATTTTTGAACATCTCAGTGGCGATGAAAGCGGCTGCCGGTTTGGGAAGCGGGAGTTTGCCCAAGCCCGACTTGATGAGGATTTCCCAGATGCTGGCGACGCTCAGGTAGAGTTCGTTTTTGCCGTCGCGCATGGCCTCGCGCATCGGTCCATTGCAGCGTTCATCATCAAGGATCGCCCACAAGAAGACGTGGGTGTCGAGGAGGATTCTCATTTATAGAATTGCTCTAGAATTTCGTCATCCAATGGAGCATCCCAATCGGGTGGTAAGACAAAGATGCCCTTTGCTGTGCCGAATAGACGATCTGCAGGAGCACCCTCGACGGGCACCAGGCGCACGAGTGGTTTGCCGGAGCGAGAGATCACAATGTCTTCCCCGCTCATGGCCTGATCCAGCAGGCGTGAGAGATGTGTTTTTGCCTCGTGTACGCTGACTTCGGTCGACATGACTAAATATTAGACTAAGGCTTTCTTTTAGTCAATGCTCGGATTTGCTGGGCATGGAGGGCCGTGCCAAGTGGAGCCGTCGGGGAAGGTGACGGAGTCGATCTGGATTTTGTACATGGGTTTGTAGTTCGCTTTGGACGAGGTGAATGAGGCTGCTCCCGGGAGCGGGATGCGATTGGCGGAAAGGCCGGTGCGCTTGGGCAACTTTTCGACCTTTACTCAAGTGCTGCCATTGTCAGGGAGCTCATGCGTCAAGATTTCGACGCCAGTGATGGGATGGCCACAGTTGTTTACCAGGGTATAAGTGAGTTCGATGCCGTTGGGTATGGCCATTTCGTTGGCTTCGACTTCGAAGAGTGGTTTCTGCTGGGCACAGACGGAAGAGACTGCGAGAAAGAGGAAGATGCGTAACATAAACCTATTCCTGCTTACCGCATAGATCAGGAGGGCGAGCTAGTTCTATGATTTTGTGTTAACAGTAGCTATGGCAAAAGGACTGGCTGGCTGGCGGGTACTGGCGTTTGAGTCGCGGCGGGAACCGGAAATGGAGAAGCTTTTGACGATGCAGGGGGCCAAGGCATTTGTGGCACCGATTTTGCGCGAAGCACCGACGGGGCCAACTGCGGAGATTGAAGAGTTTCGGCGGCAATTGGCGGTTGGGGAATTGGACGGAGTGATTGCGTTGACGGGGGTGTCGTTGCGACATCTTATGAAGACGATTGAGCCGGCGGAATTTGTGGAGGGCTTAAGCAGGGTAAAAGTGGCGGCGCGAGGGCCGAAGCCGCTGGCTGTGTTGCGGGAGTTGGGTGTGGAGGTGGCAGTGAAGACGCGTGAACCGCACACGTGGCGGGAGGTACTGGAGGCGGTTGAAGGCGTGGAGGGGAAGCGGTGGGGCGTGATTGAGTATGGACGGCCCGATGAACGCCTACTCGAAGGTTTGAGCGGACAGGGGAGGAGAGTTTGCCGTGTTTCGGCTTATGGGTATGCGTTGCCGGAAGATCTTGGGCCGGTGCGGGAAGCGGTGGCGAGACTGATGGCGGGTAAAGTGGATGCGATCGTGTTCACGTCTTCGGCGCAATTCAGCTGTCTCGAGGAGTTGGCTGGAGTGGGGATACGGGAGGCGATGCGTGGTGTGGTTGTGGCGTCGATCGGGCCGACGATGACGGAGACGCTTGAGGCGGCCGGAGTGCAAGTGGATGTCGAAGCAGTGCCGTCGAAGATGGGAGTTTTAGTGCATCAACTGGCGGAATGGTGCGAAGGGAAAATTCCTAACAATAGTTAATCTTTGGTAGATAAGGATTTGGCGCTAAGTGGATTCCATATTTCTATTGGACGAATACAAGAATTTCAAGCAGACTGAATGAAGTCAGCGCGTATTTCAGGGTGTGAAACACGCGATCCTTTCGACTCCCCCGTACGGAATCACAATTCAGATCAGGAGAGTCTACGTGTATTCAAATCACGCGGGAGTATTGGTGTCACTTGTCGGAGCGGGTCCGGGCGATCCGGAACTATTGACAATAAAGGCTTTGCGCCGTATCGAAACAGCAGACGTAGTGATGTACGACCGGTTGGTGAGCGCGGAAATCCTGGCACTGGGAAGGCCGGAAGCGGAGTATATCCATTGCGGTAAAGAAGAGGGACACCAGGAAGAAGTACAGCAGGAAATCTTTCGTCTATTGGTGGATCGGGCCAGGCGGGGATTGAGGGTAGTGAGACTGAAGGGTGGAGACCCGATGTTGTTTGGACGGGGCGGGGAAGAACTCGAGGCCCTCGAGAGGGCGGGAATCGAGGCAGAGGTGGTGGGCGGAGTGAGTTCGGCATTAGGGGCGCCGCACGCGGCAGGGATTCCTTTGACGTATCGGGGTGTGGCGCGGAGTGTGGCGATTGTTACGGGACGTTGTAAAGGCGGGGATCTGACGGACTGGAGCAAGGTAGCAAGGGTAGACACGCTGGTGATTCTGATGGGAATCAAATACAGGGCGAGGATTGCACAGAGTCTGATTGCATGTGGGCGCGATCGCGAAGAGGTGGTGGCATTTGTTGAGCGTGGCACGACGGCGGAAGAGCGGGTGGTGACAGGGACAATGGCGGAGGTGGCAGGGGGGCATGTGGATGTGGAGGCTCCGGCGGTGTGGGTGTGCGGGGAAGTTGTGAAGTACCGTTGGGCGCTGAAGCAGGCGCTGGTAGAGGCACGGGCATGAGTCTGCCGTTGCTCGAAGAAGCAAGAACCGGGAGCGAACGCTATATGTTGGCACCGGTAGCGGACCCGCGAGCGCTGATGCCTGGGAGGAAGCCGGAGGCGGGAGAGCAGTATCGATTTCACTTCGACATGAACCAGTGCATTGGATGCAAGTGTTGCGAGGTTGCCTGCAATGAGCAGAACGGAAATTCAGCGGAGATCCAGTGGCGTCGAGTGGGCGAGATTGAAGCTGGGGCGTATCCGTTTACGCAGCGTCTGCATTTGTCGATGGGATGCAATCATTGCGTCGACGCGGCGTGTCTGACGGGATGTCCGGTGGATGCATATACGAAGGATGGCTTGACGGGGCTGGTATTGCATTCGGCGGATGCGTGCATTGGATGCCAGTACTGTACGTGGAATTGCCCATATGGGGTGCCGCAGTTTAACGAAGAACGGGGCGTGGTGGGGAAGTGTGACATGTGTCACGGGCGGCTGGAGCAGGGCCGGGAGCCGGCTTGCGTGAATGCGTGTCCGCAAGGAGCGATTGCGGTTGAAATCGTGAACATCGCGGAGTGGGTTGGAACACGGGCGATGGAGGCGAATGCGCCAGGAATGCCGCCGGCGGAAGCGACGATGTCGACGACGCGGATTACGCCGCCAAAGAATGCACGGGGGGAATTCAGGAAGGGTGACTATCACCGGGTGAGGCCGGAGGCGGCGCATTGGCCGCTGGTCTTCTTTTTGACTCTGACGCAGTTAGCATGGGGCGTATTGACATTCGGAAGATTGCCGTGGCTTGGGCTGGGATTGCTGGCACTCGGGATGGTGGCATCTGTTGCGCATTTAGGGCGGCCGATTCACGCGATGCGAGCGATGAAGATGTGGCGGCGGTCCTGGCTGAGCCGGGAAGTGGTGTTGTTTAGCGGATACGCGGCAGGGGCTGGATTCCTGCTGGTGACCGATCAGCTGAGAGTGGGGCTGGGGCTACTGGGGGCTGTGGCAGTGTATGCCAGCGCAAGGATTTACATGGTTCCTGCCCGGCCGTCGTGGCAGACGTGGCGGACGGCGGTGGAGTTCTGGTTGACAGGGCTGTTGGCGGGAGCGATGGTGACAGGATCTCCGCGGCTGGCATTGGGAGTTGCCTTGGCGCAAGCTGCGATGCAAATCGAGAAGCTGGTGTGGTTGCGGGGAGCGGGCGAGTTTGAATTGAGACAAAGCGCGCGGTTGCTGATGGAAGACTTCAGATGGGTATTTGCGGCTCGGCTGATCCTTTTAGCTGGCGTCTTTTTGCCGCTCGAATGGGCGCTGGTGGCGGTGGCGGCAGGAGAGATGATTGGACGCTATCTGTTTTTTGTGACGGTTGTGCCCCGGAATATGGCCTCGACGTTTTCTGGAATGGAGCGTGCGGCGTGAAGATTGCAAGAATGCTGGGGCTCGATACGGCAGCGGAAAAATACCGGTTTGGCAATGATGCCGAGTATGGATACACAGCGGAATCGCGTGTGCCGGAGCGGTGGGTGAAGACGACTTGCGGCTATTGTTCGGTGGGTTGCGGAATGAAGATAGGTGTCAAGGATGGGGAAGCGGTAACGGTTCGCGGAGATGAAGAGCATCCGGTAAATCTTGGGAAGCTGTGCCCGAAAGGATTGTCCGAGCACCAGTTTCTGCGATCGCCGAACCGGGCGTTGCGGCCGCTGGTAAAGCGCAACGGCAAGTTTGAGGCGGTGAGCTGGGAGGCAGCGCTCGAAGAAATGACATCGCGGTTTTTGGCGGTGCAGGCGAAGTATGGACCGAATGCACTGGGGGTACTGTCGACCGGGCAACTGGTGACGGAAGAGTTCTATGCGCTGGGCAAGTTAGTGCAGATGGGGTTTAAGACGACCAATTACGACGGCAATACAACTTTGTGCATGGCGAGTGCGGTGGCTGGGTACAAGAGGAGTTTTGGATCGGACGGGCCGCCGGGAACCTACGATGATTTTGCGGAGGCGGATTTGGTGATTCTGATTGGGGCGAATGTGGCCGAGAATCACCCGATACTTTGTCAGCGACTGATGCAAGGGCCGAAGCAGACGCTGGTGGTGGTAGACCCGCGGGTGACCAAGACAGCGATGCTTGCGGATATTTTTCTGCCGGTGAAACCGCGGAGTGACATCGCGCTGCTGAACGGAATTTTAAAAATTCTGATAGAGGAAAACCTGATCGATGGAGAGTATATTGCTCGACATACGAATGGTTTTGAGGCGATGGCGGCAGTGGTGCGGCAATACGATTCGGAGACGGTGAGCCGGATCACGGGATTGAGCTGGGAGGAGATACGGCGCGTAGCGCTGCTGTTTGGACATGCGAAGGCACCTGTGATTGCGTGGACGATGGGGGTGAACCACTCGACGCAGGGAACGGAGACAGTGAATGCAATCTGCAATTTGTCGCTGGTGAGGGGCAAGGTGGGGCTGGCGGGGGCTTCGCCGATATCGATCACCGGGCAATGCAATGCGATGGGGACGCGGGAGTCGGGCTTTACGGCGTCGATGCCGGGCTACCGGAAGTATGAGAGCCAGGCCGACCGGGAGGAACTGGCTGGGTTGTGGGGGGTGGCGGCGGAGGAATTGCCAGAAAAGCGCGGCTTGGCTTATCCGGACATCATTGAGGCGATTCTACGCAAGGAGATCAAGGCGCTTTGGATCATTGCGACGAACCCACTGGTGAGTTTTCCGAATTACGATTTACTGGCGCAGGCGTTGGGGCAACTGGATGTGCTGGTGGTGCAGGATGGATTCCATCCGACTCCGACGACGGAGCTGGCCGACATCATGCTGCCGGCAGCGGTGTGGGGTGAGAAGGAAGGCAGCTACACCAATAGCGAACGGCGAGTGAGCAAGGTGAACCAGGCAGTGGAAGCGCCGGGCGAGGCGAAGCCGGATTTTGAGATCTTTATGCGTCTGGCGGAAAAGATTGGTGTCAAAGAGAAGCTTTTTGCCGGCTGGAGCGGACCGCGGGATGCGTTCGAGGAATGGCGGAAAGTTTCGGCAGGTCGACTCTGCGACTACTCAGGGATCAGCTACGAGGCGCTTGAGGAAGGGCCACTGTTCTGGCCGCAAGCAGGAGGCGAAACACGACGTGAGGCGAAGCGGCTTTATGCCGACGGGAACTTTGAGACCGAGGATGGACGAGCGAAGTTTTGGCCGATTGAATGGAAGCCGATGCCGGAGCCACCGACGAAAGAATACCCGTTCAATTTGAATACAGGCCGGACGGTTGAGCATTGGCATACGGGCACCAAGACGCGCGAGATCGAGACTCTGGACCGGATGAGCCCGCGGGCGTGGCTTGAGATGAACCCGAAAGATGCGGCGATGTTGAAGCTGCATCCGCATGACCGGGTGGACGTGGTGAGCCGCCGGGGGCGGGTGGAAAACGTGGAATTGCGGGTGACGGAAATTGTTGGGGTGGGACAGGTGTTTCTGCCCTTTCATTTCGCGGAATCGAATGCGAACCGGTTGACGCTAAGCGCCTATGACCCGTTCTCGCGAGAACCCAATTACAAGCAGTGTGCCGTGAAAGTTGAAAGGAGACCGAGCTTATGAAGACGAAGGTGCAAAGGCTGGTTGTTGTAGGAAACGGGATGGCCGGGATGGCTTGTCTCGAACAGATTCTGCGTCATGGCAAGGACTGGGATGTAACGGTATTTGGGGAAGAGACTTATGTCAATTACAACCGCATCATGCTGTCTTCGGTACTGGCCGGGGAGAAGCAGATGGACGAGATCATATTGCATCCACTGACGTGGTACAGCGAGAATCAGGTGCAACTGCAGCTTGGTACGCGGATCGTCGATATCGATCCGGTGAAGAAGCTGGTCAGGGATGAAGACGGGGGCGTAACGGAATACGACAAGCTGCTGCTGGCAACGGGGAGTTCCCCGTTTGTGCCACCGATTCCGGGCGTGAATCTGGCGAATGTGTATGCCTTTCGGAATATCCAGGATACGAAGAAGCTGCTGGAGAGGGCGGGGCCGGGAGTCAAGGCGGTGGTGATTGGCGGAGGCCTGCTGGGGCTTGAGGCTGCGCGCGGATTGCAGGTGCAGGGATGTTCGGTGACGGTTGTGCACCTGATGCCGACTTTGATGGATCGCCAACTGGATGAGACGGGCGGGCGCTACTTGAAGGAGTCGATGGAAGCGCTGGGCGTAACGATGAAGCTGGGCAAGCAGACGAGAGAGATCCTTGGGGAAGGCAAGGTGGAGCGGCTGGTATTCAGCGATGGGGAAGAGATCGAAGTCGATCTGCTCGTGATCGCGGCTGGCATACGTCCCAACATAGAGCTGGGGCGGAAGGCTGGGCTTGAGGTGCAGCGCGGGATTCTAGTGAACGATTATTTGGAGACATCGGACCCGGATGTGTTTGCGGTAGGCGAGTGTGTGGAGCATCGCGGGGTGGTGTACGGTCTAGTGGCGCCGCTTTATGAGCAAGGGAGAGTGCTGGCGTCGACGATCAACGGGTTGCGGGAGAGCACGTATGCGGGCAGCGCGACGGGTACGAAATTGAAGATCATGGGGGTTGATGTATTTTCGGCCGGGCTGATTGATGAGCGGAACGGCGGCTGTGAAGCGATTCGCTATGAGGATCCGGCGCAGGGTATCTACAAGAAGCTGGTGTTGAAAGATGGTTGCCTGGCGGGTGTGATTCTGGTGGGCGATGTGAGCGATAGCGCCCGCTATATGGAGTGGTACAGGACCGGGGTGGATCTGTCGTCCCAGCGGCGGCATCTGCTGTTTCCGGAGCCGGCCGCCGATGCGGGCGAAAATATCGCGATGATGCCTGACAGCGAAACGGTATGCGGTTGTCTTGGGGTGTCGAAGGGGACGATCATCGAGGCGATCCACGAGAAGGGTGTCTGTACGATGTCGCAGTTGAAGGCTGTAACGCGGGCGTCGACGGGCTGTGGCAGCTGCGGAGGAAAGTGCCAGGAGTTGTTGCGGGCGGTGGCACCTGACTATGAGGAGGATGAGAAGAAGAGCCTGTGCGGGTGTGTGCCGTTTACGGACGACCGTTTGCGTGAGATCATCCACACGCAACATTTGAAGAGTGTGCAGGCTGTGCTGGATATTTATGGCAATGGGACGGGGTGTGAAATCTGCCGGCCGGCCTTAAGTTATCTGGTGGACCAGGTGTGGTGTGGAGAGCATGAAGAAGACCGTTCTTCGCGATTCATCAATGATCGAGTGCACGCCAACATCCAGCGGGATGGAACGTTTTCGGTGATTCCGAGAATGAGAGGCGGCGTTACGACGCCTGCTGAGCTGAGACGAATCGCCGATGTGGCGGATAAATATGAAGTGCCGATGGTAAAGGTTACCGGCAGCCAGCGGATCGATTTACTTGGTGTAAAGAAGGCGGACCTGCCAAAGATTTGGGAAGAGCTGGGAATGCCTTCGGGCCAAGCATATGCCAAAGGCTTGAGGATGGTGAAGACATGTGTGGGAACGCAATTCTGCCGGTTTGGAACGCAGGATGCGATTAGTACCGGGGTGGAGCTGGAGACGAGGTTTGAGAATCTCTATACGCCGCACAAGACGAAGCTGGCGGTGGTGGGTTGCCCGCGCAATTGCGCCGAGGCGACGGTAAAAGACATTGGATTGATCGGGCAGGAAGGCAGTTGGCAGGTTGTAGTGGGCGGCGCGGCAGGGAAGAGCGTGCGGGAAGCGGATTTGCTGATCACGGTGAGCACGACGGAAGGAGCGTTGGTGGCTGCGGAATTGTTCTTTCAGTATTACCGGGAGAATGCGAACTATCTGGAGCGCAGCTACGACTTTGTGGAGCGAAGCGGAATCGAGAAGATCAGGCGGGCAACGGTGTATGCCCCAGATGAGCAGAAGCTGGCGTTACGCGAGAGGCTTGCCAAGAGCAAGAATCAGGCGAGTGACCCGTGGCTTGAACGTAACTCGCCAAGACCTACGCAGTTCGTTCAGATTGCACCGATGGAAGTGCCGGTGGATGTTGCGGTACGAAGTTAGGACAGAGGAGAAATCAATGGCCTGGACAAAAATTACAAAGACGGAAGATATTCCCCTCAGGGAAGGACGTTGCCTCGAAATCGGACGCAAGGAAATCGCAGTGTTTCACTTGCGGGACAAATTTGTGGCGATCGACAATCGCTGTCCGCACGACCAGGGGCCATTGTGTGACGGGATTGTGAAGGGCACCACCGTTGTTTGCCCGCTGCATGGCTGGAACGTAAACCTTGAGACGGGGAAGGTATCGAAACCCGATGTCCCGGCCGGGGTAAGAACTTATCCTGTCCGAGTGAAGGACGGGTTGATCGAGATTGATCTATCTGCGCTGACGGAAGTTGAAGAAGAAGCTGCTTAGCGCGCTTACTCCACAAAAAACAAATCACTTTTGGACGAAGGAGAACTGTCAAATGACGGCAACGGGATTCTTGCGCGCAGGCCACTGGCCAACGCTACTGGCGGCATTTTTATATTTTGACGTGAGCTTTATGGTGTGGGTGATGCTGGGTCCGCTAGGCCCCTATCTCACGGAATCCATGGGCTTATCGGCGTCGCAGAAAGGCTTGCTGATTGCAACGCCGCTACTGGCTGGGTCGTTGATACGACCGCTGCTTGGGGCACTGGCCGACAGGATCGGCGGCAGGAGGACGGGGATGATGGGACTCTTCCTTACGCTTGCGCCGCTAGTTTATGGCTGGCAGTTTGCACGGAGCCTACCGGAATTTTTTGTTGTAGCCGCGATGTTGGGAATAGCCGGGGCGAGCTTTGCAGTGGCCTTGCCGCTGGCCAGCCGCTGGTATCCGCCTGAGTATCAGGGGCTGGCGATGGGGATTGCTGGAGCTGGTAATTCAGGGACGGTGCTGGCGACGCTATTTGCACCACGACTGGCGGCGAGTCTGGGCTGGGCGAATGTGTTTGGGCTGGCGCTGGTGCCCGTGGTGGCGGTGGCCCTGCTCTTTGCGGTGATCGCCAAAGATGCGCCGGGAGAGCGAAAGCAAACGCAATGGAAGGATTACCGGGAGTTACTGGCCGAGAGCGACACAAAGTGGTTTTGTTTCTTCTACTCGATCACTTTTGGGGGCTTCGTTGGTCTGGCAAGTTTTCTTACGGTTTTCTTCTTTGACCAATATCACTTGACTAAGGTACAGGCTGGGGACTTTGCGACGATTGCGGTGATTTGCGGGAGCTTTCTGCGGCCAGTGGGGGGATTATTCGCGGACCGGATCGGAGGCTACCGGATGTTAGTTGCCGTGCTGTTGTTGAGCGCAGCGAGTATGTTGGGGCTGGCGACATTGCCGGGAGCATTTACCGCATTGGGCCTGTTTGCCTTTACGATGGCGATGTTTGGGATGGGCAATGGAGCGGTGTTTCAACTAGTGCCGCAGAGGTTTGGCGGACAAGTTGGATTGATAACGGGATTGGTAGGGGCAGCTGGGGGCCTGGGTGGATTCTTTCTGCCCTCGATCTTTGGAATCCTGCGCGACCGGACCGGATCGTATGCTGCTGGTCTCAGCGTCTTTGCCTGCCTGATTCTGCTGGGATTTGGGGCACTGCTCACACTGGGCACAGTGTGGATGAAACAGTGGCCTGAAGCAATGGTGCAGCGTGCGGGCCTGTTCTCAGTTCGGGGAAGCCTGACAGAAGAGGCGGAATAGGATATGCCGATTCAATTGACTCTTTGGTTGCTGGTTATGGCTTCGATCATTTCGGGGCAAACGGCGTCGAAGTCATTCGAAGTGAGCGGAAGTCTGAGATCAAGAATGGAGGGCTGGGACTGGTTTCAGGCAGAGTCAGGCGATGGTACCTATGCGTTTTCTGGCAATGTCCTGAGGGTTGCGATCCAGGCCAAACGTAAGCGGTATGACTGGACGTTGGAGATGGCAGCGCCGCTGCTGGTGGGCCTGCCGGCGGACGCGGTGGCAGCGGGCGCGGCAGGTGCACTGGGACTTGGAGCGAACTACTATACTGCGAACCATCAGCGAAGCGTGGCGGCGATGATATTTCCAAAGCAGGCCTTTGTTGATTGGAAGCTGGAGCAGCCCGGTGGACGTTTGCGTCTGGGACGCTTTGAGTTTGTGGATGGAACGGAGCGTAGCCCAGCAAGCGCAACGCTGGCAGCAGTGAAGCGCGACAGAGTGGCGCACCGTTTGATTGGGCACTTTGCGTGGACTGCAGTGGGCAGGAGTTTTGATGGTGCGCACTTTACGCGGAATCTGCGGGGGATGAATCTGACGGTGGTTGCGGCCGCTCCGACGCGAGGGGTGTTTCAGGTGGACGGTTGGGGCCCCCTGCGGGTAGGGATCGGGTATGCGGCATTGTCTGGAGGCACGAAGACCAGTGACTGGAGGGTCTTTGGTTTGTACTACCGCGATTGGCGGCAGGTGCTTAAAACGGATAACAGTGCGATTGGAATCAGGAGGGGCGATTTGACGTCACCGGAAATTTTGACCTATGGGGGGCATTGGTTGAAGGTGGTCAAGCAGATTGATTTGATGGGGTGGGGTGCTCTACAGACAGGGCAATGGGGAAGGCAAGCTCACTTGGCTAGCACTGGGGCTATTGAGGTGGGGTGGCAGCCGAAGTTCATCATCCCGAAGTGGAAGCCTTGGCTTCGAGGCGGATATTTCTACGGCTCGGGGGACAAGGACCCGAATGACAGTCGGCATGGGACATTTTTTGAGGTGCTGCCGACGCCGCGAGTCTATGCGCGGATGCCGTTCTATAATCTGATGAATACAGAGGATCGATTTGTAAGTCTGATCCTGAGGCCGTCGGCGAAGCTAAGTGTGCGGAGCGACTTACACGCGCTGAGGCTGAGCTCGGCGCAGGATCTCTGGTATGCGGGAGGTGGGGCGTTTCAACCGTGGAGTTTTGGCTATCAGGGGCGAAATGGGGGCGGGGCCAGAAGCCTGGCGAATCTGGTGGATGCCGGAGTTGACTGGAATGTCCGCAAAGATATCAGCGTCTCTTGTTACTACGGCAGGTCGCTGGGAAGGAGTGTTGTGAAGGCAATTTATCCAAAAGGACAAAGCGCGCAGTTTGGCTATCTGGAAGTCAGCTACCGGTTTTAGATGGGGTTGGTGATTTTGTAAAGTCGAGCAGTTGGACAGGAGAGAATGGGGGCCGATTGTTCCTCCTGTGACTACCCAATGTGAATCAAAGGGAAGATGCTTAACATGAACTTAGTACTGCCTGAAGCATAGATAGCTATTTCAGGAGTTGGAAACTGAGTTTTGGGAAGCGGGCGAAATTGTTGTCGAAGGAATGAAGTTCTGCATTGTGTTCGATTGCGATTACTGCGAGGTGAGCGTCGTAGGTTAGGTTGCCAGCGACGCCGGTTGCAGAAACTAGATTTGAGAGCACCTTGAAGTGGTTTGTGCCTGGTTCCAGGAAGACACAATTGGGTTGGTCCAACCAGTTGCCTATAGTGGCCAAGGCTTCATTGGCAGTCAGTGGACGGACGAAGAGTTCACGCTTTGTGCTGATTCTCAGGAAGGCTAGTGAAGCTTTCCAAGTGAATGGGAGCGTTTGATTTTCGGAGAAGAGTGCTTGCAGATGAGCTTTGGCTTTTATGTGGCGGGGAGATGATTGCTGGATGGCATGGAGAAGAAGATTGCAGTCGAGCAAGATCACTTGCGGAGGAGTTCGTAGTCTTCGGAAGCATCGGCTAGAGCCTGGACACTCCAGCCGTCGGGGATGAGGCATTCGCCCATATCGAAGACTGGTTGGATGAATGGCTTGCGCTGGGGTTCATCGGCGGTTAGCCCTTCACGAATGGCAAAATTGACTGCCTGTTTCAAGGTGAGGTTGCGTTCATCAATCACCTTCTGTAGCAAAGCGTGCACGTCAGGTTCGAGAGTAATTGTCGTTCTCATCTTGATTGCATCATCGCATCATCTATTGTGATGCTGTGATGTTGCCGTTTTCAATGTTGAGTTTGGATATTACGGCGCTTGGTGAAGACCACGTCTTCAAGTTGAAGGACTGGTTTGGCTCTATGGTTTGGACTTCGATGTTCTTTAAGGTAAGGGGCTGGCCGGGTTTGAGTTGGGTGGGGGCTTCGATGAGCTTCAGGAACCAGACTTTGCTCGTGCCAACTACTTTTGATTCTCCGTTTGGCTCAACCAGGAGGGCGGTGCGTTCGTCGATGCCGATGCCTTTGACGTTGTTGAGACGGGCGAGGAAGGCGGCGAGGCGGCCGATGCGCTTGCGAGGGGTGAAGTGGCTGTCGGTGAGGGTGCCTTTGAGGGCATTGATTTTGAGAAAGTCAGTGCCGACGTTGGCTTTCTCGTCGAAGGGGTTTTGGAGGGCTTGTTCTGAGGTGATGGTGTCGTGCTGGGCCGAGAAATAGTATTCTCCGAGGACGGCAAGGCCTGCGCTGGTGCCGCCGACGGGGACTCCGGCATCGATGCGCCGTTGGATCGCCTTGGAGACGGGGGAGTCTTTCCAGAACTGGATGTAGTTCCATTGGTCACCGCCGGCCATGAAGATCGCCTCGGCTTTGTCGATGTGGTCGATGACGGTTGGGTCGTTTGAATGCTCGCGGTTTTTGAGGATGAGGGTGGCTACCGAGTTGACCTTGCCGAGTTTCTGGACGAAGGGGTTATAGGCGTCGGTGCCGCGGGCTCGGAGGATCAGGAAGTCGCCGCCGCTTGATTTTTCAATCATCCACTGGAAGGCTTCTTCTACGTCTTTGCCGCCGCCCATCAGGAGATAGCCGGGCTTGGGTTTGGTGACGATGTCGTCGGGGTTGCCGTCGCGGAT
>Ga0163144_10016120_pt1 | contig 15334 bp, 20 predicted proteins | sample OliLak19BULKMAT1_FD_123175 | JGI IMG/M metagenome (GOLD analysis project Ga0163144, IMG submission 123175) | Freshwater microbial mat bacterial communities from Lake Vanda, McMurdo Dry Valleys, Antarctica - Oligotrophic Lake LV.19.BULKMAT1 | ecosystem: Environmental > Aquatic > Freshwater >... | reverse complement strand
GGCGGCGAGGTCGATGAGCGCAACTTGGCCGAAGACGGCGGAGAGCAACACGGTGAAGCGTTCGTCCAGTCGATGGCGGCGGATCGTCTGAACGGTCCAGTCGAAGTCGCGGCGTGAGGCGATTACGAACTTGACCTCATCCGTAGGCTTGAGGTGCTCCAGGTTGCTCCAGAGATTATTCTCGCATTCGCCGCTGTCGGGGCATTTGAGGTCCATGATGACATGGACGCGCGGATCGACGGGGCGAATATCGCGCAGGCCGCTGGTTTCCAAGAGGACCGTGTAACCCGCGTCGGCCAGGCGCGTCATCAGCGGAAAGACTTCCGGCTGCAGGAGCGGTTCGCCGCCGGTGACTTCGACAAGCGGGGTTGCGTGCGACTTCACCTCGGCCAGGGCCGCGTCGAGCGTCATGACGCCGCCCTGGTTGAACGCGTGCGGCGTGTCGCACCAGACGCAGCGGGCATCGCAAACCGAAAAGCGCACGAAGACGCACGGCAACCCCGCAAAGGTCGATTCGCCTTGCAGGCTCCGATAGATCTCGTGAATCAGAAGCTGCCCCACCGGTTTGTCGGCCAGGGGCAGCAAGCGTGGCATCTCCGTTTCCATCCCCTCATTATCAAACACGCGACCCCATTTTCCAACCGCTTGCGGCATAGCGTCCCAATCGCGCTAAGCCGCGAGCGGCGGGGTCGTCTACCCTAGGATGCGCTGCCAGCGTTCGCGATGGTACGCGACTTTCTCGGCGCCGCTCATCTTCGAGAAGTCCGGCTCGCCGTTCAAACTTGGTTTCGTGGCCGACTCGGTTTTCGCCGCCGCCTTTTTCCCGGCATCCGCCTTCTTCTCCGGTATGCTCACCGTCGTCGTGCTGCCGCCGTAACTCATCACGCCGGTCTGCAGAATCATGTCCTCTTCCAGGGTGCGCTGCGGCTTGACGCCGAGTTGTTGTAAAACTCCGTGATACGCCTTCACCGCTTCCTCGGCCGAGATTTCGCCGTCGGCGATCCAGCGCAGGAAGCGGACGAACGCGATTTGATTCTCGGCGTTGTTGATCTTGCGGCCAAAGAGAGCGACGCGAGCCCCATACTTCTTCGCCTCGGCGAGGAGTTTGAAGGCGTCGTAGGTCGTGCCCGCCGATCCACCCAGGATGCCGACGACGAGATGCGGATCGTAGTGGACCAACTCCTCCATCGCCTGGGGGCCGTGGTAGACCATCTTCAAAAACAAAGGCCGACCCTTTTGCGTGACGCCGCCAAGGGTGCGGACGATGACGTCGTTGATGAATGCGGGTAACTGCGCGGGATCGACCGTGCCGGGCACATTGGGATCGAAGATCTCTAGGAAGTGACGAAAACCCTTGCGCTCGGCTTCCTCGCGGAAGTTCTTGTATTCCTGCAGCGCGGGGCGGTCAAACTGCGTATCGTTTTGAAACGTGATGCTGTAGAGGCCCAGGTTCGCGCCCAGATGCCGTTCGTCCGGCTTGCAGTCGAGATGGCCGCACTGAATGTGATCGAGCGTCGCGGTTCGAAACGGCTGCGAAGGCTGCATGGGATAGCGGCTGCCGCGGACGACGTGGATGTCGGTCGTGTCGTTGGCGCGGGCGGCGGGCGTTACCGGACTCTTGTCGAAGATCCGCTTTTGGATGGTGAGCACTTCGTTCGTGCTCGCGGCCAGGAGCATGATGTCGACGAGTTTCTGCTCGACGATTTGTTCGATGATGTCGCGGAATTCCTGCAAGCTGCGAAACTTCGCCTCGCCCTTGGCGAACGATTCCGGCGAACGCCCCGGCGCTCCGATGGACAATGCCATGTCCGCATCCTTGGCGTCCGCGAGGATGAATTCCTTGCTGCGCAACGGATCACGATGAATGGCGGCAAGTTTAAGATCGAGTGATTTCTGCATCATGTGGTTTGCTCTGTCGATTTTCAGGCGAGCCGGGAGCGTCAGCGACCGGAGTTTGCCTCGCGTCTACTTACCCCACGCACTCCGCGGTATCGCACGCCCACCGCTCGCGGCGCCATTGCCGCTCCCTTTCACCACGGGTTTGCCGCCGCCGATCCGCGCTTCGACTTGATCGATGATCTCGCGCAACACGCGGGCGCTATTCTGCACGCCCATCTTTTCCTTGGGCGAAAGCTCCATCTCGATCTGCTGCCGACACCCGCCGCAGCCGACCACGGTAGGCACGGACAAGCAAACATCCCGCATTCCATACACCCCATTCATGAGTGTGCTCACCGGCAAGATGCGGCGACTATCGCGGGCAAGTGTCTCGACGACTTCGCGGATCGAATGCCCCACGGCCATGCTCGAACCGCCCTTGAGCTTGATGACCTGGGAACCGGAAGTCTTGGTGTCCTCGAAGGCCTGTTGGCCGACGGCCATGCTGAAGCCGGGATACTTTTCCATCGGCAAACCGTTGACGGACGCGCTGGACCAGATGGGGACCATGCTGTCGCCATGTTCGCCGAGGATGATGGCGTTGATCTGCGATGCGGGAACGGAAAGCGCCTTGGCCAGGTAGCCGCGGAAACGAGCGGTGTCGAGTTGCGTTCCCAAACCAATGACGCGTTGCCAGGGCAGGCCGCTGCGCTGGACGGCGAGATGGGTGAGGACGTCGACCGGATTGCTGACGACGACGAGATACGTCTTCTCACGCAATCCCGCGGCTTTCACTTGATCGAGGATGCCGAGGAAAAGATCGACGTTGCGATTGATGAGGTCGAGTCGACTCTCTTCCGGCTTGCGGCGAAGTCCGGCCGTGATGACGACAACATCGCTGGTGGCAATGTCTTCATACCCGCCGGCGGAGATGCGCTGATCGCTCGTCAATGCCGCGGAATGCAAAAGCTCCAGAGCATGTCCCTTGGCCGCGTCGCCGTTGGCGTCGACGAGACACAGATGGCTGACGATGCCGCCGGTTTGCAAGGCATAAGCGGCCGAGCTGCCGACAAGGCCGCCGCCGCCGATGATGGTGACTTTCATGGTGGATTCCTCAACGAGTCCAATCTTCGACGATCAAACCCGGAACTTTGGCGAAATCTTTGATATTGCGAGACAACACTTTTGCCTTGTGAACCAGTGCGATGGCCGCTATGCGCTGGTCCATCGTTCCCATCAATCGTTGGGCCGGCGACGATTCTTCCCATTCCAGAAAGCTTAGGTGGTCCGTATCAAGTATCACCATTGCTCGGCTTCCGCTTCGTTCGCCGTTTGGGCTTAAGAGATTCCCGATAGTTCTTTCCAATATCCATGGCTTTCTTGAAGTATGGATCGTTCACGAATGCGCCCACAAATGCCTTCCAACCTGACGCCTCCGGCGACTTTTCCATGTCGGTGCGCAAATTGAGCAACTCTCGCTCGAGCGCCTCGACGCGCTTTTCCAGAGAACTCTCCTTCATGAACTTTCTCCACAACATGGAGCGCGACCGTTCGACTCCCTGTATTCTCGCCCTGCCTTCATCGCCATTTCGTAGTAAGGATCGTCCTTGAAAGTTCCGGCGATCTCTCGCCACCAGGGGCGTTTAGCCTTTTCTTCAACCAAATTCTTGAGCCGGCTCACTTCTTCTTCGAGTGCCGCAAGCCGGCTTTCAACGCTAGGCATGGCTCGTCTCCTTCGTTGGAATCGCGGACCATCTCATTCTATCGGCCGACTCCCGACAGCGCCGCCATCACCTGATCCGTAACGAGACGGACGATGTCATCGAGGTTCGCGTCGACCGGCTTCGTGTTCTTCGGAGTCTTGGCGTCGCAATGGCCGTTGCAGGAAACGCCGGTGTCCGCACACGGGCCGCAAGTGGCGCCGCCGGCGTGGTCTCGAGAAAAGGCGACAGGTTCGGGAGCGAAATCGCCAAAGCCGCGGCCGAAGAAGCTGTTGGCGCACAGATCACAATTCTCCAGGCCCGCCTTGAGGCGTGGATCGTCATAGCCTAGTTTTTGCTTGAGCTGGAGCAATTCCTTGGTCTGCTGATCGCTGAAGTAATTCACCCGGCCGACCTGCTTGGCGAGGATGAGAATGTTGCAATAGGCGTCGATGATTTCGGTATTCCAGTATGCCTTCTCCAGGGTGGGGCCGAAGGTGATCGTGCCATGATTGGCCAGGAGAATCGTGTTGCAATCCTTTACATATGGCACGATCGTATCGGCGAACTTCTGGCCGCCGGGCGTCTCATAGATCGCCGTCGGCACTTCGCCGAGGAACACCTCAACCTCGGGAAGAATGCACTTGGGGATTGGCTCATGGGCGACCGCGAACGCCGTCGCATGCGGCGGATGGCAATGCACCACCGCGTTGACGTCCGGGCGATGCTTGTACACGGACAGGTGCAGCAAAAACTCGCTCGATCGTTTCCGCTTTCCGGAAATCTGCGTGCCGTTGATATCCACCTTGCAGATGTCGTCGGACTTCATGAAACCCTTGGAAACCATCGTTGGCGAGCAAAGGAATTCTTTGTCATTGAGACGAACGGAGATATTGCCGTCGTTGGCGGCCGCGAATCCTTTGTTGTAAACGCGGCGGCCGATTTCGCAGATCTCTTCTTTTAGTTTAAATTCGTTTTGAAACATCGTCTTTCACCAAAGGAGTGTGATGTTAGGACAAATATATCTGATAGTTACTTTTGAGCGACAAGCTGATCCAGTATCAAACTGCAATACGCGTCGACCGGTTTTTTTTCCGGCGAGAAGGGTGCGGCGGCTTCGGCGCCCTCGCTGAAGCCGATTCGCTGGCCCATTCCGACGCCCAGGTCATCAAAGATCACCTGATCCTCGCCATCGCCGGGACCATTGTTCGCGATGGCCTGGAGACTCAGCGGCACGCCGATGATCCAGCGAAAGCCTTTGATGCTGGGATGCGCCCGATTGAGTGTCACTGTTCCGATTACCTCAGCGATGCGCATGGCCATCGACCTCCTTGAAAATGCGTTCGACTTCGGCCGAACTGCTCGCCGCCGTCGTCGCGGCTGCCTTCAGGATTTGCTTCAGCTCAAAGAATGTTCGGCTGCCGGATTCCACCATGAGCAGGTTGGCGCCGAATCCCGTCATCGCCCGAGACACTTGAAGGCCGCTGGCGACTTGGGCGGGACGCACGCCGGACACTTTGCCGGCAATACACGCGATGAGGGCGGGATCGGATGCGAACGCAAGACCGGTGCGAGCCTGCTCTTTGACCAACAAACCCAAGGACCACGCCCATCCCGCAGCGTCTTTTCCCTTGGGCGACCAAGAAACCAGGGTAAGCCCGTCTCGTTCCAGCGACTTCACCGCGCTGGCCGCGAGGGCATCGCTTCCCTGGATTGCGTAGCCCAGGCCAGCCTTGCTTCCGGCAAGCGTTGTCTTGGTTCCCGTTTGGCCGTCGCGGCGGAGGACGATCTTGCGATCGCGCAGCTCATCCAACACCAGCGGGGAGACAATCGTCGCCGTTCCGACCGTCAACTCCCGCAAGGAAGCGAGGTACGGACGCAGGTCGTCCAGGGTCAAGAGTCGCCCCGACCAACTCAGATTCGGACCAGCGTTCACTGCGGGCAAACGACTCATCAGTCACAAATCCCCATCACGAACCATCGGGCCGGCGAAGTTTTCGAGCCGACCATCTTTCGCGCCTCGGCGCCGTCATTGCACGCGAGGACACGATCCCCGACGCCGGCGCCCATCTTGTCGATCATCAATATCGGTTCGCCATCTGGTTTGTCCTCGACGCCCAACAACTGCACGAGCAATAGCCGCCACCCCTGAAAGCTGGCATGCTTCACCGTGCTGACTCCATGACCTACTACCGATCCGATTTGCATTTTTTTTTTACCGCAGAGTACGCAGAGATCGCAGAGAGAAAACGGGAGAGTAAGAATTATTTTGGATAGTTGCGAACGATGCGTTTGATGCCTTTCACTAATTGAGTGACGTTGAAGTTCATGAAGAGTCCAACCATGCAATTCGTGAGTTTGAGATACGAGATCACTTGTGCATCATGAATCCGTTCCAGGCGTTCGACCGACTTTATTTCAAGGATGACTTTCTTTTCGACAAACAGATCGAGGCGATATCCACAGTCAACGTGGACACCGCGATAGACTACTGGCAACTCCAACTGCCGCTGCACATTCATCCCGCGATCCAACAACTCAAACATCAAACACGCCTCGTAAGCTGACTCTAAAAGCCCCGGCCCCAACTCTCGATGCACCGCAATCGCCGCGCCAATGATCTTTTCCGTCAGTGCATCCAACTCAGCCTTCACCTTTTCCATACTCATAGCAAGGCTCCCTCTAACTGCAATGCAACGATGTTTTCCCAATTCACCGCAGAAAACGTGGAGTTCGCAGAGAACTTCAGAAAAGAGGTTGCGGACTCCGAACGATTTGTCATCCCAGTACATTTTGTTCTCAACGAATTCTCTCTGCGATCTCTGCGGTGAATGTGAGTTAAGAAACCCGCATGCCGCCGTTGGCGGTCGTGGAGCGGCGTTGGCGGGTGAAGGTGAGCGGAGTCGTCACGCCTTCGCCGGTGGGCGTGGCAATGCTGAAGCTGAGATAGCCTTCGCCGCCGATGCCCAAGGCCGCGGTACTGGGGCCGTTTTGCACGAATAGCGTCGTGTCCATGATCTTGCCCATCTTCGTGATGGTGTCGATGTTGCGCGAGTGGATGATCGCCGTATGCCGGTAGCCGTGCTCATATTTCTGCGCCAGGGCGATGGCCGTATCGACATCGGGCACGCGAACGAAGGGAATGAACGGCATCATCTGTTCGATATCAACGAACAGGTGATCCTCTTTCGTCTCACCGAAGAGCAGTTCCGTGTCGTTGGGAACCGATGTGCCCGCGTGCTTTGCGAGCACCGCCGCATCGGCGCCGACGAGATCCTTGTTCACATAATCCTTGCCGCCTTCGCCCTTGACGAACGCGATTTTGGTGAGCGTCTCGATTTGCTTGGCGTCCAGTTGCACGGCCTTGTATCGCTTCATCGCCGCGACGAGTTCTTCGAAGACGCTGGCGACGACAAACACTTCCTTTTCGCCGATGCACAGAAGATTGTTGTCATAAGCTCCGCCCGCGACGATGCTCCGGGCGGCCACGTCGAGATCGGCCGTCTCGTCGACGACCACGGGAGGATTGCCCGGCCCTGCGACGATGGCGCGCTTGGGACTTCGCAACGCCGCCCGACCCACGGCCGGCCCGCCCGTCACGCACAGAAGACGGACATCGCGATGATCGAAGATCGCCTGGGCGGATTCCAGCGTGGGATTGCGGACGATCGTCAGCAGGTTGTCGATGCCGATGGCTTGATGAATCGCCTGGTTGAATAGTTGCACGCCCTTGCAGGCGATCTTAGCGCCGCTCGGATGGGGGTTGCACACGAACGAGTTGCCGGCCGCCAGGATATTGATCGCGTTGCCAGCGAGCGTGGGCAGCGAGTGCGTCACCGGCGTGATGATGCCGACGACGCCGAACGGGGCGAACTCCTGCAAGCTGACGCCGTTCTCGCCACTGAACGCTTCGGTCTTGAGAAATTCGACGCCAGGCGTTTTTTCCGCGCAGATGATTAGCTTCTCCGCTTTGTGGGCGAGTCGGCCGATCTTGGTCTCCTCGTATTCCTCACGGCCCAATTCCTCGGCGCGCTCGCGACAGATGCGGCGAACACAGTCGACCGCCTTCTTACGGCCCGCGATGCCGACGCCTTCGAAGGCTTCTTGAGCCGCCTTCGCCGCCGCGACCGCCTCGTCGACGCTGTCGAAGACGCCCCAATTGCCGCCGGTCTTCATCATCATCGGCGAAGGAGCGGAATTGCCGCCCATATGCGTCAACACTTCCTGAACCACGGAACGTATGAGATCGTCGGTTACTTGCATCATTTTTCTCGACCTCGAATGTTCAATAAGACCATTGCGAAAATGATCTTGTCACTTGTTATTCTTAGTTGTCAGTGGTCAGTTGTCAGTTGTTGGCATTTGGCTTCTTTGCAACTGACAACGGACCACTGACAACGGACAAAGCTAAGATTCCCTCGCATCATATATCATGCGATTTTCGACATTAACGGTATCGACGATGCCGATGATGGTGGCGTCGATGGGGAGTTTTTCGGTTTCAGGCGTCAAGCGAGCGCTGGAGCCTTGGACGATGAGGACGGTTTCGCCTTGGCCGGCGCCGACAGTGTCGACGCAGACGAAGGTTCGACCCGTGCCGATTAACGAGCCGCGATTGGCGGGGTCGACGCGGAGAGGTTCCACCGTGAGGAGCTTATGCCCGATCATGGTGGCGACCTTTTGCGTCGAGACCACGGAGCCGTTTACTTTCGCGAGAAACATAGGTCACCTGCCGGGCGAGCCGGGTGGCGTTAGCCCCCGGAGAAAAACACTTAACATTGATGGGACGCTCCGGGGGCTAACGCCGCCCGGCTCGCCAGGTCATGCGTTTGTCAATAGATCGCGTGCTTGTCGAGCGACGACGAGTTCTTCGTTCGTCGGCATGATCCACACTTGCACGCGGCTGTTGGGGGCATCGATCCGCATCTCGCCTTTGGCGGTTTTGTTCTTCTGGGCGTCGAGATGGATGCCGAACCAATCGAGGTTGGCGCAAACCGCGTGTCGCATCGCGACGGAGTTTTCGCCGATGCCGCCGGTGAAGACGAGGGCATCCGCTCCGCCAAGGAGCAGTAGATAAGCGCCGAGATAATGTCGCACCGAGGCGACGAAGACATCGAGCGCCAGTTTTGCTTTGGCGTCGTCCTTGGCCGCCGCCTGTTCGATGTCGCGCAGATCGTTGAAGCCGCTGAGGCCCAAGAGACCGGAGCGATTCGCCAGGTCATCGAGCAATTGTTCGAGCGTTTTGCCGGTGTCCCGCATGAGCGAGGGCAGGGCGAACGGATCGAAGTCGCCGACGCGGTTGTTGTTAGGCAATCCGGTCTGCGGGCTCATGCCCATGCTGACCGCTTGCGATTTTCCGTCCTTGGATGCGCACACGGAACTGGAGCCGCCCAGGTGGCAGGAGATGACGCGGAAGCCTCCGGTGGAGGACGTTTCGCTGGACGGGAACGCTCCGGGGGCTGACGCCGCCCGGCTCGCCTTGAGCAGCTCCGTCGCTCTTTGCGCGATAAAGCGATGGCTGGCGCCGTGGAAGCCCCACTTCTTGACGCCGTGCTTTTCCGCCCATTCCAAGGGCACGGCATAGAGTTTTTCGGCGGGAGAGATCGTCTCGTGAAAGCCGGTCTCGAACGCCGCGATCAGTGGAATCTCCGGCAATTCCTTCGCCAAGAGACGCATGGCCGCGACATAAGGCGGGTTGTGCGCCGGTGCCACATCATTAAAGGCTTCCATGGCCTTTAGCACGCGTTCGTCGACGCGCTGCACGCCGGTGACGCCCTTGGCATGCACCGCCTTGAAGCCGATGGCCCCTAATTCCTTGGGGCTGGTGAGCGCCTTCTTCTCGGTCAATTGTTGCAAGCAGAGCCGCACCGCCGCCGCATGGTCCTTGGCGACGAGCGTCGCATCTTCGCGACGGCCGTCGACTTCGACGAACGCGGGAGATTGGTCGGCGCCGATCCGTTCGACGCCGCCGCGCGCCAGCACCTTCTCGCCGTTCATGTCGAACAGGCGATACTTGAAACTGGTGCTTCCCAGGTTGGCTACGAGAATCTTCATGATCTTGGCTCTTGCCCGGCAATCCTTACTTGAGATACACGCTCAGAATCGATTCCTCGGGACGGGGGATCACATGGGCGCTGACCAACTCGCCGTGCTGGCTCGCGGCGGCGGCGCCGGCGTCGACGGCCGCTCGCACCGAACCGACGTCGCCGCGGACGAAGGTTGTCACGTAGGCGCCGCCGATTTGGACTTGGCCGGCCATCGTGACGTTCGCCGCTTTGCACATCGCATCGGTCGCCGCGATGGTCGCGATCATGCCTTTGGTTTCCACAAGGCCCAGAGCCTCATTCATTGTCTTCGCCATGGATATTTTCCTCACTATGCTTTTTCGTCAAATGGGTGAATGCTGTTTTCGTTTCGCGCTCGCTTTGTACTATCAATGTCGTTGTCGCTAAGCCGCAAGCGGCAGGATTCGTCGCAAGCGGCGGCGTTAGCCGACGTTGGCGGTTTGCGCTCTGCCCGCGCTGGGGAGAACCTTGGCGGTGTCTTCGTGCGGACGGGGGATGACCTGCACGCCGAAGACTTCGCCGATACGGCCCGCGGCGGCGGCGCCGGCGTCGATCGCCGCTTTGACAGCGGCCACGTCGCCGACGACGAACGCGGTAACCAGCCCCGAACCGATCTTCTGCCAGCCCAAGAGCGTCACATTCGCCGCCTTGAGCATGGCGTCGCTCGCCTCGATGAGTGCCACAAACCCTTTGGTTTCGATCATCCCGAGGGCTTCCATATTCGATGCCATTACAGACCTCTCTAAAAAAGAAAACGGAATTTCATTCGCTCAGTTCAACTTCGCGCCGGCGCGGCAATCGCATGCCGGCTACCTGCGAGCGCGAAACAAAAATCAACGGAACAGTTCGCATTGCGTCGCATGCACCAGGTCGACCGCGTTTCCTTCGTCGGTGTCGACATGCACTTCCAACTTGCTCGTCGGCGCGAAGCGGACCAGCAGATCCGCCAGGACCGCCGAGCAAGTTCCCTTGATGCGCAGATTCAGCCGGCCGCCGTCCTTAACGCCGTAGAAATCACAGTCGGCCGGGCCCATGTGGACATGTCGCTCGTGCCGAATGACGCCCTTGGTTAGTTCGATCATGCCAGCCGGCCCCATCAGGTAGCAACCGGGCGAATCACGATGGTCGCCGCTCTTGCGCACCGGACAATCCAGGCCCAGCGAGATCGCGTCGGTGAATGCCAACTCGACCTGGCTATAGTCGCGGCACGGTCCCAGGATGCGGAGATTGGGAATCATCCGTTGGCGGGGGCCGATGATCGTGACCGCTTCCTCGGCCGCGAAAAAGCCGTCCTGATACAGCCGTTTGCCCGGCGTGAGGTGATGCCCCTTGCCGAAGAGGCGTTCGAGATCTTCCTGCGTCACATGGCAGTGTCGCGCGGAGATGTTGACCAGGAGTTTGTTAGGCGGCTGCCCAACGCCCCCGGACTGAACGCCCACGGACGGCTGTCCGTGGGCTTTCGGGGGAGTGCGCTTCAAAATCGCGTCCCGCACCAGTCTTTCCACCACGCTTCGATTCAGCGTCGTCATTGCCGAAACTCCTCACCCTGTCCGGCCACTACGAGGCGGACGTTTGTTTCATCAATCAGCCCGCGCTGCGCCTCGCTCAGACCCCTGTCCACGATCAATGTGTCAATCGCCGCCTGCTCGCACAGGAATGCCAACGATTGTTTGCCGAATTTGGTCGAATCCGCGACCACCACCACCTCGTCCGCCGCCCGCATCATCTGCCGCTGCGTCTCGACCAGGAGCAGATTGCTGTTGAACAATCCCTTGGACGTGATGCCGCTGCACGACAGGATCGTCTGATGCACATGCACGTCCTCAAGCATCCGCACCGTCAAAGGCCCCAGCGCCACGCCGGTCCGAGGATAGACATAGCCGCCCAGGATCACGAGATCGGTCTCCCGGCTGTTGGCGAACAAGTTGGCGATCGGCAAACTGTTGGTGACAATTTGCATGGGTCGGCCGACCAAGAGTCGAGCGACTTCCAGTGTCGTCGTCCCGCCGTCGAGCAAGACGGCGTCGCCGTCCTGAATCCGCGCGGCCGCCGCCTGGGCGATGCCCTGCTTCTCGTCGGTCTGTCGGCTGGTGCGTTCCTCAAGCGGCGGCAGGCTTTGTGCGTCCACCAGATGGACCGCGCCACCGTGGGTTCGCCGCAGGACGCCTTGCTTACCCCAAAAGTCCAGGTCTCGGCGGATCGTCGACTCGGAGGCGTCCAGTTCCTTGGACAGATCCCCCAGGGAGATGAATCCGCGTTGGTTGACGATATCGAGCACTTTTTGGCGACGTTCTTCCACGATCACGACACATCCTGCAAGTTTGTGGAACTTCATGCCAGACAACTGTGGCAGACTTTATCCATTTTGTACAGTTTACTTCCACAATTCAAGCGCAATTTTTGGAATATTTTGCCAGATTTGCTCAAGTTGCCAAAAAAGGGGCGTTTGCAGGGCCGTTTCGCGCTCGTGGGGGAGGGGCGGAGTGGTGGCGGGCGCGGGGTGAGCGCGAAACGGGGGATTGATGTGGGAGGTAGCGATGGGTGGGATTTGGACAGGCTGGAAGCCTGTCCTACGGGCGTTACGAATCGTCTTCGGTGAAATCGTTGTCGGAAAGGAGGACGAAGCCGCGTTTTTGCAGCATTTGCGATCCCACGTCGTGATCTTCGACGTGCAGAGCCAGCGCGGCCTTGCCGTGAGGACCAACGAGGAGGGGATAGGCGTAATGGATATCGATCTCAGCTGTCAGCAGGGCCTTGGAAATGTCCAGCAGGGGGTGCTGCCCTTCCGGCAATTGCACGACCAAAAGGTCGCTTTCGGTGAAGGCCATTTTAGCCCGTTTGAAGATTTCGTAGGCTCGCTCCGGATCGCTCAGCACCATGCGGATGATGGCGCAGTCGGCCGAGTCGACGACGGTCAGCGACACGATGCGGATGTCCGTCGTTTCGAATCGCCGCACAAGCTCCAGGAGGGCGCCGAGCCGATTCTCCAAGAAGACATTGAATTGGCGGACGCTGGGATAATCCCGCCCGCGTTTGGTCGCAAAGCCAATTTCGGAACCTTCGCCGCCGTAACTCATCGAGCGATCCTTTCGCGCCGGGAGAGGGATATAGCGTTACCATAACGGCTCGGGACCTACTTTTGCAAGCGCGAAGTTGCGAGGACTGATATCCCCGGCACGCCGTGATCCCGCCGACGTCCTATCCCGCGCGAACAAAGCGTTGCACGCGAACCGTTTCCCAGTTCTTTTGCAACCATTCGCGCGCGGCCCTGTGATATTGCGGCACGGTGACGTCTCCCATCGGCAGTTTCCAGCCGTCTTTCTCGGTCAACCCCAGTTGCAAGAAAGTCTGCCAGGGATGCGGCCGGCTGAGAACTCGCGGCCGATCCCACTTCGCCTCCAGGATGCCCTTGAGAATCCGTTGACTTTCCTCTTGCCCCACGGCTTCCGTCTTGACACCCGCCGGTCTCGGTCCGCCGCGATATTTGGTGACCAACAACGACGCGATCTCGAAGCGTTCCTCCGGGTTCTTTGCCTTCAGATGCACCAGCGGATTTTCCAGCATCTTCGCATCGCCCCTTATGGCGGGCAATTCCCTATCGAACTCCACAGTCGCGCGCGGCATGAAATCAAACGGCATCGGCACGACGAAGAAATCCTCGGCGAAATGCTTCGTGAGAAAGAACGCGCCATCCAGGCCGATTGTCAAATCCGGCGCCCCTAGATCGCGAAAACGCTCGCCGTCAACGACGCCGCCCGCCATGCGCGGCACATAACCGACGCGCACGAACTTCGCATCCTTCAACCCATAAACCCGTTCGGCGACCTTGACGATCGCGATGCGATACTTCCCTTTCAGGCCGCCGGGGATATTCAGCGCCGCGACATCCTTATCCTCGTGCGCCACGACGCGGCCCACGACGATTGCATCCGTGAGGGCTACCCGATTCGCCGACGGAATCGTTACCACCACAATCGCCACATCCGCGCGGCTCGCCGCCGTCGTCGCGATCACTACCAGGCACGCAATCGCCCAGGGCGAGCCAGAAGCGTAAGCGCCTGGAGTCCGCCTCGCTTTTTCTTTAGTTCTGACCTTCATTTCGTTTCCCCGCTAGATTGCGTTTTCTTCACAGTGATACGACGTGGGTCGCGGCCGATTCGCCTTTTTCATTCCTTCTTTTTTCGCCGAGGCTTCGCACTCTTTACGTTTTCTTTCAGACGGGCAATCTCTTCCTTCAGCCGCGCCTCCTGCCGCGCTCGCTCCTCATTCTCGTGTCGCAATTCCTCCATGGCTTTCGTCCGTTCCATGTTTTCGGCGTGCAACTCGCGCATCGTCTTCAGCCGATTCCCCGTCGCAGGATCGATCAGACGCAAATCGTTGCCGACTTCTTCCAAAATGAGGCCGAGAATCTGGCTTTCCAGCCGACCTTCGTTTGGGGAAAGGAGCACGAATCGTTCGCCATCCCGGCGATAGCCTTGAAACGCCGGTCGCAGATATTCCCCGTACGGATCAAACAAAAAATACTCTTGGACGCACAGCACGTCGCGATACAGCGCGAACTTCGTTTCCAGATCTTCCTTGCGAGTGCTTTTGGAGGTTACTTCCAACACCCAATCGAGGCCCTTGCCTTCTTCCCACGTCTTGTAATTGCGCCGCTCCGGTTGCCGATTCTTGGCGATTTCCTTCACCACGTACACGTCAGGCGAGACGTGCTTGCGAGGGTTGCCTTCCTGGTAATAAACAAAATTGTTGCAGCCGACGAAGACGCGTTCGTCCGCCTCGAACCATTGGTCGAGCGTCCCATACGTTTGCAGCATCAATGTCACATGGCGCGGCGTCTCTCCCATGGGCTTGCCGTCCGAATCGGGATATCGAACCACTCTGGCATCAGCGATGCGGCTCATGTTGCGGCTCCAGCATCTTTTCAATCTCCCACCGGATAATATACGCTCTTCGTCGTCACGCTCGACAGCCGATCGAAGTCGGCCAGCGTCGCGGTGAAGCTTCCGGTCAAGCAGGTGTGCGTCAAGATGATGAGCGGTACAACCGCGCCGCCGGGGCCATTCTTTATCGCTTCGTGTTGAATCACCGACGAAATCGAGATCCCGTGCTTGGCGAGGATATGCGCCACCTCGGCCAACACGCCCGGCTGGTCCTGCACCATGAGCCTTAGATAAAATCGCGACGGAACCGTGCTCGTCGGCCGCAAACGCAAACCGCGGCTATCGCCCGACCACAGCTTGAGCGCCTCGAAACTGCGCTGGGCCCGGCCCGCGGCGATGTCGATCAGGTCGGCGACCACCGCGCTCGCCGTCGGCATCTGCCCTGCCCCGCGTCCATAATACAGCGTGCTGCCGACCGCGTCCCCCAGCACGAATATCGCGTTAAACGCATCCCGCACCAGCGCCAGCGGCGCGTGTTTTCGCAGCATCACCGGCGAGACGTGCAGCGCCAATTGCCCGCCGCCGAAATCCTCACCCGGACGTTCCGGCTCGAACCACGCCTCGGCCAACAACTTGATCGTGTAACCCAACTCCTGCGCGTAGCGAATGTCGGCGACCTGAATTTCCGCGATGCCCCGGCGGCTGATCGCCTCGAACGGCACCGTCATGCCAAACGCGATCTGCGCGAGGATGGCGAGTTTGTGAGCCGCGTCCGTGCCGTCGACATCCATCGTCGGGTCCGCTTCGG
>Ga0163144_10016119_pt1 | contig 15334 bp, 11 predicted proteins | sample OliLak19BULKMAT1_FD_123175 | JGI IMG/M metagenome (GOLD analysis project Ga0163144, IMG submission 123175) | Freshwater microbial mat bacterial communities from Lake Vanda, McMurdo Dry Valleys, Antarctica - Oligotrophic Lake LV.19.BULKMAT1 | ecosystem: Environmental > Aquatic > Freshwater >... | reverse complement strand
GCGTCGGGCGCAGTTTCAACATTCCAGAGCGCCAACAGGGTGACGACGAAGGCTGCGAGCACGACCCCTCCCGCAACAAGCGCGAGCCGTTCAAGCGAGAACGGATCGACCAAAGCGCCAGCGATACCGGCGGTCACGACGATCCCCGCCACCATCATTACCCAGGTAATCGAAGCAGCAGCTGCCCGCCGCTCAGGCGCCACTTGACTGGCCAACAGCGCGAGCAAGGACGTTCCGGCAGCACCCACACCCGCGCCGATCATACTAAAGCCAATGACCGCAAGCACGACGCCGATCCATGACCCCGTCGAGAGCCATATTAGCGAAGCGACTGCCACAAGCGCGCCGAGCGCCAACACTGCCATACCGCCGATGATCCAGGGCGTACGCTTAAAACCGCGATCCGAGCCGTGTCCCCACACCGGACGGGACAACTGGACGCCATAATGCCACGCCACCAACCCGGCTGGGAGTGCGGCTGGCAAGGCATATTCTACCACCATAACGCGGTTCAGCAAGGAAGTCGCCAGCATGACGATGGCGCCAATCGCGCTCTGCACGAGGCCAAGTCTGATGATTCCCGGCCAGCGAAGCGGCGCCGCGCTCACAACCCGACCGCCCGCCCGAGGCCAATTGCTGCCGCAAGCATGCCGAATACATAACAGCTAGTCCCGGTGGCGTTATACCAAGGCGTGTGGCGAAGCGGGTCCGACAACAGCCGAACCATCAACCCCAGCTGAACTGCCAACAAGGCCGCCACAGTGAGTCCGGCATAAACATATCCCCACTGAACCAGCAGGAGCACGACCAGCAACTGCGGCAGCGCCATCGTTGTGCAGGCGATTCTGGCAGCGCGATCGACACCAATCATGGCGGGCAATGATCGGACACCCATTGCACGATCCCCCTCGACTGCTTTGAAGTCGTTCAGAGTCATGATGCCATGGGCACCAAGGCTGTAAAGCACGAGAATAATCAGGATTTCGGCGCGCGGCAGCGCTCCTGACATTACTGCAGCGCCGGTGAACCAGGTAAGCCCTTCATAGGTCAAGCCAACGACCCCGGGCCCCCAAATGCCGCTCATCTTCAGACGGAACGGCGGCGCGCTATAGGCCCATGCACACGCGACACCGAGGCAGGTCGCTGCAAACACCCAAACACCTGCAACCAGCGCCACAAGCAGTGAAAGCACAGTCCCGCCAAGCGCAATCCACAACCCCCATTGCCCCGCGATTCGGCCAGAGGGAATCGGCCGATCCGGCTGATTAATTGCATCGACGTGCCGGTCAAACCAATCATTGATCGCCTGACTGTTGCCGCACACCAACGGCCCAGTCAGCAAAATGCCCAGGATGACAAACGGCCAGCGCTCAGCGAGCGATTCGCCCGAGGAAATACAGCCGCACATGAATGCCCACATCGGCGGAAACCAGGTTATTGGCTTGAGCAGCTCAAGCACATCACGCGCAGCGGGCGGCGGTGCAGAAATAACGGGGGCAGTCGAGTCAACCATAAGTGTATGCTATGCTTGACACTCGCAAGCGTCAAACCAAATTGTCACTTAACGGACGTCAAATTTAGATGTTAGCTGGCATCGGGCACCAAATTGCCAAGCCCGTGCCGGTGCAGTTTTGAATACAGACTCTGGCGGCTAACGCCCAGGATTTCCGCAGCAGAGGCGCGGTTGTCAGACGTGTAAGAAAGTGCCGCTTCGATACACAGCCGCTCAATCAAGTCTGTGCTCTCACGAACAATGTCCTTCAAAGACATACGCCCGACAAGTTCGGTCAACTGATCAACCGAACGCGGCAACTGCCCGCCGGTCGGCGCCGCATCGCGCAAACGCCGCCCGACGCTGCGGATCGTGAAGCCAAAACAATCGCCTGAACCAGATGGCACCGCCACGGCAGAGACCTCAATCTCTTCTTCGCCACCGCTGGCACCGCGGACAACAGCGGTCACATTGCGCACCGAGCCATGTTCGCGCAACTGGCCCGAAATCAAATCAAGATCGATACCTGATCGCCCAAACCATTGCCCGAGCGCGCCGCCGCGGACGCGATCAATTGACGGCATTTCTGTGAGTTCGACAAAGGCCGGATTGGCCGCCAATACGCGCAAATCCGCGTCGCACAGGACGAAGGCATCAGGCATTCGGTCAATGATATCCACCATCCGCGCGTCGTATTGATGGCCGTCTTCTGGCTCCTCGACGGGGTCCATTCGAACAAGCAGCATGGCGGTGCGGGCCTGCCGGAACAACCGCGCCGAAACCATCGCATCGCCGCCGCCTCGCAGCTGCATCCTCACCGGCGCAGTGTCATCTGATGCCTCGGCAGCACCCAAATGAGCGATCAGCGATTCACGATCGTGCGCATCCACTACACTGCTGACGAGCTGATCACCCAGCGCCCCTTCGTTTGCGTCGAGCAAGCGATACGCGGCAGGATTCGCCTCCCGAATTCGGCGGGTTGCCGCATCGACAATAAAGACTGGCTCGGCAGCCATGTCGAACAGCATGCGATAGCGGGTTTCGGCCTGTCGTAGCCGCACATAATCTCGCTCCAGCGATTGCTGCGTCTGTAACAGACGCTGCTGCATCACCGCTGCACTGCGCATGTCGCGCCCGATTGCAATGAGGTGACCGCTCGCCCCAAGATCGACGACCAGGTAGCGGACGGGCAAATCCCCCTCGTCACCGACATGATTGACCTGGCGCCAGCGCGCGGGTTTCCCGGTCAGCGCCTCTGACAACATATCTTGGACCTTGTCACGGCTGTCGAGTGAGGTCGTTTCAATCCAAGGTTGGCCCAGGCAATGCCCAAAATAACGCGAGACGAGCTCTGCGTCATCGGCAGCAATATCGAGAATCAAACCTTGGCGATCAAGCACAAACGAAAAATCGCCGACGCTGCCCAACAATGCTGCAGAAATCTTTGCCGACAAGGGCCCTGGGATGTCGATCGATACGTCGAAGCCTTTCGACCGATCAGGCGCGTGATGCTTGTTCATGAACTAGCGACACACTCCCTTCCACTCAAAGACAAACCTCAGCCAAAGGCCGCTACTCCAACGGCAACCGCGCCCACCAATTGCGCCGCAACCTTTAACGCGATCTTTGCATCCGGGGCGGTGCCGTCTGCTCCGACCGACTCGGCCAATTCCGGAGATTCAGAAAAAATCCGACCCCCGACCATTACGCACAATCGCGGATTTCGTGAAACGTTCCGCAGCGCAACGATAATTGAGGGCAATTGCGGCATATGATAATCACAACTTATCGTCAATCCAACCAGATCGATCCACTCTCCGGCCACTCGTGCCAGCAGGTCCGGCGTCGATGCCTCGCTCATTCGATCGGTCAACCACCCGTCGCGACAAAATAGTTCGTCGATGACTACGGCACCAAAACTATGTTGGTCGCCTTGCAATGATGCAAAAATCACCCGCTTTCCAGGACTACTCTGGTGTTCAGAGGGCAAGCGCGACGACAGTTCATGGACAACCTCCTGCAGTCGCCAGAGGCCCATGGTGACATCAACGAAATCGCAGCGATCATCCTCCCAATACTCACCGAGTCGGCGCGCTGCGGGCGCGAGCAGATTCACAAGCAGCGTATCTGCGCTAATCCCTCGATCAAGCATGGCCTCAACGTAATCGAGCAGCGAATCGGCTTCAATTTGCAACGTGAGCGGCGCAAAGGCATCGACGTCGGCTGCACTAATCTCAGTTGTCTCATTTAAAGGCATGTTAATCTGTCCGGGGCGGGAATGCGATGCGACTAGGCGGGGAATGATTTCGCGCTCAACCAACGCGGACAGTGAATGATCAGGCAGAGCATCCGCAACAGGCCGCGCAAAGACGCCCGCGAACAGACGCAAGCGGTTAACAGACCCGCGCCGCCGGTAGGCTGACACGAGCTGGTCGCGACTGAATCCCAAGATAAACGCCATACCCAACTCTCCCGGAACGTTGGGAATGCAATTCCCTCCACCGCAGGGCGCGCCATGTTTGGCCAAACCCCTTCGATTCTGGAAACTATCGAGATTATCAGAAAGTTACAATATCCTAACTGTTTTGCGCCGCAGCATATGTCAAAAATTTTGGACGTCAGTTTTGGTTGACACTTTGTGCTGGCCTGCCTTAGTCTTCACTCACAAGATCAACGGGAAGCAGCCAGAGCCGATGTCGGCACCAGAACTCAATGTCCAGCCAGGTGCGCGACACCAGACGATCGGGCTCTACACGCCCGAGCAGCGGCAGCGGCGTGACGAGACGCCCTGGACGCTCATTCAAGGCATTTTGGCACCGGTTCAGTTCCTTATTTTCTTCGTCAGTCTGTGCTTGGTTCTGCGCTACCTGATGACAGGCGAAGGCGCCTATTGGGCCGACATCTCAATCGTTGTTAAGACGATGGCACTATACACCATTATGGTGACAGGCGCGATTTGGGAAAAGGTTGTTTTCGGCAAGTATCTGTTCGCTGATGCGTTCTTCTGGGAAGACGTTTTCAGCATGCTCGTCATCGCTTTGCACACAGCTTATTTGGTCATGTTGTTCAATGATTTCGGAACCGAGCGTGATCGGATGCTCCTCGCTTTAGCGGCGTATTTCACTTACGTGATCAACGCCGCTCAATTCATCTTGAAGCTCCGCGCGGCACGGCTTCAGACCGAAGCAAGCGTAGAAGCCGAAAAATTGCTACGGGTGGCCACCGCATGAGCCCCGCTCTGCCCCTCGCGCCCAGCGCCATCGACTGCGCGCCAGTGCTGCGCGAACGGGGACAACGTGAGGTTTTCTGCGGGCTGACGGGCATCATATGGCTTCACCGCAAGGTGCAGGATGCGTTTTTCCTCGTCGTTGGATCGCGGACGTGCGCGCACCTGTTGCAGTCGGCGGCAGGCGTTATGGTTTTTGCAGAACCCCGTTTTGGGACCGCGATTATCGAAGAACGTGATCTGGCGGGAATGGCCGACTGTAATGAGGAACTTGACCGAGTCGTGGACCGCCTTCTCGCGCGACGTCCCGACATCAGATTGCTTTTCCTGGTCGGTTCGTGCCCATCGGAAGTAATCAAGCTTGATCTGTCCCGCGCTGCACAACGACTTTCGGTAAAGCACGCGCCATCGGTGAAGATTCTCAACTACTCTGGCAGCGGCATTGAGACGACATTCACCGAGGGCGAAGACGCCTGTTTAGCATCGCTAGTGCCCGAATTGCCCGCCGCAGCAGCAGATGCAGCCCCCGCCTTGATGATCGTTGGCGCTTTGCCAGATGTCGTGGAAGATCAATTCCTTCGCCTGTTTGCAGAGCTTGGAATCAAGGGCGTGCGCTCCTTCCCGGCGCGAAAAGCGGCTGACCTTCCCCCGGTTGGTTTAACTACCCGCTTCTTGTTGGCTCAGCCATTTCTGGGTGAAACGGCCCGTTCCCTTGAGGACCGCGGCGCTGTGCGAATCGATGCAATGTTCCCATTTGGCGCTGAAGGAACAACGCGGTGGCTTCATGCTGCAGCGCAAGAATTTGGTATCGACGAGATGCATTTTCGTCGCGTTATTGCCCCCGGCCGGGAGCGTGCAAAGCGCGCAATCGAACACAGCCGGTCGCGACTCGAGGGCAAGACGATCTTCTTCATGCCCGATTCGCAACTCGAGGTGCCGCTCGCGCGGTTCCTGAACAATGAACTTGGCATGATCCCGGTTGAGGTAGGCACACCCTATCTTCACCGCCGCCATCTCGCGCAGGATTTGGCGAGTTTGCCGGCTGACACAGTGATCAGCGAGGGGCAGGATGTCGACAAGCAGCTTGATCGTGTCCGGGCGGCCAGGCCCGACATTACGGTCTGCGGCCTTGGCCTCGCCAATCCGCTTGAAGCCGAAGGGCTGACGACCAAATGGGCGATCGAACTCGTATTTTCCCCCGTTCACGGTTTTGATCAGGCTGGCGATCTTGCCGAACTCTTTGCGCGACCGCTGCGGCGACGCGACATGCTGAGGGTCTGAGGCGATGCAGCTGACCGTCTGGACCTATGAAGGACCACCGCATGTCGGAGCGATGCGGATCGCCACCGCGATGGAGGGCGTCCATTATGTGCTGCATGCGCCTCAGGGCGATACTTATGCAGACTTGCTGTTCACGATGATTGAGCGCCGCAACAAACGGCCGCCAGTTACTTACACCACATTCCAGGCCCGCGATCTTGGCAAGGATACCGCTGAACTTTTCCAGAGTGCAGCGCGCGATGCCTTTGCGCGCTACCAACCGCAAGCAATGCTTGTCGGCGCGTCATGCACGGCTGAATTAATCCAGGACGATCCCGCCGGACTTGCCGAGGCGATGGGCCTGCCCATCCCGGTTGTTGCGCTTGAGCTGCCCAGCTATCAGCGCAAGGAAAACTGGGGTGCGGCTGAGACTTTCTATCAACTTGTTCGCGCGCTGGCCGATAAAAACGCAAAGCCCGCCCCGCGCGAAGGCCGCAGGGCCCGGGTAAATCTTCTGGGTCCAACCGCGCTCGGCTTTCGCCACCGCGATGACATTATTGAAATTACCCGATTGCTCGATTCGATGGGCATTGATGTCCATCTCGTCGCGCCGCTCGGGGCATCGCCTGTCGATATCGCTCGGATCGGAGAGGCCGATTTCAACATTCTTCTTTATCCCGAGATTGCTGACACCACTGTTCGCTGGCTTGAGAAAACCTTTGGCCAAAAGACGGTCCGCACGATCCCGATTGGTCACGGGGCAACGCGGGATTTTGTGAACGAAGTCGCGGCGCTTGCTGATGTTGATCCCGCCGCCGCGCTTGATCATTCAAACATGCCCTGGTGGAGCCGCTCGGTCGATTCGACCTACCTGACCGGCAAACGCGTCTTCATCTTTGGCGATGCCAGCCACGCCGTCGCCGCTGCCCGGGTTGCGCGCGACGAACTCGGCTTCGAGGTTGTTGGCCTTGGATGCTACAACCGCGAATTCGCCCGCGACGTTCGCGATGCTGCCAAGCTGTATGACATTGAGCCGCTCATCACTGAAGATTATCTGGAAGTTGAGGACGCGATTGCCGCGCTCCAGCCCGAACTGGTGCTTGGAACGCAGATGGAGCGCCACATTGCCAAGCGGCTGCGCATCCCCTGCGCGGTCATTTCAGCGCCCGTCCATGTCCAGGATTTTCCCGCTCGCTATTCGCCGCAAATGGGTTTTGAGGGCGCTAATGTTCTGTTCGATACCTGGGTGCATCCGCTCGTGATGGGCCTTGAGGAGCATCTGCTGACGATGTTCCGCGACGATTTTGAATTCAGCGACGCGGCCGGTGCCAGCCATCTTGGCCATGGTGGCACGCCGCACACCGCTGCCGCAGCGCCACCAGCCGACGAGCATGCGCTGCATCCTGTTGCCGAACCTGAAGTGATTGCCGCGCGCGGCTGGACCGATGAGGCCCATACAGAATTGATGAAAATCCCGTTCTTCGTGCGCGGCAAAGCACGACGGAACACGGAGCGCTACGCCACCGATCATGGACTTCCCGTGATCACCCTTGATACGCTTTATGACGCGAAGGCTCATTATGCGCGCTGAAATGACCACACTGAACACACCGGTCCGCGTTGTGATCATCACCCTCGACAATCATCTGTCCGGCGCGTTTCAACGCGCGCAGCAACTTTTCGAACGCAGTAATACTGGCGTGAAACTGTGCTTCCATGCGGCAGCCGATTGGGAGGAAAAACCGGGCGCGCTTGAGGCTGCACATGCCGACATCGCCCGCGGTGACATCATTCTGGTCACGATGCTATTTCTGGAAGATCATATCCGCGCTGTCCTCCCCGCGCTTCAGGCGCGCCGTGAGAGTTGCGATGCGATGGTCGGGCTGATGTCAGCGGGTGATATCGTCAAGCTGACGCGAATGGGCGATTACCGCATGGACAAGCCAGCGACTGGCATGCTCGCACTGGTAAAGAAGTTGCGTGGCACCAACAAGGCGGGTGCAAGTTCAGGTGCTGGCCAGATGGCAGTGCTCCGTCGGCTTCCCAAGCTGTTGAAATTCGTGCCTGGCACCGCGCAGGACGTGCGCGCCTATTTTCTCACGCTGCAATATTGGCTGGCCGGGTCTGACGATAATGTCTTCGACATGATCCGCGCGCTGATCGACCGTTATGCAGATGGTGAACGGCGCAGCCTGCGCGGCATGATGAAGGCTGCCGCGCCCCGCGAGTATCCCGAAGTCGGCGTCTATCACCCCGCGCTACCGCAGCGGATGGCGCATCACGTCTCTGATCTGCCCAATCGTCAGGGCACCAAAGGCACCGTCGGGCTGCTGATGCTGCGTTCTTATGTGCTTGCCAAAGACGCCAAGCATTATGACGGCGTGATCGAGGCGATGGAGGCCCGTGGTCTGACCGTGATCCCTGCCTTTGCGGGTGGGCTCGATGGTCGTCCAGCCATCGAAAATCTGTTTATGCGTGACGGCAAATCAACCGTTGATGCAGTCGTCAACCTGACTGGTTTCAGTTTGGTCGGTGGTCCCGCCTATAACGACTCGAAGCTGGCGGAAGAAATTCTGACCAAGCTTGATCGGCCTTATCTGGCGGCACACCCCGTTGAGTTCCAGACGTTGCAGGCATGGGGCGCAAACCGCCAGGGCCTGTTGGCACTTGAATCGACGATGATGATCGCAATCCCAGAACTCGATGGCGGCACCGTGCCATCGGTATTTGGCGGTCGGTCTGATGGCACCGATACCGCCTGCACGGGCTGCAAGCGCGGTTGTGTGTTCCCCGCCAATGGCGCGGTTCGCCAGATGGAAAGCTGTCCGGAACGCGCCGAAGCGCTTGCTGGACGCGTTTTGAAACTGATCGAACTTCGGCGCGCGGGTGAATCGCAGCGTCGGGTAGGTATCGTCCTGTTTAACTTCCCGCCTAATGCGGGTGCGGCGGGCACGGCGCAGTTCCTTGCAGTGTTTGAATCGCTGCACGCAACGCTCAAGCGGCTTGATCGCGAAGGCTATCAAGTCGAAGTGCCGGAAACGGTCGATGATCTTCGTGAGCGCATCCTTGGCGGGAATGCCGCACGGTTCGGCACCGAGGCCAATGTCCACGCCAAGGTCAGCGCCGACACGATTGTCGCGCGCGAAACCTATCTGGCAGAGATTGAAGCAAGCTGGGGGCCTGCGCCCGGCAAACTGCAATCAGATGGTTCCTCTGTGCAAATTCTCGGCGCGCAGTTCGGCAATGTCTTTATCGGCATCCAGCCAGCGCTTGGGATTGAGGGTGATCCGATGCGGCTTTTGTTTGAGGGCCGGTTCGCACCAACGCATGCCTTTGCCGCGTTCTACCGTTGGCTGCGTGAGGATTTCAAAGCGCATGCGGTGCTGCATTTCGGCACCCACGGCAGCCTGGAATTCATGCCAGGCAAGCAGACCGGCCTGTCGGCGGATTGCTGGCCCGACCGGTTGATTGGCGATATGCCCAACATCTATCTGTATGCGGCGAATAACCCGTCGGAAGGCGTGCTTGCCAAGCGGCGCTCGGGCGCGACGCTGGTCAGCTATCTGACGCCAGCGCTGACGAATTCGGGCGTTTATAAGGGGCTCGCTGATCTCAAGGCTTCGGTTGATCGCTGGCGGGGACTACCCCCCGGCGACGAGCAAGCAGGGCCGCTCGCTGAACTGATTGCGGATCAGGCCGAGGCGCTTGACCTCGACGGCAGCGACGTGACCGCCCTTGCTGCCAAGCTGTATGAAATTGAGCGCGAGTTGATCCCGCAAGGGCTGCATGTCGCTGGGCTTGGCGCAACGCGTGAAGAGCGGATCGACATGATCCTCGCATCGGCTGAAGCCAAAGGTGAGCCGCTGACACGCGACGTGGTTGAGGGTCTGGTTGATGGCAAGATCAAGGCCACAACCCCGCTGCTCAAGCACATGGCGGCGTTGGATTCTGCGCTTGCAACCAACCATGAAATGGACGGTATCGTCCGGGCGCTCAACGGCAGCTATATCCAGCCCGTCTCGGGCGGCGATATCCTGCGCGCGCCGGAAATCCTGCCGACCGGGCGGAATATCCACGGGTTTGATCCCTTCCGCCTGCCCTCTGCTTTTGCGGTCAAGGACGGTGCTGAACAAGCGCAACGCCTGATTGATCGCAGCGTTGCCGATTCGGGCCATCTGCCCGAAACGGTGGCGATGGTTCTGTGGGGCACCGACAATCTGAAGAGCGAGGGCGCGCAGATTGCACAGGTGCTCGCGCTGATCGGCGCGCGCCCGCGTTTTGACAGCTATAACCGACTTGCAGGTGCCGAATTGATCCCGCTCGAAGAGCTCGGCCGTCCGCGCATCGACGTGATCGTGACGCTATCGGGCGTGTTCCGTGATCTGCTGCCGCTGCAAACGCGGATGATGGCAGAGGCTGCGCTGATGGCGGCACAGGCCGACGAGGCGGAAGACATGAATTTCCTGCGCCGCCATGCGCTGGCCCATATCGCTGAACATGGTGGCGATATTGAAACGGCCGCGTTGCGGGTCTTCTCCAATGCGGAAGGGGCATATGGCGCCAACGTCAATCTGATGATCGACGATGGCGGCTGGAGCGACCCCAATGAGCTCGCCGACAGCTTTGAACGCCAAAAGGGCTTTGCTTATGGCGTTAAGGGCGTACCCGTTCGGCAGGCGGCTGTCCTTGCCTCGGCGCTCAAGACCGTCGATTGCGCCTATCAGAATCTGGAAAGTGTCGAGCTCGGCATCACCACCATCGACCAATATGTTGATACGCTGGGCGGCATCAGCCGTGCCGTGACCCGCGCCAAGGGTGGCACGACCGCGCCCGTTTATATCGGCGACCAAACGCAAGGATCGGGCAAGGTGCGATCGTTGCAGGAACAGGTTGCGCTCGAAACGCGCACCCGCATCCTCAACCCCGTTTGGACCGAGGGGCTGTTGAAGCATGGCTATGAGGGTGTCCGCACCATCGAAGGTCATGTGACAACAACGATGGGCTGGTCAGCCACGACAGGTGAGGTCGACCCTTGGGTCTATCAGCGGATCAGCGAAACCTATGTGCTTGATGCAGCGATGCGCGAGCGGATCGCGGCACTCAATCCCCGCGCCTCAGCCCGTGTCGCCAATCGACTGATCGAAGCAGTAGAACGCAATTATTGGCAACCCGACGCAGAAACGCTTGCGGCTCTGCACGCAGCTAGTGACGAACTCGAAGATCGCCTTGAAGGCATCGTCGCGGTCGCCGCATAAGGGAGTGATGGCAATGGATCTTCTCGATATTCCAACCCGCGGCCTTGACGGCGAAGGCAGTGTCCAGTTCGAAATGGACCCGAGCGTCCAAATCGAAACGGCAAAGGTTTTTGCGGTCTATGGCAAGGGCGGCATCGGCAAATCGACGACCTCTTCAAACCTGTCGGCGGCCTTCTCGCTGCTTGGCAAGCGGGTGCTGCAGATTGGCTGTGATCCCAAGCATGACAGCACGTTTACGCTGACCAAGAAGCTGATGCCGACGGTGATCGACGTGCTCGAAACCGTCGAGTTCCATGCCGAAGAACTGCGGCCCGAAGACTATATGTTCGAGGGCTTTAACGGCGTCATGTGTGTCGAGGCGGGTGGCCCGCCGGCTGGGACCGGCTGCGGCGGCTATGTCGTCGGCCAGACCGTCAAACTGTTGAAGCAGCATCATTTGCTTGAAGAAACTGATGTCGTCATCTTTGATGTGCTGGGCGATGTGGTGTGCGGTGGCTTTGCCGCCCCGTTGCAGCATGCCGAACGTGCAGTGGTTGTCGCCGCCAATGATTTTGACAGCATTTTTGCAATGAACCGCATCGTTGCCGCCATCAAGGCGAAGTCCAAGAATTACAATGTTCGCATGGCAGGCGTGATCGCCAACCGATCGGCGGCGACCGACGAGATTGATCGCTTCAACGAAGCAACCGGCCTGAAGCGGCTAGCCCATTTCCCCGATCTGGATGCAATCCGCCGTTCGCGACTGAAAAAATGCACCTTGTTTGAGATGGATTCGACGCCTGAAGTCGATGCAGTTTGTCTTGAGTACAAGCGGCTCGCCGCGCAGCTTTGGGCAGGCACCGACGCGCTCGATGCAATGCCGATGAAGGACCGTGAGATTTTTGAGTTTCTGGGATTCGAATGACAGGCACGTCAACCTACAACGCGTATCGCGGTCGGCTCGAAACCTATTTCGACCGGACAGCGAGCAAAGCCTGGGAACAGCTGACGTCGGATGCGCCGGTCAGCGGCGTTCGGGCAACGGTGCGTGCGGGGCGCAACGAAATGCGCGATACGTTGCTGTCCTGGCTGCCCGCCGATATGACCGGCAAGCGGCTGCTTGATGCGGGCTGCGGCACCGGTGCGCTGGCGGTTGAAGCGGCGCAGCGCGGGGCAGAGGTTGTCGCGATTGACGTGGCGGGCAGCCTTGTCGAAATCGCCCGCAAGCGTGCGCCCGAGGGGCTGTCAATTGATTGGCGCGTCGGCGACATGCATGACCCGGCGCTGGGTGAGTTTGATCACGTTGTCGCGATGGATTCGCTGATCCACTATCCTTCAGTCGAGATCGTCAGCGTCGTGCGCAGTCTGGTTGAACGGACGCGCGGATCGGTGATCTTCACCTTTGCACCGCAAACGCCACTGTTGTTGCTCGCGCTCGGATTGGGTCGGCTCTTCCCGCAGAGCGACCGTTCCCCCGCGATCATTCCAGTGCGCGAGAAATTGCTGCGCAAGTCGATAATCGCTGCCGCCCCCGGCGCGCGGATCGGTCGTGATCGCAAGGTGCAGGGCGGGTTCTACACCAGCCACGCGCTGGAGGTGTTTCCTTCATGACCACAAAGCGCACCACGGGCGTTTGGATGCGCACAGGAACCCGGTTCCTGCCCTTTGCCGATGCGGCTACCGACGATCTGCCGCTCAGCCGCTTGCTCCGCCTGTCGCTGTTTCAGGTATCGGTTGGCATGGCGGCTGTGCTGCTAACCGGCACGCTCAACCGGGTGATGATTGTTGAGCTTGGCATGTCGGCGTCGATTGTTGCAGCGATGGTGTCGCTGCCGTTGTTGTTTGCCCCGATGCGGGCGTTGATTGGGTTTAGGTCTGATCACCACCAGAGCTTTTTGGGCTGGAAGCGGGTGCCCTATATCTGGTTCGGGTCGCTTTTGCAGTTTGGCGGGTTGGCGGTCCTTCCATTTGCGTTGCTGGTCATGTCTGGCGGCGGCCAGGGATCGCCGGTATATGGCCAGGTCTTTGCCGCATTTGGCTTTCTATGCGTGGGTGCCGGGATGCACATGACGCAGACCGCAGGTCTTGCGCTGGCAACCGATCTTGCCCCCGAAGACACTCGACCGCGCGTTGTGGCGCTTCTGTATGTTATGCTGCTGGTTGGCATGATGTTGAGTGCGTTGGTCATTGGTCAGTATCTATCGGATTTCTCGCCGACCCGATTGGTTCAGGTCATTTCAGGCACAGCAGTGCTGACGATGGTGCTCAATGTGATCGCACTTTGGAAGCAGGAGGCGCGCAACCGCGATGCCACCCGCGTTGGCCAGGCTCGCCCCGCCTTTGGCGATGTTTGGGCGTTGTTTATTGCAAAATCGACCACCCGCCGCTTGTTGGTATCAGTGGGCCTTGGTTCCGCCGCGTTCAGTATGCAGGATGTGCTGCTTGAACCTTATGGCGGGCAGATTCTTGGCCTGTCGGTCGGGGCAACCACGTCGCTTACCGCGTTATGGGCAGTCGGGATGCTGACCGGCTTTGGCCTGGAAGCCCGCGCGCTCACCCAGGGGGCCGATCCCCACCGCCTTGCAGGCTATGGGGGAGTTGCCGGAATCGGTGCGTTCTTGTGTGTGCTATTCGCGGGGCCGACCGGATATGTGCCGCTGCTCGCGATTGGCGCAACGATTATTGGGCTGGGTGGTGGCTTATTCTCGGTCGGGACGCTGACGGCGACAATGAACATCGCCGATGAAAGCCGCACCGGCCTTGCGCTCGGCGCTTGGGGCGCGGTGCAGGCAACCTGCGCAGGGATTGCGATTGCGGTCGGCGCGTTCGCGCGCGACCTTATTTCGGCAGCCGCCGCCGCCAAAGAATTTGGATCGACGCTCGACTCCCCTATCACTGGCTATGGCTTTGTCTATAGTGTGGAAATCATACTCCTACTCGCCACTCTGATCGCGCTTGGACCGTTGGTGCGGGGCAGAGAAGATACCCCTGCCCCCCGTTTCGGACTAACCGATTTTCCCGTTTAAAGGCTCAAGTGAAGGAATTGCCCATGAACCTGCAAGTGACCCAAGGGATTGACGTGGCGCTTATCGTGCTCGACGCCTTTTTCCTCTTTTTTCTTGGTTTGGTTATCTATCTGCGCCGCGAAGACCGGCGCGAGGGATACCCACTTGAGCACGAACTGACCGGTGTTGTGGAATCGACCGGCGGATTTTTTCACAGCGCGGTGACCAAGTCCTTCAAGCTGCCTTTTGGCCACGGCACGGTTACCGCCCCAACCAAGGGCCGCGAGCCCGTCAATATCGTGGGCGCGCGCCGGACGGACAATTTCCCCGGGGCGCCGCTGACGCCGACCGGCAACCCGCTGGTGGACGGTGTTGGCCCTGCGGCGTGGACCGAACGCGCCAAGCGGCCTGACCTGGATTGGGAAGGCCACCCCCGCATCGTGCCGCTCAGCAATGCTGCGGGCTTTACGATCGAGGCGCGCGATGCTGATCCACGCGGTTACAGTGTCATCGGCGCTGACGGCAAGATTGCTGGCACCGTCAGCGAAGTCTGGATCGACAAAGCGGATCGTTTGATCCGCTATCTTCAGGTCAAGATCGCTGGGGATCGTGAAGTGCTCGCCCCGATGTTCATGGCATCGATCCGCAAGGCGGCAAAGACGGTTGAAATCGACGCAATCACCGCTGCACAATTCGCCGATGCCCCCGCAATCGAGAGCAACAGCGTTATCACAATGTATGAAGAAGAGCGTGTCCAGGCCTATTTCGGTGGTGGCTATCTCTATGCAACCCGGGCACGATCGGAACCATTGCTATGACCGAATATGAGATTGAACCCGTCCCGGGTTTGCCTGGGTATCTCCCGCAGGGCGAAGTGATGATCTGGCAAGGGTCGCCAGACTGGCGCGTGCTCGCCAAGACGGCATTTCATACCCGCGCGATTGCCGGCTATTTTGGGCTTTTGACGGCGTTCGCCCTCGGGGCAGCAGTGTGGCAGGGTATACGCAGCCCAACTGATCTGGCAGGCGTCGGGATCACGATTCTCGGTGGAATCATCGGGGTTGCGTTGTTGCACCTGCTTGCATGGTTCTCAGCCCGCACCACGATTTATACGCTG
>Ga0163144_10016117_pt1 | contig 15335 bp, 10 predicted proteins | sample OliLak19BULKMAT1_FD_123175 | JGI IMG/M metagenome (GOLD analysis project Ga0163144, IMG submission 123175) | Freshwater microbial mat bacterial communities from Lake Vanda, McMurdo Dry Valleys, Antarctica - Oligotrophic Lake LV.19.BULKMAT1 | ecosystem: Environmental > Aquatic > Freshwater >... | reverse complement strand
GCTCGACGCCGGTCGTGTCGCGCAGGCCCGTTCGCTGTGCAATCACGCGCTTGGCCTGCAGCCCGATCACGTGCCGACGCTGCGCACCGCCGCGGATGCGCATCTGCGGGCGCGCGACATCCATCGCGCCGTCGCGGCGATCCGAGGGATCCTCGCGCGGCATCCCGACGACGCGGGCGCGCTCGAGTCGATGGCCGAGGCGTTCGCGATGATCGGCAAGAAACAGAACGCCGCCGAGGTGGTGCGCCTGCTCGCCGCGCGACTGCACGGCGCAGGACCGACCGCCCATGCCGACGCGCGCGCGCTCGTGCAGCGCGGACTCGGCTGGCATCCGGAGAGCGATGGGCTCAAGCAGCTCCACCGCGACCTGACCAACCCGCAGCCGCCGCAGATCATCGCCCAGGCGGTGCCGAAGGTCGTCGCGAAGGTCCCCGCGTCGCCGAAGCCGATTGCTGCGCCTGCGCTGGCGGATGCAACCCGCGTGATCGACCTCGCCGATCTCGTCGAGATCCGACCCGTCGTGCGCCCCGCGGTGCCGATGCGACGCGCCGGCCCACCTGTGCCCGTGCAGCGCACCGGTGCGTATGCGACGCGTCCGCCGGTCCCGTCCGGCGCGCGCTGAGGCGAAGCTTCCCCTGAGAGGAAATCAGCGGTAACAGACCGCATGCTTCGCATCGCGATCCTCCTCGTCGCCACCGCGTGCGCGACCGCCTGCACCAAGAAGAACGACACCGCAACGACGCCGCCGGACACGACGCCGCCGGACACGACGCCGGACACCGCGACGCCGGAGCCGGAGCCGGAGCCGCCGAAGGATCAGCGCACGCTCCAGATCGAGCAGTGCGAGGCCGGCAACGGCGAGATGTGCACGTCGGTCGGCGTGATGTGGGAGCAAGGCAAAGAAGGCCCGGCGGATCCCGCGAAGGCACGCGAGTTCTACGACAAGGGCTGCACCGCCGGCTTCGATCTCGGCTGTTCGTACCTCGCGTCGGTGCTCGACAAGGGGATCGGTGGCGACCCCGACGCCACCAAGGCGCGCGAGATCTGGAGCGCGCAGTGCGACAGGGGCCGCCTCGAGGATTGCATGGGCGCCGCGATCTCGTTCGAGACGCTCGCGACCAAGGCCGACAAGACGAAGGCTCGCGGCATGTACGCGAAGGCGTGCACGGCCGGCAACCAAAGCGCGTGCACGGCCGAGGCGCGACTGATGATGCTCGGCGAAGGCGGCGCGAAGGATCAGAAGAAGGCCCGCACGATGTTCCAGGCCGCGTGCGATGGCGGCGACGCGACCGGCTGCTTCAATCTGGCGCTCGCGCTCGACAAGGGCGTCGGCGGCAAGAAGGACAAGCCCGGTGCCGCGGCTGCACGCACCAAGGCGTGCGACGGCGGCTACACGCCGGCGTGTCCCGCACCCGCGAAGTAGGGAGCGAAGCGACGGAAAGGGGGAGTCTGTGCGACGGCTTCGCCGGCGCACAGGGGGAAGCGGGCCGCTTGCCCTGAAAGAACAATTTCACTTTGCGACGAGCGTGATCGCGGCCGCGCCGAGGAACGACTGTTCGTAGGCGAGGTCGGTCGCGGTCATCGGGTGCTCGTCGAGCCAGCCCTTCGGAAATCGCAGCTCGACCGCGTTGGCGGAGGCGTCGAGCTCCGGCGACGCGGTCTGCTCGGGATCACGTGCACGGTTCAGCGTCGCAGCGAGGCGGAGCAGCACCGCGAGTCGGACGGCCCCGTTGCCGCCGAGCGTGCGCAGGCGGGCGACCTGCTCCGGTCGCAGGCGGCGGCGATGCGCACCGACGAGCGCCGCGACGAGCGATTGCTGCTCGCGCGAGAAGCCGGCCATGTCGCTGTTCGCGACGAGGTATTCGCCGTGGCGGTGATAGCCGCTGTAGCTGAGTGCGAGTCCGACCTCGTGCAGCCGCGAGGCCCACGTGAGCAGCAGGCGCGCCTCCGAATCCTCGGGAGGCCACGCCGCCGCGGCGCGATCGAACAGCGCGAGTGCGGTCGCCTCGACGCGCCCGGCCTGCGGGCGATCGGTGGCGTACCGCTCGGACAACCACTCGATCGCGCGCTCGCGGACGTCGGCGTGCGCGAGGCGACCGAGCGTGTCGTAGAGCAGCCCCTCGCGCAGTGCCCCCGACGAGATCGTCATGCGATCGATCTTCAGGCGCCTGAACACCGCGTACAGGATCGCGAACCCGCCGGGCAGGACCGGTGCGCGATCACCCAGTCCCGGCAGCGCGAGCTTCGAGATCCGGCCGGCGACGATCATCGCGTCGCGCATCGATCGCAGCCCGTCGCGCGTGATGCCGTCGCCCCAGTTGTTCGCGCGTAGGATCGCGTCGATGGCGAGGATCGTCCCCGAGCTGCCGACCGCCGCCGACCAGCCGAGCTTGCGGAAGTTCTGCTCGATGGTCTCGAGCTCGACGCACGCCGCGTTCGTCGCCTCGCGAAACGACTCGCGCCGCAGGCGACCGTCGGCGAAGAACCGATCGGTGAAGCTGACGCAGCCCATGTGCAGGCTCTCGGCGACCTTCGGCACGAAGCCCTCGCCGATGATCGCCTCGGTGCTGCCGCCGCCGATGTCGATCACGAGTCGCCGACCGCCGTTGCCGCCGGTCGAGTGCGCGACACCGAGGTAGATGAGTCGCGCCTCCTCGCGCCCGTTGATCACCTCGACCGGCCGGCCGAGCGCCTCGCGAGCCTTCTGGAGGAACGCCCTGGCATTTCTCGCCTTGCGCAGCGTGTTGGTCCCGACCGCGCGTACGCGGACGTCGTCGCCGGTCGGCATGCGTTCACCGAAGCGCCGCAGGCAATCGATCCCGCGCTGCTGTGCCTCGACGGTGAGATTGTTGCGCTCGTCGAGGCCACTGGCGAGGCTGACGCGCTCGTGCAGGCGGTCGATGATCGAGAGCTGCCCGTCGGCCATTCGCGCGACGACCATGTGGAAGCTGTTCGATCCGAGATCGATCGCAACCATCTGCCGGGCTTCCGCCATCGGGCTTTCCGGTCGCCAGACTAGCAGGGGGCTCGGGCACCGGGTACCCTGCCGGCATCGTGTGGGTCCATCTGTTGCGCCACGGCATTGCGATCGATCCGACCGATCCCGCATGTCCGACCGACCCCGAGCGGTTTCTTACCGACAAGGGCAAGGCGCGTGTGCGCTTCGGTGCCCGCGGTTTGAAGGCGCTCGGCATCACGCCGGAGCTGGTCGTCACGAGCCCGTACGTGCGCGCGCAGCAGACCGCGGAGATCGCACGCGAAGAGCTCGGTGACGTCCCGCTCGTCGAGAGCGATCTCCTGGTACCGATGGCCGAGCCGTCGAAGATCGTCGAGCTGCTGCGGGCGCGCGGCGAGCAGAACATCCTGTGCGTCGGCCACTCGCCGAACCTCGATCTCGTCGTCGCGCACCTCATCGGCGCCGACGAGCCGGTGACGTCGCTGAAGAAGGCCGGCGCCGCGAGCATCGAGATCCGCCACGGTCGACCCGGGGCAGGGGGCGGTGTGCTGGTCGGGGTGTACCCCGCGTCGGCGCTGCGCCTGCTCGGCGGCGGCGCCGATTGAGCGTCAGTTCATCCGCGTGAGCCCGAGCGTGATGTGCGAGCGGCTCGGCTTGTCGAGCACGTCGATCCGCATCAGACGACCGTCATCGTCCTCGACGAACAGCACGTCGCCCGGGGCGATGCGGACCTTCTCGTGCATCTCGTCGCCATCGACGCGCACGGTGTCCGAGACCTTGCGCGTGAGCTCGGCGTCCGAGAAAAAACCTGGGCTCGCGTAGTCGTACTCGCGCACGGGGTCGCCATCGTCGTCGATCGCGATGTCCTGCGGCTCGATGAAGAACAACCAGTCGCCGCGCTCCGGCGCCGGCAAGCTGTCGATGCCACGCACGTAGTAGAAGTCCGCGTTGCCGAGCGTGCTGTCGGTGAGCAGCGTCGCGAACTCGGCCAGCGCCTCGGGGTTCGCTTCGACGTTCTTCTTGACCTGCTCGATCAGCTCTTCGGGCGGCACGCCGACCTCGACGTCGTGCATCGACATCGCGACGTCGGCCTCGCCCTCGCCGAGCCCGCCGTCGTGCAGGCGGACCTGCGCGAGCTCGAGCTCGAGGTCCCAGATGTATGCCGGCGGCGGCGGCGAGCCGACCCCGTTGAACGTCTCGAGCGTGACCCAGCCGTCGTCCTCGATGCAGCCCGTGAACGCGGTGACGCCGGTGCCGAGCTCGTAGTTGTCGCAGTCGGCGGCCGTGTCCGCGACCGACGCCTTCGCCATCTCGAGCAGCAGCCGCTCGAACTCCCACGCGGGCAGATCCCAGCCGAACGAGCTGCCGTTCGGTGCCGGCTCGCGCGACGTGCCGCCGGGGATGAACGCGTCGTTCTCGATCACGCCGAAGCTGAGGAACTCGACCTTCGGCACCGGCACCAGCCCGGTGATCTGCATCCAGTCGGGATCGGAGAAGTCGTGCACCGTCTCGATCTGGCCGCGGACGCTGTTGATGCTCGCGGTATCGCCGGTGGTGAGATCGATGCCCTTGAACGGCAGCGCGTTCGCGTTGACCTTCGACGTCATCGCGAACTCGTTCTCGACGACCGTGACGCCGCGCGCCTCGAGCACGAAGCCGGGATGACCTTCGACGGGGCCGAAGTGCTCGGCCATGTCCTCGAAGTTCGTGATCACGTCGGCGAGCGTCAGCGGGATGTGACCCGGGGCCACGGGATACATGCCGTCGGGGTGCTCGGCGTCGACCTTGCCGCGGCGAAGCTGCGCGTTCGGGTGGGTCGCCACGACGTTCGCGAGCATGACGTCGGCGACGACCTCGATCGGGATGAACGGCGCGGTGACCTCGATATCGAGTAACCCGGCGAGGCACTTCGCCGACGGGATGCCGATCGCACCCGAGATCGCGATCAGTTCCTCGAGGTTCGTGCCCTCGAGCTCCGCGTTGTCGGGTGTCATCAGCAGGAGCTGGCGCATGTTCTGGGCGGCCGGCGTCAGCGCGGCGACGTCCTCGTCCGGCAGGTCGCGCAGGGCCTCGAGCGCGTTGATCATCAGCGGTCGCGCGTCGAGATCGAGCAGCCACACGTCCTGCAGCACGCGCCGCGGCATGGCGCGCAGCTGCTCGAGCGTGTTGGTCTTGGCGAAGCCTTCGACGTCGAGTCGCAGGTATCGCAGGTCGACCTCGCGCGCCTCGCCCGGTGCGATCTCGGCGGGATCCATCGGCGTGGAGATCGAGTCCTCGCTGCACGCCGTGAGCGCGCATGCGAGCAAGGCGAGGATGCGAGCCATCGCGTTCACCCGCTCACCTTCCGCGACAAGAACAGCTCGATCTCGTCCGCGCCCGGGTCGCGCACGAGCCGTGCGCGATAGATCTGGCCGCCGTCATCCCCGAAGTAGACGACGGTCTCGCCGTCGGGCACCCACAGCTTCTCGTGCGCGGTGTCGCCGAGCCCGAAGATCTGAGTCTCGGAGACCTTGTCTTCGAAGGTGCTGCTGCCAAAAAAGCCGACGTTCGCGTAGGTGTACGGCTCGCCGTCCTTCTGATCGCCCTCGGCGACGAAGAACAGGTACGGCTCACCGTCGTCGGCGCGGCGATAGAAGAAGTCGACGTGGTCGTTGTTCTTCTTGTAGTCGCCGAGCAAGAAGTCGGACAAAAGTGACGCCTGCTCCTGTAGGTACGGGCGCACGGCCTCGGCGGCCTCGCTGCCGGTGATGCCGACCGGGACGTCGAACAGCGTGAACGCGACGTTCGCGTTGCCCTCGCCGATCGAGGCGAACGGCGTCTCGTGCAGCGCGACCTGAGCGACCTCGAGGATCGTCTCCCAGACGTACTGCGCGTCCGGTGGGCTGCCGAGGTTCAGTGGGATGTCGTACTCGATCCAGCCCGGCGGGTTGCCATCTTGACCGATCAGCACCTTCGCGGTGCCGAACAGGTAGCTGCCGTAGAATGTGCGTGCGGCGTAGTCGGCCCGCGCCGCCGCGGTGACGTTGTACTCGAGCTTCCACGGGTCGAGCCCCCACACCGACGAGCCGCCTTGCGGTGACTCGGGTGCGTTCGCCTGACACGGCGGATCGCCGAGACACGACGGCACGAAGCCGGTGTGCTCGACCGCCGCGAACCGCAGATCGACGGTCGGGTTCTCGACGAGGCCCTGCAGCGCGAAGTCGTCGGGGTTGCTGAAGTCGAACTCGAGCTCGTCGGCGTACTCGGGACCGGTCTCGTCGGCGATGACCGACAGGAAGCCCTTGCCCTGATCGGCATCGATGCCGTCGCACAGGCGCAGGTTCGACGACGCGATGGCGCGCATCTGGAAGTCGGGGCCGAGCACCTGACCGCTAGGGATGAACGTCGGGTCGATGATGCCGGGGTGGCCCTCGGCAGGGCCGTAGCGATCGCCCATCGTCGCGAGATCCGACAGCGCATCCGCGAGCGTGATCGCGAGCTTCGCGTCGTCGTTCACCGCCGGGTGACTCGACACGAAGTTGTTCTGGAACGACGCGACGAGGCCCGACGTCGACACGACCTCGGCGGTGCGATCGATGCCGAGCGCCTCGGCGAGGATCTGCCCGTAGCCACCGCCGATGCCGAGCGCATCCGACAGCTGCTGCAGCGACTCGCTCGACGTGCCTTCGACGACGACGTTCGCCGGTGTCATCGTGAGGATGCGGACCAGTGCATACTCGGCGCTCGTGCGCCAGGTCCCGTCGGCTCCGACGAACGTCTGCCCGAGTGGGGTCAACGTGCAGTCGTGGTTCGGCTCGGGATTGTCCTGTTGCCACGCGTCGCCGCACGCGTGCTTGATCTGCTCGAGGGACTCGGTGAGCAGCACCGCCGAGTCGATCTCGACGAGGAGGATCTCGTCGGCACGATCACCGAACAGCTCGGCGACCTCCTGACGATCCATCTCGAGCACGAGCGGCGGCGGCTCGTCCTCGTTGAGGCGCAGCTCGAACGTCTGCTCGGGGCCGAAGTCGCTCGGATCTTCGCCGGACTCGGTTTGACTGCCGCTCTCGCCGGTAGCGGTCGCGGCCGCTGTCGAGCCGCTCGCGTCACCACGCGACGGCGTCGCGCCGCCACAGGCGATCATCGCGATGACCGATCCAAGTGCTGCGCGGCGCATCGAGCTCCCTGCCAACTGGCGCGTACATCGTCCTACACGATCGCCGCGGCTGTCGAGCGATGCCGTCGTTCAGGCGGCAGGAGGGGGTGGCGGTGGTGGTGGCCGTGGCGTCGTGCTCGAGGGCGGTGTCGTCGGCTCGACCGGCGCGACGTCCTGCGGTGCGGATTCGAGCGGTGGCGCTGGTGTCGGCTTTGGTTTGGTCGGCGGTGGCGTCGCGACCTCGGGCTCGGTCGCGGGATTGGATTTCGCCTTCGCGCGCTTCGATCCGCGACCGCCGAAGCGGAACTGGCCGTGCAGCGTGAACGCGGCGAGAAACAGATTGTACTCGCCGTTGCCGAGATCGAATGCGGAGCCGGTGTTGGTCCGCGGCACGATGAACTGGCCCTCGAGATCGGCGAGCAACGCCGCGCGCTCGGTGAAGCGATACACGATGCCGCTGCCGACGATCAGTCGATGACCATCGGGCGAGAACACGTCGAGCGTCGTGTCGGGTGACGCCGGCGAGTTGTAGCCCGCGGTCACCGAGACCAGCAGCTTGTTCGTCGCCGAGATGCGGCCGTTGATCTCGGTGTTGACCGTGCCCTTCCAGTTGCGCACCAGGTTCTGATCGACGGTGCTCGGCAGGCCGAGCGCGGGCTGAGCGAGATCCGGCGAGCTGAAGCGGATGCGGATGCGATCGAAGTCTTGATACGTGATGTACCCGACGAAGCCGTCGAGTGCGAAGCGCTTGGTGATCTGGTAGCCGGCCGCGAGCGTGATGCGCTTGGGCAGACGGATGCGTACCTCGGCCTTGCCGCGGACGATCGCCGGATATTGCAGGCCCTGCGCGGCGAGGTCCTGCGTGAAAAAGTCGTCGTCCATGTCGAGCGCGAACTTGCCGCGGAACGTCAGACGCGCGCCGTGGTGGTACGTGAGGCCGAGCGTGAGCTTGTCGGTCGGCTGCAGCGCGATGCCGGCGTTGAACGACACGCCGTGGGCGAAGCCGTTGCGGATCTCGACGGGGCGCGCGAGCACGTCGAGCTCGCGGACCTCGGGCGGTGCATCGACACCGAAGTCGTTCTGCTGACCGATCGGTGGCTGCGACAGGCTCTGGCCGAACGTCTCGACCTCGCCGAAGTCCTGCACCTTCGACAGCGAGAGGTTGCCGAGCACGTAGCTGATGCCCGCGCCGATCGAGATCACGCGATGCAGCTTCACCGCCAGCGCGAGCGTCGCGTGGGGCGTCGCGAGGAAGATCGACTGCCCGGCGAAGCGCTGCGTGCCGTCCTTCGGGAAGCCGAGCACCGCGACGTAGGGGATGCCGACGCCGAGCCCGATGACGAGGCGATCGCGGATCGCCGGGATCGCGACGTACGCATCGATCGCCGGACCGACGGGGATCGCTCGCACCTTGTCTTGGCGACCGAACTTGTTCGGATCGAGATCTTCTTGGGCGACGGGCGCGGCGAAGTCGAGGTTGTCGGCGTACTGGTGCGCTGATCGGATGTCGCGCTGGAACCCGACCGCGCCGACGATCACCCCGAGGCCGACCTGCAGCTCGGTCTTGTCGAGCGCGGTGAGTCGGCCCGGATTCCACCACGTGGCCGCGGCATCGTTCGCGACCGGGCCCGACTGCGCGCTGCCCAAGGTCGGCGCATCGAAGCCCGATGCGAACGCGTCGGCCGACCACGACAGCGTCGCGGTGGCGAGCAGCGCGGGCAGAGCGAGGCGCATTCGCCCGCCTATACCACCGCGGGCGGAGTCACCGCATGAACCGAAAAAATAGAGATACGCATTACGTCCATCACAACGATAGAATAAGTTTTACGAGGCGAGCCGTTAGGAATTGAAGTTTACTCGGCTTTCGGACATGCATTGGGCAGCCCGATGAAGCGCCTGACTCCGATCCTCTTGTTGGCGGCTGCCGGGCTCTCGGCCTGCGGCGAAGATCTTCGCGACGCGAACGCCCAGCCGGTGGTCCCCGACGTCGCCGAGGACGAGTCGTCGAGCAGCTCGTCCGCCACCACCGACGAGGTCGCATCGAGCGACGACGGCCCCGACGTTCGTCTCGATCTCCCGCCCGGCGAAGACACGACGACCGCGGCGATCGACGAGACGTGCGCCGCGTTCTCGGCGACCGGCGCTGTCGTGCAGAAGCCGGCGGACATCATCGTCGTCGTCGACAACTCGCCGTCGATGGTCGACGAGACCAACGCGGTGCAGGAGAACCTCAACGAGTTCTCGCAGCAGATCGTCGGCGCGGGCATCGATGTGCGCGTGCTGCTGATGACGGCGTACCCCGATCCGAACGCGGCGGAGTCGATCGACACCGGCGTATGCATCGATCCGCCGCTCGGCGGCGGCGGCTGCCCGCTCGAGGACGACAACCAGCCGATCTTCGCGCACATGCAGCAGATCATCGGCTCGGAGCACGCGCTCGCGAAGATCCTCTCCACGTACGACAACTGGAAGCCGATGATGCGACCCGACTCGGTCAAGCACATCATCGTCGTGTCCGACGACGACTCGTATATCAGCGCCGCCGAGTTCGACGAACAGTTCCGCGCGCTCGACGAGAGCTACGCGGACTACGTCTTCCACGGCATCGTCTCGACGTCGAACTGCCCGGCGTCGGGCTCGATCGGCGACGAGTACCTCGCGCTCGCGGAGATGACCGGCGGCGTGATCGGTGATCTCTGTGAGCAGCAGTTCCAGCCGGCCTTCGACGTGATGTCGACCGCGGTGACGTCGGGCACGACGCTCGCGTGCGAGTGGTCGCTGCCCGATGCACCCGAGGGCAAGACGATCGATCCCGAGTCGGTCGAGATCGTGCTCGAGATCGATGGCGTGGTGCTCGCGCCGCCACGCCTCGGTGGCGCGGAGGATTGCGTCGAGGGCGAGCACGGCTGGTACTTCGACGATCCCGAGGCGCCGACGAAGCTCGTCGCCTGCCCGACGACGTGCGCCGCCGTGACCGCCGCCGCAGCGGCGGAGCTCGACATCGATGTCGGCTGCGCGAGCTACCCGGCGGGGTGATCTTTCGATCGGTGCTCCGGATCGCCGCTTCGAATCACCTGCGATCGGCGTCATCTCGGAGCCTTATGGCGCCGCGCGTGGTTCGCCGTGACGCGAGCGTGCGACGAGTTTCGTCCCCGCCGGTTGACGGCATGTCGACCCGCCGAGCTCGAGGCTACGCGGGCGGCGTGATGCAGATCGAGCCGACCTCGGGCACGCACACCAGGCCGGGCGGACACGTGGCATTTCCGGTGCAGTCCAGCGCGCATACGCTGTGGACATTCATGACCTGATCCATGATGTCGAGGCAGATCGGTGTGGCGTTGCCTGCGGGCGGCAGCGTGCAATCGACAACGGGGTTCGAGCAGTCGGGGTTGCTGCAGTAGCCGCCTTGGATCTCACCGCCGACGGTCAGCACCACGCATGCGCCGGACAGACAGTCGGTGTCGGTCTGGCACGGCATCCACAGATCTGCGGGCGGGTCGCCCGAGCCACCGTCGCTCGAGCTCTCGTCGGTGCCGGTCGAGCTCTCGTCGCCGCTGGGCATCCCGCCGTCGCTCGAGCTCTCGTCCACCGCGGCACTCTCGGAGTCGCTTTGGTCGGATGTCTCGGCGCCGGTCCCCTGCCAGTCCGTGGCGGAATCGGCGGCCTGTGTCGCCGGCGACGCCGTGTCACTGCTGTTGGCGACCGAGCTCGCCGAGGCCGAGTCACCGTCGCCCGGTCCGGCCTGCGCACATCCGAGAGCGCCGAGCGTCAGCCCCCAAGCCAGGTGCCGGAGTCCGAACGCGAAACGCGAGGAAGGGTGGGTCTGGTTTTGCCGTGCCATGGTCGGTCGACACGGCGCGTCGGGCGGGTTTGCAGCCGCGATGCGAAAAAGCGTCCGCCCGCGCGATGCTCACGATGGTTCGTCGCTGCGCGCCGACGACAGCAGGCTGCGGAGGTTGCCGTGGAATCGGCTCTGGGCTAGCTCGACCAGCTCGGCCACCGCGCGCGCGTCGCCCAGCTCTGCGCTCGCCCGCGTGGCGAACGCGGTCGCCAGCGCGTCGCGAGCAGAGGCGAGCCACCGCGACGCCGTCGACACGTGGACCTGATAAGCGCGCGCGAGGTTCTCGAGCGGAAGATCGTCGATGTGCCGCAGGCGCAGCAGGTTGCGCGCGCGGCTCGTGAGGTCGCCGAAGGCCGCGCGGAACGCCCGGATGAACAGCTCCTGGTGCTCGCGGCGAACCTGCGCGAGCTCGGGTGTCGAGGCCAGGAGTCGAGGCAGCTCGTCGGGCTCATCGGTCGGCGCGCCCGATGCCCGGCGCTCGTTGAGCGCGGTGCGTGTCGCCACCGTGCGAACCCAACCGGCAAGCGAGCCGCGCCCGCGGTACTGACCGATCCTCGCGCCCGTCGATCCACCCGCGACCAGCAGGCGCACACGCACGCACTGGCGCAGCTCGTCGAAGTCGTCGGGTGCGAGCGAGAAACGCCGAAGCGCGCGGTCGACCTCGGGGATCAGCACGCGTTCGAACGTCTCGATTGCCGCGGGAACCCCGGCCGCGGCGGCTGCGGCGAGCCACAGATCGGCGACCGGGAGCGCCGAGAGTCGCGCGACGTACGACGCCGCGGGCACGCCCTCGAGCGCCCGCCCCAGCGCGCACCCCCACGCAGCTGCGTCGAGCTCCACCTCGGGGTGGGTCGCGCGCGCGGTGGTTTCCAAGCGCACCACGATGTCCTCGAGGTCAGCGTCGACCTCGAGCTCCACCAGCAGGACGCGCATCGCGGCGATGACCTGCGAGACGTCCAAGACACCTTTGGTTAGCATCGAGGATGCGGTGGTGTCCATCGTGACGGGTCCGTGTCCCCGCGACAGCGAGTTGCTCGAGTTCGCCGCGGGCGTCCTCGCAGCTGGTGACGTCGATGCGATCGACGAGCACCTCGACGGCTGCCACGCGTGCCTCGTCGTCGTCCGAGCCGCGGCGCTGCGCACTGGAGCGGACGATGTCGAGACGACCTTGGTCAGTCGGCGTGTCGGGTGCCTCGGCGGTGGAGAGACGATTTCCCGCTACCGAATCGTCTCGGTGCTCGGCACGGGCGCGATGGGAGAGGTGTATCGCGCCACGGACCCCACGCTGGGGCGCGACGTCGCGATCAAGGTGCTGCACCACATCTACGACGACCCTCAGCTCGAGCGCCGACTCACCAAAGAGGCGCAAGCGCTCGCCCAGCTGTCGCACCCCAACGTGGTCCAGGTGTACGACGTCGGCAAGACGCGCGGTCGTGTCTTCCTCGCGATGGAGCTCGTCGACGGGACGACCCTGCGCGTGTGGCTGCAACAGCGGCCGCGCGCCGTCGCCGAGATCCTCGATGTGTTCGTCGCTGCTGCGCGTGGGATCGCTGCCGCACACGCCGCGGGCCTCGTGCACCGCGACTTCAAGCCCGACAACGTGCTCGTCGGACGCGATGGCCGAGCTCGCGTCTCCGACTTCGGACTGGCGTACGCGGCCGGCGAGCAGCCGACGCCCCCACGAGCGGACACCGATCTCGGCTCCGGTGGCGCGTCGTCGCACCGCTCGACTCGCACGGGCTGGGCCGTCGGAACCCCGGCATACATGGCGCCGGAGCAGTACGTGGGCCGCGAGGTCTTCGCCGCGAGCGATCAGTTCGCGATGTGCGTGGCGCTGTACGAGGCGTTGTATGGCGAGCGGCCGTTTCGGGGCCGCGACTACCAAGAGCTGCGCGCGGCGGTGCTGCTCGGGGCATTCACGATCCCGCACCGACGAGACGTCCCGCGCTCGGTCGCGCGCGCGATTGCTCGCGGCCTGGCGCACGATCCTGCGCGGCGATTCCCCACGGTCGACGCGTTGGTCAGGGCGTTGCGGCCGCGCCGCCGCGTCTTGGGAGCATTCGCGGTCGCCAGCATGACGGTGGTGGGGGTCGGCTTCGCGATCGCACACGACCGCACCACGACGTGCGAAGGGTTCGACACCGAGATCGCTGCTGCGTGGTCGGACACTGTCGGCCTTCGCGTGCGTGCGGCGTTCGACGCGACCGGCGCTGCGTATGCTAGCGACGCCGCAGACCGCACGATCGCGGCCCTGGACGCGCACGCGCAGCGTTGGATCGCTGCGCGCATGGCCGCTTGCGAGGACGCGCGGTCGGGTGCGCGTGACGACGCCGGTCGAGCCGTGGTTCTCGCGTGCCTCGACGCGCAGGTGCGGACCCTGTCGGCGACCGTCGCGGTGCTCGAGGCGGGCCAGGGCCCGGTGGTCGAGCAGGCGAGCTCGCTGGTGAGCCAGCTCGACGATCCCGAGGATTGTCGCGCCGCACTCGAGTCGCCCGGCGTGCGCGACCCGATCGACGATCCCGAGATCGCGCGTCTGCACGCGGTGGTCGAGGAGGCCGTCGCCCTGCGCCGCGCCGGACGAGTCGAGGACGCATACGACTTGCAGCAACGACACCGCGCGGATCTCGACGCGCTCGCCCCTGGCCTCCTGCGCATACAGGCGCTGTTGTCCTGGGGAATGATCGCCGACGAGCGTCGCGAGCCCGACACTGCGATCGAGACGCTCACTGCCGCCCACGCCATGGCGATCGCGAACGCGTCGCCCAAGCTGGCTGCCACGGCGGCGCTGCGTCTGGCGTACGTGCACTCGTCGGGAGGGGGCGATCGCGAGCAGGCCCATCACTGGCTTCGCGAGGGCCAGCTCGCGAGTCGACAGGTGAACGATCCACGGCTCGCGTCGGCCACGGTTCGTGCCGAGGCGGCGCTGCACCGCGCGGAGGGTGAGCACCCCCGAGCACGCGCGCTCTACCAAGAGTCGTTGGACATCCTGCTGCGAGAAGGCGACGACGATCCGCGGATGACCGCTGGCCTGTGGCTCATGCTCGGCGGTCAGTCACGAGAGCTGGGCGAGTATGATCGGGCCGAGCTCGAGACCAACAACGCGCTCACGATCGCCCGCAACGAGCTCGGCCCGCGCCACCCCTTCGTCGCGCGGGCCTACGCTGCCCTCGCCGACACGGCGCGGGCGCGGGGCGACAGCGCCGCGGCGCGCGGGTTCGTCGACGCCGGGATCGCCATCGAGCGTGGTCACGGCGACGCACGGGGGCTCACACTGCCGTTGCTGCTGTACCAACGCGGACTGATCGAGCAAGAGCTCGGTGAGCACGCCCGCGCGATCGAGACTCTCGAGGAGGCGGTGGCGCTCTACCGCGAGGTGGACTCCGAGGATCGCACGAGCGCGCCGCTCACCGTGATGGCCTTGTCGCAGCTCGAGCTCGGGCAGCTCGATGCGGCGCACGCCAATCTGTTGCGGGCGCTCGAGCTCGAGTACCGCCGCGGTCAGCGAGCGCGCACCGCCGAGGGTCAGGTGCTGCACAACCTCGGTGAGGTCGAGGCGGCGATGGGTCGCGTCGCCGACGCACGCAGGCGCTACACGACCGCGATCGAGCTGTTGGAGTCCGCGCTCGGCCCCCAAGCGGCGCTTCTCAGCCTGCCACTGACCGGCCTGGGCGAGCTCGAGCTCGCCGAGGGCAACCCCACGTTGGCGCGCGCGCTGCTCGAGCGCGCGTTGCCGCTGTGCAGCCCACTCATCGCCGAGCGCGACGAGCTCGGCGAGACCTCTTTCGCCCTCGCGCGCGCGCTGTGGGCCGACCCCGGTGCGACCGCGGAGGATCGTCGCCGCGCGATCGACCACGCTCGGTCGGCGGCCGATGCGTTCGCCGAGGCGGGGCCCCACGAGGCGCGCCGTCGCGACGAAGCCGTGCGCTGGGTGGAGGATCACCAAGCGCAGGTCGAGGGCGACGTCGTGGCGATCAATCCCAGGGATTGATCGCGGGCGTGCGCAACAGCTCCTCCACATCATCCATCGTCAGGCTCTTGCCCGCAGTCGCATCGCGACCGAGCGCGCTCTCTGCAACCGCACGCTTTCTCTGCCCGAGCTCGACCATCTTCTGCCACCGTCCGCGAGCGTCGGCAGCTTCGGCGTGTGCACGACGACGCCAGCCTGGGAAGCCCGCGTGCTGATCGTCGCAAGCTTGCGGTCGCCGAGCTCGAGTGCGAATCGTCCGCCTTTCGGCTGCGCGATGTAGTGGAGCTCGACCTTGCGCGTGTCGCCGTACGCGGAGAACGACTCGGACCCGCCGCCGCCGATCGACGTCGATACGCGCTTGCGCGTCGCGCTGCACGCTGCGCCGAGCAGACCGAGCTGCCCACCCTCGCGCAGGGTCTTCTTCTGCGCGTGCTCG
>Ga0163144_10016115_pt1 | contig 15335 bp, 10 predicted proteins | sample OliLak19BULKMAT1_FD_123175 | JGI IMG/M metagenome (GOLD analysis project Ga0163144, IMG submission 123175) | Freshwater microbial mat bacterial communities from Lake Vanda, McMurdo Dry Valleys, Antarctica - Oligotrophic Lake LV.19.BULKMAT1 | ecosystem: Environmental > Aquatic > Freshwater >... | reverse complement strand
CGTTACTTAGTTCATCTAATTTAGTATTTATGATATTTTTAAATCTTTCAATCAATACAAATGTTTTTCCCGAACCAGCATTTGCAATCAAAAATTGCGAGTGTTTTGGGTCACTTCCTAATTCTTGTTCTTTATTTAAAGTTATTCTATTCATTTTAAATGTTTTATTCTTTATTTACTTTTCTGTTTTTATATTTTATAATTTAATAAAAAATAAAAACATATAATATACTTGTCTAATAATATTTAATTTGACATCAAAATTTTGTCGTAAATATCACATTTTAAATAAAAAATAATAAATTAAAAAGAATAATTTGTTTTTTAATTTATATTTCCGTAATTTTGTAATCCAAACATCGCGGGGTGGAGCAATAGGTAGCTCGTCGGGCTCATAACCCGAAGGTTGCAGGTTCGAGTCCTGTCTCCGCTACTACCTAAGTTGGTTCGCTAACTTTTGTAATTCATAAATTAAACTCCTTTAATAAATGATGAAACGTTCTAAAGTAATTTAGAACGTTTTTTTTTGTTTATGAAAAATTTCACTTTTGGTTTGACATCCCAAACCCCTAACCATAAATTTTCCAACCCAAAAATCACACCCTAAATTTCTACCCTAAATTTTCCACTTTATATTATTTTCACATTATTAATTTTGAATTAAATAATTATAATCTTAATTTTCATATATGAAAAATGACAATAATGAAAATGAATTACAAAAAGAAATTAAATTAAATAAAATTTTAAAAAATGTTTTTGGTTATGATGAATTTAGAAATAGTCAAAAAGAAATAATCGTTTCGATTTTAGAAAAAAAAGATACTTTTGTTATTATGCCTACAGGCGGTGGCAAATCGCTCTGCTATCAAATCCCTGCAATAATGTCAGAAGGTGTTGCAATTGTCATTTCACCATTAATTTCATTGATGAAAGACCAAGTAGATATCTTAGTCCAAAAAGGAGTTTCTGCTGGATTTATCAATAGTACAATTACCCAAGAAGAATATACCAAAATAGTCAAAGAGTTAAGAGGGAACACCCTCAAACTACTTTATATAGCTCCAGAAAGATTAGAAAATGAGAATTTCCTTAAATTCTTAGCCAAAATCAATATTTCATTTGTTGTTATTGACGAAGCACACTGCATTTCAGAATGGGGTCACGACTTTAGACCATCTTACACCAAAATAAATAGAATATTTAATTATATTGATAGAAAATCTATTATTGCATTAACAGCAACTGCGACCAAAAGTGTCGCTAAAGATATAATTAAACAATTATCTATTGCTTCTCCAGAGATTTTTATTTCCGGATTTGATAGACCTAATTTATATTATGATATCGTCCAAACCAAAAATAAAGATTTGGAAATATTGATAATTGTTAAGGAATTAATCAAAAAATATAAAAGTAACAAATTTTCTATTGTTGTCTATTGTAGTTCCAGAAAGAATGTCGAAAAAATAAATGATATATTATTCGAGAACAAAATAAAATCTCTAATTTATCATGCAGGGCTTGATGACTCCACAAGAACAAATACCCAAGAGCAATTTCTCAATAGCGAAATTAATATTATAATAGCTACAAATGCTTTCGGAATGGGAATTGATAAAGATAATGTAAGGGCAGTAATTCATTATGATATGCCATCTTCTATCGAAGCCTATTACCAAGAATCTGGGCGAGCCGGTAGAGATGGTTTAGATGCTGATTGTTTGTTACTATACACTCCCGAAGATAGATATCTAAATGAGTTTTTTATTCAAATCTCCACTCCAAAACTTGAAGAAATAGAATTAGCATATAGATTACTAATTAAATTGGATAATGATAATTCAATGACAAATAGTTTTGCGACTCTTTCACGTAAAATTGCCGCATTGACCAACTTAAATCCCAAAATGATTGATAATATTATCAACATTCTAAAAAAATCAAATCTTATAATTCTTACTCAACAAGTCCAAAAAATTGAAATTAAGTTAAAAGCTGAAATTAATGATTTCAAAGAGTTAATTAGTCATTATTATGGGCGTGAAAAGTATGTTTTGGAGTCGTTTTTGAGATATTTACCCAATGATGCTTTTTACAATTATGTTGAATTTGATAAAAACTATTTTCTTAGAAAATATGAAATCAAAAAAGAAGAATATGATAATATTATAAATAAATTAAATTACCTAAAACACATTGACATTAAAGATTATGGCGAAATAAGCTTGAAGCTTAATCATAAAAATAATCCAGAAATTACTACATTTGTTGATATACTAAACAACAACTATTTTGATTATAATTTAGTCCTAAATCTAAAAAAATCACAAAGACAAAAAATAGATTTTGTACAAAATTATGCAGAAATATCAAGTTGCAAACGTAATTATCTTTTAGATTATTTTGAAAATGAATACCCAGAAACAAATGTAACTAAATATAAATCAAATAAAAAAAATTGTGGTAATTGTGCATATTGCAATAACATTAAATTTATGCCTACTTCTTGGTCAAATAATAGAAATAAATTAAATTTATTCTTGAAACGACTTATGGTATATTGGGATTTTGATAAAATATTAAAGAATACCGATGATTTAGTTGATTATATTTTAGAATTAGATAAATTCAAAGAAATTGATTTAGGCTTTCTTTTCTATAAAAACAAAAGATTTGTTAAGTTAGTAATTGAAGATTTGATTTGTGAAAGTTTCTTAAAAGAGACATATCTAAAAGATGGTAGAAATAAGTTTTATTTAACAAATAAAATCATCGAATAATATCATCGAATAAAATGGAGAATATATATGAAATTTAGAGCTTATGTGAGTGAAGAAGTTGAAAATGGTAAATATGTTAGAAGCATCAAAGAAAAAAATATAGAAGAACTACCCAAAAATGATTTATTAATTAATGTCAAATATTCGACCTTAAATTATAAAGATGCACTATCAGCAAGGGGACACAGGGGTGTATCAAGATACTACCCACATACTCCAGGTATTGATGCAGCTGGCATTGTGGTGGAAAGCAAAAGCCCAAAATTCAAATCTGGGGACGAAGTTGTTGTTACCGGGTATGATTTGGGAATGAATACCGCTGGCGGTTTTGCAGAGTATATTTCAGTGCCAGCAGGGTGGGCAGTCAATAAACACCCAAATTTAACACTTAAAGAGTGTATGATTTATGGCTCTGCGGGCATTACGGCTGCCTTATGTGTTAATGAATTTGAAAAGCATAATATTAATATTGATAGTGGTAATATTTTGGTAACTGGTGCTACTGGTGGAGTTGGCTCTATGTCAGTTGGTATTTTATCCAAAATTGGGTATAATGTAATTGCTGCGAGTGGCAAAAAAGATAAATATGAATATCTATATAATTTGGGTGCTAAAATCATAATTAGTAGGGAAGATGTATTTGATACAACTGATAAACCTTTATTACCCAAAAAGTGGATTGGGGCTATTGATAATGTTGGTGGTAATACTCTATCAACCATATTCCGTTCTACTGATAATAGAGGAATAGTTTGTGTTGTTGGATTAGTTGAGTCAGAAAATCTAAATATTAATCTATTTCCCTTTATTATGAGAGGAGTATCATTAATTGGTATTGACAGTGCCGAAAGACCAATCGAATTAAAAGAAAAATTGTGGGAAAAGTTAGCCAAAGAATGGAAATTTGATTATTTTGATAAATTACACAAAGAAGTGAGTTTAGATGATTTGGATATCGAAATAAATAAAATGCTAAATGGCGAACAATCTGGAAAAATAATCGTAAAGATATAAAAATATTTTTAATATTTATTATTCATAGTTATTAAAAAGTCTGTCTTAATAAGATGGACTTTTTTTGTTATAGTTGTAAACAAAAAATCTTTTGGCATAAACATTGAACTTTATTAATTGTATAAAAAAAAATCTATTCATTTTATCTAAGTTAATAAAAGGTAAAGATATGAAATATCAAGAGTTAATAAATTCAAAACGAATTAATATATGCCCAATATCAGCCATGTGGTTATTATTAACCTTACTTTTGTCATTTTTTGTGCTTGTTTCCTGCTCCACTCCATCGAGTGTTTCGAGGTCATACACAAAGCCGATAGAAAAATTAGTTGTTAATAAAAGTGAATCAAATAATGCTTCTACAAATACATCTACAGATAAAGATGAGTTTAGTAAATTAATGAGTGAAGCCAAAAGTAAAGATAATAAAAGTTCTAATAGTTCTAAAAACAAAAGCTCACAAAATAAAAATAATAACTTTTCAACTTCCTCGAATACTATTTCTTCATTGCCAAAATTCGATGAGATGGTGTTAAAATTAGAAAAAGATGTAAGTGAAATAAAAAGCGATGTTACTTCACTCAAAAATGATAATGTGGAAATTAAATCTTCATTAGAAGAGATTAAAGAAGTATTAAGAAGCATAAATGATAAAAGAACAAAAGTCTCTGTTGTGGGAGATATGAACGAAAATGATATTTATAAACAATCTAAATCCGAAATCCCAAACATTGCTGCGAACAAACCAACAGAAAATAGAAATTTAGACAATGATTTTAAGCCCAAAAAAGTAATATTATCTAACGAAAAAATTAACGAAAAAAATCAAGCTAAAAACATAACTAAAAATACAGCTCCTAAAGAAACCAAAGAAGTAAAAGTAATACAAGAAATTAAAAATAATAATCCTCAAACCAAACCAAACGTAACTGATAATAGTGCTAAAGAAGCCCCAAAAGATGATAAATTATCAATTGCTATGGATAATATAAAATCTAAAAAATATAAAGAAGCAATAAATGATTTGATTGATGTATTAAATTCTACAAGTAATGCAAACTTAAAAGGTGAAACTCAATATTATTTGGGTGAATCTCATCTCAATCTCAGAAATTACGATAAAGCTATTGATTATTTCAAAAGTGTGCTAAAATCCCCAAAAACTGATTATTATGATGATTCAAGTTTCAAAATTGCCGATTCTTATTACAAAAAAGGCGATAAATCAAGTGCAAAAAATGAATTTCAAAACTTTGTAAAAAATTACCCATCAAGTAATTTCTTGCCTTTTGCTCGAAAAATGATACAACAATTATAAAAAATTGTGAAATAATATGAAATTTGATGAAATAATGTGATTAATTTAATTTTATAAAATAAAAAGAAAATTACTCAAAATAAATTTTAAATATATAGTCTTATAATTAATACATAAAGTAATAGTTATAAGACTTTTTTTATTTTCATTAATTTATGTAAAGTTTTAAAAAAATATCGAAAGTTAACCCAAAATTTAATCTAAATTCATCTAAACTTAAACACAAATTAAACAAATGATTAAAAATGTAATATTGATTGATGATAAAAACAATTTAGACTTTTATCCCTTTAATGCACTTCACCCAATTTACGAATTAAGAATTGGTGCATTAAAAAATTACCAAAGAATTGAAAAAATATTCCACGATGCAAAATTAAACTTTATGAATAATTTTGAAGATATTGACAATTCTGATAAATCTTTCAACTCACAACAGTTGAAACTTTCCTCTTTTCTGAAAAGAAATAGTATTGATAATAACCATGAAAATCATACAACTAAAGATATTGTATTAGAAAAGGCATTTATAATCAATCCCAGATTTATAATAACAAAAGAAAATTATAATGATATAATTGATATTATTAATCTCAATCCATTCAAAACAATATTATTCAAAAATGGTGAAAATCTTTTAGGATATTACTTTGATGTATTCAAAATCTCTACTATCCAAGAAATCAGTTTTGATTCTGAATTGGACACTATTAAGGAAAGCTATAAAATGTCTGACCATTTTATAATAGTTGAATTAAATCAGACTACTACTATAAATTATTTATGGGAAACCCTTGATTTGGTCAAAAACTCTATAATTAATGATTTTAAGTATTTTGAATCAATAAGTTTAAAAGATATTAAAACTCAAGATGGTATTTTCTTAATGAGTAAAGAAAAAATTAAAATTGGCAATAATGTAAAAATTGAGCCAATGGTAGTTTTGAACGCTGATGATGGTGAGATTATTATTGACGACAATGCAAAAATTATGTCAAATACTGTCGTTTACGGTCCTTGTTATATCGGCAAAAATACTGTTATAAAACCTGGTGCCAAAATATATCCGAATACATCTATCGGAGATTATTGCAAAATTGGTGGCGAAGTAGAAAATACTATTTTTCAAGGTTATTCTAATAAACAACACGAGGGATTTTTGGGTCATAGTTTTATTTCCGAGTGGGTAAATTTTGGAGCTGATACAAACAACTCTGACTTAAAAAATACTTATACCAATATTAGCATGCAGTTACCGCATAAATTGGTTGATTCTGGTAGAATATTCTTGGGCTTGATGTGTGGAGACCACACCAAAACAGGCATCAATTCTATGTTTACAACTGGTACTGTTTCAGGGTTGTGTGGTATATTGGTCAAAGAATGGTTCTTACCAAATTATATTAAGTCGTTTAGTTGGGGTGGAAAACATAACAGCCCATTATATAAGGTAGATAAAGCTATTGAAACAGCAAAAATAGTGATGAAAAGACGAAATCGTGAATTATTAGAAGAAGAAATTGAATTATTAAAAATAGAGTATAATAGAGTAATTAATGAAAAATAAAAATTATTTTTTTATTTAATATTATTTATGTAAGTTGTTAAAAAATTACTATTAAATTGTATACAACATAAAAATTATAAATATGCACCAAATTAATTACAAAAAAGATTATATTGCATTTAAAGTTAAACTGTTATTACCAATTGTTTTAATTATTTTAATCATTCTAAACGTTGGCTGTAACAGTGATAATGAAAATATCATAGAGCCAACAGTTTACAAAAATACCCAAATTAAGGGTCTAAAATCATTTATAGATGAAAACTCACCAGCAGCTTTATACAACTTCGAATATAGAAATGACACAATTGTAAATATAAAATATAGTTATAATGGACAACAACTCTCTGAAAGAGAAATATTTTATAATAACAATGGGATAGATTACGTAGAAGTTACCGGAAAAAGTTTTTCTGTTTCAAAATATACTATTAATTTTGAGTATGAAAACGGATTATTAAAAAAAACTTACTCTTTAGGTAATTTCGGTGGTGATTGTGTTACCGATTATTATTATAAAAATAATAAATTGGATAAAATAATTGTCACAAAAAAGTTTGCTTACTATGCAAAGGATTCAATAATATTTTCGGACTTTGATTCATTTTCACAAAGACCTGGTCTCGAGGAATATTATATTTTTAATGAATATTTATTTAAACTTGAAGTTGCTCGTAAAACTAAAAAAATATATTCTAACGGAAATTTGATTGAAATTTACAATTATGATTTTCAACAACCAGAAAAATTTAAATTAATTAACAAAGTTAATTATAATTCAGAACTTAGTATTTATGATAAAGTTATGTCAATTGCATCAATATCACCACTAAATCCTTATATATCTAACAATTATAATAAAAATAATATTATAGATAGTGACTCTTATAATGAGAATTGTAACGGGAAAATTTATGAAGATAATACATTAATTTCTACACAAACTTATAACTATACAAAGAATTCAAAAGGTGATGTTGAGCGTATATTTAGATATATCAAAAATTATTGCACCACATCGCAAAGCACAAACATAATAGAATTCAAATACTAATAACTAATTATATAATTACTTTAATATACTTACCTTAAAATACTAATAACCTTTTTTCATAATTTATTTAAAAAAATATGCAACAATCCAAAACTTTCTTAAATGCTAAATTGCTTTTTTCTATTGCAATTTTATTTTCATTTTTTACCATTGGTTGTACTGATAATACAACAGACCCAACACCAGAACCTATTTTAATCAAAGGTATTACACAAAAATATGATGGTAATAGGGACTCATTTTCATCATTTTTTGAATATACCGGTAATAAACTAACAAAAGCAACATCGTATGAAGATAAAGATGATGCTAATGAATTTATTTTTGTGTACAATTCTAATGGAATTGATAATGTTACAGTTTATGAATCTGAGGATAATTCTATTATAAAATTGCAATTTGAATATAATGGAAATAACTTGTCAAAAATTATTGCAACTGAAAATGGAATTGTTATTTCTTCAGCAAATTATATTTATTTAAATGGGAAATTGACTTCTGTTAGTACTGTAAGATATGAAGATAACAAAGTTTCTGATTCAATTTGTAGTTTTGATTTTACAACTAATAGACCTGGCATTATTGAAACTTATTATTTTGATGATGATTCTAAAAAACTTAGGTTAACTCTCAAAGAAAAATTTATTTATCAAAATGGAAATTTGTTAGAAAAATATGAATTAAATAAAGAAAATAATAAATGGCAATTAAGAGAAAAAAGAACATTTAATAATGAAAAAATTGTTTTTGCCAGTATTGTAGATTTTATACTTCTACTTAATGATGAACCGTACATACCAGGAAATGTTGATAAAAATGATTTTCTAAATTACGAAAGTTATTATAATTATCGCAATGATGAAACTTTTGAAGAAGCACAATTATTTTCGAAAGATGTCTATATTTATAAAAGAGATAATAATAGTAAAATTACATCAATTGATATAATTAATGAAGAGTATTGTGGTAGCACTTCTTATAATACTTATGTAACCTTAAAATACTAATAACCTTTTTTCATAATATTTTATATTAAACCTAAGTTTTGGCTTAGGTTTTTTTGTTATTACGCCATTTCTAATCCAATGTTCATAAAATATAAAGCTTATGTATTGTTAAATTCTTAACTTAAATTATATTTTTTTAACTTTGTAATATGGAAAAAACACAAATAAAAAATATTAATATCAAAACAAATCAATTCAGAATAATTAAATTATTGCTTCTTACCTTAATTTTAAATTACATAAATTTATTCAGTAAAGTTGATTCATTATTAACAGTAACCCCCAAAAATGGTGATGGAACTAATGTATTACTGCAAAGATATAATTTAAGTACTGATAAAAATTCTATCGAAGTGTTTAAAACTCTAAATAAAGATAATTTCGATAAAAATGATAATTTAATATTAAACAAAAATTATATATTACCTATAAAAGTTTATAATTATAATGGAATAAATATTAGAACTTCCATAAATAATAATGACAGAACTTATGCAGAAAAAATCCAAGATTATAACTTGGAAATGCAAAAAAAAGGACTTAAAAAGAATTTCAAATCCGACAAAATCCTTTGGGAGCCTATAGAAAAGATTTTAGATGATACTTTTATCAACGAATTGAATACAAATACAAATACTATTCCTAATATAAATACAAATATTAAGATTGTCAAACAAATTGATGAAAAAGCAATTGAAATTAAATTAGACAAACAGAATGTTATTATTGATAATAAAATAACGAAAGATAAAAATAAAATTCAAAAGAAAGGGATAGTAGTTGAACCACTATTTGGGAAAGATAATCAAGATGTAAAAATATTATCTAATAAATTAAATGGTGTAACTTATTATCTTGATGCAGGACACGGTGGAGTTGACCCTGGAGCAGTAGGAGTATGCAATAATATAGAGATGCACGAAGACGAATACGCTTATGATGTAACCCTTAGATTGGCTCGTAAATTAATTGAAAATGGCGCAGATGTTTATATGATTGTACAAGATAAAGAAGATGGAATTAGAGACAAAAAGTATTTGAATAATAAATTTGATGAAACTTATTATGGTGGTATTCCAATCACAATGGAAAATAAATTGAGATTACGTACAAGAGCAAATATTGTAAATGAATTGTTCAATATAAATGAATATAAAAACAAAAAACATCAATTAGTAACTATTCATGTTGATTCGAGAATATCAGATAAAAGGATTGATATATTCTTTTATTATCAAAGCAAAAATAAAAGAACTGAAATAACTGCTAATACATTATTAAATACAATTGAAAATAAATATAACAAAGCACAACCTGGTAGAGGTTATAAAGGCTGTCTATCAAGTAGGAATTTATATATGCTCAATAATACACTTCCCCCATCGGTTTATATTGAGTTGGGTAATATACAAAATCCTTTGGACCAAGTTAGGTTCTTAGAAGTTAATAACAGACAAGCTATAGCAAATTGGTTATGTGATGGATTTATTAAAGATAATGACTAATTTGATATTCATAATAAAATAAAACTTAAAATATAAACTCTATAATTTAATAGAAAAAAGGAAAATATGAGTTCTGACCATCATAACAATTCAAATCAAATTAATTCTAACAAAATTATAGAATTAAATGGCAAGTCTTTGACAATTGAACAAATTGTTGAAATTGCAAGATTTAATGCTAAAGTTGAATTATCACCAATTAGCAAAGAAAAAATCAATGCTAATAGAAAGATGTTAGAAAAAAAAGTAGCCAATAAAGAAATAATGTACGGGATAAATACAGGTATTGGCGAGTTTTCAGAAATTGTATTAAATGATGAAGAGACACAAGAATTCCAGAAATATTTAGTTTATAATCACTCTGCCGGAATAGGTGAACCTGCACCAATTGAACACGTAAGAGCTGCAATGGCGAGTAGAATTAATGTTCACGCCAATGGTAATTCTGCTATTAGATTAGATATTACAGAAACATTAGTCCAAATGTTGAACAAAGGTGTAACTCCTGTAGTATGTACCAAAGGTTCTGTTGGTGCTTGTGGAGACTTGGCTCCTATGGCTCAAATTGCACTACTTATGATGGGAGAAGGTGAAGCTTTTTTTGAAGGTGAAAGATTATATGGAAAAGATGCTTTGGATAAAGCTGGCATCGAAATACCAGGCCTAAAAGTAAGAGATGGCTTAGGTATTATAAATGGTTCTAATTTATTGACGTCAATTTCTGCATTACAAGTTTATGATTTTGAAAGGTTAATCAAACAAGCAGAAATAGCAGCAGCAATGTCTTTGGAAGCATTACTTGCAAATATGAAACCGTATGATATTAGATTACATCAATTAAGAGGATTTAGCGGTTCGATAATTAGTTCGCAAATAATCAAAAAAATGATTGACGGAAGTGATATCATTACAGGGAAAATTAAAACTAAGGTACAAGACGCTTATTCGATGAGATCGACTCCACAAGTAATTGGCGCAGTCAGAGATATACTAAAATATTCGAGAACACAAGTTGAGATTGAGCTAAACGGAGTAGGGGATAACCCAATATTTTTGACTGAAGAAGAAAGTTATTTATCTGGAGCTAATTTCCAAGGCACACCAGTTTCATTGCCAATGGATACCACAGGTGCTGCAATTACTATGTTATGTGTGTTGTCAGAAAGAAGGCTAAACCGTTTGCTAAATCCTGCTCTTAGTCAAGGATTACCAGCATTTTTGACAGAGAAAGCAGGAATGTATTCTGGAATGATGTTATCTCAATATACTGCCGATATGTTAATTGTTGAGCAAAAAATACTTTCTACGCCGGCATTTATTCAATCTATTCCAGCAGCTGCTGACCAAGAGGATTTTGTGAGTATGGGTATGAATACTGCACTCAAAAATCAACAAATTTTAGATAATGCTTACGGTATTTTGGGAATTGAATTTATGGCAGCTGCTCAAGCTCTTGATTATAGAAAGTTTACTAATGGCGAAGGTGTTACCCTTGCTCATTCTGTCATTAGAAAATATGTTGAGTTCTTGGATATTGATAGACCATTATATAATGATCACAATAGAATGAAAGCTCTCATAAAATCAGGTGAAATTTTAGATACTATTGAAGAAAAATTTGGGAAGTTAGACTAAAACTTAGACAAAAAAATAAATTAATATTTATGATTAATTCCTTATTTATTAAAAATTTTACATTAATAGAAGAAGCCAACATCACTTTTGATGCTGGTCTTAATATTATTACTGGTGAAACAGGTAGCGGTAAATCACTCATATTTGATTCGATAGAAATTTGTATGGGTGGTAAAATCAATACTGATTTATTAAGAAATAAGGATAAAAAAGCTATAATCGAAACTACTTTTGTCAGTTATAATCTCGAAGTAAATGAACTATTAATAAATAATGATTACGAAATAAATAATGAACTTATAATTAGAAGGGAAATAAATCCTATTGGATACTCCAGAATTTTCATTAATGATACTCCTTCAAATATAAATTTTGTTAAATTAATTAGTGAGAATTTACTTGACTTTCATCGACAAAATGAAACGCTTTCAATTCTAAAACCTCAAAATCAAATTGCTCTTTTGGATAATTTTATAGATTATAATTTAATTAATAATTACAAATTAAATTACAAAGAATACTTGAAAATTATAAATCAATTGAACGATTTAATTACCAAAAAAAATGAACTAATTAAACTTAAAGACTATAATGAAATAAAATTAAAAGAAATCAATGAGGTAAATCCTAAAATAAATGAAATCAACGACATCAATTTTGAATTGAATAAGTTGGAAAATTCTGAATATTTATATCAAACATCAACTGAAATCAAGAATATTATTGCAAATGATGATAAGTCTTTGCTAAATAATCTGGAAGAACTAATTTCTAGAATTATAAAAATTAAAGAGTTCACAACTTCAATTGACGGACTTTCAGATGAATTAAATGGATTTAAAGTTACATTAAAAGAGCTCGAAACCTATTTCAAACACTTTATTTCTGATATAGAATTTAATCCTAATAAAATTGAAGAGTTAAGGCAGAGAGAGAAGAAATTAAAAATATTAGTCAAAAAATACGGTACTTTTGATAATTTAATTGATATCAAAGGTCAATTAGAAAATGATTTAAATCTATTAGATACTTTTGAAATAGATAAATTAGATTTGGAAAAACAAACTCAAATCTTTAAAAAATTACTATATAATGATGCTACTATTATAAGTGAAAAAAGAAAAATAGTATCTCAAAAATTATCAAATGAAATAGAAAACAATTTAAAAAATTTGGGTATTGAAAACGCACTTTTTGTTATAAAATTAGATGAAATTACAAATGTATCTAAGGATTCTGATAATTTTATATTTATATTCAAAGATAACAGTATTAATTTCAATCAAAATGGAATTGATAAAGTTGAGTTACTTTTCTCAGCAAATATAGGTAATGAAATCAAACCTATTTCTGAAATTGCATCTGGCGGTGAAATATCTCGAATAATGTTGTCAATCAAAAGTAATGTTGATAATCCAACTAACTCTAATGATTTCAATGAAAATACTATTACAACTCTAAATACTAAATCAAATAATAATATTACAAATAAAAATATAATGACTTTGATTTTTGATGAAATTGATTCGGGTGTGAGTGGAAAAGTTGCAAGACTAATGGGAAAAGAATTAAAAAAACTTGGTCAGAAAAATCAAATAATATCTATTACCCATCTACCACAAATAGCATCGCTTGGAGATAAAAACTTTAATGTTTCAAAATATTATGATAAAAGCAGCACATTCACTGTGATTAAAGAATTAAATTCAAGTGACAAAATACAAGAAATTGCAAAACTAATTGGTGGCGAAAATCTAACAGAAAATTCTATAAAAAGTGCTAATGAACTAATTTATAATATTGAATTGTAACTATTGAATTAGATTATTGAATAAATTTAAGTTTATTCTTGTATTACACTTTTAACATCAAACTCACCATTATTGTTTGCCTTGAATACCACAATAACTAAACTAATTACAAATCCTACAAATAAAGAAACAATAGTAACTAATCCACGATTGGGTGAAAATCTTCTCTCTGGAATTATAGCTTTATCTAACGGTTCTACAACTGGTAAATCTTTTTCTGCCTGTAATGCTTCTTGGAATCTTTGAGTCTCCAAGTATATCACTACTTGTTCTAATATCTTTTTGTCTCTATAGATAGTAGTGTATTGGCGAGTAAGTTCAGGGATTTTATTCAATGCAATTGCGAAATCATCATCACCAGTCAAACCACCTCTTTGAATTGCCATATATCTATTTTTTAAAGTCTCTACTTGCATTTGTAATGTTTTGACAGTTTCAGTATTGGCATTTCTTTGAAATTTCACCATTTCCAATTCAGTTTGAGCCTTTGATAATTCAGAACCAACTTCTATCGCTTGTTGAACAATAGCTTTTCCTTGCTCTTCCAAATCTAATATTTTATTTTTATTCTGAAAATCTAAATATTGTTGGTTAATAGTATCTAATTTTATTTTATATTTAACTATTTCAATTTCGATATATTCTTTAGATTTTCTTGCAGTCGAAGTGCTTTTAGTCCTCACGTGATAATCTAATCCTTCTAATGCAGTATTAGTGATCAAAGCACTTAAATTTGCATAGAATTTTTCATTTTGTTTATTCGGTAAATAATTTGTTGGTATAGTAGTAGTTATAACAACCATACCAGACTTTTCGACTACTACTGCCATTGTACTCATAACAAAACTAATTCTGTCTTCATTAGTCATTTTTTTATAAACACTAATTGTATCTAATCTTAATTTATCAATGATATATTTAGAATTAGTTCTCGAAGACAAAATTTCTGCAAAAACTTTAGATTGCGAACTAGATTTACTTCCACCAATATCTAGTCCTAAACCAGCACCCAAGCCACCTAAACTTTGCAATAATCCAGACATTCCACCACCTGAACTCTCTTGTTGGGGCAGAAGTGTAGCATAAGTTTGGTATCTATATGGTAATACGAAAGTTGAAAGGATTGCTAACAAAAAAAGTGAAAATGAAAATATCAAAATAAATTTATACTTACTTTTGAACACTTCATATATATTTTTTATTGTTATTACTTTTTCGATATTCATATTTTACAATTTCTAATTTTAATTGAATTTATTATTAATAATTTATTTTTAAACTTATTATTACTTTTAAATGTATTAGGACAAAACTATCTTCTTATGCTAACTATTGTGAGTACAACACCCATAATAGTAACTAACTGAGTTGTGATGGTCAAAAAATCAGTAAATACATCTAATGTTGATACTTCTTTTTCGGGTGGTACTAATATTACATCACCTGGTTCTAAAACATAATCTTTGTTTTTCGCTAAGAATTGTTCACCTTTAAACTTTGTAATAAAAGTTTCGTCAATATCTGCTCTAAATCCATATCCGCCAGCTAAAATCACATAATCTTCATAAGTGAAGTTTTTGTTAAATGGGATAATACCTGGGTTATTAACTCTACCTTGGATATTAATGTAATCTTTTTTCT
>Ga0163144_10016112_pt1 | contig 15336 bp, 9 predicted proteins | sample OliLak19BULKMAT1_FD_123175 | JGI IMG/M metagenome (GOLD analysis project Ga0163144, IMG submission 123175) | Freshwater microbial mat bacterial communities from Lake Vanda, McMurdo Dry Valleys, Antarctica - Oligotrophic Lake LV.19.BULKMAT1 | ecosystem: Environmental > Aquatic > Freshwater > Lake... | reverse complement strand
CATCAATTTGGGTGTCCTCACCGGCTACGGCAATTCAGCGAACGTGCGCTACGATTTCGATCTCACGAACCCTGGCTTCACAACGGTCAATGCCGTGCCCGAGCCATCGACGATCGCGTTGCTGTTGTGCGGCATGGCAACGGCTGGATTGTTTCTGAGAAGCCAACGAAGAGTATGCGCCTAATCGCGGCAACACAACGTGACCACATGAGCAAGGGAGATGCTAGCCAGGGAGAGCCACACGATCTTCGGTTGTGCATCACAGAGCGGTCGGACACGGACGTCGAAAACTGATGTACCAACGGAACAGCCTCGAAACGGCGCGTCCGTCGGAGCAGCGCCTATCCGGACAGAGAACGACCTGCCAGGAAATTGGCGGAAACAACCAGACAGCGACAGAGAAGGCGGCGACAAAGTAGGCGGCGACAGTCAAGGCAAAGGCAGAGAAGGCAAGTAGCGGCTGGGGACTATTCATCACACGGTGGGCACTCTGACGGAGATGCTTCTTATGCGTACTAGACTTGCTGCGGCAATGATCGCCTGCGTGTTCGCCATCGGCGGAACCGCGCACGCGACGACGACTTGGACCGGGGCGGCGGGAGACTCTCGCTGGGACAACCCGTTAAATTGGACTACTGGTGTTCCCGTCGGGGGAACCGGCAGCAGTGCCCGCGCATTCATCAATGATGGCGGCGGCGCGGGAGTTCCCTTCACCGTGTTGATTGACTCAGCGACCACCGCCGTGTCGGGTCGCCTCATCTTGTCCGACAACCTGGGCTCCGACGACGGAACCATCAACATGACCGGCGGGACATTGACCGTCGCACAAGGGATTACGGGCGCCGGTGAACAAAGCATGCACCTCGGTTCCGTCGGCAGGACGATCTTCAATCAAACCGGAGGAGTGGTGAACCTCTATGGCCAGCTACGCCAGGGCGCCGACAGCACTGGCGGGCCCGGCGGTCCCCAAGGAATCCTGAATCTCTCGGGCGGCACCTTCAACGTCATTGCTGGCGTCAGCGGCGTGGGCAACATTCAGATGGGCCAAGGGGTGGCGCAGATTCAGCAACAACAGATCAACATTTCCGGCACGGGCGCCTTGAATGCGGATCGCTTGATTGTCAATGCCAACGTCCCATCGGTAGGCGGCTTGCCAATGTCGGTCGTGAGCTTGACGGGCGGATCGTTGACGGTCGGCGACTTGGCCGTTCCCAACAACTGGTCCCGCAACGGGCTCAACGGCCACGTTCAACTCGATGGCGGAATAATTACCGTCACCAAGTTAAGCATCGCCGACCAATTGGACACGGCCACGGGTTTTCGCCTGGCCAACGGTCCCGGCACAGGCGCACAATCGGGCAACATCGTGACCGGCACGATGGACATCACCGGCAGCGGAGTATTGAAGCTCACGGGCGATGTCACCTCCATCATTAGCAGCTACCTTGCCGCCGGATCCTTGACCGGATTCGGCAGTCCGGCCAACGTCGTTTACGATTTTAACAATACGAATCCAGGCTTCACGACCGTCAAGGCGATGCTCGGCGGCACCACGGACACGACCTGGACGGGATCCGGCGACGGCACCACCTGGACCAGCGCCGGGAATTGGACCTCCGGCGTTCCCACGGGTCTCGTGGCCGCCCATATTAACGGCTCGCCAACGGTCGCGATCAATACCGGCGTCAATGCGTCGGCCTTCAAGCTGAATTTGGCCGAAGCAGCTTCGAGCGATAACGTCACCGTGAATATCAACGCGGGCACGCTAACGGTCGGATCCGCCAATACGGCGCTAATCGGAGCAAAAGGCCGCGGAACATTGAACTTATCGAACGGCGCTACGGTCAGCACGGGCCCCTTGCAATTGGGCGCCAACGACGGCGAAGCAAGCGCTCGTGGCACCATCTCCGTCGCCAACAGCACGCTCGCCGTCGCCGGCGGAATCCGCATGGGTGTCGGCAATGCGACCACGCAGACTCAAGAGCTCACCGTTTCAGGCACGAGCACCGTGACCGCGTCCACGTTGTCCTTGGCGGAAACCCTGGGCAGCGTAGCCCAGGTCACCGTCAGCGGCGGGACGTTGGGCATCGCGGGCGGCACCACCAATCTCGGTGGCGCCGGAACGGGGACCATGACCGTCTCGGGCGGCGCTGTGACCCTCGGCGGCAACCTCGTTATGGGCGCCAGTGGCACGAATGCGAAAGGCACGCTGACCATCAGCAGCGGATCGCTCACCATGCCTGGCCGGACGCTAGTGATGGGCGGCAGCGTGAGCAATACCGAAGTGCAAACTCTTAACATGTCCGGTGGAAGCCTCACGGCAAGTCGCTTGTTTGTCGACGACAACACGCCCTCGACCGGAGGCCCCATGGCGGTCGTCAACATGACCGGCGGCTCCATGTCATTGGGCGATTTGGCGATTCCCACCAACTGGGGTCAAAACGGCTTGAGTGGTCATTTCAACCTCGACGGTGGCATCGTGTTGGTGAACAATCCAAGCACCGGTAGCACGGGAGCAACGCCCAGTGGTTTCCGCATCGCCAATGGCCTCGACCCACTAAGCGGTCTTAACACCGTCACCGGCAGCATGGACATTACCAGTGGCGCCCTGATCTTGGCGGGCGACGCCACCACACTGGTGCAAAGTTACCTTACGGCTGGCACTCTCACCGGCAGCGCCGGCGCCGTGTTGTTCGACTACAACACGACCAACCCGGGCTACACGACGGTTCACACCGCTGCGTTCAGTGGTAGCATCACGTCGCGTTGGACGGGTGCGGGCGACGGCAGCAACTGGAACGTCGCGGGCAACTGGGACACCGGCGTCCCCAACAGCGGGAAAATCGTCGCGATCAGTGGCAGTCCCACGGTGCAAGTGGCGACTGGAGTGACCGCCACAGCGGGTTCCATCCTGTTGGCTAACGTGGCGGGAACGGATAACGTCACCCTGAATGTAAACGGCGGCAGTTTGTCCGTGGGGGGCGCGATTCCCTTGGGCGATAAGGGCCGTGCGAACCTGAATGTGAGCAATTCCGGAACCGTTACCACGGGCGACGATTTGTCGCTGGGCGCCACCAACGGCCAAGCGAGCTCTCGCGGCACCGTTGTCGTCAATAACGGTACGCTCACCGCCGGGCGAATTCGCTTGGGTGTGGGCAATGCGACAACCCAGTCGCAGGACTTCACCCTCACCGCCGGCACCGTGACGGCCCCCGGTGTGATGAACGTTGCCGAGCAGCCAGGCACGGTCGGCAACGTCACCGTTACCAGCGGCACCATGAACGTTGGCACCACCAACGTAGGCGCCAAGGGAACGGGAACGCTCACGATCAATGGTGGGACCTTCCACGTCGTGGGAGTTGGTGGCAACGGCCGCATGCGGATCGGTGGCACGTCATTGGCTGATCCGACGAATGGCGACCCCCCGTTGGAGGTCAACGCCAAGGGCACCGTCACGATCGCCGGTGGAAACCTGATTGTCGACGAGCGTATCCTGATCGGCGCCGCACGCCATGCGACCGCCGTACAAACGCTGAATCTTAGCAGTGGTTCGCTGACGGCGACCTCACTGTTTGTCTCGGACGAAGCGGACGATGTGGCAGTCGTGAATATGACCGGCGGCACGATGACGCTGGTCAACCTGGGCGTGCCGACGAACATGGGCGAAGCCAATCTCGACGGCACCTTCAACCTGCACGGGGGTGTCGTCACCATTTCCGGCGCAAGCACGGGCGGCACGGGGGGTGCACCTGGCGGCTTCCGCATTCTGAATGGTCTCGATCCTGATGGCTCGGGCAATACGGTCCACGGAAAGGTGGACGTGACGTTCGGAACGTTCAAGCTCAACGGTGATGCACTCGCCATCATCAATCCGTACATCGTTACGGATAAGTCGCTCTTGGCGTTCGGCGGCACGGGCATTGTCCTTCGTGACACCACGACAAACCCGGGCTTTACCACCGTCACGGCCGCGGTTCTCGGCGACGCCAACCGAGACGGCCTGGTAAATATCTTCGACATCAATGCGATCTCGTCGAAATGGAATACACCTGGTCCGACGGGCGATGTCAACGGCGATAGCATCGTCAACATTTTTGACATCAACGCGGTTTCGTCGCACTGGCTGCAGACCAATCCAGACGGTCCCACGACTGGCCTGGCCGCGGCGAATGCAGTGCCCGAACCGGCATCGATGATCAGCCTGGCCATCGGCGCGCTGCTCTTGGCAGTGCGGTTCCGCGGCAAGCTGACAGTTCGTTAGAAAGTTGAAACCCCAACGACCCGGCGGCGCATGCACGTGTTGTACGGCACATCCCAGACTGTGCCTTGCGACTCAGCGACATGCGCCGCCGGTCGTTTTTCATGACCTCAGGACCCGCACATAAACAACCTGTTCAATTTGCCGCGGATGGAACACGGAATTGAAGAAGGAATTGTACCGCGGATGAACGCCGATCAACGCGGATGACGACGGACGAGACTATTGGATTTCTTGTTCCAGACTTTATATCCGCGTTTATCAGCGTTCATCTGCGGTTCAATCGATTTCCTTAAATCCGGACTACAAACGTTGAATTTGCACGCGCCTTGCGCGGATTTTTGTGTCGCCTTCTGCGGTCGTGTGACAGGACTTGATTGGTACGCAACTTACACGGAGATCGCGAAAGCCCGAAAGAACGAAAACGCGAAACCATTTCGGGCTTTCGATCTTTCGCGCTTTCGTGATTCTCGTGGTTTACAGGTCAACAACAAGCAGACGATGCGGCGCCTTGCGGTCAATTTGCAATTCTCGTCGGTTCCTTTTCGTATTTGGTTCCGGCTATGCCAGGCTGGGTTTGATCCGTGGCTAAAAAACTGCTCAAGTTATTTCTGTACGAGCCCTAAGTACCACCAACTCAGGGTCGGTGCCGGCGGCAGACTCGCTGGCGACATCACCACTCCACTCCATTTGCCGGAGCGACCATGCTCGAGGATTCGTCCGCGCAACGAGCCCTGGATGCCCTTGATGCGTTCGCCATCGAGTTGCCGAGTTGGGGATTTGCCGACACGGGGACAAGGTTCGGCAAGTTCCACCAGTCCGCAGCGGCGTCGACCATCGCCGAAAAGCTGCACGACGCGGGGCTCGTTCACAAGCTGACCGGCGCTTGCCCAACCGTGGCCGTGCATGTTCTCTGGGACTTCCGACCGGAGGACAGTCCGCAAGACATCGCCCAACTGGCCGCCGATCGCGGCGTGCGTTTGGGATCGATCAATCCGAATCTCTTTCAGGACCAGCACTATAAGTTCGGCTCGTTCTGCTCTCCCGACGAACAAGTCCGCGCCGCCGCGCTCGAGCATACGCTGCGGTGCATCGACATTGGCCAGGCGGTCGGTTCGCGCGCCCTGAGCATCTGGTTGGCCGATGGCACCAACTACCCTGGCCAGGACAATCTCTATCGCCGCAAGCGATCGCTTTCCGAGAGCCTTCGCTCGGTCCACCAGGCGCTGGCCATGCGCTGGCCAGAGGCGACCCTGTTAGTCGAGTACAAACCGTTCGAGCCCGCGTTCTATCACACAGACCTGGCGGATTGGGGAATGTCGTACGTGATGTGCCGGTCCGCCGGTCCGAGGGCCAAAGTGCTCGTCGACACGGGGCACCATTTGCCCGGCGCGAATGTCGAGCACATCGTCGCTTTTCTGCTCGACGAGGACATGCTGGGCGGGTTCCACTTCAACGATCGCAAGTATGCGGACGATGATCTTACCTTGGGCTCGATCGACCCTTACGCCGTGTTCCGCATATTCGACCAGGTGGCCCAGTTCGAGTTCGACACGGGCCGCCGCGCCGAAATCGAATACATGGTCGACCAGTCGCACAACCTCAAGCCCAAGCTGGAAGCGATGGTGCAAACCGTGTGCGAAGCCCAACGGCAATTTGTCAGGGCTCAACTCGTGGATCGCCCGGCGCTGGCCGCTGCGCAACGCCGCTGCGACATCGTCGCCGCGGAAACAATTCTGCGCAGGGCGTTCGAGACGGATCCGTCGCCGCTTCTCTCTACCTGGCGAACGGCGCGCGGCCTACCTGCCGATCCGCTGGCGGCCTTACGCGAAAGTGGCGTCATCGAACGATTGGGCCGGGAACGATCCGCGGCCCGCGCGCTTCGAGGCGACACCGTCACGTCAAGCTACGCCTAAGAATCTCTAACTTGCCCAGTCGCACGTCATTCCCGCGAAGGCGGGAATCCAGGAACTCGGGGAGGGCGGAGACGAACGAGTCGAGTGTGCGGCGGGTGCAAATCTGAGGATGCGGGGCCGTCGTGCGTTGCGTTGGATTCCCGCCTGCGCGGGAATGACGTGACGTTGGCAATGACGTGACGTTGGCGAGGCTGAGTAAGCGGCTCTAATTGTCTGCTCGATGTTGCCTTAGAAACCACGAGAATCACGAAACCCCGAAAGAGCGAAAATCAGAAATAGTTTCGCATTTTTGCTCTTTCGGGTTTTCGCGATTCTTGCGTGAGTTGCGTACTAACCCAATCCCGCCCTTCGACTGCACAGGGCGGCAAAAATCCGCGCAGCGCACGTGGATAATCAAAGTTTGTAGTACGGATGAAGAGAACCACAAAGGGCACAAAGACCACCAAGGGAAAGCGCGCGCGTCCGTCGACTTTGTGTCCTTCGTGCCCTTTGTGGTTCTCTTCATCCGTACTACAAACGTTGAATTTGCACGTGCCTTGCGCGGATTTTTGCGTCGCCTTCTGCGGTCGTGTGAAAGTCCTTGACTGGTACGCAACTTACACGGAGATCGCGAAAGCCCGAAAGAACGAAAACGCGAAACCATGACGACCGAGAGACAGGATTAACAAGATGGACAGGATGAGGAGACGGGCGAAGAGATCCTCGTCCGCATGCCTCGTTCCTTTCCTGTCGATCCTGTTATCCTGTCGAAGTTTCCTCGTGTTTGTCCGCCGCGACGCGGTTGAATGTGGCTGCGCGATGCTCGAATTCTTGTCGCCCCGAGCGGTCGGTAAAAATGTCCAATTTGGTTCCGGCTCCGCCGGGCTGGGTTCAATCCGTGGCAAATTGACCAAGTTATTTTGCGCGGATCTAAGCCATTCGCATTGGATTTATTGGCCGTCAGTGTCCAATGATCGGTGGCCGACACTCGATCCCCAAAAAACGATACCGCTGGTGGCCGCGCGGCGCGTTATCGCGCCGCAGGCTACCAGCGGTATTTTGTTTTTGGCCGTTCGTAGAATTGCCCAAGCGCACCCGAGTAGAGCGCGCGTTTGGATCAGGCGTTGCTACAATCAGGCAAGTAGGTTGCCTTATTCCTTCGGGGGTTCGACCTTCTTCACGGCTTCCGCCGCGGCGTCCTTGGCGTCCTTCGCGGCATCGCCAACCTTCTTGGCAGCATCCGCACCGGCGTCCTTCACGTCCTTGGCCGCGTCCTTGACGGCGTCGGCGCCCTCTTTCGCTGCATCGCCAACCTTCTTGGCGGCGTCGGCACCGGCGTCCTTGACGTCCTTGGCGGCGGCTTCACCGGCCTTTTTCACGTCCGTGCCAGCGTCCTTGGTCTTCTTCTTCGTGTCTTCGCTGCACCCCATGATGCCGGCCGTCAGGCACAGGGCCACTAGTAATGTGAGCAACTTCTTCATGGCGACGAACTCCTTCTGGGTCATTGTGTCCATTACGACGCACGATCGGCCTCTGGGGCGGACACCCTCCGCCCGGCCGGCGCGTCTAACAAAGATACGCCGTGATTCTAGAGCATCGTGGCGATCCGTCTATTCCCAAGGCAACGAAAAAAATCGCCGCAAATTGGGGCCACGTCGAGCCTTGAAAACAGGCCCTCGCAGGGAGCGCAGGCGGAAAAACCTGCCTATTTCCGCTCTTTGACAGAATTGGAAGCCGGCGTTACACGTCGGGCCGAAGCAGTCGGCACGGGCGGGGGACCCGCCACCTCGCGATACTCGAGCATTGACTTGGCGGCAATTTTTTCGGCCAAGGCCGACAATTGCTCGCGATCGGCCCGATCCACCTTCTTGAGCTTCCCCGTCAATTGCTGCACGCCGGCCTGGTTCGTCTCCGCGGTGCGCGACAAAAGCGAGAGGAAGGCCGTCGTCTCGCGGAAGTTATGGTCGGCCGTTTTGCCGACCAGCGGCTGGAACGTCTTGGCGACGAACTCGACGCCAACATTGTCCAGTTGAATGAACGCATCCAGCCGGCAGGTGATGTAGTTGCGGCCGCTTGGCTCGCGCACGTATCCCGTCTTGAGCACCAGCAGACACTTCCCCTTCACGGGATTGAAAAACATGGGTCCCTCGTACGATCCCTCGGCATACAGCACGTGCAAGTCGTGGCTGCTATAGAGAAACTCGACCCGGCCCAAGGTGCCCGCGCCATCGTCGGCCCGATACGACTTGTCCGCGGCCTTGGTCAGCGCGATGTTGCTGATTTCCATGACTTCCCAGATATTCACCACCAGGTCGGGATGCTCGACCAGAAACAGGTACAAGGTGGGATCGCAGTCGATCACTTGCGTCGGCAAGCGGCGGAAGACGGAAACCTGCTTGACGACGGAGTTGACCTTGGCCCGCGAGCCTTCGTCCATTTTGCTCAGCGGGATGCCGCGGATCGCCTCGTCGCGCGTCGCGCGGTTGGTGCTGGCGCGTTCGGGCGTGGCGGCACGCGCTCGCGGCAAACGGTCAAACGGTCCGGCGCTTGCCAGCATCGTCAAGGCCGAAAAGACCGCTGCCCAGCGCGCAAGCCTTCGCGGGCCAGAGTCCCTACGAATCGTCGTTCGTCCCCAGGTACGGACCCGCGCCGCGATCGGCGCGCAGCGGCGGCCAATCGCCCAGACATGAGCGTAAAGCATCGATTCCCCCCTCAAACCCACCCGCAACCTTCGCGGGCCAGCAACTTCGCCCCTACCGGCCGAGCGGCCGCTGGGGCATGGCGAACAAAGGCCCGGCTTTGCCGGTGCTACTGACTATTCGGCTTGCCGAGGGAGCGGGGGCGAGAGAAATTTCGCGGGGGACTTATTTCGCTGCTGGCATGCCAGCAGGCCCCCAAGGCGCCCAAATGCTAGCAACAATTTGACGTTGTTTGTCGCTGCTCGATCGCGGACAATCCGCGGCCCATCTCCGCAACGCAGTTCCGCGGCCCAGAGACTCGGCCCGTGCCGTCACAAGACTGGCAAAACTGGCAACAGCTTCACAAACCACGCCGCTCGCTGGGACGATTCGCCTGGCGCTGGCCCGTGCTGGCGCTCGCGCTATCGCTGGCAGGCCTGGCATACACGTCGCGGTATTGGCAGCCGCTGCTGGTTTCCTGGCGGCTGCAGCAGAAACTCGACTCGGCCACGGATGACGAGGCAGCCGTCCTTTTGCGGCAGGCCCTGGAATTTGGCCCCTCGGGCATGGCCAGCGTCGTCGAGCAACTCGACGCAAGGCGGAACGTCATTCGCAGCGAGGCCCTGCGCACACTCGCCAACGAGATCGATTCCTGGCCAGGGCGGCCCCCGGAGCAGGCGGCACGCCGATCGGCGCAGCTTGCCGACGCGCTTTCCGAACGGATCGATGGCCTCGGTCCGCTTTCCCGGTCTCATGCCGTGCGACTGGCGCGCGACATCTTACAGTTCTCGGCCACACAACCTGCCGAGCAGCGTGCTCCGCTCGTCGCGGCCTGCCGCCACGTGCTGGCCGTTGCCGCGCGCCGTGGAGACGCCTTCGATCCCACCGGAATGCTGGCCGATGCCGACTTCAGGCATGCTGGCGAAGGGGCGGACGACTCGACCGCAAGCTCGCACGACACCCAACGTGGCTCCGGGTCCGACGGATATCTACCTGGCGAGTCTGATTTATTGAACGACGTAGCGTCGCTTCCCGGCGGCGGCATTCCCTTGGGCCCCCTGCCCGGTCCGAGGTTGTCGCCCGACGAAGAAAGGCTCGCCCAAGCAGGCGAATCCGCCGCGCCACCGCTTTTGGAAATCCAAGAGCCGGCCAGGCCCTTGCAAATGGCGCCCGGGCATGCCCGCCGCGATGGAAGCTCGCCGGCCAGCGCCGATGCGGCGCTGGCCGGAGGTGCTGCCGACGAGCCGCCGACGCCGCCCGCGGGCCTCGACAGTCGCCCCAGCGAAGATACGGACCCCAATGAGCCGTCGGACGTCACCAAGCTCCTCAACCTGCTGCACGACGTGGACGCCGGCATCGCAGCCGATGCCCGCCGGAAGCTGGTGCAGCGAGGTTTCACGCCGGGGCAAATCGAGATCGGCACGCACCTGACCGCTGCCGACCCGCGCGAGCGCCGCCGCTGGACGGAAATACTGCCCCGGTATGTGGGCATCGAAACCAAGCCCTGGCTCTTGTGGATGAGCCGCGATGCCGACGCCGAGGTGCGGCTAGCGGCCGCCTCGCTGATGGCGACGACGGGCGACCCGCAAATGCTCGAGCGCGTGCAACAGCTCGCCCGAGATGACGACGACGCCCGCGTGCGCGAGGCGGCACAGCGAATGACCGGACGAGAGGCCGCCGCCGAACGGCGATAGGCCTCAAGTCACGTAGCCGTGGTCGTGAGACCACGGACTCTCCGTCATTGTCGTACAATGGTCTCCCGACCGTTCCACACTAGTTGTGCAATGGTCTCCTGACCGTTGCACTGGCCCAAACGCTGTCCGTTGACTCACGTCCACGGCTACATGGCCATCCTGCACCGCTCGATTTGACCACCGCGTGCCGATCGGTGAAAATCCCTCCTTGGCAGGCGACACGCCCGGCAGTTTTCACACTCAGTACCGCACACCATCGCGAGCCACCACGATGACACACGCGACGACTCCACGAAGAGCACGCAACCAACTCGCCGCCCTTCTGGCCCCAGCCCTTTGCCTGATTGCCTGCAGCGTGGCTCAAGCGAAGCCGCCCAACATCGTGTTCATCTTCTCCGACGATCACGCTTATCAGGCAATCGGCGCCTACAACGACCCGCGGAAGCTCATCGAGACGCCGAATATCGATCGCATCGGCCGCGAAGGCGTGCGGTTCGACCGCTGCGTGGTGCCCAATTCCATTTGCGGTCCCAGCCGCGCGACCGTGCTCACCGGGCTGTATTCGCACCGCAACGGTTTTTACAACAACACCAATAGCCGCTTCGACAGCTCGCAGACGACCTTCCCCAAGCTGCTGCAAAAGGCCGGCTACCAGACCGCGGTCATCGGCAAGTGGCACCTGGTGAGCGAGCCCGTGGGCTTCGATTTCTGGCAGATCCTGCCGGGGCAGGGCGTCTACTACAATCCGCCCATGATTCGCGGCGGCGAGCGCATCAAGCCCGCAGGCTACGTGACCGACATCATCACCGACGTGTCGCTCGAGTGGCTGAAGAAACGCGACCCCGAGAAACCATTCCTCTTGATGTGCCAGCACAAAGCGCCGCACCGCGAATGGGCGCCGGCGCTGCGCCACTTGGGTCACGACGGCGACCGCAAATATGCCGAGCCGCCAACCTTGTTCGACGATTACTCGGGCCGCGGCTTGGCCGAGCGCGATCAGGGCATGACGATTGCCAAAAACATGGTCGACACGGATCTGAAGCTGAAGTCGCTGCAACAATTCACGCCCGAACAGCGTGCCAAGTGGGACGCCTACTACGAACCTCGCAACGAGGCCTTCCGCAAAGCCAACTTGCAGGGCAAGGACCGCGTCCGCTGGAATTACCAGCGCTACATGCACGATTACTTGGGCTGCGTCAAAGCCATCGACGAGAGCGTCGGCCGCGTCTTGGCGTACCTCGACGAGCAGGGGCTGGCCGACAATACCATTGTCGTCTACGCCTCGGATCAAGGCTTTTATCTGGGCGAGCACGGCTGGTACGACAAACGCTGGATCTTCGAGGAATCGCTGCGCACGCCGCTCTTGATCCGCTGGCCCGGCGTCGCCAAGCCGGGCCTGGCGAACGCCGACTTGGTTTCCAACTTGGACTTTGCCGAGACGTTTCTCGAAGCGGCCGGCTTGCCCGTGCCCGACACCATGCAGGGCCGCAGCCTCGTGCCAGTCGTGAAGGGACAAACCCCCGCCGACTGGCGTAAAAGTTTCTACTATCACTACTACGAGTATCCCGCGCCGCATCATGTGCGGCCGCAATACGGCGTGGTGACCGATCGCTACAAGCTCGTACACTTCTTCGGCACCGACGCCGATTACTGGGAGCTGTTCGATTTGCAGAAAGACCCCCGCGAGCTGCTCAGCGTTTACGATTCTCCCGACTACGCCGATGCACAAAAAGAGCTGCTGAAGGAACTGGCCCGCTTGCGAACCCAGTTGCAAGTTCCAGAAAAAGACCCGCCCGAAGCGTTCGGCAACCGACCGTTATGACCGTCATTCCAGCGCAGGTTGGAATCCAGTATTGCCGTCATTCCCGCGCAGGCGGGAATCCAGCGAACCGCAAGACGGCCCTGCGCCCCAAGAATTACAATCGCCGCGCACACGTCTCTTTCACCACCGCCCTGCCGCAGGCCCTGGATTCCCGCCTTCGCGGGAATGACGTCCGAGCGGCAATGTTAGAGATCGTAAGCGACTTACCTAGCGGCCCGAACAGTCGGCATACGAGCGGGAATTCGGCCTACGCCATCCGAGCACTCGCGGCTATTTCTTGCGCGACGGGGGAAGAGCCCCGGGCTGGAACTGAGACGCCTTCGGCTTCTTCAGCTCATCGCGCAGCCAGATCAAGTCTCGATTCTCGGGATCGATTTCCAGTCCCTTGACGCAGTCTTCCATGGCCCCTTTGGGGTCAGGCATTTCGCCCTTCAAGCGGCCGCGCTCGAAATAGGCCCAGGGCGTTCCGCGAATCTCGATCGCTTGCGTGTAGAGATCCAGCGCCTTGGGCTTGTCGCCGGCCGCGAGCGCATCGCGGGCCTGGAACACCAGCGCGTCGTCGGGCGGCGCCGCCTTCTCCTTCTCACCACAACCCAAGAGCGCCAAGCCAAGCATGCTAACCGCGAGGAGACGTTGGAGCATTTCTGATCGACTGCCTTTCCGCGATTTCCATCGACGCTGTACTGAAACTGACGCAGGTGTGCCACTGGCTATGCCAGTGCTGGACGGAAGACACTGGCAAAGCCAGTGGCACTCTCGGACACGAACCTCCTGGAACACGCACTCGAGCGAGCGTCACTCGACTCCCTGGGCAACCTGGCCATCGTCGCGCGTGCCGAGATAGCTCCAGGCTCTCAGGTCGATCGTGTCCCGCATCATGCGAACCGAGCCGTCAGCGAAGACTGCCTGGCAGCCGCCGGGGTGCTTGCTGCCAAACGAGAGCTCGACCGTTTCCTGATTCATGGGCACGCCGGTCGAGCCGCAATGTTCGGAACCGTCCTTACCGTTGTTCAAATCGCAGTCGTCGCCGCCGAAGGCCCAGTGGTCCTTACGGCTAATCGTGGCGCCCAACGGACTGGGGCGCGGTTCCCCCGTCATGTTATCTTCCGCCAGCGGAACCGCTTCCGCGACAATGATCGTATTGCTCGATCCGTCCGTGATATGCTGCATTCCAACGACACTGTTGCCGTACAGGATGCCGTCGAGGTTTAGCAGCGCATCACCGTTCGTCTCCGCAGAAACCGTGAGGTTACACTTGCGGACCTTGCAGCCCTTTTCGTCGTCGGTGGCTAGGCCCGATGCGCAGCCCAAGTACGAGCTTGGCACTCGCTTCGGCAGGTGCCAGCCGTCCATCGACACGTCGTACACGTGCTCGGGCAAATTCGCGGAGGGACAACGAGTCCACGGAAAGAGGGTTTCGCAAGCGGTCATCATCGGTGTCCGCTCGGCCTCATTGATCGGCGGAGGAAACGCCCACTGCATGGGACCGGATCCTTCGGGCTGATCGAACCTAAAGTTAGCATACGACGTGTTGGCCTCGATGTAAGGCATCGCATAGGCCGACCAGGCTGGGCCGATCGCGCTCAGCAGGCCGATCGGGAACACCTTGTGGGTGTCGTGGTAACTCTGCAGCGCCAACCCGATCTGCTTAAGATTGTTCTGGCACTGCGACCGACGGGCGCTCTCGCGGGCCGCCTGCACCGCCGGCAGCAACAGCCCAATCAGCACGCCGATGATCGCGATCACGACCAATAGCTCGACCAGCGTAAAACCACGCTGCGTAAAACCACCACGCTGCCCTACAGTCCGGAAACTGAGTGCGGTGGTGTGTTCGAGATTACCTACTCTTCCATAACGCTTCATTGCTTCTCCCTACCGATCGAGCTCATGGTCCATCGAACACTGCATAAATTGAACCCAGCGCGGGCTTCGCCCGGGCAACCCAAATGGACGTATCGTGGTTAATCGATCGCGTGTCTCGCGAGACTTTTACTTAGCCCAGGCATTCACAGGATTATGCAGGTGCTAGCAGCTTGAAGCCCGTAGATTTAGACGAAGTTTGTGCCTCATCATTGGAATTCGGGATTCGATTATAAGTCCATCCTCTTACGGGTCGGCCCAAGCACAATAGGTAGCGCCAAATATGTCTGACGTGCTCAAGCAGTTGTGGGTGGAACCGGCGCCAGCAAATGCATAATCCTGTTCATGCCTGGGTTTAAGACGCCTTCTGAAAGTCGTCGTCAGCCCGCTTCAGCGGGTTGGTATTTCCAAGGCGGCTATTCCGCCCTGAATGGCGTGTACAATAACTCCATTTGCGGCTGATTTCCCAGGCATGAATGCCTGGGCTAGTGAAAAATCGGATGGCAAAATCCGCGCAAGGCGCGTGCAAATTCAATGTTTACAGTATGGTACGAATCGAACAAGCGCCCGCTGGGACCGTTGCCTTGGAGGCCATGTCCCAGCGAGCGTGTTCGAGGGTTTATCCAACGCTTTTTGCAAATCCCTGCCACATAGGTACTGCAATTTACTTAGCCCCAAATCGCTTGCGACCGATTCCAACCAACGCGGCGCCAACCAACAAAAGACCGACCGTGGCCGGCTCGGGCACGGCCGTGGCCCCGGCGGGCGTCCAATTGGCGCTGATCAGGTTGATGTCGAAAATGTTCACGATGCCATCGTGGTTGGCGTCGCCGTCCGGACCCGTTTCGTTCCAGTTTGAGGAAACGAAATTGATGTCGAAGATGTTCACGATGCCGTCGAAGTTGACGTCGCCCGGCTTGATGACCACATCGGGGACGATGCCGTCGGCGTCTGCGCCGCCCCAAGCGGCGATTGTTGCGGAGTCCACGACCTTGTCGGTGAAGTAATCCGGTATTATTCACGATCCGCTGCGGTTTTGTCGCGGGCGTTTTTCCGTGCGGAGGAAGGGCAGCGGGGTCGTGGGCATCGCGCACCGCCCCCTGACCCCCAGAGACCAGTTGAATTGGGT
>Ga0163144_10016111_pt1 | contig 15339 bp, 12 predicted proteins | sample OliLak19BULKMAT1_FD_123175 | JGI IMG/M metagenome (GOLD analysis project Ga0163144, IMG submission 123175) | Freshwater microbial mat bacterial communities from Lake Vanda, McMurdo Dry Valleys, Antarctica - Oligotrophic Lake LV.19.BULKMAT1 | ecosystem: Environmental > Aquatic > Freshwater >... | reverse complement strand
CGTCCGCGATCAGATCTCGGCGATGTAGTGCTGGGTGGTCGGCACTTCGCCCGGCTGCAGCACTTCACGAACCCGGGCCTCGAGCTCCTGGTCGGCCAGCGTGGCTCGCGAGCGCTGGTGCAGGTAATCGGCCCAGCTGGCGACGATGAAACGCTCCAGGTAGCGGGACGGGTCCGACAGGTCGCGGTAGATGCGCCAGAAAGTGGCGCCGTCGCGCCGCCGCGGCGCACGCAGCAGGCTTACCGCTTCGAGGAAGGCCGGCACCTCTCCGGGCCGCACGCGGTAGCCGATCTCGACGGCCACCGGGCCGGCCTCCGGGTCGGGCTGATGGGCGACGAAGAGGTCGGTTGACAGCGGCGCCTGCGTCACCTCGTCGAGGTCACTCATGCGCAGCGGGAACGGGCGTGCCAGCAGCAAACCGGCGGCCATGCAGACGGCCGCGATCAGCAAGGCCGGGCTGAGCCCGATAACGTCTGACATCGCGCCCCAGAACGCCGAGCCGATGGCGAACGAACCCAGCGCGCACACCGTGTGCATCGCGGTGGCGCGTGCCCGCACCCAGGGCGGCACACTGGTCTGGGTGGCCGTGTTGTAGGTCGACATCACCGACATCCACGATGCGCCGCCGGCCACCAGCGCGGCGTACACCAGCGGGCGCGAGGTCGACAGCGCCGCCACCGCCATCACCGCCGAGAACACCACCGCGCCGATCGCCACCAGGCGCTCCAGCCCGAGGCGCGAGCGCAGCGGGCCGATCACCAGGCCGGCCAGCACGGCGCCGCTGCCCAGGCAGCCCATCAGCAGCCCGAAGCCGGCCGCACCCAGGCCGAGCTGGCGCTGACCGACCACCGGCAGCAAAGCCCAAAGCGCCGAGCCGGCGGCGCTGTAGGCCACCGTGCGCACCAGTTGCGCCAGCACGGTGCGCGAGTGGCGCACGAAACGCAGTGCGCTGCGCATGCCGCCCCACAGCCGCTCGGCGGGCAACCTGGACGGCGGATGCGGCCGTGGCGGGTGGCGCTGCACCACCAGCGCCAGCGTCAGCACGCCGAACACCGCCATCACGAACACCCAGCCGCTGCCGGCCGCCACGAACACCCAGCCCGCCAGCGCCGGGCCGAGCGCGCGCGCCGCGTTGTATGAAATGCCGATCAGGGTGATGGCCTGCGGCAGCTCATCGCGCGGCAACACGTCGACGATGGCCGAGTTCCACGACGGCGACAGCAGCGCCGTGCAGCAGCCCGACAGGAAGGTCAGCGCCAGCAGCGTGGCGGGCCCGGCGTTCTTCGTGAGAACCAGGCCGGCCAGCAGCGCCACCAATGCCGTCTGCATCACCAGCGCGCCCAGCATCAGGCGGCGGCGGTCGGTGGTGTCGGCCAGCACGCCTGCGGGCAGGGCGAACAGGAACATCGGCAGGAAGACCGCCGTCTGCACCAGCGCGGCGAGAAAGGACGAACCCGTCGCCTCGACCATCAGCCAGGCGCACGCCATCACCTGCATCGCGTTGCCGATGAAGTACACGCTGCCACCGCCGATGAGGGCACGGAACGGGCGGTGGCGCAGCGTGGCGCGGATCGAGGTGGGCGCGGCAGCCATGCCGTCCGATTATTGGCGCAACGCGCTTGCCGCGTGCGCCTTGGCGGTCAGCGGGCCGCGGTACAGGGAACCACGCGGGAAATCAGGCCGTCTGCGCGATGCCGCGCAAGCCCGGCAGGTCATGCACCTGCACGGTGTAACCGGCGACCGATATCAGCCCCTTCCGCGACAAACTGCGCATCAGTCGCGACAGCGTCTCGGGCGTGATCGCCAGTTGCGAGGCGATGTCGCGCTTGCGCTCGCCGAGCCGGATGACGGAGCGCGGGCTCGCCGGGTCGGCCGGCGGGCAGCGCTGCAGCAACCAGGCGGCGAAGCGTGCCGGCGCGTCCTTGTGCATCAGTTCGTGCGTGTTCGCCGCCAACGCCTGCACCTCGCGCGCCAGGCTCGCCACCAGGCGCAATGCCAGCTTCGGGTGCAACTCGGCCTGACGCTGCAGTTCGTCACGCGGCAGTTCGATGACGACCGCGTCTTCGCTGGCGCGCGCATCCATCGCGTGGCACTCTCCCAGCCAGGCCGAACTCTGGTCGAGCCAGGCCGTGCCGTGCACGGGCCGCTCGACATGGAAGGTGCCGTCGGCCGTGCGGTAACCCAGCGCCACGTCGCCGCGCTGCAGCGCTACCAGCGCACGCGCCGTATCGTGACGTCCGAAGACCTCGCCACCTGCGGCCACCGGGCGCACCCGCGCCACCGCGGCCAACGCCTGCTGCTCAGCAACTGACAGCGGCGGTGTGCCGAACAACAGGTTCCAGGTGCGTTCGTCGGGCCGCGCCGGCGCGTCGGCCTCACGCGGCACATTGGCCGCTTGCGAGAGGGCACGCACTGCGGCCAGCGCGGCGAGGGGTGGTTCGGCCATCGGGGCGTGGCCTGGATGCATGCGAGTTGTGTGTTGCATACCTTGGTCGAGCCTGGGCACATGTAAACACAGACACTGTCCGTCAGCGGAAGCACGCCGCACTTGCGCCAGATCAAGTCTCACGGCCAGTTTGCGCAATGCATCGGGCGGAAATGCGCATCGGCAATCTTCGGCGGGCAGCATGAGTTGCCATGCGCTTGAATTCGCGACGCCGAGTGCAGCGCAGGTTCAGCTAAGGGGTCGTGAGGAGATAACTTGGACATTTGGCCGCTGGATCGGGATGCGATGCAAGGCGAGAAGTGCGCCGTGTGGAGAGACACACAAGCCATTCGCAACGCCGCAGCGCGCCCAAGTCCAGCGAGTCAAATGGTCAAGTCATTGAGGAACGGGCCCTAATTGGCCGCGTCAACCACGACGTTTTGAGGAATCGCAATCCGCGTCGCGGCGCCACGTCCAGACTGCCGAAGCTACCCGGAGTTCCGCCAGTCGCTCAACCAAGGAATTGTCAACATGGTCACCATGAAGAAACCCGACGCCGCCGCCAGAAAACCGGCCGCCAAACCCGCAGCCCGATCCACTGCCCGACCCGCCGCCGGCACGGCGCTCAAAGTCAGCGTGCGCAAGGGCGTCAGTCCAACGGCCGCCACGAAACGCGCCTCTGCGGCGGGCCAGCGTCCCGAACGCGCCTTGGTGCTCGGCAAGGCCGGCACCACGGTGAAAGACGGCATGGCCGGCACGCTGAAAAACATGGATGTGATCGAGGCCGAGATCGCCGGTCTGGTGCGCAACACCGTTGCGCAGACTCTCGGCGCGGGCGAGACGATCACCAAGGCCGTGGTCGCCGTCGTGCGTGACGTCGTCGAAGGCGCGTTGACGGCCACCGAAGCCGCCGGCATCGACCTCGTCGTCAGCATCCGCGGCATTGCCAAAGGCGTGGTGCGCGGCGTGCACGACGTGCGCGGCGATGTGGCCAAGGCGGCCGCCGAGACCGTGCGCGTCGTCGTCAAGCACGCCGGCAAGGTGGGTGCCGATGTCGGCCTGCTGGCGCGGCGCACCGTCGATGGCATTCTGGACGCCGTGGGCGAGACGAATGAAAATGTCGGCCAGGTCGGCAAGACCGCTGTGCGCGGCGCCATGCAGGCTGCGGGCAAGGTCGGCAACGTCGCGCTGCGCACCGTGCGCGAGGTGCTGGTCGGCATCTCCGACAGCCTGGACCGGGTGATCGGCGCAGTGCCGGAATCGACCGCAACCGCGCCCGCGACCGCGGCCCCGGCACGGCGCAGCGCTGCGGCCGGCAAGGCAAAGGTCAGGCCGGATGGCCACCGCACGGTCCGCACCGGCTGAAGCTGCCTACCTCTCGCGGAACGCTTCCCGCGTCTTCAACATCGGCCGCAGCACGAAGCCGAGCACCGTACGCTGGCCGGTGCGTATCTCCACCGTGCCGGTCATGCCGGGCAGCACCGGCAGTTCCTTGCCGGCGGCGCGCAGTGCGGACGCGTCGGCACTGACCAGCGCACGGTAGTAGCTGTTGTCGGCGTTCGCGCCACGTTCGCTTTCGGCCAGCGCATCGGGGCTGATCGAGATCACGCTGCCGTGCAGACCGCCGTACACCGTGTATTCATAGGACGACAGTTTGATATCGACCGCCTGGCCGACCTGCACGAAGCCGATGTCGGCCGGCTTGATGCGCGCTTCCACCCGCACCCTGTCGCCCACCGGCAGGATCTCGATGACCGGCGCGCCGGCCGCCACCACGCCGCCGATGGTGCTGGTCTTGATGGTCTTTACGACACCGCGAACGGGTGACTTGAGCACCGTGCGGCGCAGCACGTCGGCGCGCGCCAGCATCTGTTCGTCGAGCATCGACAGCTCCGTGCGCAGCCGCACGAGTTCGGCGCTGGCGTCCTGGCGGAAGCGGTTGACGCGCTCCTGCGTCTGCAGGTTCATGTCGTTCAACTGGCGGCGCAGGCGCATCACCTCCACCTCGCTCATCAGTCCCTTGGCCGACATGGTCTCGGCCACCGCCAGTTCGCCCTTCAGCAGATCCATGCTGCGCCGGTTGGTTTCCACCGCCTCGACGAGCGAGCGCTGGCGCGCCAGGTAAGACGCCGTTTCGCCCTGCACCACGGCGGGCAGCGCGCGCACTTCGGGCGGGAACGACAGAGCCTGACCGGCGGCCTCGGCCTGCAGGCGGGCGATGGCGCCGCGCAGCGACAGCCGCTTGGCCTGCCCTTCGGCTTGCTGGGCTTCGAACCGTGTGGGGTCGAGCACGGCCAGCGGCTGGCCGGCGACCACCTGCTCGCCTTCACGCACCAGCAGTTCACGCAGGATGCCGCCTTCCAGGCTGGCGATCACCTGCTCGCGGCCGTCGGGCACGACGCGGCCCGTCGCCTTGGCCACGATGTCGACCTGCGCCACCGAAGCCCAGCCCACCGCCGCCAGCATCACTGCCAGCAGCAGGTAGACGGCCCACATCGCCGCCGGAGCAGGCTCAACCACCTGCGCGCCGCGCAAGGGGCTGACGAAGGCCAGATCACCGGCTTGCAGCTCCAGGCCGCGCGGGGGTTTGAAGAGTCCCATGGCTTCCCGGTGTCAGCCGACCGTCTCGCGCGCCATCGGCTGCGCGCTGGGGTGCATGTGCAGGTTCGACGTCGTGGCGCCAGCGGCCGCGCCCGCAGCGCCAGCCGCAGGCCGCGCCCCGGACAGCGCCGCCAGCACCTGGTCTTTCGGCCCGTCCAGCACGACGCGGCCACCGTCGATGACAACCACGCGCTGCACCAGGTCGAGCACCGCCGGCCGGTGCGTCACCATCACCAGCGTGCGTTCGCCGGTGGAATCCCTGAGGTGGCGCAGGAAGGCGGCTTCGCTCTGCGCGTCCATCGAACTGGTGGGTTCGTCCATCAGCAGGATCTGCGGTTGCGTCACCAGGCAGCGTGTCAGCGCCACCAGCTGGCGCTGCCCGCCCGAGAGCAGGCAACCCGACTCGCCCACCGGCAGCTCCCAGCCCATCGGGTGGCCGGCGGCCACGCGGTCCAGGCCGGTCAGGCGCGCGGCCTCGTCCAGTTGCCCGGGGTCGGCGGCGGCGCGGTCGAGCAGCACGTTGTCGCGCAGCGTGCCATTGAAGAGACGCGGATCCTGGCCGACGAAGCCTACGCGGGCGCGGAAGTCGGCGGGGTCGATCTGCCGCAGGTCGATGCCGTCGGCCTCGACGCGCCCTTCCGTCGGCTGATAGAGCCCGGCCAGCACGCGCAGGATGGTCGACTTGCCCGAGCCGATGCGGCCCAGGATGGCCACCCTCTCGCCGGGCCTGAACTGCAGCGTGACGCCCTTCAGCACCTTCGGCGCCTTCGCGGCGTCGGCATGCGGGTAGGCGAATCCCACTTCCTGCAGGCCGATGCGGCCGCTGAGTTCACGGCGTGTCACGTAGGCTTTGCCGATCTCGCGCTCGACCGGCAGGGACATTACCTTGTTCAAGGCATGCATCGCCGCGCGTGCGCCCTGGTAGCGCATCGCCAGCATCACCACGCTGGACAGAGGCGCCACCGCGCGGCTGGCGAACATCACCGAGCCGATCAGCGCGCCGCCGGTCAGCAGCTTGTCGTCGATCAGGTAGACGCCCCAGACCAGCAGCACCACGGTAACGAGTTGCTGCGCCACCGCCGACAGGTTGGTGGCGAGCGCGGTGACGCTGCGCGAGCGCAAGGCGGTTTCCGCCGCGGCGGCGGTCGACTCTTCGTAATGGCGCTGGAAGCGGCCCTGGGCACCCGATGTCTTCAGGTCTTCCAGCCCTTCCACGGCCTCGACCAGCACGCCGTGCAGGTCGGCCTGCTGCTTCATGTTGGCCGCCATCGCGCGCCGCAGCGTGCCCTGGATCAGGATGGACATCAGCAGCAGCAGCGGGATCGCCACCGCCAGCACCCAGCCGAGCGGCCCGCCGACGATGAACACCATGGCGACGAAGATGACGATGAACGGCAGGTCCGACAGCGCTGACAAGGTGGCCGAAGCGAAAAATTCGCGCACCACCTCGATCTGCGCCAGCGTGTGCGCGTAAGCACCGGCCGACGCCGGCCGGTGCTCCATGCGCACGCCCAGCGTCTGGCGGAACAGCGTGGCGCCGAGCACCAGGTCGACCTTGCGGCCGGCCAGGTCGATCAGGTGGGCGCGCAACTGCCGCGCCAGCAGGTCGAACACCAGCGCCATGCCGGCGGCGGCGGCCAGCGCCCACAGCGTGACGAAGGCCCGGTGCGGAATCACCTTGTCGAAGACGACGGAGGTGGCCAAGCCGGTGACGAGCATCAGCAGGTTGCTCAGCATCGATGCCAAGAGGGCCGAGCGGTAGTAGGGCAGGAAGCGGCGCAAGGTGCCCCACAGCCAGTGCCGGGCCGGGTGGGCCTGCAGCAGCGGGTCGTCGGCGGACGTGTTCGACAAGGGCGTGGCGACGATCACGCCACCGCTGTGCAAAGCCGCCAGTTCGGCCTGGCCGACCGTGCGGCCGACCATCTCGCGGCCCGGCATCACGATGTCGAACAGCACGCCGCCCTCAGCGGCCGCACGGCGCGCCACCACGATGCAGGCCTGGCCCTCGCTCAGCAGGAGCACGGCGGGCAGCAGCAGCGTGTGCAACTCGCTCAGCGGCCGAGCCAGCAGGCCGGCGTTGTAGCCGGCCTCGATCAGCGCACGCACCGCCTGCCCTGGCATCAGCGGGCCGCGCACCGGCAGGCCGGCCAGCAGCGACGCGGCGGAGCGTTCGCGGCCATGGTGACGTGTGATCCAGCACAGCGCCTGCGCCAGCGGGTCGTCTTCCAGGAGGCCGGCCTCCGGCTCGCCGGTGGCAGGCGCTGGCGCCATGGCGGCGGCGCGGGTCAGCTTGGTGTCTTCGGTGTCGGCCACGACGATATTGAAAGCATGTCAGTTGCCCACACCGCGGCGAAACACCCACGACGCAGGAAGCGAGACGGTCACACCAGGCTTCCCGCCGCGGAACCGGCTTTGCCGGGCCGATGGCGGGCGGCCCCCTTGGGGGGTAGCGAGCGCAAGCGAGCCTGGGGGCGTCATTTCAGCAGGCGCGGCAGGCGAGCGCCAGGCGTTCGAATTCCACTTCGATGTCGCGCACCATCTGCGGCAGGTCGAAGAGCGGTGACGCGCGGCCGTGTTCGGCCAGATAGCGCTTGTACGAGGCCACGCGTTTCGGTTGCCGCCCGATGTCGACTGCCAGTTTTTCGTAGCTGGCCAGGCTGTCGGTCACCAGGTCGGGCAGGCCCACCGCGGTCAGCAGGCTGGCCGCCATGCGTGAGATGTAGGTGCGGCCGGCACGCGTGACGATCGGCGTGCCCATCCACAACGCGTCGCTTGCGGTGGTGCCGGCGTTGTACGGGAAGGTGTCGAGCACGAGGTCGGCAAGCTGAAAACGCGCAAGGTATTCAGGCGGCGAGACCCGCGGCGCGAAGATCAGCCTTTCGGCGGCCACACCGTGCGTCGCCGCGCGCCGCAGCATGTTGTGGCGCGCCATGTCGTTGTCGGCCAGCAGCCAGAGCACGCTGCGAGGCACCTTCAGCACGATGCGCATCCAGGCGTCGAACATCTCTTCGGTGAACTTGAAGTTGTTGTTGAACGAGCAATAGACGAAGGCGTCTTCCGGCAGACCGTAGGTGGCGCGCTCGGGGCGCGGCGCCACCTCGCGCTGGCGGTCGCTGACCTGGTAGCAGTTCGGCAGGTAGATCGGCTTTTCGGTGCAATAGGGCAGCAGTTCTTCGGGCATCACCACGCGGTCGGCGAGCAGCCAGTCGACCCCGGGCAAGGCCGAGGTGCCGGGCAGGCCCAGGTAGCTGACCTGCACCGGTGCCGGCCGGTGGCCGAGGATGGCTGGCCGGGCGCCGTTCGTGATGCCCTGCAGGTCGACCAGCACGTCGATGCCGGCCTGCGCAATCAGCCGGGCCGCCGTCAGGTCGTCGACACCCGCCAGCCGCACATGGTGATCCACCGCCTTGATCAGCCGCTGGCGCTGCGCCGAGCCCGACTCGGCGGTCCAGCAGAACCCGTACACCTCGAAGCGGCTGCGGTCGTGCAGTTCCAGCAGCTCGGGCGTCAACAGGCCCACCGCATGGTGGTGCAGGTCGCCCGACAGGTAGCCGATGCGGATGCGCCCGGTCCGTTTGCCATACGGTGCGGGCATGGTCGAGAACATCGGTGCCGCCGGCGGCTTGGGCACGCGCTCATGCACGAAGCGCATGGCCGCCAGCAACTGCACGGCGGGGTCGTCGGTGACGCTCATCATCGCCAGCGGCGAGGTGCCGATCAGCAACTCGTGCGGCGTCACCTCGCCGACCGGCGCAAACCAGGGCCAGGCGCACTGCTTCTGGCGGATGTGCACGTAATGCTGGATGACGTCGAACTGGCGCGGCTTCAGCTCCAGGCTGCGCCGCATGAAGACTTCGGATTCCGGGTAACGCTTGGCGGATTCGAGCAGCCGCGCGCTGTTGTTCAGCGCGTGCAGCCGCAGGTCGAGCACGGCCGGCGTGACGGCGCTCGTCGAATCGATCACCCCTTGCCATTCGGCCAGCGCGGCCTGTGCCTCACCGCGCCGCTCCAGCAGATGGCCGAGGTTCAGGCGGGCCGGTGGAAAGCCGGGCTGCAGCAGCAGCGCCTGGCGGTAGGCGCACTCGGCGGCCTCATGACGGCCGAGCGCGCCGAGCATGGTGCCCCAGTTGAAACAGGCGACGTGGCGCATCGGCTCCTGGCTGTGGGTGATCCAGGTCTCGTACAGCAGCACCGCCGTCTCGGCCTGGCCTGCCTGCTGCAACTGGCCGGCACGCTCCATCACGTCGGGCAGCGTCAGCTGGCCGGCGCGCGCGCTGGCCAGCAGCGCGGCGGCTGCGGTGTCGGTCGGGTGTTCAATGACAACGGCCATGCGGCTTCCTTCTGGCGTGCATGGCTGCATGCTAGGCAGACCGGCCGACTTCCAAAGCGGCAACAAGCGGGCATTCCCTGCGCTTATCGGCGCTGTCGGGCGCTCGGCGCATCAGGCCCATGCGCGCCGGGGGTTCGCCTCAGGTTCGCGCGGCCACATTCACGCGGCCAGGCACCGGTTCAGGTCTGCGGCACGTCCAGCATCGCGGCGCGCGCCATCGTCTCGGGCACCGGCTCAGAAGTGGCGAGCTGGTTGACGCCGCCGAGCATGGCCAGCGTCAGCAGGGCGGCCAGGCCGAAGGCGGTGAAGCGTGTGCTGAGGTTCTGCTTCATGGTGGGCTCCTCGGGGTGTGGCGGGCTGTCGATGGAGTGGAATGCAGGCAGGCCCGGCGCGCTCCGAAACGTCATAACGACGGAGCCCCGGAGACGCGGACTGGAACGTCATGGCGGCCGATGAACCGGCGCGCCAGGCCTAAAGTCGGGTCTGCCTCACGCCACACCCGACACGATGAGCAACCTGCCGATGTCAGACGCCAGCCCGGATGCCAGCCCCGACGCCAGCCCGGACTCCAACCCGGACGCCGCCCGTGCGCTCGCCACCCTCTGGCTCGATGCCGGGCTGCCCGAAGCGGCGCTGCGCCATGCCTGCCTGCCGGGCAGCGACCCCGTGCTGCCGTCGTCGTTCCGCCTGGCCACCGCGGCACAGGCCAGCATCTGCGCAGCCGCGCTGGTGGCGGCGGAGATCGGCCACCGGCGCGGCGCGGCGCGCCAGCAGGTCGGTGTCAGCGCGCTCGACGCCGTGCTGGAATGCGGCATGCACTACCGCATCGACGGCCGCACACCCGATGCCTGGGACCCGCTGTCCGGCCTGTACCGCTGCGGCGGAGGAGCGCTGCCGCAGTGGCTGCGCCTGCATGCCAACTTCGCCCACCACCGCGACGGCGCGCTGCGCCTGCTGGGCCTGCCGCCGGGCCCGGCGACCGGGCGCGCCGCCGTGCAGGCGGCGCTGGCCGGCTGGTCGGCCGAAGGCTTCGAGAGTGCCGCCGCCGAGGCCGGCCTGGTGGTGGCCGCGCTGCGCAGCTTTGACGAATGGGACCGCCACCCGCAGGGGCTGGCGCTGGCCGGCGCGCCGGTGATCTCGTTGGAGAAGATCGGCGAGGCGCCGCCGCAGCGCTGGTCCGAGTTGTCGAAGGGCAGCGCCCCCTTGAGCGGCCTGCGTGTGCTGGACCTGACGCGCATCCTGGCCGGCCCGGTGGCCGGGCGCGCGCTGGCCGCGTATGGCGCCGAGGTGATGCTCGTCAACTCACCCGGCCTGCCGAACATCGAGGCCATCGCCGACACCAGCCGGGGCAAACTTTCGGCCCATCTCGACTTGCGCCAGCCGGCCGGCGCCGCGGCGCTGCGCGCGCTGCTGCGGGACGCCCAGGTCTTCATGCAGGGTTACCGGCCGGATGCGCTCGCCGCGCTGGGTTTCGACTCCGACACCCTGGCCAGCCTGCGGCCGGGCATCGTCTGCGTGTCCTTGTCGGCCTACGGGGCGCGCGGACCCTGGGCCGGTCGGCGGGGTTTCGACTCGCTGGTGCAGACCGCCACCGGCTTCAACGACGCCGAGGCGCGTGCCGCCGGCAGCGCCGAGCCGCGTGCCATGCCGTGCCAGATCATCGACTATGCCTCGGGTTACCTTATGGCCTTCGGCGCGCAGGCCGCACTGCTGCGGCAGGCGCGGGAAGGCGGCAGCTGGCATGTGCGCGTCTCGCTGGCGCGCACCGGCCTGTGGCTGCGCGGGCTGGGGCGCGTCGAGCGTGGCTTCGACGTCGCACAGCCGCCCTTCGAGCACCGGCTCGTGGAGACCGGGTCCGGCTTCGGCCGGCTGGCCGCGCTGCCGCACCCGGCCCGGTTCACGGCCACGCCGGCGCACTGGGCGCGGCCTTCGGTGCCACCCGGAACCCATCCACCGGCCTGGCCCGCATTCGATCACTGAGCACGCCAACCGCATGACCGCATGACCCACTCATTCAAGCCCCGCCCCGCAGACTGGTACGCCAGCCGATTGGCCGCGCCCGGCACGCGGCCGCGCATCGTCATCGACACCGACGCGGCCAACGAGATCGACGATCAATTCGCACTGGCCTGGGCCCTGCTGTCGCCTGAAAGGCTGGACGTGCTGGCGGTCTACGCGGCGCCCTGCTCGTTCGAACACCGGCGGCAGGAAATGCGGCGTGCGCTGGCGCTGCGCGGCCAGGTCGCGCCTGCCAGCGCGTTCGAGCGCGCGCTGCTGGCCCAGCATGGCGCCAGGCTGGAGCGGTTTGCGCGCCACGGCTGGGCGCTCGATGCGATCACCCACTGGCCGGTCTTCTGCACGCCGGGCGAGGGCATGGCACGCAGCTTCGACGAGATCGTGCGTGTCTTCGATCTGCTGCGGCAGCCGCATGCCGGGCGCGTGTTTCGCGGCAGCGCCGGCTATCTGGCCGACGAGCGCCAACCACTGCAAAGCGACGCCGTGGCGCACCTGATCGCGAGCGCAAGGGCGACGCCGGCCGACGGCGCGCCGCTGTACGTGGTGGCCATCGGCTGCGTGACCAATATCGCCAGCGCGCTGCTGCTGGCCCCGGACATCGCCGAGCGCATCGTCGTCGTCTGGACCAGCGGTTACCCGTCGCACGCGCCGCACATCAATTTTTCACTCAACCTCGAACAGGACATGGCGGCGTCCCGGGTGCTGCTCGGCAGTGGCGTGCCGCTGGTGTACCTGCCGGGCTTCCATGTCGGAGCGCAGCTGCGGCTGTCCTTGCCCGAGATGCTCCGGCATGTGCAGCCGCGAGGCCTGATCGGCGCCTACCTGCACCACCTGTACACGCACAACCCGCTGACCGACTTCGCCGGTGTGGATGCGGGCGCACCCGGCTTTTCATGGGTGATGTGGGACCTGATCAATTTTGCCTGGCTGCTGAATGCGGACTGGGTGCCGAGCGAACTGGTGCCGACGCCGGGCCTGAGCGCGGAGCGACGCTGGACCCCGCCGCACGCAGGCGCGCCGCCCATGCGCGAGGCCTTCGGTGTGGCGCGAGACGCGATCTTCAGCGACTTCTTCGCGACCCTGAAACGTGCGCCCGTGTCGTAACGAATCAGCTCAACGGCCGAATGCCGCGCGCAACTCGTCGAGCTCCTCCAGCACCCGTTCCACCGCCGGCGCGGCCAGGTAGCAGTCGACACGTTCGCGCACATGAGCGATCAGCGCCTCGCTGCTGTGCTCGCGCGACCAGTCCTCGCCACGCGTGCCGCGCCGCGACTGGCGCGGCGAGAGCACGCGCCACTTGGCGCACCAGGTGACGGACCACAGCCACATCGCGGCGCGCAAGGGCACGAACCAGGCCGCCAGTTGACTGCCGATGTCGCAGCGCTGCTGCCAGGCTTCGTAGAAGGCCAGCACCTGAGCCGTCGACAGTTCGGCTGCGCTGTCCAGGTCCCAAGTGGTCGAGGTGTACAGCGTGGCGTGTGCCAGGTCGAGCGGCGGATGGCTGTAACGCGCCTTTTCCAGGTCCACCAGGATGGCCCGGCCGTCGCCGCGGACGAGGAAGTTGCCGGGGTGGCCGTCGAAGGCGATCAGGCGCCGCGGCGGCCTCTGCGCCTGTACACAGAGCCTTGAAAGCTGCCCGAGCGCGGCGTCCACCCGGGCACGCACGCCGGGCGGCAACGCGGCGGGGTCGAGGTAGGCGGCCTGCGCCTCGATCTCGGCTCGCAATGCCAGCAGCGGATCGGCCGCATCGATGAGCGGCGCGCGCTCCGCCGCAGGCGGCAGCGGCAGGCTGTGCAGCGCCGCGAAGGCTTCGGCGATGGCGGGCGAATCGTCGGGCAGGCGTGCGCAGCGGCCGATGATCTCTTCGACCACCAGCGCGCCGCGTGGCAAGGCCGCGCCTGGCGGCAACGTGGCCACGACACGCGGCACGTGGCCACTGGCTGCGGCGCGCTCGTAGCAGGCGGCTTCATAGGCCAGGTTGGCGGCCGCGCCCAGGCCCATCTGGCTCTGCTTGGGCACGCGCGCCAGCAGCCCGGTGCCGAGCAGGCGCACGTGGTGGTGGGCCAGGCCCTTGTCGGCCAACGGCTGCAGCGCGCTGCCGGCGAAGGGCGAACGCGCGTCGCCAAGCGCCTTGCAAAGGCTGGCCAGCAGCACGGCATGTGGGTCGGCGGTTGTCATCACACTGGGTCGCGCAGCGGGCTTCAGGACGACGGCCAACCCGCTGGCAGATGAACGAGGTCGGCGGGCTCGTCGATGTCGTGCACCTCTGGCAACTCGGCATGCCGCGCCGCCGCGTGCCGCAGACGGTCACGCGTGAGCGCCATCACTGCGCCGGTGCTCCACGGCATGCTGTCGAACAGCGCGGGCATGACACGGCGCAATCCGATCAGCGCATAACCGCCGTCGGCCGCAGGCACGAAAACGGCGTCCAGGCTGGCCAGCGCACGGGCGGCCCGCCGCAAGGTGGCTGCCGTGAGGCCGGGCGCATCGGTGCCGATGAGCACGACGCACCCGGCCCCGCGATCGAACTCGTGGCTGAACTGGCTCCGCATGCGCGCACCCAGATCGCCCTCGCCCTGCGGCACCAGCAGCACCCCGCCCTGCTGCGCCTGCGCCGCGAACGCGGGGTGCGTGGTGTCGGGCGCGCAAGCCAGCGTCACCGGGCCCAGCCGCGAGGCGCGCGCCTGCTGCAGCGCGTGATCGAGCAAGCGCGCGGCAAGCCGCGCCGCGCCTTCGTCGCCGAGCGCCGGGACCAGCCGCGTCTTGGCGAATCCGGGCACCGGCGCCTTCGCCATGACGACGAGGTGGCATGGCTTCATCGGTAGGCGGCAGCCAGCCGTTCTGCGCTGACGCCGAGCCAGTAGCACAGGCGCAGGCGCCACATCAGCACGATGGTGGACCAGGCGCCGCGCTCGTCCCAGCGGCGCCCCGAGGTGACGACCCTGGCGCGCAGGCAGGCTGGCCGACCGAGGCGGCGGCGCAGGCGTTTGCTGATTTCGATGTCTTCCATCAGCGCCTGATCGGGGAAGCCGCCCACGGCGTCGAAGGCCGCGCGCCGCATGAACAGCGCCTGGTCGCCGGTGGCGATGCCCGACAGGCGGGAACGCAAGTTCATCAGCGCGGCGACGACCGGCAGCACAGGCGAGCGGCCGTCGATGCGGACGTCGAAGCGGCCCCAGGCATGGCTGGTGAGTGCGCCGGCGACGAGTGCGACCGCCTGCGCGGGCAGCGTGGTGTCGGCGTGCAGGAACAGCAGCACCTCGCCCCGGGCGGCCCGCGCACCGGCGTTCATCTGGCGCGCGCGGCCACGCGTCCCGGCCAGCCACACGTCGACCGCCCCGGCGCAAAGTGCCGCCGTGCCGTCCACGCTGCCGCCGTCGACGACGATCAGTTCCACGCCGGGCCCGCGCAGTGGCGCCAGGGCTGCGAGCGCACTGGCGATGCGTGGCGCCTCGTTCTGCACGGGCATGACGATCGAAAGGCGGGGCGGCAATGGCGGGTTCACTGCAGCATCGTGCCATGCGGCGGAAAGTGTGTCTCGGCAAGTCCCAATTTCCGGACCCGACCCCGCTCAGCCGCCCATCAACGCCCGCAGTGTGTCGAGCGTGTCGGCCTCGTGCAGCGGCTTGTCGGGCCGGCGGCGCAGCATGCGCGGGAAGCGCACCGCAATGCCGCTCTTGTGGCGCGGGCTGGCGTTGATGCCCTCGAACCCCAGCTCGAACACCAGACTCGGCCGCACACTGCGCACCGGGCCGAACTTCTCCAGCGTGGTGGCGCGGATCACGCGGTCGACGGCCGCGAACTCTTCGTCCGTCAATCCCGAATAGGCCTTGGCGAAGGGCACCAGTTGCAAGGCACCCGAGTCGCGGCCCGGCGCAGGCTCGCGGCGCGCGATGGCCTCGACGACCGACTGCGCCTCGGCAGCGTCCACCGGCCTGCGGTTCCACACCGCGAAGGTGTAGTCGGT
>Ga0163144_10016110_pt1 | contig 15340 bp, 12 predicted proteins | sample OliLak19BULKMAT1_FD_123175 | JGI IMG/M metagenome (GOLD analysis project Ga0163144, IMG submission 123175) | Freshwater microbial mat bacterial communities from Lake Vanda, McMurdo Dry Valleys, Antarctica - Oligotrophic Lake LV.19.BULKMAT1 | ecosystem: Environmental > Aquatic > Freshwater >... | reverse complement strand
TCCTCGGGATGACAGATACTCAGCAGATCCCTCGTTCCTCGGGATGACAGATACTCAGCAGATCCCTCGTTCCTCGGGATGACAGATACTCAGCAGATCCCTCATTCCTCGGGATGACAGTTACTCAGCAGATCCCTCGTTCCTCGGGATGACAGATACTCAGCAGATCCCTCGTTCCTCTGGATGACAGATACTTTGGGCCTGATTATCTAAACCCATCGCCATCTAATAAATTACCAATGCCACCGAGCAAACTTCCTTCTTCTTTACGGTTACCTCTTCCATAAGAAAGAATACGGCTGGCCAATCTTGATATAGGTAAGGTTTGAATCCATACTTTACCCGGTCCACGCAGGGTAGCGAAGAATAACCCCTCGCCACCAAAAATAGTATTCTTGATGCCGCCCACAAACTGGATATCAAAATCAATCTGGTGTGTATAAGCTACCACGCAACCTGTATCAATCTTTAATAATTCACCAGGCTTCAATTCACGTTCAAACACATGGCCGCCTGCATGCACAAACGCCAATCCATCACCTTCCAGTTTCTGCATAATAAAACCTTCGCCGCCAAATAAACCTGTGCCGAGCTTACGTTGTAAAGAAATACCTACGCTTACACCTTTTGCAGCGCAAAGGAAGGCATCTTTCTGACAAACAACGGGTCCGCCTAAACGCATCAGATCAAGTGGAATAATTTTTCCCGCATAAGGCGATGCAAAACTCACCATCTTTTTTCCCTGGCCGATATTGGTATATGCCGTCATGAATAAACTTTCACCGGTCAATAATCTTTTGCCTGCTGAAAATAATTTACCCAATACACCGGTACCTTGGTTAGCGCTGCCATCGCCAAAGATGGTTTGCATTTCAATGCCTTCATCCATCAACATAAAACTGCCAGCTTCTGCAATAGCCGTTTCATTGGAGTCAAGTTCAATTTCTACATACTGCATTTCTTCGCCAATAATGCGGTAATCAATTTCGTGTGCCTGTGACATGATGATAATTTTTGTGTGAAATTAATTGTATCACACAAAACGGGGATGAATATTTTGTTAAACAAAAAAAGAAAACCCTCTCCAAAAATGAAGAGGGTTATAATTGGATAGAGGTGACAACTTTTTTGAAAGGTGACACCTCTAAAGAGAAAAAATGAAGAGGGTTTAACGAATGCTTCTACTCGGATCAGCACTAAAAAATTAACTTAAATCTTCGATGGAAGGCTTCTTGTTTGTTGTCCCACCCATACTTTTTTACCTTGAATAAATCTTCCGAGATACATAATACCTACAAAGATGAAAAAGAACGGCCCGAGGAAACCAAATAAAGCAATGTATCTGGTACCATAAAATTTTTCCATTGGTCTTCTTAAACGTTCTGCAATGATGTACATACTTGGTACCATCATTAATGTAAGGAAGAAGGCGAAGATCAATCCGTAAATAATAGTCCAGCTCAACGGGCCCCAGAACACCACACTATCACCACCAAAGAAAATCTTTGGATTCAAATGCTGGAACAAGGAAACAAAATCTATATTAAAACCAACAGCCAGCGGTAATAAACCAAGCATGGTTGCCAATGCAGTTAACAATACAGGAATGATTCTGATCTTGCCTGCCTGGATGGCTGCTTCTCTTGTTTTATATCCCCTGCTACGGAGTTCATCTGTAAACTCAATCAACAAGATACCGTTCTTGATTACAATACCTGCCAATCCTACAATACCAACACCGAGCATGATCGTTGCAATTACTTTACCTGTAATGGCATAACCAAGCAATACACCAATTACACTGAAGAATATTTCCGTAACAATGATAAATGGTTTACTCATACTGTTGAACTGTAACACCAGGATGAGGAAGATCAAACCAATAGCAATGATCATTGCCATTCCAAGGAAGGCTGAGGTTTCTGCTTCCTGCTCACTTTGTCCGCTTTGACGGATGGTTACATCTTCTGGTAATTTCACTTTTGCTTTAAAGTCATCAATCTTCAGTTTCAGTGCAGCGTTGATAGGGGCAGCCTGTGTTGGATCTGCTACATTCGATTGTAATTGAATGGTACGTTTAAGGTTCTTTCTCTTTACTCCACCACTGGTGCTGGTATAATCAAATTTTGCAATAGCGTTGATCGGCACCTGTTTGATCTGACCTGTATTAAAATCACGGAACGTAATTTTCATATTCATCAGCTCATTAATATTATTGCGTTGCAGATCAGCGTAACGAAGCTGAATTTTATATTCGTCTTCATCATCTTTCAGCTTGCTTACTTCTTTACCAAACAAAGCCGTACGTATTTCCATGCCTACCTGTGCAGTACTTACACCTTCAATCAATGCACGTTCACGATCAACAGATATGGTGATCTCCGGATTATTCAGATCCACATCCATTTGCAGGTTATCAATTCCTTCCACCCTGTTCGTATCTAAAAAGTTGTAGAGCTCCGTAGCTACTTTAGAAATATGTGCAAAGTTATCGCCCACTACTTCAATGTTCACAGGAGGATCAGTAGGAGGCCCGCCATCTTCCTGTTCAACACTAATAGCAGCACCCGGAATTCCTTTAATGGTCCTGCGCATTTCATCAATATATACTTTGGTTGATTTGCCATGACGCTTTTCAGATTCAACAAACGAAATTTGTATACGACCGAGATTTGATTGTGTACTCCGGTTATTATCTCTTGGGTTGTTGGCACTTACAGCAACGTTGCTGATAATGCTTTCAACCATTGAACCGGGTTCACCGGGTTTTTCTTTTTCAAGTACCTTATATACTTTCTGTTCCAGTAATCTTGTAACCGAGTCGGTATATTTTACATCTGTACCAACGGGTAGCTTCATGTAAACATAAATGAAGTTGGGATCACCGCTTGGGAAGAAGGTGGAAGAATTACCACGCAGTAAAAGCAAACCAACCGCAATGGGAAACAGGATAAACAAGGATACAAGCATCCATGCCGGTCTCCATCCTTTTAATACCCAACGCAACATGTTTTCATAACTGTTCATGAGTTTAGGTAATACACGTTCCTGGAAAAAATAAATGGCATCTCTCAATATAAAACGATTGAGCACACTCATCAATGCCATGGTGAATAAGAAATTACCAGTTCCATGATTGCCAAATACATGCATCGCTGCACCAAGAATAATAAATGCCCACCAATACCATTTGCGGAAGATGGCACTCTTTCTGTCATCATAGGCTCTTCCTTCAGGCTTCATAAAGCTCACGGCAAATACCGGGTTCATGATAAATGCAACAATCAATGATGCTGCCAATGTAAGAATGAGCATAGTTGGCAGGTAAATCATGAATTTACCAATGATCCCTTTCCAGAATAAGAGCGGGAAGAAAGGAGCAAGTGTTGTAGCAGTACCGGCCAATACGGGAATAAATATTTCACCTGCTGCTTCTTTGGCGCTGCGGATGATGGGCACTTTACCGTTATGATATATACGATGCGTATTTTCTATTACTACAATGGCATCATCTACTATAATACCCAAACCAAAGAGCAATGCAAACAACACAATAAAGTTGAGTGTAACCGGTGTGCCCACAATGGCATCTGCAATAGGTAAAAACAGGAAGGCCACAAACACACTCAATGGTACACTTAATGCAACAAAGAAGGCATTTGTAACACCCATGAAGAACATCAGGATCAATAACACCAACACAAAACCAATGACAATAGTATTCACCAATTCATTAAACGAAGTTTTGGTTTGCTTGCTCTGATCACCGGTGATGGTAACTTTCAGATCTTTTGGTAACAGGTCATTATCCTGCATGTCTTTTACTGCTGCTTTAATTTTATCAGCTGCATTGATCAGGTTTTCGCCACTGCGTTTTACGATGTTGAGTGTAATAACGTTTTTGCCGTCTAAGCGGGCAAAGCTTTCTTTTTGCTTTACAGTGTCTTTAATGCTGGCAATATCTTTCAGGTAAACCGGTGCACCACTTACACCTTTTACTATAATATTATTTAAGTCAAATGCATTGTTGAACTGTCCACGTACACGAACAGTACGCTGCATAGTACCTATTTCAATTTGACCGCCGCTGATATCTTTGTTTTCTCTTGCAATGGCATTTTCAATATCGCTGAAAGTAATTCTTGCAGCAGCCATGCGGTAGGGGTCAACATTCACCTGTATTTCACGCTCGGGAGCACCTACAATATCAGCTCTTGTAATTTCCCGCAGTTCTTCAAAACGATCCTGCAGGTTATCAGCATATTGTTTCAGTTTAATAGGATCAAAATCGCCGCTGATGTTCACAAACATAATAGGCATTTCACTAAAAGCAAATTCCTGCACATCCGGATTAGCAGTAAGATCTTGTGGCAGATCTGTTCTTGCTTTGTCAACCGCATCTTTTACTTTTTGTTTGGCAAGATCCACTTTTACATCTGTATCAAACTCCACAACAATCAATGAAAAATCCTGTTGCGAAGTGGATTGCACTTTAATGACTCTGGCCCCACTGATACTTTTAATTTGTTTTTCAATGGGTCTTGTTACCAAATTTTCAATGTCGCTGGGGGAGTTACCTACATACACAGTGGCTACCGAAATAGTAGGCACCACAATGTCAGGAAACTGCTCCTTGGGCATTGTATTGAATTTGAATAAACCATAAGCGGAAATGATAATGGTGATGATATAAACCGCCGTACGGTTATCAATACTCCAGCTGCTTGGTTTAAATTCCTTGAATTTTTTTCCGAGTCCTTCTAATATTTTTGATTGCATAAGTATATAATTATGTAGTCGTCATTTGTATTCCTGATCATCAGCATGGGCGTCGCACACTTGTACTATATTAACTATCTGTACGGAACGACAAACCACTTCCTGTCACTTTCTATTGGTTGCTTTATGCTGTTGTTGTTACCACCTGCCTGTCATATACTGTTTGATATCCTTCGGTGATGAGTTGCATACCTTTTTGCAAACCTGCTTTGATTTCTATTTTATCACCATACGATTCACCTACAACCACCGGTTTCTTTACAGCTATACTTCTTCCTTTACTGTCTTTCTCCACTACATACACATACTTGCCTTTATCATCGGTTTGTACAAGATTAACAGGAATCACCACTGCATTGGGTGCGCTGTAATCTTTAATACGTACAGTAGCAATAGAATTGGGGCGTACACCGCCACCTGGTATTTTTGCTTCAACAATAAATGTTCTTGTGCTGGGGTTGATGGTTTGTGATGAAAGATTAACGGTTGAATTAAATGTTTTATTCATATCGGGAAGCGTTACAATTACAGGACTGCCTACACGTATACGGTTCATATAATTTTCAGGAACTTCAACTACTGCTTTCAATGTGTTGTTATTTACGATCTTGATCTGGAACCCTGCAGCATTGGCACCAACAAACAACTCACCTACTTGTATGTTCACCAGGTCGGCAATACCGCTAACGGGTGAGTACACAGTAAACAATTTAATTTGCTCATTGATCGTTGCAATGGATCTTTCCAAAGCATCCACATTATTTTTTGCCTGTAATAACTGAAGCTCAGATCCGATATTCTGATCCCATAAATTTTTTGTACGCTGATAGATATCTTTTGCAAGCACCAGTTGTGTTTGTGAAATCTGTATCTGCTGCCGCAATACTTTATCATCCATCTTTAAAACAAGCTGACCTTGTTTTACATACTGGCCTTCTTTAATGTAAATACCGGTTACAACGCCACCTTGTCCGTTAGGGGGAGCAATGTAAGAGATGTTCTCTGCGTCAATTTTTCCCTGCAGATCGATGTAATGCGAAAAATCTTCAGTGGTAACCGGAGCAACGGCAATCAATTTTGCTTTATTCTGTTTGGATGCTGAAGTATCAAGCCTTGCAATTTCTTCTTCCAGTGTTTTAATTTCAACAGTAGCAGTGTTGATTTGTTTTTTTAATTCTTCCACTTTAGCTTTCTTTTCGCCAAGTGTTCCCAGTTTTTCTTTTCTTCCTTTACCGCAGGAAGCAATCATAATTGCTATGGTTGCAATGATTGAGTATTGTACTATACGTTTCATGTGTTATGATTTCTGATGTTGATGATTAGTTTAATTTTCCAATGGCTTTGAGGTAACTGATTCTTGCAACTACGGCATTATACAGAGCTTCAAAATAATTTCCCTGTGCCCGTTGCCATTCTGTATCGGACTGTAACACTTCAAACGTACTGCCGAGACCCTGCTCATATTTTTTCTTAGTTGTATTGTAAACTCTTTCAGCCAGCTCCAGGTTTTGCTTTTGAATATCCATGTTGAGGAGGGCATTTCTGAGATTGATCTTTGAAATAGTATGTTCAAGATCAACGGCCTGTTTAAATTGTTCAATACTGTTATTGGTTTTCTCCAGGCTGTATTGCGTTTGTTTAATTTTGTACTTGCGTTGAAAGCCATCAAAAATGGGCACGCTTAAATTCAGGCCAATGAGGTTGGAGTTGAACCAGAACCAGTTGCTGCCTGTAATAGCAGAAAATCTTTTATTCAATTGCCCCTGTTGCTGAAACTGATAAAAGAAAGCCAGTGTGGGTACATAACCAAGCTTATATCTTCTTACATCAATTTGTCCCAGTTTTTGTGCAGTATTGAGCAAACGCATTTCACTGCGGTTGTTATAATCAATCACACCATCGTCCAGAATATTTTCTTTAATGATGGATTCATTTAAAGGATCCGTTAATACCAGTACATCTTTCTGATTTAAACCCATGGAGAATTTCAAAGCAGCATAACCCAGTTCAATGATATTTTTCAGTTGTGTTTCAGTTGTTTTAATATTGTTAAGCGATACAGTTGTTTTGTCAATGTCTAAGCGTTCAATAAAACCATTTTTGTAAAGCTGCCCCTGGTCGCTCAGTAATTTTTCCAAACGCTGAATGGTTTTTTGTAACACATCCAATTGTTGCTGTGCAATCAATACCTGGTAATAAGCTTTGTGTACCTGTTCTCTTGTTTTATCTTCAGCAACCCGAATATTATTTCCTGCAAATTCAACCAGGGTATTGCGTGCTATCAGTCCTACAAACACTTCGGGTTGAAACAATAACTGGTTTAAGCTTACGCCAGCATTTACATTCCATGGCTGCACAAATGAAAATTCCTGAACAATAAAACTTTGCTTTTGCGGAATGGCGTTGCCACTGCCATCTTTTACACCTTCCCTGTTTAATACATCATAAATACTTGTTTCTCCATTGCTGGGAAACAATACTTTGGGAAGTGTAAGGTAATGTGTAATACCCGCAGAGCCTGTTACCTGTGGTAATGCTAAGCCGGTGATTTCCTGGTTTTGTGCCCGTTGTTTGAGCGAATCCACACGGAGATTTTTTATTTCAACCGTGTTTTTTAATGATAAGGAAACTGCATCATTCACTGACACTTTGTATTCCTGCTGTGCCTGTACATTTGTAAGACTTGCAGCCAGCGCAACAATGAGCAGCCCTTTATTTTTTACTTTTAATTTCATGCAGCTTCTTTTTTAATTGTTCTTCCTTGTATTTGATGATCAGTTTATGTCCCTTTAAAGTGGAAAGGCCAAAGAGAAAATGTTCCATGGTTTCTCTAGTTACATCGGCCAGGTTGTATTTGCTGGGAGCAGCAGCAGCCATAGCAAAAGGTACCATCATGGTTTCAACCCTGTAACGGCTCATGGTTTCTACATTAATATCATCCCTGTACAGTTCTTCTTTAATACCACGCCTGATATTGTGTGCTACTACCTGCAACAGGAATTCTTCTTTCATTTTCCTGAATATTTCAAAAGCACGGGGGTGAAATTTTTCAGCATCGTACAACACCATCGGGTTCAGCTGCGAAAGCTGTGCGTACAATTGTTCCAGGGTTAAAAAAATCTCATCAACGGCATTGATGGCATTCTTTTTACAAAATTCACAGTCGTGCTGTGTTTGTGTAACCTCCTCATTCATCACTGCATTCACCAACTCATCCTTATCAGAAAAGAACTGGTAAATAGTTTTCTTGCTCATGCCCAGTTGTGATGCGATATCGTCCATTGATACGGAGCGGATACCGTAACGCAAAAACATTTCATGGGCCTTTTTTTGAATTCTTTCTTTCGATTCCATAGTCACATATTCAGCAACAAAACTATGGAAACTATTGACGTAGCCAAAGTTTCCACCCTGTTTTTTTTAATGGTTACAAAAAAATAACATGAACAGCTGCCTGTTGAATGCTGTACTTTTGAAAAGTAAACGCAATCAACATGTTTAAAGCATTCAATTACAAACGATTACTCCAATACTTCTTACAAGGCTTACTAGTGTTAGCTCCGGTAGTAGTAACCGGGTATGCTATTTTCTTTATTGTGACCAGTATTGATGACCTCTTGCCCATCTTTACCATCATTGATGAAGAAGGAAAAGTGAAAGTCCGCAACTTTGGGTTGGGCTTTGTCATCATCATCTTCGCTATTTGTGTGGTAGGGTATTTGAGTACTTTTTTTATTCAAAGCCGGTTATTTAATTTGTTTGATCATTGGTTGGAGAAAGCCCCGGGTATTAAATTTATTTATACCACGGTAAAAGATTTTTTTGAAGCCTTTGCAGGGGAAAAGAAAAAATTCAATAAACCTGTGTTAGCAAATGTGGATGATAATGATGTATGGCGTATTGGATTTTTAACCCGTGAGGATATGGATGATTTTGGTTTGAAAAATTATGTAGCGGTGTATTTACCCATGAGCTATTCTATATCAGGTAATGTTTATCTCATTCCGCATAACCGCATTAAATCACTGGATGGTTATGTTACAGGATCAGAAGCCATGAAGTTTGCTATTAGTGGTGGTGTTACAAAAGTTGATGAGGCCATAGAGGAGTTGAAAACTCAGCCTATCTGATCATTGGCATTGAGTAAGTATAAATAAAAATGAAAAGAGTCTTTGTCACGTTCCTATTTCTCGTTTTCTCTCAGCAATGTTTCTGCTGGGGGTTTTATGGTCATCGCAAGATCAATTACCTCGCTGTATTTTTATTGCCACCTGAAATGATGCTTTTGTATAAAACCCATATTGATTTTTTAAGTGAGCATTCTGTGGATCCTGATAAACGACGCTATGCTATTCCGGAAGAAGGCCCACGACATTATATTGATATTGATCATTATGGTTCTTATCCTTTTAAAAAACTGCCACGCAATTATGATAGTGCTGTTGCAATATATAGTGCTGATACAATTCAGGCGTATGGCATTGTTCCATGGTGGGTGCAAACCATGTTGGTACGATTAACTGCTGCCTTTAAAGAAAAAAACCAGGCAAAGATTTTAAAACTCAGTGCAGAGATCGGTCATTATATAGCAGATGCACATGTGCCCCTGCACGCCAGTCATAATCATAACGGACAGTTCACGAATCAAAATGGCATTCATGGTTTTTGGGAAAGCCGTGTACCTGAGTTGTTAGCTGACAAAGAATTTGAATTCTGGCTGGGCAAAGCAGAGCATATAAAAAACCCGGGCCAGTTCATTTGGGCAAGAGTACTTGAAAGTGCAGCAGCAGCCGATACGGTATTGCGTTATGAAAAAGAACTCACCCAAACATTCCCCAGCGATCAGAAATATGCATTTGAAAACAGGAATGGCATTACAACAAGAATGTATTCCACTGCTTTTTCCACGGCGTATAATACCAAACTGCTGGGCATGGTAGAACGCAGGATGCAGCAAAGCATTTATGCAGTGGCGAGTTTCTGGTACACCGCATGGATCAATGCAGGACAACCCGATTTAAAAAAACTCAGTAACAAAGAATTTACTGCCGAAGAATTAAAAGAGTTTGAAGAGTTGAACAACAGTTGGAAGAAAGGAAAGATTGTGGGCAGAGAGCATGAATGAGGTTGGCTTATTACACAGTTCATGTTAGCTGCATACCCATTCGCTCTAGTTATTTCTGTTTGGTCATTGCAAGTGTAAGTAGAAAAAAGGTTTCTGTCAACGCCATCACACTATGTGGAATATTTTCATGCAGTGCAATCATTTGTCCTTTTTCTAATGAAACCGTTTTTTGTTCAGTAATAAATTTTATTCTTCCTTCCAGAACCTGTACACTAATGATGCCCTTGGCCTGATGGGTTTTTAATTCTGCGTTTTGGTGCAAGCCCAACAAAACAATCCGCATGCTATCTGACTTAAAAATTGTCATGGAGTTACGGTCACTTTCTGCCCAGGTAGATTCCTCTTTTATTTGTAAAATGAATTGATTAAGGTCCATTTGCACTAAATCGGCATTTAAAATACGTTCACCATCCGGACGTTGTGGCGTTGAATTATTAGATTTGTTTTCCATCATAATATGCTGGGTTTTTGTTTGTAATTTTTCTACCAATTTTGAAATTTCGTCGTCTGCTGAAACACCATAGCCGTTTACCAAAGTGCCTTTTATACCAAATTTAGCCGACGAGATTGCATAAACAATTGATTCGTCATCCGGGTTGATGCACCTTCAAAGCGATAAACTTTATCTATTTGAAAATCTTCTGGTGGCAAAATAATATTAGATTGATGGCAGACAATACATTCTTCATGAACATTAAAATCAAGAGTATAACCCAATTTAATTAAACCATTTACTGTTTCTGATAATGTTCCAAAACTTTCATTCATACATAACATAATTTTACTTGATAGCGCCCTTGTATTTTTTATTTTATTTGAGACTGTTTTTTATGTGTTCTATCTAAACCAAACACAAACCAACACAGCGTTACTGTGCCAACAGTAAAGATAGTATCCCCTACAACACGAAGCCATTTTAATACGTGCATGTGTGGTTCCTGCATAAATTCAGCTGAACGGGCATACCACATTCCTTTATTAACGCTGGCTACTGTTTGCAGAAATCCTATGGGAAGCAAACTCAACAGTATCATTGCCATCAAACCAATATTTATAGACCAGAAAGAAATGGCTAATAGTTTTTCATTCCATTTAATGTTTCTATACAAACTTCTAAATACAAATAACATTAATCCTATTCCTAACATACCATACACGCCGAACAATGCTGCGTGGCCATGAACAGCAGTTGTATTTAAGCCTTGCATATAATATAAAGCAATTGGTGGATTAATTACAAAACCAAAAATACCTGCACCAAGAAAATTCCAGAAAGAAACGGATAGCAAATAGTAAATAGGCCATTTATAATCTTTCAGCCATTCAGTTGCCTTGCTGAGTCTGTAATTGTGGAAAGCCTCGAAGCCAATTAATATAAGTGGCACTACTTCTAAGGCACTAAAAGTGGCGCCAAGGGCCATTACAGCCTTAGGTGTTCCCGTAAAATACAAGTGATGAAATGTTCCTAAAATACCACCTGAAAGAAATATAATTGTAGCAAACAACACACTGTTAGTAGCAGTCTTGGTTTGCAATAAACCCATTCTTAAAAAAAGGAATGCAGCAACTACAGTTGCAAATACTTCAAAAAATCCTTCAACCCAAAGGTGAACGACCCACCAGCGCCAATACTCTGCAATGGCTAAATTTGTTTGTCGTCCCCACATTAATCCCGCTCCATAAAAAAGAGCAATGGCTGTGCATGAAACAAGAAACAGTATTAGTAAATGTTTTTCATCTGTCCTCTTTCTAATCACCGGTAAAATTGGACGTACCATTAACGTTAGCCAAAGCAGTAATCCTACTAAAAGAAATATTTGCCAAAATCTGCCAAGGTCAACGTATTCATATCCCTGATGTCCAAACCAAAAATTACTCACAAAACCAAGCTTCTGCATTATTCCCATCCACTGTCCTGCCATCGAACCGAATACAATTACTAATAAAGCATAAAAAAGGAAGTTGACACCCAATTTTTGAAATTTTGGGTCAGTGCCGGAAAGCGACGGACCGATATAAAGCCCGGTTGCTAACCATGCTGTAGCAATCCATAAAATAGCAAGTTGCACATGCCACGTTCTTGTAACAGCATAAGGAAAGTAATCAGACAATGGGAAACCGTAAAAGCCATTTCCTTCTACTCCATAGTGTGCTGTTATCACGCCCATTATTACCTGAAGAAGGATTAATAAATTTACTATCCAGAAATATTTTTTAACTGCTCTCATAGAAGGTGTAATGTTCTGTCGCATTAACGGGTCTTCCTTTGGCGCTGCGGCCCCTTCTTCCTCTTTAGTTTTAGCATGATAAAAAATTAAAATTCCAATGCCTATCAGTAACATCACTACACTAAAGCCTGTCCATAAAATAAGGTCGCCGGTTGGCTTATTGCCCACTTGTGTATCGGGGGGCCAATTGTGCGTATAAGAAATCTTTTCATTAGGACGTTCGGTAACACATGCCCATGCAGCCCAGAAAAAGAAGTTGGTCATCTGCCTCATTCGTGTACTGTCTTTAATGGCATTTTTCGGAATGGCATAATCAGAACGAAGCTTATCTAATTCGGGAGCATTGGTAAACAGACCGGAGTAATAATCGCTTAAATGTGCTATGGCTTCTTTTCGCAAAGGAGAAACAGTAAGCGTTTGAGTTTGGGGATTAAATGTATTTTTCCGCAATTCATTTTGGAGTCGCTGCTCCAATGCCGCTTTTTGCTCACTATTGATGTTATCAAAAGTCTGGTTGAAATCTGCCTCTGAATATTTGTTTAGAATAAAGTCTGCTTCACGATGTAACCAATCAGCAGTCCAGTCGGGAGCAAGGTAAGCTCCATGCCCCCATACGGTACCTACTTCCTGTCCTCCCATGCTTTGCCAAACATTTTGTCCGTCTTTTATATCCTGCCCTGAAAAAAGAACTTCGCCATCAGTAGTTACTACCTTTTCGGGTACAGGTGGCGCTTGCTGATAAATTTCAAATCCGTAGTAAATTAAAACAGCAAATGAAATACCCATCACCAGGGCAAAAGCAACCCAAAGTTTTTTTTCTGATTTCATAATAGTCGTTAGTTCATGTCGGTCTAAGGAATTATTTCACTGTTTGTTTTGTTGGGTTGCTGCTAACGTTAGGGCTTGCTGTTCGTGCCGGTATTCCGTGTTACGTCCGATATGCAGCCCGGATTTAGTTGAAGATGAAGTTAAGTTCTTTTGATGATATGTATTCGGTCTGCTCGATATGTGATGAGTAGCGAACATGGGATGAGGATATATTCGTCACCCGGCATGATAGCAAACCGCATCCTCGGCTGCCTTTCTTCCTGTTCATTATTTTGAAGTGTCCAAATACTTATTGTTGTAATAGTTTTTACTAATAACTCAAGCATTATTTTTCTTCGTCACTAAGTCTGCTTGGAATATAAGTTACTAAAAAGGAAACTAAATATTCTATTGTTTTGTGACTTTGTTTTTTAGCCAATTATTAATTTTTGCTTCCAAGATAATGAGAGGTAAACAGCCATCTTTTAAAACTTCATCATGGAATTCTTTAATATCAAATTTATTTCCAAGCTTTTTCTTTGCTCTTTTACGCAATTCAATAATTTTTAATTCCCCCACTTTATAACTTACTGCCTGTCCTGCTGTAACCATATACCGTTCTACCCGTTGTTCAGCCTCAATAGCAGATACTGGTTGATTCTCCAATACATAAGCTATGGCTTTTTCACGGGACCATCCTTTGTAATGTATTCCTGCATCAACAACTAATCTAACTGCCCTTTCTATTTCATTATTTAGTCTGCCCAAATATTGATAAGGGTCTGTGTACAAGCCTAAGTCTTTGCCTAAGCTTTCGGCATATAGTGCCCATCCTTCCCCAAAGGCACTTGTCCAATATGCTTTTCTGAATTCAGGAATATTTGTTTCCTGCTGAATAGCTATCTGATAGTGATGGCCCGGAATAGCTTCGTGAATGAATAATCCTTCCATAGCGAAATAATTATATTTACCGGGGTCACGTACAGTTTCATAAAAAATGCCGGGTCTTTTCCCATCTCGTGATGCCTTCATGTATTGAGCATTTGCCCCGGCTTCTCTGAATTTTTCAGTAGCCCTTACTTCAAACTTTGCTTTTGGTTTTAAATTAAAAAGGATGTTTAGTTGTGGCGACATTTTTTTCTCAAAACTTCTATATCTGTCTAATACTTCTTTTTCCGTTTTAAAAGGAAAGAATTTAGGGTCAGTTCTTACATACTGAAAGAAGGACTTTAAATCACCTTTAAATCCAACCTGCATTTTTACAGAATCCATTTCTCTGCGGATACGTGCAACCTCACTAATTCCTAAATTAAAAATTGTTTCTGCTGTAATGTTCGATGTGGTGTAATACTTTAACCACAATTCATATTCCTGCTTGCCATTATTATTGTCTAACAAGCCTGAGGTTTTTCTTGCTTTGGGAATATATTCAGTAACAATATAATCATGCAATTTTTTATACGCTGGCTTAATAATATTTTCAATCGCATCCGAAAAGTCTTTCTTTAATTGAAACGCAGCAGCACTATCCACATTTGCTGGAAGTTTTAGTAACGGTTTATAAAAAACATTTTCTTGAATTGTACCTTCAAATAATGGTTTTAATTGTGGTGGAACTTTTTCCATTGCAGCCTTTGGATTTGAATTATTTAGTTCAAGACCCTTTTGCATATTAGCAATGGCCTGGTCAACCCAAATTTGAAAAACTTTCATGCGACTGATAAAATTCCTATAGTCTTTTTCATTATTGAAAGGAATAAATCCTGCTCCCGAACCTAATGTTGCAAAACGTGTTGGAAAGCTAAATACGAATTGGTCAACTGGTCTGTAAAAACCTAATGCATTACTTATTCTTTCGTTTTCGGATTTCAGTTTGTAGGTAAGTATATCAATACTTAATAGCTCTGAAGCTGTTAAATCCACTCTGCTTATGCTGCTTAATGTGTCGAGATATTTTTGATTAAGCGCTTTGGTCTTCCTTATATAATCTTCGCTGATAGTAATTTCAAGTTGATTATTATAATCATTTACTCCCTCTTCCGTAGCTGACAATGGATTTAATGCATAATATTCTTTTGAATACTGTTCTAATAATGGTCCGGGTTCAAACTGCGGAGCTTTATATGAAGATTGTAAAAAACCGGTTAATATTGCTAAAGTGGCGATTAATATTATCCTTCTCATTCTTTATAATTTTTGCTAATTGATGATAAGTTTGTTTTTAATTTTTTAGCTTGCATACAACGATTGGGTATTGCTGCAGGCAGGGAATTTATTGCTGTGTCCGCCCCCAACCGCTGCTGAATAAAGATATAAAAGTAAAAGATAACAAACAAAAGCCCAAAGATGCTTGTCCTGCTGGAACTGAAGCTGACAGCGAACCGCAGCCGAAGCTAACAAC
>Ga0163144_10016108_pt1 | contig 15341 bp, 9 predicted proteins | sample OliLak19BULKMAT1_FD_123175 | JGI IMG/M metagenome (GOLD analysis project Ga0163144, IMG submission 123175) | Freshwater microbial mat bacterial communities from Lake Vanda, McMurdo Dry Valleys, Antarctica - Oligotrophic Lake LV.19.BULKMAT1 | ecosystem: Environmental > Aquatic > Freshwater > Lake... | reverse complement strand
TCGCCGAAGCGAACCGCGAAACATGACCGCGTCCACGCCATCGCCCACGTTCACCGCCGCGCAGCCATTGTCCGGCGAATGTCTTCCTTGCTGGGAAGCGGTGACGGACGCGGCTCAAGCGGAGGCGCGCCAGCGTCAGGGAGCGCTCCTGCCCGCACTGGAGCGCTGGAACCATCCGCTGGTGTCTCATGCGGAGCTTGAGCAATTCGCCGCAGATGCCTTCTCCCGAATCACCGGCAGCGCGGTGGACGTGCGCACGGTGCGCCGTTGGATTCGTGACGCGCTGGAGCGAGATGCCGGCCGCCGTGACTGGTCTCGCCCTGAAATCTTCCTCCGCCGAAATCCGCCCCTGCGTCCGAAACATCGCGCCGAACTGAGCGCCGACGAGCAGTCCTTCGCAGCGCTGTTCGACATCATCACCCTGGGTTTTGCTTGTCCGGGCAAACTAAGCCCCGACGAGGAGGCACGATTCTGGCGCGTCGCGTGGGAAGAATATCAGGTGCTCATCACCGGCGGCACAGCTCCAAAGCGCGCCAAGGCGGAATTGCTCGCCTTCGTTCTGCGTCACGCCAACTGGCTCACCCAGGGAAGCAAAAACGCACTGCGGATGATGGTGGCGCGACAGTTCCAAAAGTTCAGCCAGGCACAGCCTGGAGTCAGCAGCTCTGCCGACGCGGCACTTGATGGCAGAAACTCAAAGCGGGGCGTTTCCACGGCGCAACCTATCCCGGCAGAAGACATCGAGAAGATCATCGGCTACGCGCTGTTTGATTGCGGTGCGCGCCTGGCCCAGGCCAGGCGCCAGTTGCTCCGACTCGGTCCCGAGACCGGCATCAGCTCCGCGACCTTGGATCTTCTGGATGCGGGCAAGAGCAAGTCCTACGTGAACCGCCGTGTGGCTCAACAGGTCCAGCCGCAGCTCAAAGCACTGGCACCCTACCGCCTCGGCAAGCAGGCCATCGACGACGCCACGCCTACTCTTCACCGCGATTACTCCGCCCTGCGTTCCATGCAAATCGTGAACGCGGATGACTACACGATGCCGGTTTACTTTTACCTGCCAGACGGCAAGGGCTGGTTTGAACTCACGCGCGGCCAGGTGCTCTTGTTCATCGATGTCCGTTCGCTGAAAATAATCACCTGGGCATTGATCCCTTCGCGTAATTATACAGCGCTCAACATTCGGTCCGCGATGAACACCGTCTGTCTGGAGCAAGGCCGCCCGGATGTCTGGTATTTCGAGCGCGGCATCTGGCAGCGCTCCAACCTGGTCAAAAACCGGGCCCCGAAGAGCTGGCGGCTTGCGCATGAATCCCAGGCCGCGACGGAGCACGGCTGGGAGAAGCTCGGGGTGCGTTTCATCCATGCCATTCGCGCGCGCACCAAGCCGGCGGAGCTTGTCGGCGGGCTGTTGCAAAACCTGATGGAAGGCTGCAAGGGTTACTGCGGGCGGAATGAGCGGGAGGATTGCCCCGAGGAAACGAAAAAGGCGAAGCTCGCTGTGGAGGGACGCCGAGACCATCCGTCGAAACACTTCTACAGCTTCGACGAGTGGCACGCGGAGCTCGGCAGCCGAATCCTCGCCTACAATGATGAGGTGCAGCAGGGCCGAATCCTTGACGGCCGTTCGCCAAACCAAGCCTTTGAGGAGTTCTGGCCGCATGACAACCCGCCGGTGAAGTTTGATCCCTCTTGCTGGCATCTGTGCGCCCATTGCGTGAGCGAACAAAAGGTGTCTGTCGATGGCATCGAGTTCCGGCTCGGAAACCAGCGTTACCATTACAACGGCGACGCACTGGAATCGTTCCGCCATCGAAAGGCCCGCGCGTATTTTGACCCGGAGCATCCGGAGATTCTTGGAGTGACTGACATGGCTGGAAAAAATCCCCTTTTCGTCACGCGCGCCGCAAGGACTGGCTTCGCGGATTCCATCAGCGAAGATGACGGACAGCGCGTCGCGTATGGTGACGCCGTGGCCGGCCAGAAGGCCCAGGTCGGTCTCGCACGGGCGCGGTATCAATCGGTCAAGGCCACGTTCAATCGGACATTCCGAAAGAACATCGTGGATCGTGAAACCGCGAGCCTGGGGCGTGATCTGTTAGACAAGCGCAACGAAGCGATGGAGCAGAGCACGGAAGACACGCGGCGACGTGCCCGGACAACAAAGCTGGCGCGGAGCGTAGGAGTTGCAACGGCCACAATTGACTTGGAGTCGCCCGAGACTGAGCAGGCGCTTCGCCGACGTGCGGACCGGCGTCGAGAGCTGGAGAACGAACAGGCCGCCGAACCAGGAACCCCATGAGCTCAACCCGCAAGGCCGCCCCCGGCTCCCCTCTCTCGCAGATCCGCTACATGTCCGCGCCCAAGTATGCCGAGAGCGACGGAGTGAAGGGAATGCCCCTCGCCGTGAAGGCGAAGCTCTACAACGCGGACGCGCCGAAGAAGGCGTTGCTCCTGTATCTGGGAAAGCTGTCGGCCAACGAAGGCGGATTCGAGCAGCTCGCCCTGGCGTTGATTGCCGATTACCCGGATCGACTGACCACCCCGACGATGCACAAGCACGCGCTGCGGGGGGACAAGTTCTGCACCGCAGAGCAGGTCCGCGCGATTCGCATTGAGCTTGGAATGGGCATGACCCTCGGCCGCGCGCCGGGCGCGGAAAAATTTCCGTTGCGTGGGGAACCGGACGATTTGCACGGCATCCCCAGCATGGAAGATCTTGAAGCACTGCGCGAACGCTTTCCCTACGAGGACGATGGCGACTACCGTGATGCGGTAGAAGAGTGCAGTGCGCGGAAGCGCGTGAAGTCGAAACAAGAGGCTCAAGCTCATCCCGACCGTTATCCCGCGTCTGTGTTTGTGAAGGAATGCCGGGCCAGGGCGGAGCGGCACCTGGAGCGCTTCCTCTGGAATTCTGCATCAGCCCCAGAGTAAAACTGCATGACGAACTTCAACCCTCCGCCGGCGGCTCGGATTTATACATCGCCGCAGATGATGTGAGCGGGTGGGAATCTCACCGAACTCTTCCTTATTTTCACGCCATCACCGGCGCGTTGCTCGACTACAAAAGGAAGGACGAAGAGAAGGTCAGGCTTTCGTCTGTGCAAACCGAAATCAGCAAGCTCACTTCCCGCACGCTTGAGCGAGGTTTGCGCTCGCGAAAAATTGTCGTCGTCGAAGGCGTCGAGGGCATCGGCAAATCATTCAGCGCAAAGTGCTGGGCGAACTGCCATCTGGGCGAGGCGCGTTATGTCCTGCTTGAAGGCATCGTCACCAAGACCACTTTTTTCCAAGCTGTCTCTGGCGCTTGCGGCCTCGCTGATGGAGCCCGGCAAAAGTCGCAGAACCACCGCCGGGCGTGATGTCGAGATCTCCGCGCTGGTGACGAACTCCGGGATCTACACCGTGGTGGTGAACAGCTATTACGGCAACGGCACGGGAGATTACATCCTGACTCTCGTCCATACGCCCGGCACTTTCAGAGTCGCTCCGGGAGATCAGGGCGGCGCGCTCACCAACGCCGTCGCCTACGAGGGCGCTTTGGAAACTGGCGATCTCGATGTGTGGACGTTCCTCGCGTGCCGCGCCACGACGGTGACAGTAAACGCAGAGAAGCTCGGCGGCACCGGATCGTTCGGTCCGCGCCTCCGTTTGCATGGGAAGAATGGCGCACTCCTCGCGAACGCCCAGCACGCGACCGCCGCGCTGCTGACTTACAAGACCACCAACACCGGGCCGTTCACCCTCGTGATCGGCAGTGGCACGGCGAACCAGAACGGCACTTACCGGATCACGGCCACGGGCATCGTGGACGATCATCTGAGCCTCTGCTCACCGCTCGTGGCAGGAACGAACCTCAGCCTGGCCGGACTCGGCGGAACGCCGCAGGCGACGTTCGTCATCTACACGTCCACCGAAGTGACCACCCCAACCGCGCTCTGGTCGCCCTATGTCACGAACCAGTTTGATTCGCTGGGCCTCTTCGAACTGCTCAGCACCTTCAACAAGAACGAACCCGAGCGCTTCTTCCGCCTGTTGGAGCAGCAGGATGAGTTGTCCGGAATGGGGATCCGCTAAACACGCGAAAAGGCGCGAAAGCAATCGTGCCGACTTGCCCTCTCTCCCCATGAGGAACGAATGGGGAGAGAGGGGGGAATCTTGGATGAAGACATGCCCCCTCTCACCAGCCCACTCCTCCCCTCCAAGTGGAAGAGAAGCAGGCTGTGTGCAGTCCGTATTTGGCGTCCTTTCGCGTGTTTAGCGGAGACGCCTCGGCCTTTCACGCCTTCAGCTCCCAGCCCTTGCGGTACTCGCGCCGGATGTATTGATCGGCTTCCGGAAAGTTCTTCGCGCGCATCTTTTTCGCGTCCCACTCGATCTTCTTCCCGACACGCAGCGCCACGTTGCCGAGCAGCACGAACTCCGTAAGGCGACCGGCATAGTCGAAGTTCGACAGGCACGGTGCGCCGCCTTTGCACGCCTCGATCCATTCGCGATACGGACCGTTCGGTGCGCGTTGAATCGTGGGCGGAGCGCCTTTGAAATTGTTGAACTTGTCTTCCGGCAGCAGACGGAACCCGTCCGGATTCCAGTCGCGGAAAACAATCTTCCCCTTCGTGCCGATCATGATGGTTCCGTTCTTCGGCAGCTCGTTTCCATCCCCCAGATCGCGGCTCGGCATTTTCGCGCCGTCATACCACGTCATGGTCACCGGCGGCAGCTTCCCTCGCGCCGCGAAGTGAGAACGCACGATGCTCCACTTCGGACACGTCTCGGAGTTCACGCCGGAGGATTCCGCCTCCACGCTCACCGGCGCGTCCAGCTTCAGCGCCCAATACGCCGCGTCCGCGTTGTGACAGCCCATGTCGCCCGGCGCGCCGGTGCCGAAATCCCACCAGCCACGCCAGTTGAACGGCGCGTAGGACGAATGAAACGGACGCATCGGTGCCGGACCGATCCACAGGTCCCAGTCCAGATGCGCGGGCGGCGCGGAGGAATCCTTTGGACGATCCATGCCCTGCGGCCAGATGGGCCGGTCCGTCCACGCATGCACTTCGCGCACATCACCGATCTCGCCGGCCTGGACGAGCTCGACCACACGGCGCGTGCTGTCGTAGGCGTGTCCCTGGTTGCCCATCTGCGTGACGACCTTGGTCTTCGCCGCGACTTCGCGCATGAGACGCGCCTCCCAGATGGAGTGCGCCATCGGCTTCTGACAATACACATGCTTGCCCAGGCGCATCGCCATCACCGCCGCGTGCGCGTGATGATGATCCGGCGTGCTCACCGTCACCGCGTCGATCTCCTTCATCTCCTCCAGCATCTTCCGGTAATCGCGATACAGCTTCGCCTTCGGGAACTTCGCGGCGCGTTCTTCCAGTCGTTTCTGATCGACGTCGCACAGCGCCACGATGTTCTCCGCCGCGCAGCCATTGATGTCCGTGCCCGCCTGTCCGCCGGCGCCGATGGCGGCGATGTTCAGCTTCTCGTTGGGCGAAACGCGGCGCGGCTTCGGCGCGGCGTGAACGGAACTCAGCGGCAGCAGCAGGCCGCCGGCAACTGCGGACGTGGCATAAATGAAACGACGACGATTGAGGTGAGGCTTTTCGGTGGTCATGCAGTGAGTTTCAATTCGCGCAGCGGACATAGTCAAGCGCGTTGAACCCGACTGCGCGCGTCTCCACAATTCTTGCGTTTACCTTTGACCCTCTTCCGCCGCGTTTGCTACAGCTAACCTCACCTTGAAGGCGACAGTCGTAACGGAGTCGCACAACTCCAACCACTTGGCGGCGAGGGCGAAACGCGGGGCGATGGTTGCCCTCGCTCTGGTCGCCCTCATTGCATCTCCGTCCACCCACGCCGCAGAAGCCCCGGCGAATCCCGTCACCACCAACGCCATTTCCCTCCACGACTTCGTTCAGCTCGTCATCCAGCGGAACGAAAGCCTGCACGCCCGCGTGCTGGAGTTCGAGATCAGTGAGAAGCGTTATCGTGGCGAGCAGGGCATCTTCGAGCCGGAGCTGACTCTCTCCTACGACCGCGTGGAGAACGAACGCGAGAACACCGCCGAACAACGGCGCAGCAGCGGCGTCCGAGTCTTCACGGAAGAGAACAACATCTACAATGCGGGCATCGAAGCTCTCGTGCCGAGCGGCGCGAAGGTCCGGCTCGGCTACACGCTGCGGGATCTGCGGAACAATCTCCAGGACCCGACGCTTGGCACCATCGTGACCAACGGCAGCCGGGGCGAGTTCCAGACCTTCGCCGGCATCAGCCTCACGCAGCCGGTCTTGAAGAACGCCTGGCTCTCCGCGACCAAGGCCAGCATCCGCGTCGCCGCGCTCGCCTCCGATGTCGCCTTTCAGGAGTATCGCCGCCAAATGATGCTCGTGATCTCCACGGCCGAAGCGTCGTATTGGAATCTCTACATGGCGCAGGAGCAGGTGCGGTTCTTCCAGGAATCCGTGCGCCTCGCCGAGGGCCTCGTCGCCGACAACCAGGCGCGCGTCGATGCCGGGAAAGGTTCCGAACTGGAAGTGCTCGAAGCCAGGGCCGGTCTCGCGCTTCGCAAATCGAAGCTCTCCGAAGCCGACCAGAAGTATTACGAGAACGTGTATCAGCTCCGCACCTTGCTCGCGATGTCGGCGGGCGGCACGACGGAAGTTCTTCAGGCCATCGATCAGCCGGGTCACGCCGTTCAGACCGCGCCCTTCATCCAGAGCGGCCAGCTCGCGCTGGAAAAGAATCCGGACTACCTCTCCCAGCTCAAGAAGATGAAGCAGGAGGACATCCGCGTGGCCTACGCCAAGAACCAGCGCCTCCCGCAGCTCGACCTCAAGGCCAGCTATGGCTTGAACGGCCTCGGCCCGGACCCTGGCAGCTCGTTCGAGGACGTGCAGGAACGTGGTTATCCATCGTGGTCGCTCGGCGCTGAACTTCGCATTCCCCTCGTCGGCGGCATCAAGGTGAGGAACGAGCTCGGTGCCGCGAAGCTCCGCAAGCAGCAGGCGCTCGTCACGCTCAGGGACACCGAGACGCAGGTGCTCAACGCCATTGAGACCGCCCTGCGCAAGGTCGCAAGCGCGCAGCAGTCCGCCGCGAATTACCGCGACGTCGTGAACTTCAGCACGCGCCTTCTCGAAACAGAACTCGCCCGTCTCGACGCCGGCAAGGTCACCAGCCGCCGCGTGCTCGAAGTGGATGCCGGCGTGTTCGAGGCCCGGAACTCCGTGCTCGAAGCGCAGGTGCAATACGAGCGCGCGCATCTGGAACTGGAGCTGGTGCAGGGAACCTTGCTGGAATCGCGCAACCTGGATCTGCCGCAGAAAGAAGTCCGGGAGCGCACGTCCAACTTGATCAAGCAGCACGGGATTTCCGAGGAACACTACCGGCGCTTCACCGAGGATCTCCAGCAGCGCTACGACAAACGACCCGCCGGAACCGCCGTCCCTTCACCCAAGCCATGAAGACTCTCCCTGTCCTGCTCAGCCGACGCTTCAACGTGCCGGACGAATGCCCAATGCCCGATGCCCGATGCCCAAGGAGACACCAGACGACCTCCTCGAACTCGGCCTTCTCAATCTCCAATTTCAAATTCCAACTTTCAACTTTCTCATCCCTCGCCCTGTCCTTCCTCCTCACCGCTCTTCCCTCGTTCGCCGCCGAGTCTGCGTCCGGCATTACCGAGCCTGTGCTCGACGTGACCCTCAGCACTGCGGTGCCGGGCATCGTCACCACGCGGAAGTTTAAGGAAGGTGACTTCATCAAGGAAGGCGAGATCCTCCTCGAACTCGACAAGCGCCTCGAAGAACTCGAGACCGACCGCCGCCGCCTCGTCCGTGATCAAAAGAAGACCGACTACGACGGCACCGCCAAGCTCTTCAAGTCCACCGGCGGCGTGAGCAAGGAGGAGCTGGAGAAGAAGGAAGTCGAGTATCGCGTCGCCGCCGTCGAGCACGACATGGCGGCGGAAGGCCTCCGCCGTCGTCAGTTGATTTCACCGCTCACCGGCATCATCGCCGAGATCACGCTCGAAGTCGGCGAAGCCTGTCAGGCGTATCAGCCGCTCGCCCGCGTCGTGGACACGCGCCGCTGTTATTTCACGACGAACATCGAGGAGAACCGCGCCGCCAAGCTGAAGGTCGGTCAGACGGCGAAGCTCGAGATCGACGGCGGCACCGGCATCATCGCGATCCAGGGCAAGATCGATTTCGTCTCGCCCGTCGTCGATCCCGCGAGCGGACTTCAACGGGTGAAAGTGCTGTTTGAAAACGCGGACGGCAAAGTGCAGCCCGGCGTCGCCGGCCGGATGACCCTCGAATAACACGCCATGCCAACGGACCCCGCCAGCGCAAACGACTCCGGGCAGAACCTGCTGCGGGAACTGGGTGAGCTGCGTTCCTTCTCCGGAACGCCGCGCGACTTCTGGCCGCGCTATCTCAGCGGCCTTTTGAATCTCACTGCCGCCAGCAAGGCGATCCTCCTGCTGCAAGACGCCACGGCGACGGGCTGGAAAAAGATCGGGGATTATCCGCCGAACCTCGAGCCGTCCCGCTTCATCACCGCGTTCAACACGCGCCTCGCCGAACTGGCGAACGCCTGCACCCGCACCAGCAGCGTCATCGAACCCATTGAGCCCGCCGCTCCGCGCGGAGCCGGCCACTTCGCCATCGCGTCGCTCATCAAGCTCTACCGCTCGAACGAAATCTGCGTCGCCGTCCTGCTCCTGTCGGAAGTCAACGAAGCTGCGGCGCGCGAGGCCTTGCTCCGGCTCAGCCTTGCGGCGGATGTTCCAGAGTCATACCAGACCGCGCAGGCGGTGCAGCAGGCGGCCACCGACGTGCAGAAAGTCGCGGTCGCGCTCGACCTCATGGTCGCCGTCAACGCCGAGAAACGTTTCGTCGCCGTCGCGCTCGCGCTGTGCAACGGACTTGCCTCGCGCTTCAACTGCGACCGCGTGAGCCTCGGCTGGCTTAAGGGCGGCTACATCAAGCTCGCCGCCATCAGCCGCACCGAGCGTTTCAATCGTCAGATGGCAGCCGCGCAGCTTCTCGAATCGGCGATGGACGAATGCCTCGATCAAGATGAGGAGATCATCTGGCCGCTGCCGGTTGAAGGCGCGAATCTGGTCGCCCGCGATCACGAGAGGTTTTCCAAGGACCAGAACGTCCCGCACATCGCGTCCTTCCCGCTGCGCATCGATGGCAAGGCCGTCGCCGTCCTGAGCTGCGAACGCGCCGCCTCGCCGTTCACCCAGCCTGAAGTTCACCAGATCCGTCTCTGCTGCGATCAGGCCACGCGCCGTGTCTCCGACCTTCAGCGCACGGACCGCTGGCCCGGCGCGCGTCTCGCGGCGTGGAGCAAGGATCAGCTCGCGATGCTGGTCGGGCCCAAGCACACCTGGGCGAAGGCGCTCGCCGTTTTCATCGCCGTGCTGCTGCTCGTGCTCTTCCTTGTGCGCGTGCCGTATCGCGTCGAGGGCAACTTCGTCGTGAAAAGCGACGACGCCTCGTATCGCACCGCGCCGTTCGACAGCTACATCGAGCGCGTGCTCGTCCGCCCCGGCGACGTCGTGAAGTCGAACGCGCCGCTGCTTCAGCTCGCCACGCGCGAATTGCAGCTCGAAGAATCCGCCGCACAGGCCGACGTCGTCCGTTATCAGCGCGAAGCCGAGAAGGCGCGCGCGAACAACAACCTCGCCGAGATGCGGGTCGGCCTTTCGCTGGCCGAACAAGGCAAGGCCCGGCTGGAACTCGTCCGCTATCGTCTCGCCGAGTCTTCGATCAAGGCGCCGTTCGATGGCGTCGTGGTGGAAGGCGATCTCCGCGAACGTCTCTCCGCGCCCGTGAAGCAAGGCGACGCGCTCATGCGGATCGCGCGGCTGGACCGGCTCTACGTCGAGGCCGAAGTGCCGGAGCGCGACATCCACGAGATTCTCGGCAGGCAGCGCGGCGAAATCGCGTTCGTCAGCCAGCCCCGGCTGAAGTTCCCCGTCCGCATCATGAAGATTGAACCGGCGGCCTTCCCAAAGTCCGAAGGGAATGTCTTCCTCGTGCGCTGCGAGTTCGAGCAAGGCATCGAAACCTGGTGGCGTCCCGGCATGAGCGGCCTGTGCAAGCTCAGCGTGGAGCCGAGAACGCTGTGGTGGATTCTCACCCATCGCACCGTGGACTTCCTCCGGCTCAAACTCTGGTGGTGAACTGCAATCACCATGGCCGACTCCACTTCAACCTTCAGCGAATCCTGGTATCGCGTGGCGAACCAGCGCATCTGCCTCCGCGCCGGTGTGCAGGTGCGCCGCCAGAACTTCCGGGGGGAACGCTGGTATGTGCTGGAGAATCCCTTCACCAACGAATACTTCCGCATCCGCCCCGCCGCCTACGAGTTCGTCGCGCGCCTTGATCCGCGCCGCACGGTCGAGGATGTGTGGCGCGAATGCCTGGAGAAGCATCCCGATGACGCACCCGGCCAGGAAGCCGTGCTCCAGCTTCTCGCCCAGCTCTACTTTGCCAATCTCCTCCAATACGATCAGGCCACCGATACCGCGAACCTCTTCGACCGTTTCAAGAAACGCCAGCAGCGCGAATGGCGCGCGCGCCTGCTGAACATCATGTTCATGCGGTTCCCGTTGCTCGACCCGGATCGCTGGCTCGTCCGGGCTCTGCCGTTTGTGGGGAAGTTCATCAGCGTCTTCGGCGCGATCCTCTGGCTGGTCGTCGTGGGGGCGGGCATCAAGGTCGTTGCGGAGAACTGGGACGCCGCGAAGCAGCAGAGCCAGGGCATCCTCACACCGGAGAATCTTCCGCTCCTATACCTCGGGATGATGCTGATCAAGACCGTCCATGAGTTCGGGCACGCCTTCTTCTGCCGGAAGTTCGGCGGTGAAGTCCACACCATGGGCATCATGCTCATGATCTTCACGCCCGTGCCGTATGTGGACGCCTCCTCGTCCTGGGGCTTCCGTTCGCGGTGGCAGCGCATCCTGGTCGGTGCTGCGGGCATGATTGTCGAAATCTTCTTCGCCGCGATCCTTGCCTTCGTCTGGGCGAACACCGGACAGGGCACGCTCCATTCGCTCGCCTATAACATGATGTTCATCGCGTCGGTCTCGACCGTCATCTTCAACGCGAATCCCCTGCTCCGCTTCGACGGCTACTACATCCTCAGCGATCTCATCGACATCCCGAACCTCTCGCAGCGCGCGAACAAACATCTCCGCCACCTCAGCGAACGCTGGCTCTTCGGCCTCACTAAATCCGAAAGCCCGGCGCGCACGAAGAGCGAGGCGACGTGGCTGACCGTCTTCGGCACCACCAGCGGCGTTTACCGCGTCATCGTCTTCGCGGGCATCCTCGTCCTCGTCGCGGATCAGTTCTTCCTCATCGGCATGGTGATGGCGGCCGTCTGCTTCATCTCGTGGGTTACTGTGCCCGTGTTCAAGTTCATCAAATACCTCGCCAGCGGTCCGAAGCTCGACCGTCAACGTCCACGCGCCATCGCCGTCTCCGGTGCGTTGCTCGCGCTGCTCATCGGCATTCTGCAATTCACTCCGTTCCCCAGTCACTTCCGCGCGCCCGGCGTCGTGCAGTCACGCCAGTGGACCCAGGTGGTCAACGAAACTGCGGGCTCAGTGTCCGAGCTGATCGCGCCACCCGGCCAGTTCGTGCGCGCTGGACAACCACTCGTCCGGCTCGAAAGCCACGAGCTCGACTTCAGCATCGCGCAGGCCCAGGCCAATCAGGTCGAAGTCGAGACGCGTCTGCGCGCCGTCCTGTCCAAGGACCGCGCGAACATCAAGCCGCTCCGCGAACTCCTCGAGAGCGCCACCAACCGCGTCGCCAAACTCATCGCGGATCGTGATTCACTCGTCGTCCGTGCGCGTCATGATGGACTCTGGATCGCGCCGGAGCTGAAGGAAGCCCGCACCCGCTGGCTCGCGCGTGGCACGCCGATGGGGCTGCTCGTCAATCCTGCCGTGTATCAGTTCACCGCCACCGTGCGACAAGAGGAGGCGCAGGCGCTCTTCACTCAGAAGCTTACCGGCGCGGAGATTCGTCTGCATGGCGAAGCCGGCCGCGTGCTCGCCATTACGCAGTGGGATGTCATCCCCGGTGGACAGCGGAATCTTCCTTCGCCCGCGCTCGGCTGGCAGGCCGGCGGCGAGATGCCGCTCGCCGCTGACGATCCACAAGGCGTGAAGTCCGCCGAACCCTTCTTCGAAGTGCGCGCGTCGCTGCCGGCGTCCACAGACATTGCCTTGCTCCACGGACGTTCCGGCAAGATTCGTTTCGATCAACCGTGGGAGCCGCTTCTCCCGCGCTGGATTCGCAGCCTCCGCCAGATGCTGCAAAAGCGTTATCAGCTCTGAGCCATGCTCACGCCGACCACTGATTACCGGCGCACCGCCCACCGCGTTCCTGAGCGACCGCTCCAGGGCCTCGATGCCGCGGTGAACTGGTGTGTCGGCCGTTACCAACGCCGCGGCGGACGTCTCCAATCGCTCCTCGATTCCGCGACGCAGGCCGACGCGCTCGCCGCCGAATACTCAGCGCTGCGCGATCACGATTTGCAGGAACGGCTCCACAGCTTCCGTGACGGCTTCCGCCGCGAAGCTTCGCCTGCGGATGACATCATCCACCCTGCCCTCGCCGCCATTCGCGAAGCCGCCCAGCGCTGTGTCGGACTCCGCGCCTTCAACGTCCAGCTCGCCGGAGCCCTGGCCCTGCACCGTGGCTGGCTGGCTGAAATGGCGACCGGCGAAGGCAAGACGCTCACCGCTGGAATTGCCGGAGTGCTCGCCGGCTGGTCCACCCAGCCCACGCACATTGTCACCGTCAACGACTATCTCGCCCAGCGCGACGCCGACTGGCTGCGCCCGCTCTACACCTTCTGCGGCGTACGCGTCGGCTGTGTTACGGCAGCACTCGATCCGGCGGCGCGCGCGCGCGAGTACGACCGCGACGTCACCTACACCACGAGCAAGGAACTTCTCGCCGACTTCCTCCGTGATCGTCTCCGACTCGGCGCGCTGCGCGATCCCGGACGCCGCCTCATCCGCCGGTTGTTGCAGCCGAAGAGCGCGGTCGCCGACGGGCTCGTCATGCGCGGACTGCACACCGCCATCGTGGACGAGGCCGACAGCGTGCTCATCGACGAAGCCGTTACGCCGCTCATCATTTCCGCGCCGCGCAAGAACGAGATCCTGCGCGAAGCCGGCATCTACGCCGCGCAGATCGCGAACGATCTCCAGCCCGAATCCGATTACCGGCTGAACGCCCGATATCGCGAAGTCGAACTCACCGAGGAAGGCCGCCAGAAGATCGCCGGCCGTTGCTCCACGCTTCCTGGCATCTGGCGCGGTGAAACGCGCCGCACGGAGCTCGTCCGCATCGCGCTCGTCGCCCGCGAGTTTTTCCAGCGCGACAAGCAATACATCGTCACCGGAGGCAAGGTCGTCATCGTCGATGAATTCACCGGACGCCCCATGCCCCAGCGCACCTGGCGCGAAGGCTTGCATCAGGCCATCGAGGCGAAGGAAGGCATCGACATCAGTGATCCCTCTGAGACCGTCGCGCGCATGAGCTTCCAGCGTTTCTTCCGCTGCTTCCATCGCATCTCCGGCATGACGGGCACCGCATGGGAAGCCGCCGCTGAGTTCTGGCAGATCTATGGGCTGCCCGTCGTCCGCATTCCCACGCATCGCCCGTGCGTGCGCCAGCAGTGGCCGGATCGTTTCTTCGCGCGCGAGTTCGACAAGTGGAACGCCATCCTCGAAGACATCGAACGCATCCACGAACAAGGCCGGCCCATTCTCGTCGGCACGCGCAGCGTCGCCGCCAGCGAACGTCTCGCCGGCCAACTGATCGGGCGCGGCATCGAGCATCACCTCATCAACGCCAATCGTCTTGCGGACGAGGCCACCGGCATCGGCATCGCGGGCGAACGCGGACGCATCACCATCGCCACGAACATGGCCGGTCGCGGCACGGACATCCGTCTCGGTGCGGAAGTGGTCGCGCTCGGCGGCCTTCATGTCATCGCGACCGAACGCCACGAATCCGGCCGCGTGGATCGACAGCTCTTCGGCCGGGCCGGACGCCAGGGAGATCCCGGTTCCGCGCAGGCCTTTGTCAGTGCGGAGGATGAACTCGTGCGCCGCCACCTGCCGAAGCCCGCGCAGAATCTTCTGCAAACCGCTGGCCCACGTTCCCTCGCCAACGCCAGCATCAGCTTCGCCCAGCGTCGCGCCCAGAAGCTCGCGCTCAAGCAACGCGCCGGCGTCCTCCGCTCCGACGCCTGGCTCGACGACGCCCTCTCCTTCGCCGGCGAGTAAGCGGGAACGATGCAGCAGGACAAGTGCTTCCAGCCTGTCCCGAATCCCGATGGGCTGGGTTTCGCGCGGGCCGAGTGGATTTACCACGCTCCGTTACGCCGCCGTCGTTTTACGCACGCCCAACGTCCCCAGTTCTGGTGACTGGTTGGGGACAGAGATTCAGATATCTTGATGACGTGTTGCACGCCTAGTTCTCAGGTGTGTGTTCTGTGTGAAAAGGCCGGACCTGTTGTCCGGCCTTTCGTTTTTTTCCAAGGGGCAGCGCGTTCCAAGAATGTTCCCTGCCCTGTTCCAATCATGGAGAAACCGCGCCGCCGCCGGCCGTAAAGGAAAATTCCGCGCCCATGTTTTCAAAAATGGACCACGCCGATCCGGACGAGAAAGGATTCCACACGGACCGGGGGCTTCATTTCCCTCTATGTCCAGCCCAAGGAGCGCGAGATCACTGGAAGGCACGGCGCAATGCCCGCAGGAGCCCAGATGCGCTCAGCGCTTCTTGTCGGGATATGGCGGGATGGCGGGGATCTTCACCGGGTTCGCAACGAGGGCTTTCTTGATCTCGTCGATGGCGCGGGCGAGCTGATCGTCCGTGCCGGCGAATTCGCGCGCGGGATCGTTGTCCACCACAATGTCAGGATCAACGCCGTGGCCTTCCATGATCCATTCCTTCGCCTCCAAATCGAATCGGCTGAACTCAGGACGGTTGAGCAGGCCGCCATCCAGCAGCGGCAGCGTGCCGCGAATGCCCACCACGCCGCCCCAGGAACGCTGGCCGATGATCGGGCCGAGCTTGTACTTGCGGAAGCGGTAGCCGACGATGTCGCCGTCGCTCGCGGAATGCTGATCGATGAGGAGCACCTTCGGACCGAGCACCTGTCCGGTGGGATCGACGTTCACCGTGCCATTGCGCGCGATGGTCCACATGGCCGGCTCGCGACGGAGCCGCTCGATGATCATCGGGGAGACGTTGCCGCCGCCATTGCCCCGGCAATCGACGATGAGCGCGTCC
>Ga0163144_10016107_pt1 | contig 15342 bp, 22 predicted proteins | sample OliLak19BULKMAT1_FD_123175 | JGI IMG/M metagenome (GOLD analysis project Ga0163144, IMG submission 123175) | Freshwater microbial mat bacterial communities from Lake Vanda, McMurdo Dry Valleys, Antarctica - Oligotrophic Lake LV.19.BULKMAT1 | ecosystem: Environmental > Aquatic > Freshwater >... | reverse complement strand
TGATTGTACAGTTCTCTTGAGTATGAGCAGAGCCGGATGATCTCTGAGTTTCCGGCGATATGGTGTCGTTCAACCAGTAGCATGATGATTTACCCAGATTTTCCTTCAACTGTTCTCAACCCTGATCTTTTTGGGGATATTGACCTGATGCATTGACGTCTCCAGTGCTATTTTAGCGAAACCTTCACGATTCGCTTGCGGATGTCGCGTTCAAACGCGATCTTGTTCTCTCTGGCCAACCAACCCATGGCGGTATCGATCTCGCGACGAGATAGTTTTGTCTCGCGGATCAACTGCGCAATGCTCAGCCAAGTCGGCTTCCCGCCGGGGTAGCCCATTCCATTCAAAGTCTTCCAGATCTTGCCTGCGTCTTCTCCGATTTTTGCAGACACATCTTGATTGTCTTGCTGCATTGCTCTATCTCCTTGGTTGCCCCCAAAGAAGATACTAAGATGAAGTGAAGAAGTATCAAGGTATTTTGCGTAAGTATTTTTGAACGCGCGTAGTCTGCTTCTTGTCGTCGAGAAGAATGTCCTTCATACTCTTAATCATACCGCTTTCACTGGGTGCAAGAAAATTATGCTTCGAAATGCCATGCTGCTTCTGCGGATGGCTTATAGCCGAGCCTCTTGGCCCCCGCCGCCAAATCTTTGAAGAATTTATTCGTATAATCTTCTCCGTCGCATCCACATGGCCAGTCTCGGCCAGTACATCGTTGAGAGATTTCGTCGCCCAGCATTTCCCGAGCGCAGGTATCAAGTCCGCAGATCAGGATGTCGTTGAGGCAAGCCCCGTAATTAGCGTTTATAAGATCCTTCGCCTGCTCATTCGTCAAGTCGAATCCGAACCAGTCGTGCATTGTAGCTTTGACCGAATTTACTACTCCCAGTTGCTTTTTTATCGCAAGTTGTTCAAGTTGCATTTTCTACTCCTATACATTTCGGCGCATGCGAGCAGTGAGACGAAGGCATACATGAAGCAAAGCGTTGTCCATTGGAACGCCAACCAAGCAGCCGCCGCGGCAAAAGCGAAGGATAGAATAAAGAAGATGGTCAAACCCTTTCTTAGTGCATGGTACAGTGAAGGTTCACTGAAGTCAATGCCTGAATCTTTTATTAAGGCTTTACGAGGCCGCACTCAGTGAGGTATAATACCTGTATGAAATTGGTTCAGATAGCTTTTTTTCTTATTCCATTCTTGGCGCACTCCGCTGAAGAAAATCCCTTGCTGCCTCTCGCGAAGGAAATGGCAGAGGTCGAGAAGATGCTCCGCGATGATCGTCATGACGCCTTCGTCCAAATCAAAGGACAGACCATCTCCGACAATCTGGACGAGATGATCTCCAAGATGGACAAAGAACAAAAAGAACAGGACCAAAAGAATAAAGAAAAGCAGCAACAGCAAAAGCAGAAGCAAAAACAACAACAGCAAGGGCAACAATCCCGGCAACAGAGGTCCAGCAGTCCTTTGGAATCTTCAATGCCGAAGTCTCCGGTCCCGCCCGGCTCCCAAGAGAACGCCCCGGTAATGAATGGCCGGAGCAAATGGGCGAACCTGCCGCCGGCCGCCAGAGAAGAATTGCTCCAGACCTACCGCGACGAGATACCTGAGAGATGGAGGAAAAGGCTTGAAGCCTATTTTCTTTCTCTCGCAGCCGAAGAAGCAGAGAGGGAAAAACGATGAAGATACTAGCTATTATTGCACTCTTTATATCATCAGTATTGGCCAGTGAGCTAGACGATACCATCATCCTGCTCGGCAACGAAGAATTCGAAATCAGAGAGAAGGCAAGCGAAAAGCTCAATCTCTATCCAGAAGAGTACGCGAAAAAATTCTTGGACATGTCGAATGACGCCAAGGACCCAGAGATCAGATACCGACTCCGCGGCGCAGCCAAGCAGGTCTTCGCCAGAACCATCGTTTCGAAGACTGACGAATGGTTGCTCCTTCACGGAGACTTGGGTCTCGAATTCAACCGGGCATCGAGCTATAGACAAGAGGTCGACGCAGAGAATAATACGACAAATGTCTACGAGACGATCTTCATCGTAAATTTCATGAACTCAGAGATTGTCGGTGACAAGATCAAACAGTGGGACGTCATCAAATCCATCCAAGGAATCGATCTTCAGCAATCCGGGTACGATACTACCGTCAAGGCGAAGATGGGAGTGGAGTATGAAGTTGTCATCCATCGCTACAAGAAAACCGATGGTATTGAAAATGGCCAATTCGATCCTACGGACAAGGAATTTGAAGAGATCAAAATCAAATTAAAAGTAGGAGTCAAAGATGAGCGCTTCGTCAATCCGCTTGATGAGATGCGAATCATAGACTGCGAATGGAAGAAGTTCTGCGAGGAGTACAGCAATGCTGGAGTACCTAAAAAAGAAGGCCCTTAATATTGCCGGGGCCATTGTTGGATATTTGGGAATGATCGGTTTCAAGTATCCCGTCAAGAAATATCGATACCAAGTTTCCGAGAGTCTTTGGCGAGGATCTAGGCTCGATTGCGAGGCCATTGCAGATCTCAAAATACAGGGCTTCAAGCTGATTGTCAATCTTTGCGCAGAGAACGATAACGACCATAAACCCGGTGCGCTCTATAATATCAAGACAATTCACATTCCGATCTTGGACAATCAATCTCCAAAAGTTCATCAAGTTCTGGAATTCCTGAATGCGGTCGGAAACCCGATCAGCCAGCCGGCCTACGTTCACTGCCAAGCTGGCAAGGGGCGGACAGGCGTCATGATTGCCTGCTACCGCATCGTTGCGCAGAAATGGGATGTCGAGGTCGCGGTAGAGGAAGCCAAAAACTTCGGAATGGCCATGCCGAATCAGGCCGAATTCATCCGAAACTTTGCACGGGATTGGAAAGAAGGTATAATAGTATTGAAGAAATTCATATGATGTACGTCAAAAGAGTGCGCTTTATTGAAAGGAGCAGCATGAGGAATTTATTGTTTGCATTGATGTTGGTATTGTCCCCGTTTATCTACGCCGAGCAGCCCGAGCCGATTGGAGAGCCTGAAGCAATTGAGGCACGGTGGCGCTGACAGGTTGCCAAACCCAGCCATGCGCTGGATCTTCTACCCAAGTCCCATGCGGGGTAAGTGACTCGTAGAACGTCGATAACGTTACAGGCTCCGCCGGTGAAACTGCTTGAAATCAGCCGGTTTGAAAATGCTGTGATCGCAATTGGCATTGAAATTGGAGTTCAGCTCGTAGGCAAAATTCGAAGGCAAGAACGAAGAAACAGCGAAGAAGAGCCTTCAAATTTAAGGTTCTTGAAGAATACCGCAAAGCCGTTGCCACGCATTTTCGGATCGGCTGAAAAGGTGCAGTTTCGGATTGGCGCTGACAGCAACCTCGCGTAGTTGTAACAGATGCGGAATGGCGGCCTTACTGCAACGCCGGACGCTGGGTTTGGACGAATCATGGCTGGTATTGGGAATCAACTTACAAATGGGGCTGGGCACCATTCCATTACGGCCGATGGACACGCCATGCGACGTTAAATTGGGTATGGGTCCCAGATTGTACTTGGGGGCCTGCATGGGTCAATTGGCGTGAAAGCGAGACCCATCTTGGTTGGGCACCGCTTCCTCCGGGCGCTGTCTTTCAGGCCGGCGTTGGTTTTTCATTCAGGAGCAAGCCGGTCGAGTTCGGTTTCGACTTCGGTCTTGTAGATCTCGATTTTACATTCGTCCCCTGCAAAACGTTTCTGCATGTCAATCTCTGGCAGCATCGCGTTCATCATCTGGACGTTGTCCGAATCTACCGCACGACTGTCATCCGGAATACCTACATCGTTAAGAACAACATCATAATCAACAACGGTTGTGATCGCCGCTTTGTCGAGAGGCATACTGGAAGGCGCATCCGGGAAGTCAACGTCTATGACGGCAGGCGCTCCATTCACGGGGCCGGTACGGTCATGCTCGGACCTAAGTCCTATTGCATTGCCATTCTCATAAGTACGTCTCGGACATTCTGCAACTCAAGATTCCCAATGGTTTCGAAACCATATCTCAGTCGGTTGTAGACAGCCTGCCATTCACCAACGGCGCGATGTACAAGGCCGCAAAGGTCGCTGTTAATCTGAACCTTCCAAAGCCATGTTTGCCCGGAGTTCCATCCGGTCTTCGTCGAGCCTGAGGCACTGGTCGTTACTGACTTCAGCCGTTGACGGACTACGCTCCTCGCCGCTGATCGCGTTCATCTGCTCTCCGTAGATGACTGGTATTAGCATTTTTATTCCTCAAAAACGCCGAAGAACTTCCGGTTGTAGGCCATTTCTTTTCCGTCATCTCGCTTGACCTTGATGAAGACACCATCGTCTTCTCGACCAAGCACATCGTATACCTTGCCAATCGTAATGTAATTTTCTACCTCGTCGTTTTTAATGCACTTAACTTTATTGCAGTTGTCAAGGATAGGGCCATGGCAAACCTCGACGAGTGCCGGATCTTTTTTATTCTCCGCATTGAAAGCCGTAACGTAATGCTCCGTGCCGTTGTCCCAGATCCAGAAATTGGACTTGTCAGGATTATACTGCCGGATCTTGTAGACCTTTCCAGCTACTACTATCTTGCCTCCTTGGGGCGTTGTTGCTGTTGTAAGCGCGATGACCCATTTTGGCTGGTTGGGCGGCTGGTCGCAAGGAACGACCATTTTCGGATCGAGCGAAACGATGCTGCCATTGATCGCTTTCACTTCAAATGACTGGAGATCTTTGATTTCGTCAGAACCTCCGGGCTTCAGCGTGCGCCCGATGATCTTGCGGATTCTGCCCGGCATTACATTGAAACGCGACGCAGTCAACAACGGGTATAGGTAATAGCAATTGCCAAGCGTAACAGGAATGATCGATGGGGCATTGGCGACGGCGGCCAGAAGATCCGCCGCAGGATTTTCTGGCTTCTTCTTTCGGTTCTGAAGCTCCAAGGCCCGTCTCATGGCGTTTGTTGGGCCAATGTGATCAAGATTCATTTCGTCCTCCATGAGCAAGGCCATGCGGTAAAGCATGGCCTTGCTGCGCCCCGACAAAAGTTGGATGAGAGGGTGTCGAGCCGGATCAATTCGCGCATCTTAATCCGACCAAGAAACCAGTCCCAATCATCTAAGCACTGTGCCTCGATGATCGGAGTCTTCCGCAAAAGGCTCGTTTCCGCCTTCTCCAGCAGATCTGCGATGTTCTCTCGCAGTCCCCTTACGGGGGACACTGCTGAATTTTATACGTCCGGCTCTCAAGCAACCGAATTGTTCATTCCGTCTACTACAGCCGTTATCTTGATTCGGCAGAGGCTTGCTCGACTCTCATCCTAAGTAATTTTCAGTAGGTTCGCTACTTACTCACCGACAGCTTACGGCCTCGGAGCTTGCGCTTTAGGGCTTTCATGCTGTTTCTAGGACCTGAATCTGCCGGAGGTCCCCGGCATTGCCCCGGCTCTACCGGGGCTTCGTTTGATGATGTATTCCCATTCCTGTCATTCGGGTTTCCTGACTTGTGATCGGTCCATGCACTACTTATACGGTGAAGATATCCCGTTGTCAAAAGAAATCATTCAAAAAATAATTGATGAACGCCAGCCTGACACTTAAACGATCCGCCAAGCAGGCCCGGAACCAAAACGGTATAGTTCTCGCATTCCTTGGACGGCCGCTCGATGATCTCGACGAAGACCTTCTCGTACTTTTCTGTATACTGGTAGTTGATGAACGGCCGCTTCAATTTCTTTATCGCGGAGATTGGGCCGTCCGGAATGAATCCCATCTTAGGCCAAAAGAGCTTGCCCATGCCAGACGGAGTTGTCTCCAGATCTTTGCAACCCAACCTCAAGGCGAATCTTTCGATGCAATCAAACAAGCTGCGGCCGAATCCATGCCTGAACTTATCCTCTCTGACTTCGATGTCGAGGATGTAGCACTTCTCTCCTTCGACCTGAAGGTTCGTTCGGATGATCGCGGCTCTGTTGTTTGTAGCCGAAGCCAAGCGCATTGTTGCGCTCGATCTTAAATGCAAAGATCTCGTCCTTCTCGGAGAAGCCAGAGAATCCGGACAGGCATTCCCTGAAACTCTTCTCCAACAAAGCTGTTTCTTCGTCTTGCTTCATCCTAGCAGTTTTCCTGAATCCAGCGATCAATGTCCTCGATGATCTCGTTCTTTCGGATCTCGAATTCGTAGACCATATCTGGATCGTACTCCTCCATTTGTAGTTCGACATCTCCGGCATGCGTCTTCTCGAAAATAAGGACGCCGCATTTCTGCTTGTCGTTTTTGACCCGGCTGATATCGCCGATGAACGCGCAGCGATCTCCCGACTCCATGCGGCCGACAGTTGCTACAAATTCTTTCCATTTTGTGCGAAAATTCAAGCTGTCCGGCCAGACGAATTTCAAGTTCTTCTGGTCGTCATGGAAGTGGACTTCGTTACCGCTGAGATGCTTGCGAAGTCCTTGAAAGGACGATGTGCCGGTCGCCCCCGGCTTGGCCGTCTTAGACTTGCTTGGTGTAATGCTCTCTGCTTGCCCGCCCATATCAACCTCCCTTTTTGGTTCCGAATTTTCTTTCGTAACGACGTCCGTAGGATTCCTTCGTCTTGAGTCTTCGCTCAAGGTCCGCAGTCCGCTTTTGAAGCGCTGCCATTTCTCTTTCAAGCCTAGCAACACGCTCGTCATTCGTCATCGTCCGACAATGCGCCCTTTTCCTTTGCAGCCTTCTCCAGCCACTTCGCAGCCATGAAGCCGCAACGAACGACCCCTAGCTTCTCAAGCATCTGGCCGCGATGCCAAGCAGATTTCAAGATCAGAATTCTCTCAACGCCCGGCTTATGACCTCCGCCCGTATGGTAGATGTTGATTTGCTTGGACTCCCCGCCAACGAACATTGCCTCTGTCGCATTGGACTTCATTTCTCCGGCCGTAATATTACGAAGATGCTCGCGATTGCAATTCGGACAAACAAAAAGAAATTCGCCCGTCCTCGTCATCTCCCAATTGACGAAGAAGTAAGCTCCGGTTTTTCCGGTCTTGTCGGCGGGGTCTGCCGGGCAATGACTGCAAAAGAATTCAAAGTTTTCTTTGGCCATTATCCTACGCGCTGCTCCTGTCTCGCCAATCCGGCCGCAAGCCGGCGGGCGATGTCCTCTCTGTCTCGCAAAGACTCTTGCCTGTCTTGCTGCGACTCCCATGTTAAAATCTGATCCTGCGAAACTTCGCGCACCGGATTTTTCTGCTCCGACCGGCGCTGCTGCCGGACCTCATCGAAAGTCTGGTTGCGTTTGCTGGCGTTGCTCTTCTTGTAAAGCTGATTCTCATCATTTTCGACGAACAGCTTGCGCATGATGACCGCGTCTGTATGGGTCAAATTGTAACCTTTGAACTGGATGCAAAGATCCTCAAAATGCTCCCAAGCCCCGGCCTCGTTCTTGCCATAGACGCTGATCATTGAATAACCGCCGCTAATTTTGTATTGCTTTCCGCTCTTGCCTTTGACGACGATGAATCCGCGGCGGATGTATTTGATGTACTCGTCGTAACCAATCATTTCGCAGAGAAGCTCGCGCGCACGTACCTCCTCTGGAAGACATTTGTAACTCATGAACAAGTCGTTGCGCGACCGCTTAACGAAGAGGTTCCGGCCGCTGTAGACAAACTTGCGAATCAGCAGGCCCTTCAAGAGTTGTGTATATTCCCCAATAAGGGCTGCCGGAATCTTTTCCTGATACTCCCGAGATGGAACAATGAGAGCGTCGCCATCATCTTTCGTCAATTGGACGATGTCTTCGGCGTAGAGCGGCTTCGTACCGGGTTGCATCCGTTCAAGTTCGCGATGCCTCTCATTACGCGCGTCGCAGCATATTCCCCGCCAGAGCGATTGTCCGTCCTCCCAACTCGAATGTTGACGCATCCCGCTGAAGTCGCGACGACGAAAATCGAATCGAAGAAGAACCTGCGGGCTGTCGATGTAGGCACACGCCATAGAGCTTCTTCCGACCATCAAGTTCAAGGCTTGCATCGCCTTCTCAACAACAGGAGCGCGAAGGGAAGGTAGGCGCATGGACCAATAGCCAGCCTTGCTTGAGTCGGATTTCATTTCCTCCGGGGAGATCTCGGTCAATCCGGCGATTGCGCTGGCGACCTCTTCATCTGTGGCATTGCCCGGAATTTGGACATGTTGTCCAACGGTAATGCCTTGTTCGGGATCAGGATGTTTGCCGACAAAGAGCGTCGACGATTTGACAACCTCGTAGGCAGGAGCGCCGGGCCGCAAGGCAAGGTCTGGAAGCCGCAATTCTCCTTCGGGAATGTACTGATCTCCGATTTGGATGTCTTGGGGCAGAATGTCCGTACTTCTATCCTGCTGTCTCTTGACGGACTTGATGACGCTGTTGAGGACGACTGCGCCGCCGACCATGTCCTCCATGGTCCCGGCAGCCCAAATGCCGTCTTTGAGAACATCTTCTGAAACGGGGCCGATGTCGTACTCGCCAACTCGGGATGGACGATCCCTGAGCGGCGGCGGGGGAACAAAATGCGAAGCATTGCTTAATTCGTCCATGATGCCAGTTAAGGTATTGTTTGCGGCATCAAGAGCCTGTATTGAAACCCCGGCCTCCGGCCTCTCGAATAAATCCCCCTCATTTGCGATGATTGCAGCGGTCATTGTCAGCCCTCTATGGAGGCAAGAACTTCTTGCTGCGCATGTAACTGCTTTGCGAAGTTTATCGCTTGCTTCCCCATGAATGAGAATTACTTCCTCCCGTAGTACGAGCATCAACCAGCCCTCAAGATTGCCGGCGGAGCGACAGTAAACTTGCCTTTCTCGCCAACTTGGAAGACATTGCTCTTCTTGCGCAAGGAGAATTCATCATGCTCAACCAGCAATTTGCGCATGATGACGCCGTCAGTAAACGGCAGGTTGTACTGCGTAAAGACGACACAGAACTCCTCAAACGGCATGAGCCGCCCGGTATTCGCTTTTTTGTAACTGACGATGCGATTGTGACCGCCGCTGATCTTGTACAACGTTCCGGACTTGCCGGTGACCATGATGAAGCCCCGGCGCAGGTAGCGTCGGAAATCGACGTCGCCGATCAATTCGTACAGAAGAGTTCGAGCGCGCAATTCCTCTTCGGTCAATTCCAAGCCCCAAAGCTGCTGGTTCTTGGTAACAATCTCCGGCCGCAAGTTTGCCTTCAATTTCTCGCGGAAGATCTCTTCCTTGGATTTTTGATAGCAGTCGCCAATGCCCCAATAAGCAGCGGTAGTATTCTGGCCGAAGACCAAAGTACCCCAACTGGTCTGCGTATCGGCGGAGCAAACAGAGAACTTGCCCCAATGACCCCATTTCTTCGAGGAGTAACCCTTGATCGTCATCTTCTTGATGACAGCAGAAGTTCCGTACATCGGCAGGCGCAGCCATGGCTGCGTATATCCGGCATCAAAACAAGTCGTCGTAGTTGCCGTTTGATCCGCCCAACTGCTTCCAATCTCAAATTCTACGGAGCACTCAGGGGAGACAGTAACATCGTCCCCGATTGTAATGTCCGTATCTGAGCCGTACTGAACACTCAAAGCCGAGGCGGAAAAGATGCCGGACGTTGTTGGTTGAAAAGCTGGAGCCGGCGCGACGGCGACCGGAGTAATAACCGGCGGCGCTACCGTTGAAACGGGTAGCGCGGCTGGAGCAAGGACCGTAGGCCCTTCAAGACAAGTCGGCGGCATGCTTTTCTCCTCAACCTGCGGCCGTAGGAGCGACCATGATGATTTCTTCGGCGTCTGGATCGAACTCGTCAATCGGACGATTGTGTTTGGTTCCGTCTTTCTTTACCAGATAAGGAGTAAAGCCTCGGCGAACGAGTTCTTGGAACTTGTCGCGAGCATCTCCGATTTGATCCCGGAAACGGCGGTCCCAGATGATTCTGTCGTGTCCGCCGATGCCGTTTCCGGTAATCTCTTTGGAGAGTTCAACTGTAGCGAGGTACTTGATTTCGCCCTTGAATGTTTTTGGGATGGTCTTTGGCGTTTCGCCAGCTTCGAATTGGCGTTCCGCGGCTTCCGATTTGGCAACCTCGACCGCCTCTTCGTCCATTGCGGCTTTCAAGGCTGGCGTTGGGGATATTAAATTTATCATGGCATGTCTCCGGCTGGATGCACGTCAGTCGGAGAGTATGTCGTATTGTCTTATGTGTGTCAACTTATTTTTGGCAAAACCTTCACTTTCGATTCTCTGGCATACTTCGGAGGATCCTCGACTATGGTTTTAGACGCTTCTACTTTGAGCCTGACTATCTCTGTTTCATCCGTGGGCATCAAGCCGCGCTCTTGAAGAATAATCCGGACATCATTTTTCCATCTACCGTCTCGGATGACGCTTGCGACAGCAGTGATCGCGATCCAATTGCGACCGCCAGCAAGCATCTCATTGACAAAATCGTTCGGTGTTCTTTCCATACATTACCTTGTCTGCATTGCGGCCCAGAAGGCGTTATTCTCTATCTCCTTGGCCTTAATACGTTCTACGTTTTCTTTAAGTTGAGGAACAACGACCGACATTGGATCGTTTTTGTGCTTGTGAAGTTCATTGCCATGGGCAGGGAAAAGAATCCCGATGCCGCCTTCTCGTCTGAACTGGTTGATATTGTCTTCCTTGTCGTCGATCAGGATCTTGTCCCATCTGGCTAAGTCCCACTTCGCCTTGCCGATATGGTATTGGTAGAAGTCGTCGCCTGCGAACTCGTGCAGCCATTGGACCTTACCGGCCGCGCATGACCAAGCGTTGATGGGAGAGGTTAGAATCCATGTTTCTCCTAGACTGTTACAAAGATCGAACAATTCCCGAGACCATGCAAACTGAGGCATGCTTGCCCAAAACTCCGGCGGCTGGCTGCGAATTTCTCTCCAAACTTCAGGGTCGGGCTGCTTAAGAGCGTGATAGATCTGGTAGACGCCCGGCGTCCAATTCGCATAAAGCTCGTCCATCGTCAAGTTGTAGTGCTTGGCAACGTTGTGCGCGTAATTGACCAGAACATCGTCCATATCGAGGTATACTTTCATCTTTGCTCCTTAATTGAAGAAACTGAGATCCTTCTGCTCTTGATCTTCGTTCTTTGTTTCTATCTCGCCGTTAGGGTGAATAATTTTCGTCGGCGGAGTAGGCGTTCCGAAATGCTCATTCATGAGACAGCGCTCGCATTGCAGCAGGGTCTCCCCCCTTCACTTCGATACAATAATAGTCAAAAGTGAAGGTGCATTTTCGAACAGTATGGCATTTGCAACATTCGCAAATTTGCCCCGCGTAATTTTCTTTACCTGACGTCACTACTTTGAGATCGGACATTTTTCTTTTAACTCCTCAAACGAGTGATATACCGGAATGCCAAGCTCAACGGCCTTGGCAACTTCCATATCCGCGCCCGTACTTTCGCCCGGAAGACGAAGAAGACAGTGACAGGTCTTGACCCATTCAAGATCCAGATTCATCCAATCTTGCCATGGCCGCGGAGTAAGCATGTGCCAGAAGTGCGTCAAATGCGGGCAGTATGGAAAATATCCATTGCCAAACAATAGGTCCGTCGCCTGAATGGCATTCCGAACATTGATGACTTGATCGCCCTTCGTATAGGGTCCAGAAACATAAACACGAACGTTAGTTGTTGTCATGGGTTGAGAAATCCGTTTGAACAATGCTCTTCCCCGCGCTCGAACGGGAGAAGAAAATCTTGTCTTGAATCGAGGACAGGATGAACTCGCTATGCGAGATTACAAAGATTTGATTGAAGTACTTCGGCAGCTTGCGCAGCATTCGCATGAATGCGTCGCTGTACTCATTGTCTGCGAAATACATCGCTTCATCTAGGACCAGCACTTTCAATCCTTTACCAGACCTCTCCGCTTGAAGAATAGAGAATGCGATCCTGACGATGGTAGAGAGGAGATTCATCTCGCCGCCGCTGTAGGTAGCAATATCTCTTTCGTCGTCTCCGTCGTCGACAAGAATGTCGATACGCTCCTGAGTAGAGCCGGACTTAGTTTCGCGCTGCGTTGCAATCCTGATCGTCCACTTACCATCGATCTCGGACATCATGTCGTGCATGATCTCTTGAAGATGAGGGATTGCGCTGTCTACGATCAATTGAGGGATTCCGTCGCGGCCGAACGCCTTGGTTATCGCTTCGTAGACCTCTGTCTCTTTCTCCTTCTTCTCGATCCCTGCTATAAGGAGATCCATTTCCTTCCGTCGAGAAGCGTGCTGCTCAAGTCTGGCGCGAGCTTTTCCGATCTCGACGTTCCACGTATCCAACGATTTTGAGTACGAATCCATTGCCCGTTTTGTTGTATCTTTTTGTTCGACAAGTTTTGTATATTCAACTTCCGAGAAGCTCTTTTGCATCCACTCGCGCTTATCGATCGCGTGTCGTAATTCCTCGTTTACTTCCTTGAGGCTGTCTCTCGCTGCTTCCATCAAGCCGCAGATCTTTGCGATTTCCGCTTTCGCCGACGCGGTCTTGGCGACCTTCTCTTCAAGCATCTTTATATCTGCGGTCTTCAAAAGCAGATCGCTGCGCCTCTGTACGGTTTCGGAAGAGATACAAGACTTTGATTCCTGCTCCAGCCCTGCCGCTTGAGCTTCGAGTTCCTCAGCCTCATGGAGAAGCTCAGGCTTCCAATCGGATTCGACAACCCAAGTCAAACGATGCTCTGCTAAGGCATCACCAAACGCGATTTTTTGAGCCTTCAAAACGCCTTCACCCTTGGCAATACGCCCTTGAATCGTTTCCGCCTCTTTCTCAAGCTCCGAGATTGAATTTCTCGAAGCAATGCTGTCTTTGGCAAGTGGGCAGGCTTGACAAACTTCAAGATCCGGAAAGCCCTTAAGCAGGCTCGTTCTTCGAGTTGCCTCGATGATCTTTGATTGAACGGCTTCGAGTTGAGTCTTGAGCGCTTGGATCTTGTCGGTAATTTGATCCGTCATCTTCTCGCTCGAACGTTCAAGTTCGGCATGATCGTGCTCGTACTGCAACTTGAATTGGGAAAATGAAATGCTTCTTTCCGAGCGTTTGTCCTTGGCTTGAGATTTCGTCTCGACGGCATGTCTGAAGAGATCAGCGGACTTTTGATTGGCCGCCGAGATCTCTTGATTGACCTTCTCCAATTCCTCGCGTGCTTTTTGGGCAACTTCAAGTTGAGCATCGAAAGCGCCGTTCTCAAGCGACTCCAAATCACTACTTTGCTGCTTCAGGGCCTTGCCGCCAATCAGGATTCGTTGCTGCTTTTTCTCCAGTTCGACGATGTCCGAGGCGATATCTGCCAAATTCTTTTTCTGTATCTCAAACTTACCAATTTCACCTACTATTCGATCCAAACCGTTCGTACAGGCATCTATCTCGTGCTGGAGTTCTTCGATCTTTGCCTGAATACCGTCGATGGCCTGCTTGTCCGCAGACTCGTTCGCAAGCTCGAATTTCAACGTCTCAACGCGACCCTTGTAAGCTAGGATCTGCGTGGCGTCCGTATTCGCCATCTTCTTCGCGGATTCCGAGATAAGGAGGAACTTCTCGGTGCCAAGCAGCTTCGCAAACAAGTCCTTACGCTGCGCCGGCTTGAGTTTTACAAGATTGCCTGAATCGCCCTGAGACGAGAAGATGCCAGCGAGCACCAAGTCCGCATCGCCGATCAAAGTACTTGCGTAGGAGAATGCTCCGTCAACTCCGTTCGCCAGAGGCTTTGAGTTGCCTTCTTCGAAGATGTATGCCTTGTGCGCGAAAGACTTTCTGGTCTTAGAGAACTCCCTGCGCGCAACGTACTTCTTTCCGGCGCTTATGAAGTCGAGTTCTACCGCAGACTCAATAGAGTCGCCTTTGGGGATCATCGTCTGGATTGCGGGCCGGCTTGGCGAGATGCCGTAGAGCGCCAGCATGATCGATTCTATTGCCGTAGTCTTTCCAGACCCGTTGGGTCCGGCTAAGCCGCAGATCCCTGTAAAGTTCGTACAGAAATCCGTACTGCCATGGCAGGTAAGATTCTTGATTTGAATGCGCGTAATACGCTCAAGTGAGCCAATGGCCTCTGCTTGAATCTGGCAAAGACTTGCCAGATTTTCGGCGACAGTAACAAGAATGTCTAAGTCGACATCGCACCCTGTAACACTCTTCCAAGTAGAGAGCAGAACCCGTATCGAAACGTCGCAGTCCAACTGCTGCTCTGTCCTGAGTCGCGTCGAGGCGATCTCAGGCAGGCGCTCGAAGGTTACGCCTTCGGGGAGATTATCCGGACGTTGATGGCCGCGGATCTTGACGTAATCAATACCGGGCCTGTAGACAAGACCTTCTGTCGTAGCACATGTAAAGTACTTGGGCGACGATTTATTGTCCAACCAACGGTCATTGACGATTTTTCTTCCATCAAGCTCCAGAAGCCGGCATCCGACGCTATTGCCTTCCTCTCCGAAGCTCAATTGGCAAAGACAACCAAGATAGCCATCGTTCTGGTTCGGCATCCCGTTTAAGTGCTGACGAATGTGGATATGGGCAAGGGCGTAGGCGTCGGCTCCAATAGAGGCCAAAGTATCTCCGCCGAACTCGAAGGAGCCGCCATGCTGGGCCGCTCCTTGTAGCTGTGCCCCGGTTACTTCCAAATGTCCTACAAGAAGGACGAATCTGCCGGCGTCTTGATGCTGGCGCGTCTCAATGGCAAGAGGAACGGTTAACTTGGCAATGAGGTCATTTATCTGCTTCGTAGCTTGATCCAGCTTCACGCCTTTGGAGATGAGCCGGGATATGAGATGAACCCTATTGAGCCATGGAATGGCGCAAATACTGAATGTCGGGGAGATCTGCTCGACCATCGGCTTACGGATGACTTTTATCCAATTATAGCCGTCGATTGGACTTATGGCGTCCCTGTCTCTGGGAGCACCAATGTCATGATTGCCGGGGATAACGAAAAGAGGTATAGGCTTAGCTTGGGAAGCAAATGGCTGCAAGAATGCGGAGTATATGGTGCCAGTCGATGCTTCCCTGCCATAGACGTTGGCATGGTCGAAGACGTCTCCAGCTTGGACGACAAGATCGACGTCGTTGCCGTGCGCCCAATTTATGGCGCTAGACCAAGCACTTGCGACATCTTTCAGTTTCTTGGCGCGTAAGTGAAGATCGCCTACCAGCAATATTTTCAAGTGTTCCTCCAGCCATTATTATACAGCGGCCGGAGGGGTTCGGCAACAGTAGGTAAAAATCTTGTACTTTTTTAAACTTTCTTAAAGGATTATATATAATAATTTAATAACTAATTAGGAGTAGAGGATGAAAAAAAAGATGATTGTCAGAGTTACTA
>Ga0163144_10016105_pt1 | contig 15344 bp, 15 predicted proteins | sample OliLak19BULKMAT1_FD_123175 | JGI IMG/M metagenome (GOLD analysis project Ga0163144, IMG submission 123175) | Freshwater microbial mat bacterial communities from Lake Vanda, McMurdo Dry Valleys, Antarctica - Oligotrophic Lake LV.19.BULKMAT1 | ecosystem: Environmental > Aquatic > Freshwater >... | reverse complement strand
TCCCCTCCGAATCACGCCTCCACCGCATCCACCAGCTCCGGCTCCACCGCCTCACCCCGATACGTCGAAATCGACACCTTCACCACCGCATGAATCCGCGCCCCCGCCACCAGCTTCGCCCGCTGCGCACCCGCCCCCCACTTCCACGCCACCGTCCTCAACACCCGACGCCCCACCGGTTCGCCCCCAACCCCCCCACCCCCCCCACCGCCCCCATCCCGTAGCGACAATGACAAATGCTCACCCGCCTTCCCCATCGGCACCGGCGGCCCATCAATGCGGCAGTTGCGCAGCAAAAACGTCGGCTGCGCATTCCCCGCTCCAAACGGCGCCAGCCCCTCCACCCGCCGCACCTGCTCGAGCGTCAGTTCCTCGCACGTCGTCGCCGCATCCACCTTCGCCGTCGCGATCAGTTCGTCGTCGCCAATCCGCTCATTGCATATCGCCGTAAACCGCGCTGCAAACTCCGCCACGTTCTCGCGCTTCAGTTTCACGCCCGCCGCCATCGCGTGCCCGCCGAAGCTCACAAACAAGTCCTTGCACTCTTCCAGCGCGCTGTGCAGGTTGAAGCCCTCAATGCTCCGGCCCGACCCCGCGCACAGCCCCGCGTGCTCACCCTCGCGCTCCAGGCACAACAGCAGCGTCGGCCGGCAAAACTGCTCCACCAATCGTGAGCACACAATCCCCACCACGCCCTTCTGCCACGCCTGCTCTACCTCAATCTCGCAGTCACTCAGCACAATCCCCCGCCGATCCGCCAGGTGCATCCCCGCCGTCTGCACCATCGCCGCCGCCGTCGCCGCAATCCGTCGCTCCACCGTCTGCCGCTGCGCATTGTCGCGCGTCAGTTCTTCCGCCAGCAGCTTCGCCCGCAACGGGTCACTCGTCGTAAACAGCTCCACCGCCGCGCTCGCGTGATGCATCCGCCCGCACGCATTCAGCCGCGGCCCCAGCTTGAAGCCAATATCCATCGCCCCGATCTTTTCACCGCTCAGCCCCGATGCCTCCACCAGCGCCTTCATCCCCACAAACGGCGAAGCCCGAATCCGCTCCATGCCAAACCGGGTCAGCACCCGATTCTCACCCACCAGCGGCACCACATCCGCCACCGTCCCAAGCGCTGCAAATGCCAGCAGTTCAATCAGCAAACTCCGCACCGCCGGCGCCGCCCGATCACCACCCGATGCCATCGTCGCCAGCCGCCACGCCAGCTTATACGCCACCCCCGCGCCCGACAGCTCACCAAACGGATATGTCGAGTCCGGCCGGCGCGGGTGCACCACCGCAAACGCATCGGGCAACCCCGCCACCGTCGCCGGCGGCGTGTGATGATCCGTAATCAAGAGATCAATCCCCACCTTCCGCGCCGTCTTCGCCGGCTCCACCGCCGTCACCCCGCAATCAACACTCACAATCACCTTCACACCCTGCCCCGCCAACTGCTCAATCGCCCCGCTGCTCAGCCCATACCCCTCATCACGATGCGGCACATACGTCACCACATCCGCGCCCGGCGCAACCGCCTTGATCACATGAAACAAGATCGCCGTCGCCGTAATCCCATCCACGTCATAGTCGCCATAAATCGCGATCTTCTCGCCGCCGCTCGCCGCCGCCAGCAGCCGCTTCGCCGCCTTATCCAAATCCGGAATCAGCGACGGGTCCGCCAGTTGTGTCAGCTTCGGGTCCAGAAACTCCCGCGCCTCGCTCAGCCCCCGCGCCGCCAGTACCCGCCCCGCCAGTGACGCATCGCCCCCGTTCGCCGCGCCGACCCCAGCCTCCGCTCCCGCCGCAGCCGCACCCGAACGCCACCGCCACCGCTTCGTCCACCCCCGCCCCGGCAGCATGCCCGCGCTTCCACTCCCGCCACCTCCCGCAGCCCCGTCGCCGTACGCTACTCGTGTTGATTCGCCCAATTCGCTCACGCGGCCTCCATGCCCAGTTCTTTCACGCCCGTCCGCCACGCCAATGTCCGCCACGCCAATCCCCGCCACGCCAATCCCCGCCGCGCCAATGCCCGCCGCGCCAATGCCCGCCGCGATGATGCTCCGCATCAAACGCCCATCAAACTCGCCGCCGCCCCAGGCAGCTTCTCCCCAAGGATACGACCAGTGGTCAACCTTAACCGTATTTATACCAAGTCCGGCGATGCCGGCCAAACCGGCCTCGGCTCCGGCCTTCGCGTTTCCAAAGACAACCCCCGCGTCGAGGCCTACGGCGAGGTTGACGAAGCCAACGCCGCCATCGGCGTCGCCGCCGTCGCCGCCGCCGCTGCCCGCACCGGCACCGGCCAATCCGCCGACGTCACGGCCACCAAACTCCACGCTCTCCTCTGCACCATCATGAACGACATGTTCGATGTCGGCGCCGATCTCTGCTGCCCGCCCCCCGCGCCCGGCCAACCTCCAGAAGCCCCCGGCTCGCGCCTCCGCGTCACCGCCAAACAGGCCCACGCCCTCGAACTCGCCATCGACGATTTCAACGCCCGTCTCGCCCCCCTTACCTCCTTCGTCCTCCCCGGCGGCACCCCTCTCGCCGCCGCCCTCCATGTTGCCCGCACCGCCGTCCGCCGCGCCGAGCGCCGCACCGTCACCCTCGCCAAAACCTCCGGTGAAGTCGTCGCCGACGAGGTCATCATCTACCTCAACCGCCTCAGCGACCTCCTCTTCGTCCTTGCCCGCATCGCCAACGACGAAGGCAAAGAAGACGTCCTCTGGACGCCCGGCGGCAAGTAATCCCTGCCTTAACCCACGCGCACCAATCCAGGCCCGCATCCACTTCACGCCAAAACAAAAACCGGCACCCATCCACGGGTGCCGGTTGTGTTTTCACTCTTCAATCTTTAACCTCACGCCGGCAAAGCCCCCGGCGGAATCTCCGGCGTCTCATTGCCCGCCGGCATCGCCGCCGCCGCCGCCGCCGCCCGGTTCTTGCGGGCCTCGGCGCTCAGCAGCTCGCTCACCGTCGGCCGACCCAGCGTCTCGCCCCGCATCAGGCGATTCACCTCATCAGCGCTCAGCGTCTCGTGCCTCAAGAGCGCTTCGGCCACCGCCACAACCTTCTCCCAGTTGGCCTCAAGCATCGTCTCGGCATCGCGATACGCCTGCCTGACCATCGAACGAACCTCGTCGTCAATCGCCTGCGCCGTCGCGTCAGAGAAGTCCTTATCCGGCACATACATCTCGCGCGTGTCCGACCCGGCATACCGCACGAAGCCCAGCTTCTCGCTCATGCCCCACTGCTCGATCATGAGCCTCGCCAGGTTCGTCACCTGCGCAATGTCCATGCTCGCGCCGCTCGACATGTCGCCCATCGCCTTCATCTCGGCAATCCGGCCGCCGCACGTCGTCCGCATCGTCGAAAGCAGCCACTTGAGCCCATAGCCCATGCGGTCCTTCGCCGGCAGTGAAAACGTCGTGCCGCCCATCCCACCACGCGAGATGATCGTCACCTTGTGCAGCGGGTCGCCATCTTTCTGCAGCGCCTGCAGCACCGCGTGCCCGGCCTCGTGATACGCCACCAGCCGGTTATCCTCAGCCTCGCGCACCCGGCTCTTCTTGGCCCGGCCAAACTTCACCTTGTCACGCGCCTCTTCCAGGTCCTCGTGCTCAATCCAGTCCTTGTTCTGCATCGTCGCAGAAATCGCCGCTTCATTGATGATCGCCGCCAGATCCGCGCCGCTGAACATCGGCGTCGCTTTCGCGATCCGCTCAAGGTCCAGGTCCGGCCCCAGCTTCACCTTCTTGGAGTGCACCTTCAAGATATCCAGCCGACCCTTCACATCCGGCAGCGGCACCGTCACCTGCCGGTCAAAGCGACCCGGCCGAACCAGCGCAGGGTCAAGCACGTCGTTGCGGTTCGTCGCCGCCACCACAATCACGCCGTCGCTCGGGTTGAATCCGTCCATCTCCACCAGAATCGCATTGAGCGTCTGCTCGCGCTCGTCGTGCCCGCCCGTGGTGAACCCACCGCCGCGCCGCCGACCCACCGCGTCAATCTCATCCAGGAAAATAATGCACGGGGCCGACTCTTTCGCCTGCTTGAACAAGTCACGCACCCGGCTCGCGCCCACACCCACAAACATCTCCACAAAGTCCGATCCGCTGATCGAGAAAAACGGCACGTCCGCTTCACCCGCGATCGCCTTCGCCAGCAGCGTCTTGCCGCATCCCGGCTCGCCCACCAGCAGCACGCCCCGCGGAATCCGCCCGCCCAGACGCATGAACTTCTTCGGGTGCTTCAGGAACTCGATGATCTCGCCAACCTCGTCCTTGGCCTCATCAATGCCCGCCACGTCGTCAAACGTGATGCCCGTCTTCTCCTTCATCATCATCTTGTGCCGGCTCTTGCCAAAGTTGCCCAGCACGCCCCCCGGCCCGCCCGCAGCGCTCCGCAGCCCGCGGAAGAAGAAGAACATGAGCAACATGAGCACAAGCAGAAACGGCAGCGTGACCACCAGCATCTGCGTCCAAATGCTCGTCGGTGTCTCGCGAAAATCTCCATTCGTCAGCGTCTTCAGGTCATTGCGCGACGTCTCACGCGTCGACGGGCTGATCCTGATGAACACCGACTGCTCGCCACCTTTCACCTTGTCGGCCTTCTGCTTGGCGCGAATCGCCGTGTCCTCGATCGTGATCGAGTCCTTCATGATCTGCTGCGTCGTGTACAAATCCTTGAACTCGCGCCACGTGATCGACCGCCCCTGATCACCCACATTGGTGAACAGCATCAGTGCAATCAATCCCACCGTGAGCACGGCCAAAAATCCAAACAAACCCCGCGGAGCCCGGCTTTTGCCCGGCTCGCCTTTGCCCGCCGGTTTGCGCGCTGGTTCCTCGCTCCCACCTTCATTCTCAGGAGTACTCGGCGTCTTTCGCTTGCGATCTGATTCTGCCATGGAGGTCCTTGTCCTATCCCTTGCCGCACCAACCCGCCCGCAGCCGTCCACAAGCCTGCTCGCACACCGCCGGCACATGCCGACACTGCCGCGCAAGCTCCTGAACAAGCATCGGGCCATACAACACTATGCGTGACGAACGGGCACCCGGTTTTCGAGCTCGCAATCGCCTCGGCACCCCCCCGAAACGCGCGTCCCTGCCAATAGCAAGGCTTCGCGGACCTTCATACGTCACGCCGAAGGGTTCTGTTCGCCCGGGCGACTTTCACCCGCCCCCGCAGCCCCCACCCCCGCTGGCTTGCCCAGCGGCCGCGCCCCAATCTTCAGGTTCAGCATCTCCACCCCCAGCGAGAACGCCATCGCAAAGTACACATACCCCTTCGGAATATGGTGCCCCATCCCGTCCGCCACCAGCATCACGCCAATCAGAATCAAAAACGACAGCGCCAGCATCTTCAGCGTCGGGTGCCGTTCGATGATCCCGCTGATCTTCCCCGCAAACACCACCATGATCGCCAGCGCAATCAGCACCGCCGCGATCATCACCTCAATCCGCTGCGCCATGCCCACCGCCGTGATCACCGAATCGAGCGAGAAAATAATGTCAATCAGCAAAATCTGCCCCACCACCGCCCCAAAGCTCACCGCTTTCCCCGCCCCACCTCCCAACTTCGCCGCCCCCTCCGACGCATGCTCAACCTTGGCATGAATCTCGTGCACCGCCTTCCAGATCAAAAACAGCCCACCCGCCAGCAGTACGCAGTCCTTCACCGTGAACGTGTGCTCCCACCCCGTTTTTTCAAACAACGTAAACCCGATGTTGTCCAGCTTCGCCACCCAGAACACGCTCAGCAGCAGCAGCACCCGCGTAATCGCCGCCAGCGCCAGCCCCAAATTCCTCGCCTTCACCTGCTGATCCCGCGGCAGCTTGCCCGCCACCAGCGCGATAAACACCACATTGTCAACACCCAGAATGATCTCCAGCAGCGTCAGCGTCACAAGCGCCATCGCGCTCGCCGCCGTCCACAGCCCCGCCTGCTCCTTGATCACATCCGCCACCGCCGCCGCACCATCCGCCATCGTCAAGAGCATCATCATGGCCAGAAGATAGCAGGTTCACTCCTCCCCATCACCTCACACCTCATGCCGTCGTCGCCGCCATCTCCGCGGCAATCACCTTCGCCAGCTCTCCCGCCGCCGCATGATCCACCGCCGCCGACGGCCAAGTCGAACTAAACCCCGCCCCCCGCTCATACTTGGGTATCACGTGAAAGTGAACGTGCCCCACCGCCTGCCCCGCCATCACTCCGTTGTTCTGTAGCACGTTGTACGCCCCGCACCCCGTCGCCTTCTGCACCGCCCGGCAAATCCGCGGCATCACCCGCCCCACCGCCGCCGCCGCCTCGTCGCTTAACTCCCCTAGCGTCACCGCCGGCTCCTTCGGCACCACCAACGTGTGCCCCCGCGCTACCGGATTGATATCCAAAAACGCATACACATGCGAATCCTCATACACCTTGTGCGAAGGAATCTCACCCTTGATGATCCGCGTGAAAATCGTCATCCCCGAGCTTAGCCCGCCCTCAGCCCGGCCCCCCTGTACGACGGCCAATCACCTCACTTCACCATCTCCTCGCCAAGCCGCTGGCTTCCACCACTGCCCACCCGCCGCCACCTCGCGCACGGCCCGCAAAACCGTCGCCATATCAGCGCCCTTTGAAACCCAGCCCACCGCGCCCGCCTCCTGCGCTCGCTGTTTCCACCCCGCATCATCAAGCCCGCTGAACATTAGCGTCTTCGCCTCCGGATACGACGCCGACAGATCCCGCAGAGCCTCCAGCGGCCGCTTCCCAGGCATCGTCGCGTCCAGCAGAATCACATGCGCCTCCAGCGCCTTCGCCCGTTCCGCAAGCCCCTCTGCCGTGTCGATGCATCCCACGCACACCATCCCCGCCTCGGCTTTAATCACCTTCTCCACCAAGTAAATGACATCGGGAACATCATCCACACACAGCACCCGAATGGGCTTTGACTCACCACCGGCATCAGGAGCGGTCTTGTTCTGAGTTTCAAGCATCGTCATAAGCAGTTCCTTCGCCTTCCATGCCCCAAAACCCTTTACGACCCATGTTGGCACGTCTCTTCAGTATTGCCCACACCCGACTTTCAAACCACCCCCCGCCGTTATTCCCACGCTTCTCGGCACATTTCCCCCAATTTGAGTGCCACCCGCCGTCCCGCCGTTCCCCGCGCCTCGCCCAACACCCTTTCCCGGCCCGTCCGCCGGCTTCTGCCAATCTACCTCCGTCTATAACTTTCGTCCTTTACATGAACAAAAACCAATCCAATATCAACCAGCAAGCCGCCGCGGCAGGATTGGTCTCCGTTGGCATCCTCGGCGGCCTCTTCGGCGCCTTTGGCGGTGCCGTCGGCTACACCGCCCATTATGCCAGCGCCACGTCCTATCTCTCCAATGACCCCAAGACCTGCACCAACTGCCACATCATGAACGAGCAGTTCAACAGTTGGTCCAGCTCTTCCCACCACGCCCGCGCCACCTGCAACGACTGCCACGTTCCCAACGACTCCATCATCGCCAAGTACTACGTCAAGGCCGAGCACGGCTACCGCCACTCCAAAGGCTTCACCTTCAACGACTTTCACGAGCCCATCCAAATCACCAAGGGCAGCCGCGACGTCGTGATCGAAAACTGCATCCGCTGCCACGAAGCCTTCACCCACGAAATCCGCGCCGCCGGCCGCGGCTACACCCCCGATGCCGACGGCATCACCGGCGGCAGCGACTGCATCCACTGTCACTCCAGCATCGCGCACGGTCCCACCCGCTGAAGCTCTCCACATGCTCAAACATTCCACAACCACCGCCCTCCCTCGCGCCCCCGTCTCCCGCCGCGGCGCCATCTCGCGCTCCGCCATCTTCTGGGTCGCCGCCATCTCCTTCGGCGCCGGCACCGTCCTCGCCATGATGCTCTTCGCCAACATCACTACCCGCAAGTGGGAAGCCCAAAGCACCGTCCTCCGCATCGCCGACATCACCGAAACCACCATCGACCCCGCCGAGTGGGGCAAAAACTTCCCCCGCCAATACGACGGCTACATCCGCACCACTGACAACGCCAAAGCCCGCTTCAAGTGGAGCGAAGGCCGCCCGCCCGACGCCGCCCTCGCCGCAGCGCCCGCCCCCGCCCCATCCCCTGGCGACCCTCACGCCGCGAAAGCCGACTCTAAACTCGAGTCCGATCCTCGCCTCAAGACCATCTTCAACGGCTACGCCTTCTCCATCGATTACCGCGAGCGCCGTGGCCACGCCTTCATGCTCGACGATCAGCGCGACACCGAGCGCGTCAAGCAGCGCCCCCAACCCGGCGCATGCCTCAACTGCCACGCCTCCAACGTCGTCGCCTATCGCGAAGAAGGCCTCAAGCAAGGCGCGCCCGGCTCGCTCGCCGATGCCCTCACCTCCGAATCCGGCCAAAAGCAACTCTTCGCCGGCTGGGAGCACATCAACCATCAGACCTACGCCGACGCCACCTCGCTCGTGAAGCACCCCGTCACCTGCCTTGATTGCCACGACCCCAAAACCATGGTCCTCCGCATCACCCGCCCCGCCTTCATGGAGGGCATCGCCAACCTCGCCAAGTCCGACGACCCCGTCCCCCACTTCCCCAGCATCGAGCAGTGGCGCAAGTCCGGCCGCGCCGTCGAGTACAACCCCAACGCCCTCGCCAGCCGCCAGGAAATGCGCTCCATGTCCTGCGGCCAGTGCCACGTCGAATACTACTTCAAAGGCGACCAGAAGCGCCTCACCTTCCCCTGGCACAACGGCCTCAAGATGGACCAGATGGAAACCTATTACAACGCCGTCGGCTGGGACGACTTCATCCACAAAGACTCCGGCGCCAAAGTCCTCAAAGCCCAGCACCCCGAGTTTGAACTCTGGAGCCAGGGCATCCACGCCCGCAGCGGCGTGTCCTGTGCCGATTGCCATATGCCCTACAAGCGCGAAGGTGCCATGAAGTTCTCCGACCACCAGGTCCAGACCCCCTTGGCCCACGTCAACCAATCCTGCCAAACCTGCCACAACTACACCGAGACCGAAATCCTGTCCCGCGTCGATCAGATCCAAAAGCGCACCAAGTCCATGCTCGACCGCTCCGAAATCGCCGTTGTCGAACTCATCAACGACATCAAAGCCGCCAAAACCGCCGGCGCCACCGACGATCAACTCGCCCCCGCCCGCGCCTTCCAGCGCAAAGCCCAGTGGCGCGCCGACTTCATCAACGCCGAAAACTCCATGGGCTTCCACGCCCCCGCTGAAACCCTCCGCATCCTCGGCGAAGCCGTCGACTACGCCCGCCAAGGCACCACCGAAGTCGCCAAACTCCGCCCCGCAGGTGCAGTCGCCGCCACACCCTCGACTCCTCCTCCTCCCGCCCCCGCCCCCAAATAAGCCCCCGCCCCAACGTGCAATCCGCCTCCGTCGCCTCCGGCCCCTCCGACCGATTGAGTCTCTCCGCGCGCCGCGATCTCTCACCAAGACCGCTCCACCCCTCCACCACCCGTCCATGCCCTTGCGCAGGCAGCCACGGGCCACTCCCCACCATTGAACTTTCAACCCCACCAACCTCCTCCACCTCCATGCACCCCCGCCACTACACCGCCCTCCTCCTGGTCCTCCTCTCCCTCACCGCCTGCAACGCCCCCCTCCTCACCTCCACGCCCTCCGAGCGACCACACTTCGACGAGCCCGCCGCCCAAGCGGTACTCGATCCACTCCTTGCCGAACTCGCCCGCCAACACCGCATCACCGACGTCGCCCGCATCATCTTTTTCGTCGAGCCCGCCAACGCCCTCGCCCCCTCAATCACCCGCGCCACACTCAATCCCCCCGGCGCACCGACCGAGATCATCTGCCTCAGCAGCTCATCCGATTTCCCAAACGCCAAACTCGGCCGCGCCATCGTCGAGCTCCGCAGTACCTCGACCTGCCACATCTTCCTGCTCGCCCTCACCGAGAACCAATGGGTCGCTCTTGAGATGCAAGTCAACCAGCCCAACCCAGTCCTCCGCCTCGCCGCGCCTCCGCCCGCGCGATAAGCGCCGCCCACTTCCTCCCCACTACCATCCCCCTCACCCCTCCGCCGCCCTTCCCCCCACCCTCCCGCGGCTTCCCCTTGCCAAACCCCTTCCCACCACCCACCTCTCCCCGCGACCGAACCCTCAAGAATCGCCTCGGCGTCCTCTTCATCGCCCTCATCGCCATCGGCTTCTCCGTCCTCCCCGTTCTGCACGCCTTCACCAAGCCCGATTCCAACAAAGACTACAGCCGCTGGTGGCGCGTCGCCATGGATGTCCGCTCCGGCGCATCCCTCGTCCGCCCCCTCGGCGAGCAGTCGTTCATCTATCCACCCGCCAGCGCCGTCATCTTCTTCGCGCCGCTCAGCTATCTCGGCCCCCAGGGCATGGTGATTGCCCTATGCCTCCTCAACTTCGCCGCCCATCTCTGCGTCATCCTCATCAGCGTGCGCTACGCCACCGGCTCCCGCTCCCTCAACCAGCACCCGCTGCTCTACATCATCCCCGTCGCCGTCACGCTCCCCTTCGTCTGGGATACTTACTACCTCGGCCAACCCAACCTCATCCTCCTCGCCGCCATCCTCATCGCCTTCCGCCTCCTTGATCGCCACCGCACCCGCGCCGCCGCCATCGCTGGCACCCTCTTCGCCGCCGTCACCGTCGCCAAGGCCTTCCCCGCCACGCTCATCGGCTTCCTCATCTGGCGCCGCTATTGGCTCGCCGCTGCCTCGATGATCGCCTCCACACTCGCGCTCCTCCTCCTCGTCCCCGCCCCTATCCGTGGCCTCTCCGCCAACGCCGCCGAAACCTGGACCTGGGTTGACCGCATGCTCCTCTCCACCTCGGGCGACTCGCTCGCCAGCCAGCCCGGCCGCGCCTTCCGCTCCGGCAATCAGTCCATGGTCTCCGTCATCCACCGCCTCACCCGCGATGTCGAAGCCGCGCCCCTCGGCGAAACCAGCCTCCACGTCAACCTCCTCACGCTCACCCCCCGCGCCGCCTTCATCATCTTCATCATCCTCTTCGCCGCCCTCGGCCTCGCCTTCATCACCGCCATGCCCCGCCGCCATCTCGCCTCACTCCGCTCCCGCGCCCTCGAATACTCAATCCTCCTCATCCTCGTCACCATCGTCTCCCCCAAGGCCGGCACCTATTACTTCTGCTGGACGCTCCCCGCCCTCACCGTCCTCACCGCCGAAGTCCTCCGCGCCCCCCACCGCTCCCTCCGCCGCCGCGCCCTCGCCTCCGGCCTCCTCCTCGCCATCCTCGTCATGGCCACCGCCCTCACCCAGCCCTTTGACATCTACCTCCCCCAAGCCCTCGGCGCCACCTTCTGGGGTTCTTTCATTCTCCTACTATCCCTCTTGGCGGCACTGCACATGCTCAAGCATCGCCCTGCCACCACCCCGCACGTCGCCACCCCACAGGTCGCCTCCTCTCCCGTCGAAGCCCCCGACGCCGAGCTCGGCGACCTCGCCCCATTCCTCATGTCTCCCGTTCCCGCTGCTCCGCCACACACCACCCCCACCCCCGTTCATACCTCCCCCGCCTCGTGATCAAATCCCTCCTCCCCGCTCTTCCCCCATTCGCACCCGTGCGAATCGATATCCCCGCGCCCACGCCTCCTGTCACGCCCGCACCCGCCCGCCTCGACGTCTCCATCATCGTCCCCACCTTCCGCGAAGCCCTCAACCTCCCCGCCCTCACCGCCGCCATCATCGACATGCGCGACCACAGCGCCCTCACCCTTGACCTCTGGCTCATGGACGATCAATCCCGCGACGGCTCCCGCGAGGTCGTCCAAACACTCAACCTCCCCTGGGTCCATCTCATCGAACGCACCGGCCCCCGTGGCCTCGGCCGCGCCGTCCTCGAAGGCCTCCGCACCGCCCAAGGCCAGCGCCTGGTCGTGATGGATGCCGACCTCTCTCACCCCGCCTCCGCCATCCCCGCCATGATCGACCGCCTCGACCACGGCGCCGACTTCGTCTTCGGTTCCCGCTACATCGCCGGCGGCAACACCGCCAAAGGCTGGGGCCTCCTCCGCGCCATCAACTCCCTCGGCGCCACGCTCCTCGCTCGTCCCCTCACCCGCCTGCGCGACCCCATGTCCGGCTTCTTCGCCTTCGATCGCGCCCGCCTCGACGATGCCCACACCCTCGACCCCGTCGGCTACAAAATCGGCCTCGAGCTCGTCGTCAAATCCCGCGCCAAATCCGTCGTCGAAGTACCCATCCTCTTCGCCAACCGCGTCGCCGGCAAAAGCAAACTCACCCTCCGCCAACAACTCCTCTACCTCGAACACCTCCGCCGCCTCTACTCCTTCAAATTCCTCGGCCCCGCCACCTGAATCGCTTCGCACCTCCCCGCGCCAATTCAAACCCGCGCGCCCACTACCGCGACATTCCTCCCACACGCACCGCAAACCGCGCCCACACCGGTCGATGATCCGACCCATTATCCTGCCCCGTCCCCGCGCTCACAGAGCGCAGTTGATCGTTCGCCAGCACATGATCCAGCCGTATCCCCGGCAGATATTTCAGCCACGACGTCCGCGGCCATGTTGTCACCCACCCTTCCCCCGCCGCTTCAACCGCATCGCGCATCCCCGCCGCATGCATCGCCCCCAGATGCGCCGTGTTCGCCGTCGCATTGAAGTCTCCCACAAAGAGCACTCTCGGTGCGCCTGCACCCCCAATCTCCTCCCTCGCCATCTCCGCAAGCGCCAGCACCTGGCTCCGCTGCGTCTCAATATACATCAGCCCCACCGGCGGCAGCACATGCACGTTATAAATCACCACCGGCACCACCGTGCCAGTCCCATCCCCCGCATCCACCACCACTCGAATCTGCGGCTCAGTCCACCCAAACCCGCCCTCCTTCTTCATCGCCCCAGACCAATCTCCTGACCCGCCACTCCCTCTCCCCCCCAGAACCTGCCGCCCCGGAAACTGCCGCACCGGCTCTACAAATGCCCGCCGCGAAAACACCGCCTGCCCAAACGCATCCTCGCGCGTCACACTCACATTATGCGGATACGTCACCTTCAGCGCCGCCGCCAGCCCCTCCTCCGCCTTGGGCGTCCACTCCTGAAACACCACCACATCCGCATCCACCCGCGCAATCTCACTCAGCGTCTTCTGCACATCCGTCGCCCCATACATCAAGTTCACACTCATCACCGTCAGCCCCACCTCACCCACCTCCAGCCGTGCTGCGAGTGCCCCCGGCAAAAACCGCCGCGCCTCCCATGCCGCCGGTGCCAGCATCATCCCCGCAAACACCCCCGCCACCACCATCAACCACCGCGCCCGCGCCACCATCGCAAACCCCGCCGCCACGGCAAACGCAATCCCCAGGTGAAACCAAAACACCCGCGTCATAAACACCGCGTGCGACCCCATCACAAACCACTCCCCCCCACCACTCGCCTTCACGCTCAAATTATCCCGCCACACCACCGCCAAACCCACCAGCGCCCCTCCCAGCACACACCCCACCCACGCAAACCCCCGCAAGAGCGGCCACCGCGCCCCCACCACCCGCCGCCCGTTCTTTTTCTTCTCCTCGCGCCCACCCCCGCCCTTCACTCCACCGCCCTCCACACCCGCCCCCGCCACATCCTGCCCCGCTTGCTGCTTCTTACTCATCCCCCATTGTTCCCCGCCACCGCCCCCTTCGCGTCCCCTCCCCCGCCACGCTCGCCGTCCATCTCCCCGTCACGGACCCTCGATTTTGCTCTCGACAGAATTCTCCGCTTCATCTGCCCATTGGAGAATCTGCTTGGCGTACGTGCCTGCCGGGTTCCATCGCAAGGACTCGGCCGCAAGCGACCTCACGCGTTCGAGGTCGCCTCGCTTGGCGGCGGCATCCGCATCAAAATCGAAACTCGACGCGATGAAGGGGGCGAGCTCGTCGCGCGCCGATGGTTCAAACGCGATGACCTGCTCGAAGAGTTGCAGCGCCTCTGCTTTCCTGTTGAGATGCACATACGCGATGCCGAGGTTCGTCAAAATGGCGACATCCGTCGGGCGTTCCTTGGCCGCGTCCTCAAGAAGCCGCGCAGCATCCTCGTAGCGTCCCTCCTGACCGGCAAGCCAACCCTTGTAGCCGTTGTCGCGGAACTGGGGAGAAAAGTTGATCGTCGGGCGCGCGACAGTCGCCCCGACACCGACCAGCGCGATCATCGTCACGAGTACGGCGATCCACGATGCGCGCCGTTCAGCAACGATGCACTTGCCCAGAATCCAGCCGACTAGGGCGCCGGCCCCGTGGGCAATATTCGCCACCGGCATGAAGCCGGTGATGGTGAACACGATGCAGACGATGAACCAGACGCCAAAGAACTGCAGCGTCCGCTTCGTAATCGTACCGGCAAGCGCGGGGACTTTGGCTTGCGCAACCCAAATGAGCGTGCACAGGCCGTACACGACGCCCGAGAGCCCAACACCGCCTTGCAGGAACGCGAACTCCGCGGCCGAACTGAACACGGCGAGGAGAACGAAAATCACACCCGCCTTCCACCCGCCCCAGGCGCGTTCAACGCGGGCCCCGAGTGACCACCACCAAACGAGGTTGAAGGCAAGGTGGACGGCGCTGACGTGTGGCAGCGTGGAGGTAACCAGCGTCCAAGGCTTGGACTCGATGGGCTGCTCGATGAAGAATGGGTCAGCCCAGTGGCCTTGGGCCCACCAGTTCACGGACACGATAATCGCGCCGAGGGCAATCACGCAAGTAAACGGGTATCGCACGACATCGCGAATCGGCGGGTCGATGGGCATGGTGGTCAGGATAGGAGTAGGCCGGTGTTCTTCTGCCTGCCGCTCCGAATGCCAGCCCCGCCCGCGCAAACGACCAGACGCAACACCACCCCATCGCTCGCTCCCCCGCTCCTCAGCCCGCTTCACCGGACTTGCCCGCTCGTAGGCCACCACTTTACCTCCGCCCCTCCTGAGGCCCGGCGGGCCGCCATTACTTTGCCGGGGGTGCAAGGTCGCCCAAGGCGGGCGACCGAAACCCCCGCCAGCCCGCCCTCATCCCCAGAACCCTGAAAAGGTGACACTCATCCTTCGATCCCTCAGCTCGCCCCCTTCTTCGCCCCCAAACGGGGGCGCACGAAGGTTGCCGGGGGTGGCTCCGCACCCCCGGATCGCCCCACCAACATCTTCTTCTTTTCTTCCTTCTCCCCCGGTTTACCCGCCGTGGCGGGCCGCGCCCCCAACACACGCGCCAAACCACCTCACCCGCGGCCGCCCTCGCCGCCCGCCCCAAGCCAGAGCCCGATCCCGACAGCAGCCCCATCATCCGCCCCTTCATTCGCACTATCGGCGCGCCCCTCATCATCCTCGCG
>Ga0163144_10016102_pt1 | contig 15344 bp, 17 predicted proteins | sample OliLak19BULKMAT1_FD_123175 | JGI IMG/M metagenome (GOLD analysis project Ga0163144, IMG submission 123175) | Freshwater microbial mat bacterial communities from Lake Vanda, McMurdo Dry Valleys, Antarctica - Oligotrophic Lake LV.19.BULKMAT1 | ecosystem: Environmental > Aquatic > Freshwater >... | reverse complement strand
TGGTAGACGGTTGAACGGCTGACCCAGCAGTGGATCCAGCTCATTGCCATCGCAGTCGCGCAGAGTGCCCTTGGGTAGCGGCAGACGTTCGATGGCCGAGGCCAGCCAGTCGGCGGCCTTCTGCCCATCATCGCGTACCTCTTCGGGCGGCACGTCCAGGGCCGCCGCCAGATAGCGCAACGCGCGCTGTTCATGGTTCTTGATCCCCAACGCCTTGTCCGGCGGGTCATGCAGGAAGGCGCGCAGGCAATCGATCCAATGGTCAGGAGACGGATTCATTGAGAAGACTCCGACAGGTATTCGCCAGGGTGCCAGGCGTTGGGTTGCGCCAGGTCAGAACAATCAGGAACGGAGCTCATCGCCGACCAACCATGATTTTCATAGGGGCCTGACAGTCGCGGACGCGATCCAGGAAAACGCCCAACTTGGCGCGTTGCTGCTGGAAGGCAGTGGCATCGCCGGCGTGCGCAACGAAATCCAGAAATGCGCCGTCCAAGAGCAGGGCAGACAAAGCATACTGGTCATCAGCCAGACGTGTCGCTTTGAGCATGATGGGCGAGGCCCGGCGATCGACCCATTGAGGTCCATCCTGGGCCGCGCCTTTACCCCGCGTATGGGGCAGGCCAAAACACCAGGCTTCCTTGTGGAGCTTGTCCGGACCCTTGAAGATTGCGTGCGCGGTATTCAGCAATTCGTGGTGTGTAAAGGCGCAGCGGGCGGTCTCTACCCGTGCGTGCCTACCTAGCAGTGAGCGGAGCACGGCCGAGCCGTCAACCGTGCGGGCAGGGACCCGGTCGAGCAACCCGCCGAGGTGCGTTTGGACCTCGGCGGGGAACCGAGGTCTGCTTGCGACGGCGCCATCGCGATGGGCGGCTGACAACGATCCCCAGGACCGACGGTTGCGACTGCCGAGGCCACCAAACGCCAACAGCAGACTGAGGGCCAGTTCCACTTCGTACCGCTGCGGGTCTGTATGCGCAAAAATTTCCAGGTCGGCCGTCTGACCGGGGGCGAATCCTGGCCGAGCCTGCGTGTGGTTTCCCGTAGTCGCGCCCCGGTTCTCGCCGAGGCCGTAGCTTAAATAAAATTCGGCAGACCCAGTTCCGCCAGTCACCGTGGTGGTGCGTGGATGCGGCAACGTCGTTGAGCGGATGACGACACCGCGCTGGGGATGTGGAAGCTCCTTGGTTGGTAGGCTCCCCCATATTGCAGCCTCTGCGTTCCTGAGTCGTTCCAGATCCTGATAGCTCTGAGCCGCCCGCCACCACCACCGCAGGAGTCCGCGCAGCGAGGGAACGCGCAGTAACTCGTGCTCAATGTGGTGCTGATTCGCCCCCGCCAGGAACATCGGCGTATCGACCATCACGGTGATTCTGATCGGCGGCTGCCCGATGGGCTGTGCCGGTGGCCGCTTCGGGTCACGTCCAACGAGATCGAGAATAGTGCTCATGGGCAATCCGCCTGCTGGGGTCGTGAAGGAGTACGGCTGGCTGGTTGGGCATCTGACAACCACGCCAGGTCGACCTGCCCCAGCCCGAAGACCGGTTGCTTGCCGATGTGCAGCAGCGGTGCCAGGGCCAGGATCGGGGCAAGCATGGGCAGGCTCTCACCAGCGATGATGACAGTGCCGGATATTCCGGTCATCTCGATGTGTCGCGATTGACGATTAGACCAGCGTCGGATGGTGCCCGCCTGCTCCGCATCGTTCCCGTGGTCCGAGGTCAGCAGGTCGGCGGCAGCGGCAAGGGCCTGATAGTCGACCGGCAGATCGCTGCCCACCAGCTGGCGATGCAATTGCCGCCAGCGGCGCAGAATGCTGCGGGCGATGGCGGGTGCCTGTAACGTCGTGCATTCCTCCTGGCGATCCATCAGCCGGCAGGGTGTGAGCGTCGTCAGGCGCAGCGCCGTGGCTTCGGGTGGCGGTGTCGGCCATGCCAATGACTCGACGCTCCACTCAGCGAGGGTGAAGGCCTGCCGAGAAGCCCCCAGCCCATGGGCGGCCCCGTCCCGCAGGACCTCTTCAAGGAGACTAATCGCCCATTCGGGCCAGGGTCCAAACAGCACATAGCGACCGTGCACATCGTCGCCAGCCTGGAGGTGGGACCGTGCATCCGGACATTGGAGCGTAAATGGGCCGGTGGCCACCGGCGATTGCCAGGCGACCTGCGGGTCGCCGATCGCCGCAGTGAAATCGGCACCCGCTGCCAAACCCGGCCAGGGCGGCGCCGGCGCGCCTGAAGCGACACGGCGCAACGCCCAGCCGCAAGCGCCGCGCAGCATGCTGCCCTTCCAGCCCGGCACCGACATGCTCGTCGTCGCGGTGAGGCGCCAAGCAACCACAGTACACGTAAGGGTGGAAGGCGTCACTCTCTTGACCATAAGGCGGCCTGCATGTGGTAGCAAGAGCAGTTTAGAGAGCCATCCGCGGCAAAAAAAAGAATGGAGACCCCGCCAGGCGGCTGTGCAGAGACGACGGCGCGATCAGCCATCTCAACGAGTGAAACCAGGAAGCCAGGCAGGCGCTCGACGAAGTGTTGAGTGGAGTGGAGTGGAGTGGAGTGGCGGGTAGCGAGGTAACCGGACATGGCGGGCGTCCTCCGGTGCTGGCCGGCTGCCCCGCCATGGCAGGCCCCCAAGAAGCGGTTCGATTTTGACCGTCGTTGACACTCAGTCCTCAAAGGAGATTTTGAAATTCTTACTGTGCTTACGCCTCGTCTTTTTTTGCGGCCTGTGGGGGCGATGTTTTGGTCATGGTGGGGGTAGCCTATCATCGGTGAGCATCCCGCGGCAGGCGGAGACGGCTGATGCGAAGGTGGGTTCAGTGGGCATGGGTATTCTCCACCGGTCAGTCTACCAGCCTTGTCTGCAATCTGGCCCGCACATATCAACGTCTCTTATGCCAAGGGGATACCCCGTTCTTGGTCCGAGTTGGCTGGTTCAAGGCTTTGCTGCGACGATGGCCAGGGCCTGGGCCAGCACCCAGGCGGCGAGTTCGGCTGGTGCTTTGACCCGCATCTGTCCGCCGTGGGACAGGATCCAGTGCCGGCATTCGGCTAGGCCGGTGGTAGTGAAATGCAGCCGCCGCCAGCCGTCGGGCAGGTCGGCGGGCCATTGCGCATGAACACGGCGATCTGCGCCAGCCCGGGCCGGCTGCTTTAAGGGGCCGGGCTAGCCTCGGATCCGAAGGTGGCCAAAGCATTTATCCGGACGCCCGCGGAGACGCCAACACCAGCACAGCGCTCACGGGGGCGGTACGCGCACGGATTCGCCCGACACGGTTCGGCTCATCACCGTGTTGGTTGACGCGAAGTAACGGTCTTTGCGGGTACGAGCGTTCATTGGCGCTCCGTAGACCTCCTGTTCCTTAGCCAAGCCACTGGCCAGCTCGGCCAGTTCGGGGCTCTCGGCCGAGTCCGCCATCATCTCGAGGGCCCGCGTCGTCGTGCCGATGGTGCGCGCGGCGAAGTCAAAGTCGCCATCCTGGTTCGAGCGGGTCGCCTGGCGGCGCGCCTGCGCGGACATTGCCTGCGCCGCCGCCATCAAGACCTGGCGATCAAGCTCCTGTCGGGCACAGGTTCCGGCCTCATCAGCCGTGAAGGTGACCGTGGTCTCGGCGAGCGTGCCGGTGGTGGACACTGCTGTCAGCGTGAGTGGCAGCGTTGTCCCCACCGGTACCGCCGCTTGCGTGAGCAACATCGAGAAGCTCAACTCCTGGCCAGAGACGAGGTCCGGCAACGCCACTATCGGACCTGCTGCGCCATGACTGACAGCATACGGCGCCAACACCTCGATCTGCGCGCCCGGTGGCAGGCGCAGGTGCAGGCCGACCCCGGTAGCGACCACTTCCAGCGCTTCGCCCAGTTCGCGCTGGACCGCTGCGATGATCCCTTCGCCCCGGGCGATGTCGTAAAAACCGCCGCCGCCGGCCTCGGCGATCGCGCCAAGCATGGCCTCGTCGAAATCGTCCCCGATGCCGAACGTCGACGTGACCATGCCGCGCTGGCGCAATGCGGCGGCATGGCCGGACAGCTCGACCGGGTCGATGATGCCGGCATTCGTCAGCCCATCGGTCAGCAGAAAGCAGCGGCCCAGGCGGTCGCCACGGCCCTTGTCGGCCTCGGTACACCCGGAAAGCCAGCCCAGACCAAGGTCGGTCGAACCGCCCGTGCGAAGGAGCTTGAGGGCTCGGGCGGTCTGCTGCCGGCAGGTGGCATCAACGGGGCCGGCCGGTTGGACGACCTGCACCTCCGTGTCATAGGCGAGGACCGCGACCCGATCGCGTTCATCCAACCGGGCGAGCGCTTGCAGAACCGCCTCACAAGCGTGGCCGAGCTTATTCCCGGACATCGAGCCACTGCGGTCGATGATCAAGCCGAGGCTGAGGGGATTACGCTCGCCCTGGCGCGGCAGCAGCGGCGCTCGCAGGACGAGACGTAGCAAACGCTGACCGCCGTTGGCCGGAATCAGCAGGCCATCCGGCTGGATGAGTAAGGTCGTGGCAGGGGGCAAAGGCTTCATCGGTGACCTCAGGTGGTGGTGAACAGACGTCGGGCTTCGGCTACCAGGGCATCGACCTGGCGATTGGCGGTTCTGGTCAAAGGGCGGCGGATATGCAGTTCAACATCTGGGCTCAGCACTAGGCGCTCATAGATGCTGCGGCCAGGCGCTGGGCCGACCGTGGTTGAGGTCCGGGGGCGCTCGCGCGGTGTGGCCGCAGCCAAGGCCTGCGCAGCATATTCGCCAGCACTCTCACCCACCTCCGCAGCGGACGTCACCTCTGCCATTTTCGGCGACGGAGCCTCGCTGTCCCCGACCCCGGCAAGGACGCGCTCCTTCTCGACGATCGACAAGGCCTCCAGTCGCGCCCGGATCTCGGCCAAGGGCAGAAAGTGATCCTGCCAGTGCCGGATCAGCCGCAGGTTCAATAGGCTCTCCTCCTCGTAGGCCGCCCGCGGGCCCATGCCCCCAGGGCTCGGCATCAGTCCCTGCTGGATGTAATAGCGGATGGTGCGGGGCGACACGCCCGTGCGCTGCGCCAAGTCATTGAGGGTTATGGCCACGCCCACAGTATAGACACTGTCTACACATGTCAACTGTCGACTGTCGGCACGAGTCCGTCGGGGTGACGTACTGCGCAGCAATCCATGCACATACGCCAGAAACCACCTCGACACCGCCTACTCCGTCAAGGCGTGCAGTCGCTTGAGCCGGGAGCGCAGGACGTCAAAGCCAAGTCCATCGTCGCCGAGCAGTTCGATGATCTGGATGCGACGGGCGCTAGGATTATTGATGGTAGTTCGGGCCATGCTGGGTCTCTGCGGTGCGAGCGTAGGACGGCCGACTGGCTCGGCCACCGTGAGGTAACCCGCCAGGCTCCCTGGGCAGGTGCGCTGCCCAGGGAGGTGCCGACGGCAGGACTGAGGCCGCTTCCAGTTTTGTCTTGGCAGGGTGGCGAACTCGCCTCGACGGAGGGTGAGGTCATCGCCACTCCGGTAGTCGCCGTGCTGGGCGCGACGCTCGGTGTGTGCCGGTGGTGCCGCCGGCGTGGGCGCCGACTCGCTTCGCGCCAAGCCCAGCCGACGCCGGGCGGCACGATAGAGCCCGGATGCCTGGGCCACGGCGCGTCGGGCCTGTTGTTCGGATTTGGTGAGGGTGCGGGGAATGGACATAATGCCTCCGGACTGCCCGCTCGATGAATGCCGAGACGAGGCATTGGATATCCAAAGGCATCACGGGACGAATCCTGCGACTGCGGTCATTTTACTGGTGGCCCACCCGACAACGGATTCGTGACATTGAACCGGCTCCGCCAGAGAGCCAGTAGGCGGGCGTCCTCGGCCAACATCTCTGGCGTTACTGCCTCCTGCTGCCCCAGGGTGTAGACGATGACGCCGTAATCCCCAACGACCTCGACCGACCAGTCGAACCCGTTGGGCGGCGTTGGCGGGGCCTGATCGGGATAGGCCGGCAGCCACTCCATCTCATCCTCGAAGCCGCCTGGCGGCGGAGGTGCAGGCGGTCCTTTCATCGCGCGAGCTTGGGCGCACAGCGTCTTCACCTGACGGCGCAGAGCGTTGTGAATCCGCCGTAGTTTATTGAAGTGGTCCTCGGATATCGGCTCGGGCTTGCTGCTTTGGATGCCGATCATGAGCTCGAACACCTCATCGAGTTCCTGCATGACGGATAGGATGGCCGCGTCGAGTTCGGCAGCAGTCTGGTCGATGGGATCGTTGGTCATAAGGTCCTCTGGGTCAGTCGTGGGGAAGGAGGAAGGGCAGGGCGAACCGCCTGTGCCAGTCGGCTCTTCCACGCGATCCGCGAGGGCTGGAGCGGACAAGGAACGTGCATGGTCCGATGCGCTTGAGCAGGTCGCTTACCTGTGCCTCCTCAAGCGGAGATGCGGAATCGAGCGGTACATCCGCCGGTACGGGGACGATGATGCTGGCCTGGCTGTCGTCTCCGTCGTCCCAGTCGATGAGTTCAGTCCAGATCGAGAGTGCCCGGCAGCCGCAGACCGGGCACCGCACCTGGGCGACGCTGAGGTGGCATTCATCGACGCACAAAGCCTCGACCTTCCAGGCTTTGGCATCGTGTTCTCCGTCGCCGGATCGGCAGGTTAGGCAACTCGGTGTGGTGGCGTCCACGGCGATCTCCTCCGTCACCTCCGGTTGTATCAGCACTCTCCGCACGATATCCTGCGCTTATGGACGACCGCGACCCGCGCCTCATTCGTCGGCAGGAACGGCAACGCCTGGTCGTGGAACTGCTTGCTGACCAGGCGCTGCCAACCACGGAGTTGCTGCGCCGCCTCAACGCCGCCCTGGCCAAGCGACGGCAGGCGCGGGTCGGACGACGGACGTTGGAGCTAGAACTGCGCTGGATGCAGCGCCATCTGAGCGGTGTGTTGGAGACGGTGCCGGCCTCTGCTTTGGACGAAACGCCGACCGGCGCGATGGCGTCGGCCCGCGCGTTCCATCGCCTGCGTGACGGCGAGATGCCGCATCCCATCCCGCCCGATGCCGGATGCGTCACGGCCATGGAGGCCTTGGCATTGTCTACAGCCAGGGCCGCCCTGACCGTGCCGGCCCCACCTGGCAGCGGCGGGGTGCTTGCAGATGCGCTCGCTGGTCTCATGCAACGGCTCGGGCTGCCCGACGACCAGACGGCGATCGCCGTCCAGGCCGGCGGCCCGCAGGCACCCTACGCTTCAGCCACCCTGCTGGCCTGCATGCGCGCCATCCGCGGTGGCTCCAGCCTCCATGGCCATTACCGCCCCCGCCATCGCGGTGAGCATCCGGTGCGGATCCAGCCCATCCGCGTCCTGCTGGTCGATGGCGAGGCCTTCGTGTGGGCCTGGGATCCCGAGGACCGCATCGCCAAGCGCTATCACCTGGCCCGATTGCGGGTCGAGCGACTGGGTCAACGGATCGCCGAGGCTCCGGCCGACCGGGGCGGCGATGTCGCGATCACGATGCGCCAGGCCTTCCGCGGGGTGGCTCGTGGAGCCCTGCGGTCAGTGTGCATCCGCATCGTCGCTGAGCGGGTGCCGACCCTGGGCCTCATGGTCTTCAATCCCGACCAGCGGTGCGAGGATCGCCCGGATGGGTCGCGCACCATCGCCTGGAAGACTCGTGGTCTGCCGGCATTGGCCGAGTGGATCGCCGGGAGGGGTGGTGCGGTCGTGGCAGAGGCACCCACCGATCTGGTGATCGCGGTCGCACGCATCGCCAACGACACTGCTGGTGCTCACCAGCTATCCTGACTGCGGCCCTATTCGCACAGAGAGCAGAAACGATCGGCGGGAGCGCGGCAGACCGGAAGGGTTACTGCCCTGACATTTTACGCAGGAATCATTGCGCACTGGACCGGTAGGATGCGGTTGTCCATACGGAGAAAACCATGACCAACCCCATCCCCATCGCCATCGCCGCCAACTTCGCCAATCGGGCGCACGCCGGCGAGGGCCAGGTCCGCAAGGGCACCGGCCTGCCCTATATCATCCACCCTTACCGGGTGGCGCTGCTGGTCGAAGAGGCCGGCGGGACCCCGGAGCAGATCGCCGCCGCTTGGGCGCACGACGTGCTCGAGGATTGCCCGACCTACCGCGATGAAGCCAAGTCGGTCTTGCCGCCGGCCGTTTACGCCCTGGTCTGCGAACTGACCAAGGCCGAGATATCGCCCGGCAAGCGGGTGAAGGGCGAAGCCTTCATGGCAGAGATTCGCGCCATGAGCCCGACCGCCAAGTTGGTCAAGCTCTGCGACCGGCTGGACAACCTGCGTGATGTCGTGAGCGCCAACAAGCCCGCGTGGGCGCAGAGCTATGCCGCTGAGTCGGTGGAGGTGCTTGCCGCCCTGACCGGATTCGATCCGGCGATTGGTCCTCAGGCGGAGCGGCTGGTGGCAGCCATCGGCAAGCAGATCGCGGCGGTGCGGGAATGGGCAGACGGCACATGGTGATAGGACGTAGATTGCCGGTAGCGTCGAAGCGGTCGATTTCCCAGGATAATAAGGCGAGACCGGGAAAGGATTTTGGTGTAGGGCGATGGGCACCATGAGACGAGATGAGGCCATATTCGCGGCTCGTCACCATGGTGCCGCAATCGTTAGCTCAAGAAGGGCGAGTGCTGATCCCAGTGGCCATTCGCTTGTAGTGGCGAGTTCAGCCGTGCCGCGCGAATTTCCATCATCCCCTGGCCATCGCCGCCTCACCTTGAATCTTGCTGCACAACTTGTTCGCGCAGCCGTTCATACGCCACCTGCGTCAAGCGCAGGGCATGAGCGAGTTGCATGAGCTCAAGCAAGCGGTCGAGGTCGGCGGGTCGTTCCAGGTCAAGAGCCCGGGCCCTGCGAGCATGGGACCGCAAGGGCGGCTTCCGTTTCCCGACCCGGATCTGCTGAACGTGTGCCGGGTACAACCCCACCCGCCTGGCGAACTCCGCCTGACGGATCCCCAGTGCGACCCAACGGGCTGACAGATAGCGCCCAAGTGGGACGTCGGACGACATAGATTTGCGACGATACCGGGCCTCCACCTGAGATCTTGCATGTAAGCAAGGGCGCTTACTATGCCGACCTCAAAGGCGGCTCACATGTCTTGCCATCGCTCCACGATCGCTGTTCTGGTCCTCTGTGTCGCCCTGACCGCCTGCGGCTCCGGTGGTGGCGGCGGCTCCACGCCCGCACCGGCGACCGGTGGAGGTGGCGGCGGCGGCGGCGGCACGCCCCCGGCCTCGACCATCGTCACCATCGGCGGCGTCCAATTCGACACCACCACCAGCGCCCATGGCGAACGCACGGTGATCGGCGCCTTCCGCACCGGGTCGTTCACCTTCCGGAATAATCTGTCGTTCGACAGTCCAGGTCTCGGTATGTCCACGACGTACGCGGCCATCTGTGCGCTGACGACGGTGCAGGTCGGGACCGTGGCGCTCCCCTGCCTGTGGGCAAGCATGCAAGGGGGCAACGCCGGCAACTGCTATGCCGTCGATGTCGATGGCCATCTGCGCGAGGTCGGCGCGGGCACCCGCAACGCCACCACCGGCGTGATCACCACCACCACCTGGACCACGGTGACGTCCATCTGGCTGCCGGCCAACGCCACCGAGGGCATGGCTGTGCCGGGCTGGGGTGGCAACGCGGTGATGCATATCAACCGGATGGCGCCCGGCGGCCACACCGGCTGCGCCCAGTTCGTCTGGACCTCGCCGCCAAGGCAGGCGACCTATTATCGTAACGAGCGCTGGATCAAGCCCGGGTCCGGACTGCTGTTGGTGGAAGAGTACAGCTTTAACACCGCGCCCACACCCACGGCGCCAAACCCTGCGGCGACGGTCTCCAATATCATCTATCTGGGCCCGGGATCGACGATTGTCACCATCGGTGGCATCGCCTTCAACACCATGAACAGCGCGATGCTGGAACGCACCCCCATCGGGGCGGCCCGTACCGGACCAGTCACCTATCGCGACAACATGCCGAGCAGCACGCCGACGTTCACCGACACCTACGACACCACCGCGGTCCTGGTCGGTGCGGTGGCCCTGCCGTGCCTGTTCGTTGACCTTGATGTGGCCTCAGGTGAGGGCCGGTGCTTCGCCGTTGATGTCTACGGCGACCTGCGGGTGATCAGCACCGGGACGCGCAACCTGTCGACCGGTGCGGTCACCACGTCCCCCATCTGGGGTGACCTCGCCGCCACCACGTCCACCGACCTGTGGTTGTCGGCGCATGCCGTCGATGGCCAGGTCGTCAACCTCGGATTCGGCAAAACCCTCACCACGCGCCTGAATCAGACCGCGCCCGATGGCACGACCGGGTGCACTCTGCGCACGCAGGTGACGCCGGCGCCGTCCTACCAACGACGCGACCAGTGGATCCTGCCTGGCCAAGGACTTCTGCTCCGGGAAGCCCGCGCCTTCAGCAGCACCGCTGCTGGGGCCGCGCCGTGGCTCAATTACGTCTACGTACCGACCGGCGGCTGAGCGCCGGGTGCATTCCTCGCCCCAAGCCGATCACCTCAAGGATATTACAGTCATGCGATTTACCCTTCTTTTCATCCTGATAAGCTTGGTGACTTTTACTGGTTGCGGAAGCACACGGTCCGCAGTCGCACGGGTGACGGCACCGGCCAAGGGGATGGCACTCATCAATGTCCATTACCTGCATTCCCGGCGCACCACATATGACTTCGTAATGTCCGACCAGTTCGGGAAACTCACGGGAGCGCTCACCCAGGAGTCTGTGTGCCAGATTAACGTCAAGCCGGGTAAGCACCTTCTGATCGCTGGTCGTGACGAGGTCCAGACGGCCATCGAAGTCGACGCAGCGGCGGACAGGAGCTACGACGTGATGATCGATTATGATCGCGACACGGTAAAAAATTGGATTGGGTGGTCTCTCTTGGATGTCAAATTCACGCCGGTCGGAGCCACGGGCGATTTGCGCAAAGCCGTTCAGGAAAGCGAAGCCAAGGATCGCACCTCGCCGATCATCGTGGATCGCACGGCGGTTGCTGCGGTGAACCCCGCCCAGCAGGCGGTGATGCTTGAGCTTACTCAGGGGAACAAGAAGAAGCTGCTGCAAAGCATGGCTGCCGACCAGTATCGGCGTTGAACCTGGTCGCCACGACCTTGCAATGCGAGAGCCTATAGCGGCGGTCATCCGGACTGCATAATACCAAGCCAACAGCACCCTTACCTCAGAAGTTCAGCTCTACTGCGACTCATCCTGCTCTCCGCCATTTTCTTCGCTCTTACCCTCGCTGGTTGTGGTTCGGCGCGGTTTGTCAGCGAAGTGCCCCGCCAGACAGCGCCGCCGCCGGGGAAGGCGCTGATCAATATCCACTACGCCAACAGCAAGCCCAAGACCGAAGGGTTCAATCTCTGGGATGGGCAGGGTCACCTGGTTGGCAAGCTGCGCACCCATACCCTGAACCAGTTGGCGGTTGATCCTGGGGATCACCTGCTGATCGCCGGTGACGGCGAGCCCCAGGTGGTCCTCAAAGTATCGACCCAGGCCGGCAGGGTCTATGACGTCAAGGCCGACTATGACACGGGCGGTGAGTTTGGTTGGAAGGTCGGCGTTGATGTGCTGCTCATCCCTGTCCCCACGACTGGCCCGCTGCGTGACGAAGTCACCAGGAACGAATCTGACCTGACAACCGTCGCCGTGAATCGCGCCGCTCCGACATTGCAAAAGCAGGAGGCCGCGTCCGCCGCGTCCGTCCGGAAGGTGATTGCTGACTTCACCACCGGACCGTACAAAGATCGACTCACGGTGCTGGCTGCCGACCAATATCGGCACTGATCACCTCGATGGATCAGTCGCCGTGAGGCGGCATGACGGTCTGCCAGGTCAGGCGTTGGTGGCCTGAACGGTCGGGCACCAGCATGCGGTTCGACGGAACCGCATGCTGGTGCCTCTGGCGTGGTTCTTCACGGCGTGGAGATTAGTTGGCTTGGCCCGTTGGTCATGACATCGCTATCCCGATGTGGCTAGGATAATCCCAGCCGGCTCATCGCTTGCGCCCCAGATAGGTGCCGAAACCACCGGTGGCCAGCACCGCTGACAGCCCAGTGGCGACTCCTTCCAGTGGCAGCCAATAACCACGGTTTTTCGGATGGCTGCTCATGATGGCCTTTACTTCCTCTGGCGATCCCGAACGCTGCGCAGCGGCCAATTGCCGGTTCCACGCTTTGTACGCTATGGGGTCGGGGCCAAGTCCGAAACGCCACACACCTCCGGCCAAAGCCTGCGGCCCGATGCCGACGTGGGCAAGTCGATGGGCCGCTTGCTGGCCCTGGAGCGGGATGGCTTGAACCGTGCCGTCGATCAAGCGCCGATGGGCGACGAGGGCGTCATGGGCCATCAAGACCCCCGCGTCGACGGCGGCTTCGCCGAGGCCTCCCAACGCGTCCACATCTGCTTGCAGTGCCTCAGGGCCGGCCGCCATGACAGTATTCGATCGCGCATGGAGCCAGAGTGCAGATGCGCGTGCCCGAGACTCGAGTGTCCAGAGCGATAGATCTTCATCGCGGACCCGGGCCCAGACGAGATGGACGTGGGGATGCCCGGAGTTTGAGTCCGTGTGCCAGTAAGCGGCGACGCGATGGCCATCAAGGTCCAACCGGGCGATGATCTGGTCGATGCGGTATGCTGCGGCCTCCTCCAGGGTGTGGCCTGATCGTGCCAGGTCTTTGAGGATGTCCGACCATGCCGCCGTGAGGTGGCCGGCCGCGCACACTAACCGGGAGCGTCCGCCCATTTGCGACTCGCGCTCCAGGGCCGGTCCCAGCAGCCATCGCTCCAGTCCTCCTGGCTTGAGGATGGCTGCCGTGGTCTCCGCCAAGGTCCGGTTGCCGCCACGGATGGCGACGAGCGAACACCCATCTGGCAGCCGTATTGGCGCGTGCAGGTTGCGCCATGGGGTGGCCCCGTGGCTGGCACGGGCGTCGGCATCGCGGGCAGCGGCCGCACGTCCACGCTCACGGGCGGAGATGATCCGAGCGGTCAGCATCGCCTGCTGGTCGGGAGCGGCTTTGGCGATCCGCTCCTCGTGTTGGCGAGATCTTGGACGACTGCCATCGACGGCCGGATCGAGCGCCGTCGACGGCTGGTCAGCCTGCCTGCGCTGGCGCCGATCTTCGCGATGCCGCGCTTTGAGCTCAGCTTCAATGCGTTCCCGTTCTGGCTGAGGCAGAGTCTCCAGCGCCGCTTTGGCCGCCCGGCGCCGCTCACGTTCCCTGTCGGCCTTGCGCCGGCGTCGCTCCTCAACGGCTGCGTCGGGCTCGTTTCGCGCATGACGACCTGCACGAGCCTGGCCGTCAGCGCAAGCCTCGCCAAGGACGCTGTGGACCACCGCCCGTGCCTCTGGAGCGGCCCGGGCGAGGTACCCGCCCATACCGACGGCCGTTGCACCCGCGACCACCTGCTGCAGGAGGGCCGCTTGGCAGTCCAGAGCCTTGGCCTCGGCCTGCGCCTTCTCCAGCGCAGTCCGTTGGACGCGGATGAGCTCCCGCCGCTCCAAGGCGACATTATCCTGCGGAGTTGGTCCCCGTGGCACGACGAGAGACTGCACGCGCCCCAGCAGCCCACGCAGCCCAGCTACGACCGACTGCGCGCGCTTCACGAGCGCCTCGCCGGCCTGCCTGGCAGCTTGTGCGGCAGCGTGGGCTGCTCGAGCGGTTTGCACCTTCATGACTGAGCCGTTCACGCTGGACGGCAGGGTAGCACGGGAGGCTTGGTCCCGCTGCCTTGCCAAGTGCTGCCGGTACAGTGCCAGCGATTCCGTCCGTTCCCGTAGTGCCCGCAGTGCAGCTTGCTCATCCGCGATGTGCTGCCGGAGCCGATCAGCTCGTTGCCGTGCAGCGGATATCCTTGGCGTCTGGACCCGCTGCGCCCGATCATGGTAGCCGACTATGCGCTGCATCACCGCGGCGAGCCGATCCTGACGCTGACGGGCGGCCGCAAGGCCAGCGAGATCGGCGGCATGTCGCCGACGAGCGGCCAGAAGCGTTTTTTCCAGCGCTAGACGATGCTGCTCAGCCTGCTGGTGGGCAGTCTGGGCCTCACGTAGCTTCGCCTGCAAATCCCGCCTGGCGACAGAGTGCAGTTGGTTGGCGTCGTCCGGCTGGTGCGGTGTTGATGACTTGTTCACGTACCGCATCAGAGCTCTCCGCGCCACGCATCGTCGAGCTGGTCGCCCTCCTGCTCCAGTGCCTCGAGCAAAGCCCTCGCCGCACGCTCCTCGGTCATGCTACGCTGCACCGCTGCCTCGGCTGCCTGCAGATCGGTCTCGGATCGGCGGAGCGCTTCGGTGCGCCGTGCCAGTTCGCTCTTCCACGTGTCACGTTCAACCTCGACGTGGAGGAGGCGCGCCTGGATGCGCTCGACGAGGCGGCTTTTGCGTTGGGCAAGGTCCTCGGGTGTGGGACCTGCGGGGACGCCGCTCATGGGAGGTCCCCCGCGCTGCCAGGGTGCAGATCGGAGTGGCGTGCTGCGCTTGGCACCGGAGGCGGCACGCTGCTCCGATCGGGTGCAGGCCCGGCACCGGAGATCCTCCTCGCGCCGCGAGGAGGAGTGTCCATGGATGCAGATTCGCTGCTGGCAGGGGGTTGGGGCTGCGTGTTAGGTGCGACGCGGGTATCCACTGCGATGGCGGATACCCACTCGGGGTGGCAGGCTACGTGATGCCCGTCCGCAGGTGTACCGCTACCATCCTTTTGATCCACACCGACGATGACGATGAGCTCACCGTCCTCCACGCGAGAGCGGCACCGATATCGGACGGGAGGCGGTTTCAGCCGGCCACGGATCGTCCGCAGCACATAACTGGCATCGGTGGGCGACACTCGTGCCAAGCGACGAACTGCGTCGATGGTCGGCATGGTGCCCTGACGTTCGATGACCGTGATGGCGACCAGAATGCGCACGATGAGCTGGTCCGATGGCAGCCGGCCAAGACCCGGCTCCTCAACGTCATAAGCGCGCTGGATGCGCAACTGCGATAGGCGGTACAAAATCGTCGACCTACTGCCTCCGCCCAGTCTTTGGCGAATTTTGCCGACAGTCGGGGGCTGGCCGTCGATACGGAGCAGTTCTAGTGCGCAGAGCACCCGGGCAGGGGAGGTGAAGGCCTCGCCCCGCCTGGGGTGCGTCAATTTGACCATGGGCTGCCCGCCCGATAGTTGCACCGACGTTGCACGGTCCGGGAATCGGAAACAAAAAAACCCCCGGCTTTCACCGGGGGTTCTACTTGGAGCGGGCGAAGAGACTCGAACTCTCGACCTACAGCATGGCAAGCTGTCGCTCTACCAACTGAGCTACGCCCGCGCGTAGGGTAGGGT
>Ga0163144_10016101_pt1 | contig 15345 bp, 8 predicted proteins | sample OliLak19BULKMAT1_FD_123175 | JGI IMG/M metagenome (GOLD analysis project Ga0163144, IMG submission 123175) | Freshwater microbial mat bacterial communities from Lake Vanda, McMurdo Dry Valleys, Antarctica - Oligotrophic Lake LV.19.BULKMAT1 | ecosystem: Environmental > Aquatic > Freshwater > Lake... | reverse complement strand
GGTTTCAGGTTTCAAGGTTTCAGGTTTACGCGGTTGGTTGTTGATTTTGAAAAGGTGTTTCAAGGCTACAACAAATTATTGTAAACCTGAAACCTTGAAACCTGAATCCTGAAATATCAAAAATGTTTTATGAAGAAAATCTACTTGCTACTTGCCTTCTTTTCTCCCTTATTATTAAGCGCTCAGGACGACCTGCTCTCCTTGCTTGGCGAAGAAAAAACCACCGACTACGCTACCGCTAGTTTCAAAACTAACCGCGTCGTCAACGGGCATTCCATTGAGAATACCGCGCCAGGCGTGTTGGATTTCAAAATTTCGCACCGATTTTCGCAGATGCGCCAAGGTATATACGATATTTTTGGGCTTGATGGCGCTTCCATCCGCTTCGGCTTCGACTATGGTATCACCGACCGGTTGATGATCGGTGTTGGGCGCTCCAGCAAAGAAAAAATCATCGACGGTTTCGCGAAGTACAAAATTCTGCGCCAAAGTTCAGGAGCCAAAAACATGCCCATCACGCTTTCGTATCTGATTGATGCACAAATAAAAACGGTGAAATTTTCTGATGCAGAGCGGGACAACAAATTCAGCTCCCGGCTTTATTACACCCACCAATTACTGATAGGCCGGAAATTCAATGAGCGCCTGACGCTACAGCTGATGCCAACGCTCGTACACCGCAACCTTACCACCATCCCCGAAGATGCTAACGACGTTTTCGCAATCGGAGCTGCGGGCAGGATCAAGCTCACCAAGCGCGTCACTTTAAATGCCGAGTATTACTATGTGCCTGATGGCCAAATCGCTACGCTATTTGCCAATTCACTCTCCGTTGGTGTTGATATCGAGACGGGCGGACACGTTTTTCAATTGCATGTCACCAATTCTCCCGACATGACTTATAAAGGTTTTATCACGGAGACCCAGGAAGACTGGTTTTTCAAAGGCACTGATGGGCGTATGTTGAGCGGACTGCGTTTGGGCTTTAATATTTCGCGGGTGTTCACGGTGAAGAAGCCGAAAAGGAAAATGTGAAAATGTGATAATTTGATAATGTGATAATTACGCCAGCCCTTGAATCCACTGGAAAATTTATCACTAGGACTTATCATTCTTTCGCAAAACAACACGTCCGGCAAGGCCATGAGCCTTTGCCGGACGTGTTGTTTCTGTCTTGTTGCATGAGGTTCCAGGTTGCCGCGTAGAAGCCCCCAAAAGTGCTGAAACAATTAAGCCAAGAGTACTTTAGATGCTGTGCAAACCGTCCACCGTCCACCGCCAAGTCAATCAAACTCGATCGTATCTCCTGCTTTGTAAGTCTTTTTTTCAGGAGACTCCTTGTCCGCTGGCTTTTTGTCCTCCTTCGGCGCAGTCTTTTTTTCAACAACCTCTTCCGCGTCATCGCCAAACAAGCTCGGCTGTTTCGGCGCTGCAGCTTCGGGTTTTGGCAGCAACTTGGAGTCCTTTACCTCAATCTCTTTGATGGCGCTCAACATCTGGTCGCTCAGGCGATTGCCCACTGCTTTCCAGCCTTTTAGGTCCATAAAATCGCCCAAAGAAACCTCGCCGGTCATCGGTTTGCCCTTGATTTTTATGGTGTATTTGATACGCGGGTTGTCCTGTACCGAGGCAAACAGCACCTTTGATTTGTTGTGATCGGTGAGGAAGGAAAAGCGCTCTTTTAATTTGTTGGTTTCTATCTTGAAACGTTTCACCATCGTCCAGCCTTTGTGGCCGTCGTAGTGCACGGCGTTGACGACTAGGTCTTCAGAGAAGCGGCACAGGTGGTTGATTTCTTTTACTTCAAAATGCTGTAGTACATCCGTATCGGTCACTTCATAGGAGCCGTCGTTGTACAGCACGAAAATGTTGTCGCCCGTATCAAATTCGCCCAGCAGGTTGCCGCGTTCCTGGGTGTTGAGGCGGCCTGTGATGTCGTCGAACCACAGTTTTTGCGCGCCGATGGTGCTTTTCCCGACTTCTTTTTGCTTGATTTGTTTGACGGGGTACTTGGTCAGCACATTGCCTTGGGAGTCGCGGCCTTTGATGGCCAATTCCGCGAAATCGTAGTCAAAAATCTTGGTTCGGGCGGTGCTGGCGGGGGTTAGCGTCACCTGCACCACCTCACTTTCTCCATTGGGGTTTACGGTGAGGTACAGCATTTTAGAGTTTTTGACCTTGGAACCCAATTGGTAGTCTTTGTCGCGGGTAATGGCCGTCACATTAAAACGTTTGACGAAGGTTTTGCCCGATTTGGCATCCATATATGCCATGTTGTAAGTGGTGCGTTCGTCGTTTTTCTTCCACACCGCTATGTGTTCTATGTCTTTCCCGACAAAGGTTTTATCCTCGGCACGCACGATTTTCATCACGCCGTCGCGGCGGAAAATGATGATGTCGTCAATGTCAGAGCAGTCCTGCACGAACTCATCTTTTTTCAACCCTGTACCGATAAAGCCATCTGAGCGGTTGACGTACAGTTTGGCGTTGTTGGCGGCAACTGCCGATGCATGGATGGTATCGAAAGCGGCGATTTCTGTGCGGCGCTCGCGGCCTTTGCCGTGTTTGGCCAGCAGGTTTTCGAAGTAATCAATGGCATACTCTGTGAGGTGCGCCAAGTGATGCTTGGTCTCTTCGAGCTCGGCGTTCGTCTTGGCGATTTCCTCGTCAGCCTTGAAAGAATTGAACTTTGAAATGCGCTTGATGCGGATCTCCGTAAGGCGTACAATATCGTCTTCGGTGACATCGCGCAGCAGCTTTATTTTTTTAGTCTCTTTGGCGTAGCCGGGGTCGCTGGGTGTGCTGACGTACTTTTTCAACCCGATATCGATGGTTGAAATAACAGCCTCCCAGGTCTCTGCCTCTTCAATGTCGCGGTAAATGCGGTTTTGGATGAAAATTTTCTCCAAAGAAGCAAAATGGAGCTTTTCCTCTAGGTCGTCTTTCAGGATTTCCAGTTCCTGCCGCAACAGGGCCTTGGTGTTTTCGGTGCTGATGCGCAGCAGCTCGTTGACATCCGTAAACAGCGGCTTATTATTGATGATGACGCAGCAGTTGGGGCTGATGCTGACCTCGCAACTGGTGAACGCATATAAGGCATCAATGGTGACATCAGGGCTTACGCCAGGCTGCAATTCAATTTCGATGTCAATTTCGGCCGCAACCTTGTCTATTACCTTTTTGATTTTGATCTGGCCTTTTTCATTGGCCTTCACGATGGAGTCCATGAGGTCGCCGGTAGTGACACCGTAGGGGATTTCGGTGATTTGCAGCGTTTTTTTGTCCAGCTCACGCACTCGGGCGCGCACCCGCAATTTTCCGCCCCGAAGCCCGCCGTTGTAGTTGCTCGCATCTACGAGACCGCCTGTGGGGAAGTCGGGAATTAAATCCGAGGGCTTTCCTTTCAGGCTGGCAATGCTTGCCTTGATGATTTCGATGAAATTGTGGGGCATTATTTTGGTGCTCAGGCCCACCGCGATGCCTTCTGCGCCATGTGCCAGCACCAACGGGAATTTCATGGGCAAATTGACAGGCTCGCGTTTGCGGCCGTCGTAGCTCATTTGCCACACCGTGGTATCGTGGTTGAAAGCAATATCCAGGGCGAATTTGGTGAGGCGCGCCTCGATGTAACGCGGTGCGGCGGCGGAGTCGCCCGTGCGGTAATCGCCCCAGTTGCCTTGGCAATCGATCATCAGTTCTTTTTGGCCCATGTTCACCAGGGCATCACCGATGGCAGCATCTCCGTGGGGGTGGAACTGCATAGTCTGGCCAATAAGGTTGGCGACTTTATGGTAGCGGCCATCGTGCTGCTCGAACATAGCGTGCAGGATGCGGCGCTGCACGGGCTTCAAGCCGTCGTCGATGGCAGGGACGGCGCGTTCCAGGATAACGTACGAGGCGTAGTCCAGAAAGTAATTCTGGTACATACCCGAGAGGGTTATGACGGAGTCCTCGTGGTTGGCCGAGGTGGTTGGTGGTGCGGAGGTATCTTTTTTTGCTTTTGCCATGGTGTTGATGGATGGACTTGGGAAGGCAAAAGTAAAAGGATTTGGGGGATTTTGTGAAACTTTTTGTGTTAAAAGTATTTTAGATTGAGATAAGGAGCAGTAAAAATTGTGCGTGGTAAAAAAAACTGCCGGAACGCATCGAGGGATGGTTCCGGCAGTTGGGTGGATTTAAAATTGTACTATTGGGATTTACTAGTCATCCGGTGTTACTGAGTCAATCTGGCAAGTTTCTGACCAACAATATTCAAAAAATCAATTATTGGGGGATCAAACCGTTTAAATTACATCCATTGCAACCATTACAAACAATGGTAGGCATTAGCCCTATATACAAATTAGTTGTGACCTCAGAATAAGAACTTGTAGTAAAATTGATACCACCCGTTTGAGTGGTCAAGTCAACGTAATTCTGTAGAATGGTTGGGCCACGCAACTGTGCCGTTATATAGTTGGTGAAGACAGCTACACCATTCGCTTTTGCCGCTAATATGGCGTCTTGCGTTACCTGATCTTCATTTGTAACGTCGCCTATAGGGTTGAAACTATCCAACTCCTCATCGCTGATGTAAAAAATGCACCGACACGCACTGTCACGCCATGCCCCGTATTTTGAAAGGTCCTGAATGGCATTTGCGCCTTGCTCTGGAAGCCATCCGACATGATTCATATCAGCGGCTAGCGGTACAATTCCATAGTTCGCAAATATGAAATTCCGGTGTTGCGTATTAAAGACTGTACCGGGCCATACACCATCAACCCCGAGATAGGTCACCTTCAGATCTGACTTGCACATGTCAACAGCATTCATGATGGCAATATTGGCTGCAGCACTGATTGAATCAGCAACTTGACCCATTGAGCCGCTGGCATCGATTAATACAATGAGATCTACTTTTGGGTTGTTATTGGAAGCTCCGCAGGGCACTATTTGAGATTTTTCGCAAGGATTGCAGGCAGCGATACCAATAATCAATGCCAGGAGCATAATCATTTTCATCTTTTTCATAGTAATTTTTTTTAAATGGGTTAAAATCAATGACACAACAATTTGGCTTCTGTTCTCCGGTTTACCCGGTGTTCTTCCTCAGTGCACGACACACCATCTGAGCAGCGGTTAAGTAAACGGCTTTCGCCATAACCCTGTGCAATGATACGGTCGCGGCTGATTCCTTTCTGGATGATATAATCAACGGCAGATTTAGCCCTGCGGTTACTCAAGCCCAGGTTGTACGTTTCACTTCCCCTCGAATCTGTATGCGATGAAAGTTCGACCTGGGAACTTGGATGGTCTATCATATACCTTGCCAATCGATTCAGGTCGAATTTGGATTCTGGCAACAATTTGTCCTCAGCGAGATCGTATTTGATATCGAGTACAGTTCCCTGGTCGCAATCAAAATTCTCAACCCCAAGGCGCAAGTCTACAAAAAGGGTTGTGCTTCGGGTAAGTCCGATTGTGGTGGTTTGTGCAATGTCCGACAAGCGGTTTTCTTTCACTCCAACAACTTCATAGCTCGAATTTTTATCCAGGTGAAAAACAAATTCACCCAAGCCGTCCGAATTGTCTTGTTTAACATCACCTGAAGCATTATTGGTGAGCGAAACAACTACACTCTGCTCGGGCTGGCTATTTTTTCGGTTTACTACTTTTCCTTTCAAAATAAACCGAATATCGTCGTAAAGAATTTCTTTTTGGATAATGGCATTCGGTGCAAATTCATTTTCTAATAGGGGCGTTGTGCTGGTTGCTACATCATAAACTAGACCATTAATTGTGTAGTTTCCGTGTGGAATTTCGCCAAAGTCAACCACGCCAAAAGCGTTGGTTTTTCCAGTTGCAATGATTTTTCCGCTCATGTCCTTGATGGCTACATCCGCATCCGGAATGACTTTTTGGGTAGGTTTGTCACGTACAGTAACCACCACCTTGTGCTTGTCATTTGGGCAGGAGCAATTTGAACACGCCTGCTTTCTAGCCGCATGCCCGAACGTCCATTTGAGGCCAAGGTTAACACCCGCCGAAGCGAGATCCATACAATTGTGATCTGTAGGCCCCTGGGGAAGCACCAGCGGTGGGGATGAGCTTGTGGTATAGGGATTTAGGGTATGGTCATAAACGTTTTCGCCATGTGCTATCAAGGGCGTTCCAATAGGTCCAACGTCCAGGTTGTGGTCCAGGTCTACGGCGAAATGTCTGAGGTAATAAAATCCCAGTGTTAGACTCAGGTTTTTTGAAAAAGCAAAAGAAAAATCTATATCCAATTTCCCAGAAAGCACCCGGTCCTTAAATCCAGTATTGATCAATTGCGTTTCTGCGAGCAAAGATGTTGGATTGACACTTTCAGAATATGCATCACCACCCGAGATAAATGAATATCCACCCAAAGGAGCAATGGTAGCAGAAAAGCGTGGGCTTCCCAGGAACAGGGAATAACTGGGGCCAATTCCCAGAAATTGTCTTTTTAAATCAATCTGGCTGTTAGTAGTTGGCGCGGGCGTAGTACCAAAATAAATTTGATTCGGAATCTTGATAGAAGGGGCAGTACGTATGTTAGCATAATCTGCACGGATACCGAATCCCGAACGGAACCGCACATCCAAATTACCGCCCCAGTACAAATTACCGGAATAAGAGAGCTCCTTATATGGCGTTTGAAAAAGGGGCAAATCGTAGCCAGCTTTAACTCCAATTGAGAAAGTTGTTGCTGGTACAGATGGTGTTTGGGCATAACTTTGCAGCGATATGAATAGAAAACAAATCCACAAAGTCAATTTGGGCGATACTTTTAAACGCAAGTGTATGCGCCTGTTCGCTTTGCTGATTGTGCACGGTGAAATTTTCCTGAGGTGATGGTTCATATTTTTCATTTTTTATAGGTTAAAGAAATTAACCAATAGTGAATTCGGGTAAACCCTGCCAAAGGGCATACAGAGCATCACACTATTTGGATATTGTGTTGTTGTGTTGTTCCAACTAACAGGAGCATGCGGAAGCTCTTTGGACGGGTAAGGTTTTTTCTTTCGCCGAACGCTGGCCTCCCTGCCAAACCGCTACTTTCAGCGAGCGGTTGGCAGAAAAGCAGCGTGTGCTATTTTTCCTGATCTATTCTGCTTTCACTACCTTGCCCGACCACAGCAGCTTGCCACTACTGATAACTTGTGTCAGATAAATGCCCGTTGGAACATCGCTGAGCGGGACAGATAAACTAGTTGCCCCGCGCGGAACTTCCAATTTCCGTAAAACCCGCCCGAGCAGATCGCTTACAACCAGCGTAGCTGAATTGGACAATGGCGTGCCAAACTCCAACGTGGCATCGCCACTGGTTGGGTTAGGGAAAAGCGTCCCAGACAAGAGGGTGGGAATGTCTTTTGTAGCGCTCGCTTGAGCCTTGCGAATGCAGATGTCGTCAATGATACCCCAGGAGACATAACTCCCATTGTTTATGTTGAAATTATTCGAAACTAGGATATTTAGGTTATCGTAGTTTTGGCTGGGGGTCCATTGACCGGTATATGTTGCCCAGGAAGTGGTCAGGATCGGCGATAGTATCATTTCTTCACAGTCCGCGCCACACACCGGGTATTCACTGTTTATGCCTGGGATCAAAGCGCCTTGGGATGCCAGAAAAAGAAAACGAACATTTGGCTGCACTTCCGGATGCCATTTTCCGCAAAAGGATATTTCATAAGCTTGACCTGCTTGAAAATTTAGAAGCTGCTTAATGCCTTCACCCACTTTCTGGTTGCCCCACATTAATACTGCACCAGGATCGGCACAATAATCACCGGAAATGACCTGGGGAGAGAGTTGTAAGGCTGTCCAATAGTCTAAAGCTCCTGGGCCACCGAGATCGCCATCGATTGTGCCCTCAGAAAAAGTGCCATTCTGTACCAAATTGTTGGCACAAACACAAGGCTTTTTGTATTTTACGACCAGCTTTGGCCATTTCGTGGAATCCTGTGAATCAGAAGAGTGAAAAATCCAGGCGCGGTAATATTCTTCCAACGCCAATGCGAACTGGATGCCAAAGCTGTGCCCTGGATCATTTATCATGGCCTGAACTAAGGGCGCAATTTCTTGGGTCAAATCAGCACCTGGCGTACAAGGGGGCAATACAGGGATGCCGTTGGGGTCAACGATCGGTTGGTTATTCCAGGTTATGGTATTTTCGTTCCAGCCAGTGGTAACACGTCGAATCACGGCATGATTGTTACCACTGAGGCAAGAATGTCCCGAATTATTGGCCGTGATTAGGCCAAAAAGCATTAATTGAGCCGATTCAATGGTTGAACCTTGAGGAATGGAGGATAGGTCAAAACCCATATAAAAGCGTATGGTTCCGGGCTCACCATTAAAGGTCCAGGTCATGGATTGCAAAGAAGGTTCAACTCCATAGTTGTTGTCTTGCAAGCTAGACAGTCCATGTACAAATGCATCTTTACCTTTTGCGGCATTGGGCCGCAGCACGAGGGTCGCCTCACAACAAGGCTCCTGGTACTCGATAACAAGCTTTGGCCGCTTGGTCGCATCAGGCGAATCTGAAGAGTTGAAGATCCAGGCGCGGTAGTATTCTTCCAGTTGAAGGGCAAACTGAATGCCGTAGTTAGTGGCAGGGTTGCTTACCATTCCTTGCACCAATGGGGTAATGTTAAAATCGGTTAGGTCAGCACCTCCAACGCATAAGGGTGGCACATGGATGCCATTGGGGTCAACCGAAGGCTGGTTGTTCCAGGTAACGGCGTTCTCATCCCACGCTGAAGTAACCCGCCGGATAAGGGCATCATTGTCGCCACTGAGGCAGGAATTTCCGGAGCCATTTGCCGTTATCAGGCCATATAGCGAAAGTTTGGCCGACAAAACAACGGCACCTGCCGGGATAGCAGAGAGGTCAAAGCCCATGTAAAACCGCATGGTTCCTGGATATCCGTTAAAGGTCCAAGTCATGGATTGCAGCGATGGGTCGTTACCATAGTTGTTGTCTTGCAAGCTGGCCAACCCGTGTACAAAAGCGTCTTTGCCTTTGTCAGCATTTGGTTGAAGGGTAAGGGTTTTAGGTGGGCATTCTCCGCCAGTCTGGGCTGTCAGAGTTAATTGGAAAAATGTGCAAATGCACCCGATGAAAAAAACTGGTAGCAGGGTAAAGATTTTCATGATAATAACAGTGTTGGTGGTTATAATGAGTTGGAGATAAGGCTTTGCATTGCGGGCTGCAGTACCGATAGGCATTACCTTTTATCATGCATGAAAGTGGGCACCGTTTTTGAAAGTTTCTTCAAAAAATGCTCGCACCTTTTCCAGGCATACTCCCATAATGCAGCCACATCAAAATGCAAGTCCCAAAAAGAACCACCTACGGTATTTTTTATGAAATGGGGAAATAGAGTGCCTGCGCTTGGTGAAGAACGCGCGTATTATCAAGGATATAAGCCTTGGATACTATATTTTATGAGGTTACAACCCAAGGACTGGGAATGAGAACGCAGCAAAACTTTAGTTCATTTTTTTGGCCAAAAACCTCGTAGGTATTTTTCAAACCTACGAGGTTTACCGCTCGAACAAAATCATAATTTGTTCGTTTTTTGTCGCTAAACCTTCAGACATAACTCCCCAAGGCCGATATTCACCAATACCCTAAAACAAAATACTTAAAAAGGAATTTTTCAGGAAACTCGCTCACGCCCATAACGCCACCCCAAACCACCCAACACCCCAGCACCCAACAAGTACCAAACCCAATTCCTGAATTGCCGAATAGGCCTTTCATTGCCGATCAGCACCTGACCCGCCCAAAAGAACGGGTGCTTGCGCTCCGATTCAGCATGATTCAGGTATTCCATTTTGGCGGCGCGCAAAGCTTCGTCTTTGCTTTCGCCACTTTTCAGGTGTTGTAGAAAATTAGCGGTGATAGTGTTGGTTTCCTGGCTCGGCACCTCCCAAAGATTGGCCGTCAGGGCCGGGCAGCCAGCCAGGGCAAAAGCCCGTGACAAACTCATGACGCCCTCGCCGCGAAAAACGACGCCGCTGGCGGTATTGCAGGCAGAAAGCACCGCCAGTTGAGTGGGCAGTTCCATTTGACTGATTTCCAGGGTGTTCAACAAATCGATGCTGTCGCCCGCTGCCGGAAAGGCCAAACCTGTTTTCGTTTGGTCTTTGAAGTTCAGCAGGCCGTGCATGGCCAGGTGCAGGATGCCGAATTTTTCGGCTTCCCGTTGGAAAAGCTGTTTGTCGACTGTCGGACCTTGAAAAACTTCCCCGCCCCAGGCATTCGCGGCATTTGCCACTGCGGCCCGCGCCTCGGGCAAATCACTCAGCTGGGCACCAAGCGATGCCATGGGTTCCGAAATGGCTTTGTACTGCGGGGCAAACCCGCCATAACCAGTGGCTAAATTCTCCGCATCTCCCCGTGCATGCGCCTGCAACCACAGCGCACCCGACCAATGGTAACTGATAGCATAATCCTCCACCAAAAAATGGCCGGTATTCCGCACCAGCGCCTCAAAAGGAAAGGTACTGAGGGGCCCATCCGACACGATAAGCAGCCGATGTATGCCGCTGGTGTTTTTCAAGAACGGGTCGCAAAATTGATGGTAAACCGCCTCCGCACTGGAAGCGTACACTTCCGAGGGTAGCTGCCATTGCGTTAAAACTGATCGGAAAGCATCAATGGATTGCTCTAAAGCAACCGTGCGGGGAATGCTGTGTGCCTCCAGGCTGTTTTTGCCAACAGCAAAGACAATAACCGAGCTGTCGCCCCAAAAATATTGCAGCAACAATTCCTCGTTGCCCAGCTCTTGCTGAATAACAGCAAGGGCTACGCTCTGGGTCTGCGAGCGGGCTTTGCTGAGCAGGGGTGCTTGTTTGTCAATGGCAGCACGCACTTTTTCCAGGTGGCGAACAGCCGACAACAGGCTATCAGCTTGCTTCGTACCTTCCCAAGAAGCTACGGCCGCTTTTGCCATTTTTTCCTGCCACAAAAGGCTATCGGGAATTTGTGATACTCTCCGTAATTCTTTTTCTGTCAGGTTGGTTTTCAGGACATTGGCTTTCGCGCGTTCGGCCATGTCGTAGGCCGCAGCTAAATGCCCCTTGCCAGGTTCGGCAAGCTCCAGGCTACGCGCAATTTGGATACCTGTTTCATAGGTAGCGTAGGCATAGTCCACGGCATCTTGGCCTGATGTTTCGTTGCGCATGTTGCCGCGCAGGGAGTCGAGGGCGGTCATCGCTATATTTATCGCCGCCATGCCTTGTTTTATATCTTGCACATTGCCCGTTTGGGCATACATGGCACGAAATGCCTGGGCTTTACCGCGCAGCACTTCGATGGGCCAAAAATCGCCCGCCAAAACAACCGTCGGGTTGTCGCTTGATTTATTGGCGTCCAATTCGGGAAACAAGCCATGCAAAGCTTGTTGGAACACCCCAAGTGCAGCGCCAGGTTGTTTGCGCCGAAGCAATGCCCTGCCGATGTACGACTGCACACGGCCAGTGTCATACGCGGATCCAGCCGCTTCCATTGCCAGGCGAAATTGGCGGTTCGCTTCTATGGTATCGCCCAGCATTTCGGCACAATGCCCCATGATGCGCGCCAGTTCTTCAGCACAATCGCCGTATCGGCATGATTCCCGGAAATGCTCCAGCGCGGACTTGTACAGCCCGGCATCAGAATCTGCCCAGCCCAGGTTATGTGCCAAGCGTCCTCTATCGGGATAGACATTCGCGGCTTGGTGGTAATAGTTTCGGGCGGCATCAAATTCGAAAATGTAGCGGCTGATGTCGCCCAAGTTGATTAGCGCTTCTGATATATTCCAAGCATCGCCTTCCTTGGTTAATTGTGGCAGCCCAGATAGGTAATATTGTCGAGCAGCGCGGTAGTCGCCTTGTTTTTTGAGGGCAAAACCAATGTTCATGTAAATGCTGCCGGCTAAGACACAATGGTGGCGCAGCAAGCCCTCAAGACAATGTTCATAGTATTCAGCACCTTGCTCAATTTGCCGCGCATTCAAGCAGGCGAAGCCTATTAGCCCGTACAGCTTAGCGCTGATGCTGTCATCGACTGTTTGTGCTTTGACGATTGGCATTAATTGTATGACGGCATTTTCTAAGTCGTCATGTTCATATTGGGCTACCACCTTTATTCTGAGTGCTAAATACCACTTATCACGCCAATTATTGGAAGCAAAAATTTTGGCTAGCGAATCAGCAAAAATTAGTTTCTGTTCATACTGATCCGAATTGGATAAGGCTTTTAATTGTTCCAGTAAAGCATCAGCATTGGAATCTTCAACCGTTTTTACCGTATTTTGAGCAAACACCAAAAAAACCAAACAGGCAAGGACTGTAACAGCCATTGCCCGGAGGTATAAATTCCACCGCTTTATATTTTGGATCATTGGGCCAGGTTTGTTTTGAACGCCTCTGCTATTTTATCCAGCTCTGGAACCATGCTATGGTTTATTCGTTTTGTGGCGGCGGAAAAAGTAAAATCCAAAAATTGCAAACAAAGCCAATAAGCCAGCCAAGAGACAAGTAGTCCAATTTGAAGTATCCGTTTTGGGATCATTAATGACTCGCCCCTTAGCAAGGGATACCTGGGCTATTCCGGTAATGACAGCTGGCAACGTGTCGCCATCACTTGTATGAAATAACACCGTTGCGTAATTGTTTATCGCTGTTTGAACACTCGGTATGGATTTCACCGTAAATGAAAACCTGTAAATGGTTTCATCAAAAGCGTAAGATTTGCCTTTTTGGTTTAGGCCAGGAAGCCCATTAGCCCCTTTAAAAGTCATTATTTTGACGTAAGGATTCGTTGGAGAGGTTTCTAAAGTATTGAAAGTCAAACCATTCATTACAGGTGGATATAACAAAGCGAAGGTTGCTGGGTCCAATTCTTTTGGCAAAGTATCGATCACCGTGACGAATTTCACAGGCCCTTCTCCGATATTGTGAAACTGAATGGTATAGGTCAATTTTAGAGAATCGGGTTGGTCAAGGGGGATTTCCTGAATGTCGACGATTTTATAGTTTGGGTCGTGCGGCTCACCGCGAAATACGTATTGAATTGTATCTAATTCAAGATTACCGCAAATTCTGGGGCTAATAATGATGTCAAAATGTCGACCTATTGTAACTGAATCCGCTGTATGTAATTTCAGAAAAACACTTCTATTAGTAGCTGGAATGGATGGCATTTCAACGCCCTTATTTCCATTTGAAACTGTCTTAATATACTCATCATTGAATATCATGCTATCTATCATGGTTATTCCTGCAGGTAATGCAATTACTACCTCTCCATTACTTTTACAATCTGCGGTGCCCTTATATGAAATTACAAGAAAATTATCTTTTCCTGGCGAAAACTCCCAAGTGCTGCTCACTTTCCAATGTTTACCTGTAGAGAAGTCAATAGCAACAGGCGTTAAAGTAGTTCCTGTAACTTCGGAGGCTGGGGTTGTAAGATGCATTGCCATAGGCGGGGGCCCTGTTCCGCCTTTTTTTGCTACATGAGCCTGTACCTCGTTTATTTTAACGGTAAGGCTACAGCAAGGGGACCAATTTACGGTGTCATTGCTTATGGCATTACCAGCTATCACAATTTCCCGTTGCATCATTTGCCCATCCGGAAATATCCAGGTAATAAGATCTCCGTGCGTCCAAACCCGAGGTGTTTCAGTGTTCGGTAGCGTAATAGGCACTACTTTACAGTTAAATGTAGGCTGATTTGACGGAATCCCTGAAATTGCAATCTTGTAATTCTGTGGGACTACTGTTGTTGTCTGCGCTCCCGCTCCTACAGACAAAGCAACAAAAAGCAATAAAAAAAGCCAATTTTTCATCTGAATAGTTTGAAGTTTGGTGAACGTACAACTTGTGCCATTTCAGGCAAAAATGAAAGTGGTTTTCAAGGTTGATACAGGGTCAATATTTCTTAAATATTGAAAACCGACGAATTTGCTTCTGCAAACATACTGTTAAAACAATTATACTTCACGTACTTTTTTTGAAGTAAAAAAATTAAATTGTGTTGATTGCGCTGCGCTTCGCCCAAGGTTATCAATTTCAATACATTTACAATGCAAGCCATCAAAAATGCAAGGCTTCAGCCCAAATATTCAAACCGTATTTTACCTTTAGCCCAACTAAACAACTCAACCCGCCTTGACAGATCAGGAATTTGAGCGCCTCGCTACAGGCGATGAAAACGCGCTCTTGCAATTTTACAAAGCCCAGTACGGCTACGTCACCGGCTGGCTGGTTTATCGGGAGAAATGTCCGCGCGACCGCGCGCAGGAGTTTCACAGCGATGCCGTGTTGCGGGTGCGCGACAAAGCCATGCGCGGCGAACTGGAACCCGGCAACCTGCGTGCCTACCTGCTGCGCACGGCCATTAACCTCTGGAAAATGGAGCTGCGCAGCGAAAGCAGCCTCCTCAAACGGCATGAACGGTATCTGGAACAATTGCCAGACAACCATACTGAACTTGATTTTGACACACTGCTTCGCAACGAATCAGAAACCAATCTTGAAACCCAGCAACAACGCAACATGTTGGCCGTGCAACGTGCCATGACAATACTCGGTGATGCTTGCCGCCAGCTGTTAACGGATACGATTGTTAACGGCATTAAGGTCGGCGCGCTGGTGGAAAAATATGGACTGAAAGATGCGCGCGGCGTAACCGCAAAAAAACAGGATTGTAAGGGTCAACTACAGCGCCTGGTGCAGCAAGTAATGCAGCAAAATGGCTGGGTGCTGCAATAGGGATCGTGAAATACAAGCTTTTTTCTGCTCTTTTTTTCAAAACAAAACGCGCATTCTACATGAACTGCATTATACAAATACAATCACCCCTGATGCTGGCTCCATCATCAAATAAAAAAATGGGCGTATGAACGACAGCTACGAAAAATTAATCAGGGACTACGCAGCGGGCTCTTTAAGCGGCCATGCGCTATTGGAATTTGAACGACGGCTCAAGGAGGAGCCTGAATTGAAGTCGGAACTAGACCTGTATGTGGCGCTGAAAGCAGCAGACAACTTACGGTTGAAAAAGAAGCTTTCCCTTGAAAGTTCCGACGGCCAACTTTCCCCCGAAAAGCCCGCGAATATCCTTATTCGCAACATGCGACAATGGTTGGCAGTTGCCGCTGTTGTGGCACTCGGGGCTATTGTTGCGCTGCGCTGGTATTACCAGCCAGAAAAGCCCGATGTCACAAAAATGGCCCAAGCTTATGCCTCCCCCTATCCCCCTCCCATAGCCACAATGGGCGAAACCGACAGCCTTCCTTTTGCAGCCCAACAAGCGTATATGGCCTACAGAACGGGCGATTTCGC
>Ga0163144_10016100_pt1 | contig 15346 bp, 16 predicted proteins | sample OliLak19BULKMAT1_FD_123175 | JGI IMG/M metagenome (GOLD analysis project Ga0163144, IMG submission 123175) | Freshwater microbial mat bacterial communities from Lake Vanda, McMurdo Dry Valleys, Antarctica - Oligotrophic Lake LV.19.BULKMAT1 | ecosystem: Environmental > Aquatic > Freshwater >... | reverse complement strand
AGAATTTCTCGAGGCGTTTCATGATCTCCATCCAATCCTTTGAAGGAGAATTTGACTTGCGTCGAAGCGTGATCAGCTGGATCACTGCGCAGGTTGACGGCAGCAAGATCTTCCTTCTTAATGTCCTTGATTGGTTCATGGACCAATGGGAGAACAGGTTTCTTGCTGATGTCACCAAAGTCATTGGGAACAGAAACTTTCATGGTTGAATAAATTCAAAGTGAAAAAATTGTTTTGCAATGCAACGATTTGTGGTTTGATGTCAAAATGCACTGCGCTTTTGTTTGCAAATGAAAATTGCAAGCTTCAGAATGAAGCTAAAATGAATGTGACATTTGAGAGAAGTTCAGCTCGAGATCCTCGGCACAGTCCTCTCTCTGCTGAGATGAAAGATGCTTCTGCGTGAAGAATCAGCGTGCCAGTTGTGCAGTTTGTCATGACTTTGTTCGCAACGACAGCTCGTGTTGAACGATCCAGAACAAAACGTGTTCTGATCGCACACAACAGTCTGAAAGACACAGCCGTTGCACTCATGTGGACCAGTGTCTCTGACAATGGTTTGTTGCTCTTCTGAGCAATGCTCTTCACTGCTTGTGAATGGTGGGGCCAGCAGCAACTAGTCCCACACGCTGAGAAGCGTGTGTTCCGTGAATGTGTCCCGGATGAATGAGTCCCGGATGAGAATGCTCTGTTTCACACCTGATTTCAGGGCATTGCAGAATGAAGGGTTGCAACTCTGTTGTCCAAAATGATCACATTCTTGTTGATGAGGAAATCAACAATGGGGCACAATGGATTGAACATGAGTCTGTTGCATTTGTTGGTCCCACATGTTCCATTTGATCCTCCAATCGATCCGAGGCTGACCCGCAGAGGTTGGCTTGTTCATTCAAATTTAAATTAACACACACTGCTTCATCTGTCAGCTGTCAGCTATCAGCAATGTGTGTTTTGCTTGTTCTTTTTTTATCAAATTGCCAACTGCTGCTGACAGTGGAGCTGTGCATCAAGTGCAACTCATGGAGTGTTCAGTCTTGCACTCACATCAAAGCTGGCTTTGACATGCCAAGTCTGTGACAATTTCATCAACAACTTGGTGTGGGTTGTTCTTGGTGGGATCAAGTGAATCTTCATCCAAGACAGCAGGCATTGTCACACTAAAGTCATTCCCAATGAAAGCAACAACCTTTTTGAACAAGTCAGCGTTGTTGTGGCTGGGAATGCCCAGCAGGGCCGGACAGGACAACAGTCAAAATGAGCAACACGGTCGTGTTGCGAATCACAAAACAAACCATCAAGGAAAATGCAACACAATGGGAACATCAAGTGTTGACCAAGGCAATGTCACATGAGCAAGTTCAGCATTGATGTCCCTGCACAAGGAGTTGAAAGCGGGAAGTTGGTCGACCCAAAGACGAACAACTGAACAAAGCAAAATGGAGCATCGGTCATGGTCAAGGAAAGATGACAGCGCGAGGCTCGACAAACAAAATAAATGCACAAAATGAAGCGAGCAAAGGGGAGATGGAGATGAATTTGCTCTTTGTCTTTGAGCTTTCCGAGGAAAAGCAACAAACTGAGTTTTGTTCTGCGTGATTTTGTGCCGCGTTCTGTGTCTCCTCGTAGCACACTGCCACTTCCACTGCCAACTGAGTTGGATGAATAAGATTCTTTTAGCTTCCATGAAACAGGTTGAAAGATCTCATTCTGACTTTTGGGGAGGCTGTGGTCATGTGTTCCTGTTGGCTGACACCTGCAAATCCTGATTCATGAGTTACAAGTCATCCAAGATTCAAACGAGTCATTGCTCCGAGCGTGTCCCTCCTTCGATACGAACCGAAATCCATCGATCAAACCACGAGAACCCGACGAGAGCCGCGCCGCAAGCAAGATCCAACCCGTTGAAACGAGTACAACTGATTGCTTGCCAGCCGCAAATCAATACATTCCATTGTAACCGCGACACTTTCATTATCATTCAACTATAGTAGCCCTTGGCATTTACTTTCGAAGAACTTTTATTTCTAATTTGATATCACACAATGGTACGATGCCGAGTTTGATGCTGCATAATATTCACGGAATTGGTCATGGGGAGCATTTGTTTGTGAGGATGATGGTCCGGTGCACCACAACCCGAATACCTGCTGCATTGCACGCTAGAAAGATTTCCCGATGCTGATACTGGCGTGGCAGCATGCTGGCACAGTCATTGACTCTTGTGTTTCATGAAAAATGACGGGAGCTTTCGTCAATAGCTGGCATGGGCAGCTTCAGCAGTTTACTTGAGCTCTGCTAGAATCCGCATCGTTGAAACCAATAATATTGTTGTGCCATTTCGCCCTCTCAACTTGCACGTTTTGCCTCTTCTCTCTTTGTTCACTCACCCGCCACGCAGTCCACCGGAGTCACAGCATCGGACGAGGTCGCCAGCACCTTCCAGGATTTCAAGCTGGGAAAGGGAGAAAAGCTTCGATACTACATCTACAAGATCGAAGACCAGAAAACCATTGTGATTGACAAGAAGGGGGAGAGGTCCAAAACCTACGAAGATTTCATAAACGATTTGCCAGAAAACGAGCCTCGTTATGGACTGGTCGATTTAGAGTTCGAGACAACCGATGGTCGTCCCACGTCGAAGCTTGTGCTTATCACCTGGAATCCCGACAACGGCAAAATCAAGCCAAAGATGCTTTACAGTGGCTCCAAAGAAGCCATCAAGACCGCCCTCAATGGTGTAGGCATCCATCTCAACGCAACCGACCATGCTGAGCTTGACTTTGAAACGTCGATTTTGCCTGCATGCCAGAAGTTTGCCTAAATATTATATCTCTCGTTTGATTGATGATATTGCGCTTGGTTGTTGTTGGTGGAGATTTTTAGTCAAAAGCTCCTGTTTCTCTAGATTTCATCCCCACAACATCCTGTCGTGTTGAAAACCAACTGGCACAACTGACTCTCCATTATTTGCGGGGATTGCCTGTATTTAAACATTTGATTTGTGATACGTCCCGGATTTTTTGTGAAAACGAGATAACGCTCATGTGTGTAAAGGTTTTCCTGTTTTCTTCGGTATCTCGTTTCTGTTTTGAGACCGCGTAGCGTGTGCCCCTGTAGAATTATGTGTATGCAAGTACAGTAGATTCGCTCCAGCCAGTATTATTCATCACGGCCACGTTATTAGGAAGACGACATGAGACAGCCTAAATTGTGTCTAGCTAGTAGACAACGGCTGTTGACTATGTCGCGGCTCAACGGTACGGGTTGTTGTAGGATTCTTCAAACCCTTTGATCAAGGGAAACTAAGAGCGCTAAGAGCTCTGGCTCCTTGCAGGCACAGTAGAAGTGGTCTAATTATTTATACCGAAGCATCCGAATTCCAGCACCATCATTTTTGGAAATTAGTCATTATTTTTTAAATCCTATTTCTGTTCAAATACAAACACTTGCAGATCTGGGTCAACGAATGATGTAATCGGAGGTGATCCCCAACTTATTGTCTATCTATCTTTCTCTTCCTTTTTATTATTTGGATTCACATGTTGGTGTCTGTGTACGGGGGGACTGAAATGAAAGAATCCAACCAAGCAGAATTCCAATGCTGATCATGCAACTCGTGAAGCAACGCAACATGCTCACAGTCCTATACTTGAAGCATTGATTCAATCCATCATCACTCAATTTTCTTGACTCTCTTGAGCATACCTGTGAGTTAGCAATGACAGCATGCGGGGCCAACGTACTCCGGCTTCCTCTCGTCCAATAACTGGATGAGCATTAATCCCAAAAAGTCGGACGCCATTCATAAAGGGCATTTTTCCTAAGAGCGTCAAATACCAGATGACCACATTTGTGGTGCACACTGCCCGTCTATCTTCCCAACCGGCTTCGGCTTCAATGCAAGCAAGGTAGCAGAGAACCGTTGGAACTATTCTCAGCGCAATGCGGAGGTTCGTAGTGCCGGGCGTCGCTCTGTGGAATTAATAATAATCCAAGAAAAAGGAACAAATGCGAAGATAAATGGACCACAAAAGATAGCGTTAGTTAGCGGCGATTAAAACGGAAATGGTGATGGCAGTCGATATGCCTCGAGACCGGAAGCCAAACACATTCCCAAGCACTGCGGAATAGACACAAAACAACGTACTCTATAATTTCCCACTCTGTCATGTAATCCAAATCGCCTTGATCCCAACCACAGCATCCTTTGGTCCAGTGCAGGTAAATCAAAGTGACCAAAAAGTGAATGACATTGGTGACTGTACCCGAAAGTGTGGAAACTCGCGTGTCTTCGAACAAGGACATAATCATGGTCACTACCAATCCCACGATGACAAGAACAATCACGTAGGCACTGAAGATGAGCCACATCTGATCTTCCCACCATTGACCTGCGGTCCTGCGGATGTCTACGCCCGCCATGTCGAAATCGTTGCCGGCACCGTACTTGCCGTCATATGAGTGGGTGAATTCTCTCGAAGAAGTACGCTCACGGTTGGGACGAGGGGAGATGCTATGGTCGTTGTCATCGTTGCTGGGGGACATTCGCGGAGGAGTGACGGGCATTTTGAGGTATTTGGTCGGTGACTTGCTAGAACTTCGGCGGCCGTGCAAACCACTGCTGTCGTTGTCGCGTGATGTTACTGTAATGGTGGGATGAGCCATCTGGGGACAATCTATCTTGTGGTAAGGAATTATAGAGGTGATGGGTGCGTCGTTACTTCTTTGGGTGCTGTCTGTTAGGTGTTGATGATGATGGAATTCAGAAAACTGTTCGAGCTGTTGATGGTTCGTGCATCTACTTTTACGTGTACTTTTAGCTAGCTAACTAGCTAGAGTGGAGTACGCTAGCTAGCTATTACTACGACGTACCGGGCACAAAAGCGCAGAGCAATTCTAGTAGCTACATGTAGCTGGCGGCTAATGTAGTAGTACAGGTGAAGTACAGTAGCAGCGCTGGAAAAGAAGAGAGTTCTTGCAGTCTAGACCACGACGAGGGCAGTAAAATGCTACAGCTACCTGGTACTGGAACTCAGGAGTAGCTAGCTAGCTACTCCGAGTAGCTAGTAGTAGCAGCTGCAGCAACAGCAACAGTACCAGTACTCTCTAGCATTCGTAGCACTACTAGCTAGCTGGAGTAGTAGTGAAGGAAACACTCGTAATGATAGTAACTGTAGTAGCTAGCTAGCTAGAGTACGGGTAGCTCGAATCCCGAATTTGTACGTTATTAGCCGTGTTTGCTAATGAAGCCGTGGTTGCTACCGCTAGCTACCTATAGCTAGATTGAGCTAGTTAAGTAGCTTCAGTAGAGATGGCTACTACTCTGGGTACGTATTAGAACATGTAGGTGGTCTAAAACAGACGCAAACCCTATCCTTACAATTTCAAACCTGACCCAGACACATTGAACATGCATGCACTCACCACCACACACAAGAGACACACACCATGTAGCTCATCCGCTGGCTGGTAAGAAATCTGCTTTAAACAGCTAGCTTGTTGCTAAAGAACAAACACCTGGAAAATGAGCAGAGTGTTTCACATGAGCTTGTTGTTTGTGTTTGTGTTTGTGTCTGTTTTTGTGGTGCTAATGATGTCAGTGTTCCGCATCGGAATCATGTCATCATTGGTAGTCAGAGGAGTCGTTAAGTGAGATGATGTCTTGTCCTTCCATGGATTCTCCGCCATTCTTGGCACTGCCTTCATGTGCATGTGCATGCATTTTCTAAATGTTTCTGATGCTGGAGACACAACAGGGATGGAGGTTCTGTGGAGCTGTGAAACCCAAAGGTTTGGGATGTAGAGAATGAACAACAACATGGCAAAGATCACATGTAAACCCAACAACTCCTGAGGTGGGTCTAGTGCTTCATGTGGCCACAGTGTGATCATGACCCCACCAAAATGTGATCTTCACGGCCTAAATTGAATGATTCGCTTTGGCAAAAGAATGGACTCAGCAAAAATCAACTAAAAAGAACAGCTGCAAGTGGTGCCTCTCAAACATCGCACCAACAAGCGCAAAGAAACACACATTTCCCTAATGGTCAAATTTTGAAAAAGTTAGCTTTTGGAGCTGCAAAGTCTAAAAGTTAAATTGGTTTTTCTCACTTCTTGTGCTGACTTTTTCTTTGCATGAAAAACTGGAAACTGACAGTTTAGCCATTTTGTTTGAACCTGCCGGTTCCGGTCCCTACTTCTTTCCACTATGCCACTATGTATGGGTGCATGGGGGCAAGGTGACACAGAGCCTAGTAAGCGCCAATTAAATGCCCACCTCTTTTCTTAGTCTGTCTTGCTATGGCAGGAGTAGGAGCTTCTCCGTGGAATGTGACTTTGTTTGTGTGTGCGCGCACGTGTGCGCGAATGTGGTAAGGCAACAAAAATTACCCACACGTAGTACTACTAGTACTTTATCTCAACTTTGTAAGTAACTGCTCCGTGGCGTTTTTATGTTAGAATTGCACTAATTTAACGAACTTTTCTTGGCAAGGCCTTCGGTTTGGCTTCCAGTTCGGTTGCTTCAATTAATTTTTAGATCGCCCTGCAGTTAGTTTCAATCTTCTCGAATCCATCGCAAAACGCAAGTTCGCAAGCGAAACAAACAATCTAATACCACACAACATCAGCATGCCCCCCAAACGAAAGCGCAAGGCTACCACGGAAGCTGGATTGGACGATGCCAGCGACGATGGAGCAACCCCAGCATCTACCAAGAAGAAGAAGATGACGGCAGAGGAGAAAGCTGCCGCTCGAGAGCGTGCACGGATTTCCATGATGGGAGAAGGTGGACCCACACCTACGAAAAGGCGAAAGGTGGAAAGCAACAACGGCAGTTCCAATAAAAAGTCTGCCACACCCACCAAGCGAGCTGCTGCACCAGCCTCACCTGCTCCAGCCGCTGCTGCTGCACCAGCCAGTACTACACCAGGATCTTCCGGTCGGAAAACGAAGAAACAAAAGCTACAGGAAGCACGTGCCTCTGCGAAAAAATGGGCCGCGGAACAGGAAGAGAAAAACAAAAACAACAAAGCCATTATCAGCAGTCCTCCAGCAGCAGCAACGGAAGAGGAAGTATTGAACACCAGAACCAGTCCTCGAGCTTCCCGAAACACCTCTACCAACAACGCTGCTTCAACGACAACTGCAGCTGCCGCCAGTCGTCGTCGCCGTACCACCGCTGCTACGGAGACGTATGACCATGGTGATACCGCTAGCACCGGTAGTAACGTCATGCCGTCGCCTCCTCGTGCACGTGGCGGCCGTAATAGTAGTAGGGGGTCGCTATCAGCGCCTCCTCCCATGGTGGTGGCACCAGCAGGAGCAAATGCACTGGAGCGTCCATCCACCGTACGAGTGGAGCAATTTCAATTTACCGGCAGCATTGATACCGGTGTGAGAGTTCCAAAATCACCAAAGGGTAATGTCGTCGCTGTGGACGATGTCGTCGACGCCCCCACCACACCATCATGGTGGGAAAAGATTAAGAAGAATAAGTTGTTCTGGTTCTTGGTGGTCGCGTCACTTGGTATCTTTGGACTTGTGACTCGGGGATATGTGGTCTGGAATTCAAAATCGGGTATGCTGATGATCATGGGATCCACGCAGATGGAATATCGAGACGGTCGTTACCACTCGAGGATCTACCCTAGCATCGACGATGCATCATCCAGTCCAGAAAAAGAGTATTTGTTGGCCGACATTTGCTACTTTGATTCTCCGCAAGATATGCTGCAAACGCTGGATGCGGCCTTGCTCGAGGCAGCACCGGCAATTCACTGTCCAGGTGGCGGTGTGCAGCTTCCCTGTCCAGCCAACGCCATGTGTTACAAGGGTATGATTGTCGATTGCCGGGGACCCGTGTGGCAGCTGGCAGGCAGCGGTACCGAAAAGTATTGTGTTCTCAGTCAGGCTATCAATGAAACCTACAGCAGTGTCGTGGAGTTTGTTCAGGAGTGGTCTATTCAGCCCATGTGCCTCAATCATGTGGATGGCCCCAAACCCATTTCGTATTATACTTATACACGGCCTGTAGTCGAGGAAGCAAGCAAGAGAGAAATCGTGACGATCGCGGATTATCCCGAAACCATGATGACCAATGATGAAGCCATTCCGCTGTACACTTGGACAATGATTTATCGGGAAGTGGAGGTGCCGGATGAATTCGATGACTGGAATTGGGGTCTTTTGAAAGCCGCCAACGTCATTCACCAAAAGCTTGTCTTGGAAGAAGATGGTACTTCTCTCTTGTTGGGGTTGTCGCCAGAGGAAAATGCAGCTGTTGTAGCTAATAGGCTACCATCGATCTGTAAAACAAGGCGACAAATGAAAGCTGGGCTGGATTGGGTCACAGGAGCTATTTTGTCCATTTCGACGTCGCTCTTGATATACTTCTACAATCTCTCAAGATACTGCTTCACAACAGTCTATAATGTGTCGTGGCACTGCTTCAAGACCCATCCCTGGTGGTCGCTTTTAATCTCGGCAGTTGTGTGGTTGCTCACCAAGAAATACAGGAGCCATCTTGCCAAAAAGCGTCACTTGTCTCGTGTCGCAGCGGTTCGCTTATTAGCCCTTGAGCGTCTGCAAGATGCCCTGAGTCAGGCTCCTGGAGACGGATTGAGAAAGGGGGAGGTCGTGGTTATTCATTTGCGTGATTCGCTCTCCTTTGCGTTGCATGAAACGGATCACTTGAAACGCTTGGAATTCGTGCAAACCGTGTGGCCCGCTGTTACGCGGCACATTGAAGGCGACAATCGCGTGCGAAAACAACTTCGACCAGTGGATGGCGTGTCGCGGAAAGTTTGGATGTGGGTTGCTACTGGCAGCAGCAATTGAAGTGAACAATAAAAAACTAAACATGGGCGAATGGAATTGGAATGAACGATGAGTGCTGGTTTGAGCTGCTGTGTCCATTCCATATTGCACTCTGCTTATTTAATGGTAAATGTAATCCAGGCATATCTGCGAAAGGGGTAAGATGGGACCCCGCACGTACACGTTTATTTGGAGTTTAAAACAGTGCAAGGGGTTTACTCCCGTGAGAAGTTAGGGCGTAGTACTGGGATTATAGGAGCTGCCCTTCAACATAGTACAAGTTTGTGTGTTTCTTTCTACAGTTCTTTTCTTACGCTCTTTTTACAGATTAGACGGAAAGACCCGGTGCACCTCCACGCGCGACTCGTTTTATCGAGAAGATAGGTCTATGACTCACAGATGTTGTTTGGCTGCGACTATATTAATTTATGAATGGGTGTGAAGGGGATTTAGGCTCGAAGCTTTACAGTAAAACCACTTACAGCAGTTTAATCTCTGTTCGTGGCCCTTTTGGAGCTACTGTAATCTTTAGCCGTGGTGGGTTGTAACTTGTAATTAGATATAGAGATTGCGGTCACAGCCCAGCTGAATTTTTAACAACTGGCACAGGGGAGGTGTTCCAAAACTAGGGGTAAGCAGCACCTGCACGAATAGGAGGGGTTGTGAAGCGTAGAATTAATGTAGAAACTTGTTGCCCTCCAGCAACCTGCAATAATCAAGAGGAGTGCTGCCCTCCTTCCCATGGCCAGCCCATGGCCAGCACCTGCCCTAAGCCTTTCCCTACCCCCAAACTGTGTTTAGAGGATTGAGGGACGTTTCTGAACAGAGGAAGGCAAGCTTGAGGGAATAGAATGCACATCCTGTGCCTCAAGCCATTCCTGACATGCACATGGATATGTGAAATCAGAGGAAGGGACCCCAGGTGGGGTTTCGCAAACTGAGATGGGGTCTGTCATGGTCAGTGGACTTCCTGTTGTTTGGCTTCCCACCCCTGCACCCCCAGCCATTGCTGCAGTGCATGGAAATTTGAAGTCAGAAGAAGAGACACCAGGTGGGGTTTCCAAACCTGCGGTGGGGTGAGCAGTTTAGAAGTGGTCACATGGAAAGCGCGTGAGCCTGTGCTGGTTGTTCCTTGCCTCTCGTGTGTTTGCCCGTCTGCTGTGACGTTGACATTGTGAAATAACAACTCCAAGTAGAAGTGGTGTCAGATCCGTTGCATTCGTTGAAGCATTCTTGCCTTGATGTTGACATCACTGCAGTGTGAGCAAACTTCCAAAATGTTTGAAGTCTCTTACTTTGGCTGCCTACAAAGCAATGTTGAGAGATTTCAAGCTTGTTTTGAATACTGAAAGCATGGGATCAAAAATTGTTTCCAAATTCTTCCAAGGGCATCCTGAATGATGCTTTATCGGATTTTGAGACTCTGATTGGAGAAATGACAAGGACAATAGAAAATCGGTCAGCAATGACTTTCATCTTGTTCATGTTTTGAGTTCTTGTCACATTGCTCTCTGAACAAGACAGTTTTCTTCTGTTCTTCCCCTTCAAAGCTCGACACATTGTCTTGAGTGAGATTGTCCAAAAACCATTTTTGTGGTCCAAACTGACATTTGTCTTGAAGTGTTTGTCAACACTCACATCACTAGTTGTGTTGACAACATGGGAGTTATGATCATGGCAGAAATTGTCACTAACAACCCAAGGGTTAGCAGACACATTCATGTCAAGCACATGTCTGTGTCTCATTTGACTCAACAATGGTTATGAGATCATTTTTTTGAATTCTGAGGACAATCTCTCTGTGAATTTGAACAAGAATGTGCGTGCGGAAATCTATAAAAAACTTCTCACTTTCTGGTTGACAAATACTTTTTAGATTGTGTCTCGCTTGATTTCTTTTTCTCTCTGTCCTTGCAAGATTGTAGGATAGCTGGAAGCTTCTTTTGCTGACAACAGACTGACTTAAGGTTAAACATTTTTAGCTAAGGTGTAACATTGTCCATTCAGACAGATTAATCTTCAATTGCATCACAATCATCTGTTCAGTTCCTCACATTGATCGAGTCATGGCTGCATGACATCGGCTAGTTGTTCTGCACAACCCTTGGGGATTTGCTTGCAATGGAATCTGGGTTGCACAAAAGCATGGATCAATCGCTGGAAAACACTTGTCAAAAACTAACATCTTGGTTAACTGCAGAGGTGACAATTGAGGGTAAGAGAGGGGGTCTCCCTGGGGTCAACCCTAACCCTAACAAATCCGGTGCTAACCGGCGTGGTGCCAACCGGCGCGGTGCTAACCGGTGCCCTCATTCGCAACAGTCACATAGCTGATTCACATAGCTGATTCGTACAGTGCAACAGTGCACAAATGCAACTTATCAGATCGTTATGATCCAAGAATTCAGTCCGAGAACCGTTATTTATCCATTTATCCTTCCGAGAACAGTTATTCATGCCGACAAAGCTAATGTGTTGATGCACATTTGAACGGGCGCGCGCAAGCCTGCACGATCTTCTAAATGTCGAAACGCAACCGTGAACGTACGCGCACTGTTTGGAGCACACTAGCGCGCGTGGTTTCCATTTGAATTCTATCTCTCAAACTCTCTAACACTCAACGTTCTCCATGGGAGACCGAATTGGGACAGTGTTGGGACAGTGTTGGGACTCCATTATGCTTTCATTCATTGTTTCATCATAGTCTACTCTCATTCTTGCAAAATATTCAGTCCCGTTCATTCAATCACAAGCAAAAGAACGACGCCAGCGCCAAGCAAGGTGAAGGTCAAAGATACGATTGTGCAAGTACTGTACATGGCGTACTGAGTACGTACGAAGGCCATTCTCGGTCGCCGCACAAGCACCACGAGCCCCTCTCCCCGATGGCGATGAATGAAGTACATCACTACATCCACTTGTGATGTCGATGTCGCTGTCGATCATTCGCAGCCGTCGGAAGTATAGTACCCACCGTACTACAGTCGTCTATCTTTATCTTTCCTTTTCCCAGGCAGGAGCTTATTGTCGCTTCCTTTGCAATCACCTCCACCACACCAATCGGATAATAAGCATTCTACTACTATAACATATTCATCACCATGAGGATTTCTTTGTCTCTTGTTTCTGCCTTCTTGGCCTCCCAGGCAACGGCCTTTACCACCGTCTCCTCTCCACGTGCTTCCACTGCGGCGCTTTTTGGAACTGCCAAGGAACTTGGTATTCCTTGCGAGGATGAATGCGCCATTGACCAGTACCCCAACTTGCCCCCAAGCGTTCACCCCGGTGTTCTCAGTGGCCAAGCACAAATGGATCTGTTGAAGCATGCCAAAGAAAATGGTAAGATATTGTTATATCCCATTATTGACATGTATATATTCGATTTGGAAAAACGGTACATTCTTGTTGATGGTATTCATTGCCAGAAAGCTATGCCCATGGCTGGTCGATTTTCTGTCATCAAAGCCTGTGTCAGCTTGATACCTCTACTAGTAGAGCTAGCTAGATGTTGATCGCAAACGACGGGCACAATCATCCCATGGGCCATGGTTGCGCATTTTGTTTGTCAGAGGAAGTTTGCGTCTGGACGACTGACGTGTTGATCCAGTATGGGCAATAGTGTGCTAAGTTTTTCGGAGATGACGTCACGTTATCCTTTTCGAACCAACCGAAAAATTGTCATGATGATGTTAGATATATTCTAGACCACTCCGAGTACCATACCTGTTTGTTTTGGGAATAAAGCTAACCACTCTGCGCTCTACTCTGCTTAACGTTTCAGGATATGCTATCCCGGCTGTCAACTGTGTTTCCTCTTCTGGCATCAATGCTTGTTTGGAGGCAGCCCGAAAGAATGATGCCCCCATTATCATTCAATTCTCCTCGGGTGGATCCCAGGTAAGGAAAAAGAAGATCGATTGATCCGCTGTGTGGTGGCTGCAAAAGTTTGTCTGTAGAATTGATAGTCCTTGAAGTCCATGTGTGCTTTTCTCAACCGTCATGATGCCTGCCTGCCTTCTTTCCTTTTTGGGATTAATTCCAACAACGGAAAACTTGAACGAAATAAAAACACAGTTTTATGGTGGAAAAGGACTTGACAACTCAAACTACAAGGCTGCGATTGCAGGTGCCGTTTCGGGTGCTTTCCACGTGCGCACCATGGCGGAACAGTATGGTATTCCGGTCATTCTTCACACGGATCACTGTGCCAAGAGTCTCCTTCCTTGGGTCGATGGACTTATTGCTGCATCCGAACGGTATTATGAACAGCACGGTGAGCCTCTTTTCTCTTCCCACATGATTGATCTTTCGGAAGAACCCATTGAAGAGAACATTGAAATTTGCAAGGATTACATGAAGCGAATGTCGAAGATTGGACTTCTTTTGGAAATGGAGCTTGGAATCACTGGTGGAGAGGAAGATGGTGTGGATAACTCGGATAGACCCATCGAGGACCTCTACTCCAAGCCGGAAGAGATTTACCAGGTCTATGAAGAACTTAACCCAATTTCTCCCATGTTTACGGGTAAGTGTCTGTCTTTTCGATTATAATTATTTTGTGTCGTTTCTGGACGCGTTGCTGGAGTTGCTCCAATGAACTGCAATTTTTTTCTTACATTCTGAGTTTGTTTTTCTTGCCTGCCTTTTTCAGTCGCCGCCGCCTTTGGAAATGTGCACGGTGTGTACAAGCCCGGAAACGTCAAACTTGAGCCCGAAATTTTGAACAAGGCCCAGGACTACATCACTGACAAGCTCGGAGCCAAGGCACCAGAAGACAAGAAGCCAGTCATGTTTGTTTTCCACGGTGGAAGCGGATCTGATGTATCGGACATCCAAAATGCTATCGGCTATGGAGTGATCAAGATGAACATTGATACCGATACTCAGTGGAGTTACTGGGAGGGAATCAAGAACTTCGAGGCCAAGTACCATGATTATTTGCAAGGGCAGATTGGAAACCCTGAAGGAGACGATAAGCCCAACAAGAAGTATTATGATGTAAGTGCCATATGCGGCGGATCGAGCCAAGTGGATGGAAATCGTATTTTCTTGGTTGGATTTTAGTCTAATGCTCTGCTTTGTTTCGCATTTTCTTCCAGCCTCGTGAATGCTTGCGTGCTGGTGAAGTCCAGACTGTGAAGCGCCTGGAACAAGCCTTTGCTGATCTCAGATGCCAAAATATTTGCGGTCTTCCGCAAATGTCAGATGCTGGCAATGTCCTCGGCCCTCGCCGAGGTGGACTTCCAGTTTAAACAAAAAGAAGTTATCATGGATCACATTTCTTTTTTTTTGATTCATCAACATGTTTAAAAAATCACAACAAACAATACATAGTAGGTACCCTGAACTAACTAACTACAAGGCTAAGTGATTTCTGGTTGCGTCTTCTACATTCTATTTACTCCATTCTTTGCATTTAGTTCTTTTGGGGTAGTAGACTGTATTAGGGAAAAGCACTAGCTAATGCCCGTCAGAACAAAAACTGCAACTCAAGGTGTTTTCCGTGTGCCTTTTACATTCTTTCCCCTCTGGGTTACTCCCCCTCAACCTCCATAGCACTGATTTGGATGGTTGATCACGATTATTTGCAATTATCCCCACGCACTCCTTCAAGATGACTGTCAAATGAATCGCGCACAACAATTGGCTTGTGAGCCTTTGGTAAAATTGCGAGGTAGTTATAGTTTTAGGATGCTGGCTGATGGATCTCCAAATAGGGCTCTCCAAATGCTGTCACACGGTCAACAGACATCTGACAGCATTGTGCTCCCTCAACACAGAACTCAAAGTACTGCCAGGCAGGCTAAACCCTTTCAATTGCTTATAGTGCCTGCCTGCAGCGCCTCAATAATCTTACATGCCCTTAGATTCTTGGCAGGGAGCTTGAGTCCATCTTTAGTCATGTCTTCAGCCTCCCACTGAAGTGCTTTCTCCCTTTCTCTTTGAGAGACAAAAAGGAGCTCAGGTTGCCCTTTTGCAGCAATGCCAGCCAGTTGAAATCGCGTCGGCACATTTTTGTGGATTGGGATTGACCCATCTTTTACTCTATCACGGAAGTGATGTAGCTGAACGCACAGCTGTTTGGTTCTTGGGCGCATCTTAGGAACCCGGGCCATTTCTATGGCTGCGGGGGACAAATTCTTGTTGGCTGTAGCCTCCCCCTTTCTCTTTGGTGACTGTCTTGTCTCCTTTTCTTCAGCTTCAGTTCCAACTGTAGGTACCTCTTGTTTGCTGCAACCTTGCACGCTGCCTTTGCTGCCTCCTTCAGGAGCTTCTTCCGTGCTGAACAAATGAGACTTCCATGGGCTGTCACTCCATCATGAGATCCCAACGTTGGCACGTCTTCTTCTTCTTCCTCCCCCGAGCTACTACCTTTGAGTCTGGTTGCTCTCTTAACAGCTCTTCTTAGCAGCCTTCTTCCTTGCTGCCATGGTCTGATGAAATCTAATAGCTATCTCATTATATAGCAATCAAGAATGGGACGCTCATGTGAGTTTCAAAAAGTATGCATTGTTTTCCATTTTCTGTT
>Ga0163144_10016099_pt1 | contig 15347 bp, 7 predicted proteins | sample OliLak19BULKMAT1_FD_123175 | JGI IMG/M metagenome (GOLD analysis project Ga0163144, IMG submission 123175) | Freshwater microbial mat bacterial communities from Lake Vanda, McMurdo Dry Valleys, Antarctica - Oligotrophic Lake LV.19.BULKMAT1 | ecosystem: Environmental > Aquatic > Freshwater > Lake... | reverse complement strand
TGGCGACAGCCAGACCCAGTTGCCGGGCTTGCGACACGGGGCCCGTGGCTTCCGCGCGCACGACAATGCTGGCATCCGGCAGCCCGAGAACCGCACGCAATTGCAGCACGGCTAACCCGCCCTTCTGGATAATCCGTCCCAACGCCGCGAGCGGCAAATGACAACCCCCGCCGAGCTGCGCCAGAACCACGCGTTCCGCTTCAACACACGCCGCCGCTTCCGCGTTATGAAGCGTTCCAAGCAGCCGCCGTGTGCGCGAATCCTCGCCGCGGCATTCAATACCGAGCGCGCCCTGCCCCGGTGCCGGCAGCATCAACGACAGCGGAAGCACGTGAAAACTGACGCCGAGTTCCTTGGACTGAATGGTGCTCGCCGTCCCGCGCAGAATCCCCAGCCGCTTCAATCCCGCACGCGCCAGAATCGTTCCGCAGAATTGACCTTCGCTGATCTTTCGGATGCGCGTTTCCACGTTGCCGCGAATCTCCTCGAATTCCAACGCCGGGTACGCCTCCTTTAATTGCAATCTCCGCCGCGTGCTGCCGCTTCCGAGAATCGATCCGGCCGGCAGCGCATCAATAAATTGATTCTCGCGAAGCACCAGCACATCCCGAGGATCTTCACGTCCGGCGATCGCCGCGTTGATCAATCCTTTTGGCTGCTTCGTCGGCATGTCTTTCAAACTATGCACCGCAAAATCCACGCGCTTATCAAGCAGCGCGCTTTCCAACTCTTTTACGAAGACGCCCGCGCCACCGAAACTCTGCAGCGGCTTGTCAGTCACCTGATCGCCCGTCGTGGAAATTTCAATAAGCTGAACATCAAGCCCCGCATGCGCCGCCGCCAACGCGTGTGCAATCATGCGCGACTGCGTCAGAGCCAGATTGCTGGATCGTGTTCCAAGCCGAATCGTGCGGTGCGTGGGCATGACAAACGGGAACCTTGGTTTAAGGGACGGCGTCTGGGAGTCTGAGAGTCTGAGAGTCTCGGCGTCTTGGCGTCATTTAAAAGTTGACTCCAAGACTCCCGGACGCCCGACTCCGAGACTGGAAATTCGAGTATACCCCGCCCCACGGTCCACGCCACAGGAGGCACTTGTTACAATCGCGTTACGCGGCATGGTTTGAAATGCGGTACGATGAGTCTAGAAATAGATGTGAAAAACAGAGTATGCTGAAGTGCACGGAGGGCCTTCATTGATGAGTCCGCAAAAGATCCTCGTTATTGAGGACGATTCGGCAATCCGGCAAGGCCTCGTCGATGCGCTCACCTTTTCCCGCTACTCCGTGATTGAAGCCAAGTCCGGCAACGCCGGCCTCGAAATGGCGATTCGCGCCGGCTACGATCTGTTACTGCTCGATCTGATTCTTCCCGAACGCGACGGTCTCGATATTTTGCGCGAAGTCAAACAGGTGCGGCCCTCGACGCCCGTCATCATTCTCACCGCCAAAGGCGACGAGAACGATCGCGTCGCCGGCCTGCGCCTCGGCGCCGATGATTACGTCGTCAAACCGTTCAGCGTCAAAGAACTTCTGGCGCGCGTTGAAGCCGTCTTGCGGCGTTCGCCGGAACGCCCCGTCGATGTCCCCCACGTCACGCTCGCCTGCGGAACCGCCGACTTCGCGCGCCGCGAAATCCGCTATCAGGATGGCCAGCGCGCGGAACTCTCCGAACGCGAAGCCGAACTGCTGCGCTACCTGGCCTGCAACAGCGGGCGCGTCATCTCCCGCGACGAAATTCTCTCCCGCGTCTGGCGCATCAACCCGGCTAAAGTAGAAACCCGCACGATCGACATGCACGTGGCCCGCCTGCGCGAAAAACTTCACGACGATTCCGACGATCCCAAATTGCTGCTGACGGTGCGCGGCAAAGGCTACATGTTCGCGGCCGCGGAAATCTCCGGCAAAAAGGGTAATTGAGGCATGCAGCGACCGGCTCATATCTGGATTACATTTGCCGCCTGCCTCGCCGTCGTTCTCGGCGCCATGGCGTGGATCAGCGTCACCGTTCTGCGCCTTGAACACGCCGAAGTGCAGGCGCAGCGCCAGGCCGAGCGCGAAGAGAATGTGCGTCTGGCGCTGTGGCGAATTGATTCGGCGCTCGCGCCGATCATGGCGACAGAGAACGCGCGCCCGTATTTCGTCTACCAGTCCTTTTATCCGCTTGATCGCACCTTCGGAAACATGTTCGCCAATGGCGGCTCCGTCTTGATGCCATCGCCACTGCTGACGCAGCCCATTCCCCCAACGCTACTGCATTTCCAGATCGAGCCCGACGGCACGGTCACGTCACCGCAAGTTCCCGCCAAAGAAACGGTCGCGCTCGCCGAGCAGCTTTATTCCACACAGGACAATTTGCGCGTCTCGAACGAACGTTTGCAAGAGCTCAAGGGTTTCATCAATAAGGATGTGTTGCTGTCGGTCCTCCCGCGCGAAGTGACACCCGAGGGCGTGCCCATCCGCATGATGTCATCCACGAAAGGCACGGTTTCCAAAGAGGTCTTAAAAGACGATCCGGACAAGAATGCACAGCCGCTCAACGGGGACAACAACAACAGCGCGTGGGCTAACGGCGCGAATGCCAACAAAGACAATGACTACTCTGTTAAAGGAGGATCTCGCAGCAACCGGCAGCAGCCGGATTGGCAGCAAGCGAAGTCATCCATCGAGCAGAGAAACCGCGTGAAAAGTTACGAGAATTGGAATCAGCAGGAAAAAGAAACGCAGAAGCAGCAGTTGACGCAGCAGGTCCTGAATGACGTCGCGTGCTTTACGAATAACCTGCCTCAGATCGGATCGCCTAATCCCCTCTCGCCACTGCTGAATAACGGGCAGCATCAAGGGCGAGCGCTTCAAAGCGAGCAAACGTTTCAAGAAGACATTCTGCCGGCCGCTCCAGGCAATGTCCCGAAGTTGACGATTCAAACCAACGCGATCAATCCGGGAAACTTAGGCGCCACTTTTTTGCAGATGCCCGATCTCCTCTCGCATGTTTCAGAAGGCATGACCAAACCCGTGTGGTTCGGCGAAAAACTGATCGTTGCCCGGCGCTGCCAGGTTAAAAACCAGCTCTATGTGCAAGGCTGCTGGCTGGATTGGCCGAGCGTCGCCGGTTGGCTGACCGAAGAAATCAACGATCTGCTGCCCTTCGCGCGGTTGGAACCGGTGCTCAGTGCCAGTACCGAGAAGCAGGCCTACATGATGGCCGCGCTTCCGGTGCGGCTGGTGCCCGGCGTGTTGCCGATTGAACTCAACGACGAGTTCTCGCCGCTTCGCCTCTCGCTCGTTATCGCGTGGATCTGCGTTCTGCTCGCGGCCGCCGCGGTCGCCGCGCTGCTGCTGGGTGCCGTGTCGCTCAGCGAACGCCGCGGCGCGTTCGTCTCATCGGTGACGCACGAGCTGCGCACGCCTCTCACCACCTTTCGCATGTACACGGAGATGCTCTCCACCGGGATGGTGCCCGACGAAGCTCAACGCCAGAATTATTTAAACACGCTGCGCGTCGAGGCCGAACGGCTCAGCCATCTGGTTGAAAACGTTCTTGCGTATGCGCGTCTGGAACGCGGGCGGCCGGGCAGCCGTCTCGACAGCGTCTCCTTAAAGGTGTTGCTGGAGAACGTCACGGGCCGCCTGCCCGAACGCGCCGCGCAGGCCGGCATGACGCTCCATATTGAACCCTTCGCCGAAAATCTCTCGACGCAGCGGGTCAAGACAGATCCATCGGCCATCGAACAGATCGTCTTCAATCTCGTGGACAACGCCTGCAAGTACGCGGCGCACGCGGCGCAGCCGGCGATTCACATGTCGGCGAAAGTGAATGGCCGCTTCGTGGAGTGGCGCGTTCGGGATTTCGGTCCGGGCCTGGCGAAGCAGGAATGCCGCAACCTGTTTCAGCCGTTCTCAAAGACCGCGCGCGAAGCCGCGCACAGTGCGCCCGGCGTGGGCCTCGGGTTGGCGCTCAGCCGCCGCCTGGCGCGCGAGATGGGCGGCGATCTGCATCTGGACACCACCGTCACTGACGGGGCGTGCTTTGTCCTCGCCATGCCGATCGCATCGCAAGCGTATTAACCTGTCTCACACAAAGCCGCAAAGGCGCAAAGAACAGAAAAAGGGTCAGTGCGGGCAGCAAAACGTTCAAATCCTTCCGCGCTGGTGGGGCCGACATTCCTATGGCTTGAACGGGTTATTTTCATGGGAAAAGCTCGGCGTCTCAATCCAGCTAAACAAATGAAATGGCTGTTTTTCAGCCGCGTAGCGGCGACACAAAAATAGCCCACGGCTTAAGCCGATAAAGCCCACCGTTTCTCACCGAAGGGCACCGGAATTTCTTCCAAGATACGGTTCTTGATAACGCCCAGAATTCGCTGCTTCAATGAGAGTCTACATTGTAATTAATTGATAAACTCCGTACGGTGCAGCGTCGCACGCACAATTAAATGAGTGCTCGAGTTTTAAGACCCCCTGGGAGTCAGACGAATGAAGCTGTCGGCGAGCGGTGCGAAAAAGGTGTTCGGCGTGGCGCTTTTCTTGGCGGTTCTCGCGCCATCCGCGCGCGCGGAGAACGTTCTGGTGGAAGCAGAGAGCTTCCAGGATCGCGGCGGCTGGGAACTCGATACGCAATTTATCGATTCCATGGGCTCGCCCTATCTTCTCGCTCACGGCATGGGCGAACCGGTCAAAGACGCCACGACTACGGTTACGTTTCCGGCAACAGGCAACTACAAGGTGTTTGTTCGCACCAAAGACTGGGTCGCACTCTGGAAAGCTCCGGGGGCGCCGGGCAAATTTCAGCTTTTGGTAGACGGCGTCGCATTGAGCGAAACGTTCGGCACGAAAGGCGCCGAGTGGGGCTGGCAAGCGGGCGGCAGCGTTGAGATCAAAGCGAAAGAAGTCAAACTCGCGCTGCACGATCTCACCGGATTCGAAGGCCGCTGCGATACAATCCTTTTCTCCTCCGATCCCGTGTTCACGCCGCCAAACGATTCCGCGCCGCTCGCGCAATGGCGCAGCAAGCTTCTCGGCCATCCTGAAAAACCCGACGCCGCCGGACACTTCGATCTTGTCGTCATCGGTGGCGGATATGGGGGCATGGGTGCCGCCATTGCGGCCGCGCGCATGGGCTGCAAAGTCGCGCTGATTCAGAATCGTCCGGTGCTCGGCGGCAATGGAAGTTCCGAAGTGCGCGTCTGGGCCATGGGCGGCACACGCACCGGCCTCTTCCCGCACTTGGGCGACATTGTCGAAAAGTTCACCGACCGCGCCAAGCTCTCGCCGGGAACATTCGAGGAGTTCGGTGACGCCAAAAAAGAGAATCTCGTCCGCGCCGAAAAGAACATCTCGCTCTTCTTGAACCACCACGCCTACGCCGTCGAGAAAGCGGGCGGAAAAATAAGCGCCGTCCTCGCGTTCAGCACGATCAGCCAGCAGCCGCGCAAATTCTCCGGAAAACTTTTTGTCGATTGCACGGGCCATGGCAGTATCGGCGCGCTGGCCGGAGCGGACGCGACGATGCAGGAGACCGGCCACATGGGCATGAGCAACATGTGGCGCTGGAAAGAGGCGGGCGCGGCGGTGCCGTTTCCCGAAACGCCGTGGGCGCTCGACATGACCATGGCGGACTTCCCCTACCCGCAGCGTTTTCACGCCCAGTGGTTCTGGGAAAGCGGCTTCGACAAGCACCCCATCAAAGAGCTGGAGTCCACCCGCGATTGGAATTTCCGCGCTTTGTACGGCGCATTCAACACGATGAAGAACAAAGACGGCAAAGACAAGCATGTGAATGCAAAACTGGAATGGGTCGCCTACGTCGGCGGCACGCGCGAGTCGCGCCAGCTTCTCGGCGACGTGATTCTGACACAGGAAGATATCGTTGGAAAGAAAGTCTTCGACGACGGCTGCGTCCCGACGACGTGGGACATCGATCTGCATTATCCCAAGGAACAGTACGCAAAGAAATTCCCGCGGGACCCCTTCATTTCGCGCGCGGCATTTGGAAGCGGCGTGGATCGCAAGAAGGGGTATCCGGTTCCCTACCGCAGTCTGTACTCGCGCAACATCGAGAATTTGTTCATGGCCGGGCGCTGCGTCAGCGTCACTCACGAAGCGCTGGGAACCGTGCGCGTGATGAAGACCGGCGGCATGATGGGAGAAGTGGTCGGCAAGGCCGCGTCCATCTGCGTCAAACACAGTTGCTCACCGCGCGACGTGTACGCAAAATATCTGGCGGAATTGAAAGAGCTGCTCAATCTGCCAGGCAAATCGCGCCGGGAAAATGTGAATGAAACGATCAGCGCGCCGCCTGCGGCCGCCCCTGAAAAAGACAAGAAGGCGCGGCTGCTGAATCCGAAGGGAAATGAAGGCGTCGTGCTGGACGACAGCGCCGCGAGCCTCACCGGCGCGTGGACAGCCGGCCACGGACTCGAAGGTTATTTTGGCGAAGACTACAAGTACCTCTCGCCGTCAGGCAAGGGCACCGCGCGTTTTGAATTCAGCATGGCCGCCGCCGGCACATACGAATTGCGGCTCGCCCACCAGCCTCATCAGAACCGCGCGACCAACACGCCCGTCAGCATCGAAAGCGCTGACGGCACGCAGAAAATCGCCGTCAACCAACGCGCCGAACCGCCGCTTAAAGGTTACGTCTCGCTCGGCCAGTTCCGTTTTGAAGCGGGCAAGCCCGGAGCCGTCACGGTCAGCAGCGATGGCGCGAACGGCATCGTTCATGTTGACGCGCTGCAAATTCTTCCTGTAAACTAAGGGCCGATGAAACATCCAGCGGGCCTTTGGAAAGCAGTGGCGTTGCAGGCGTACCGCCTCGGAATGCTCACTGTTATTATCCTTCTCATCCGCGATCATCGCACGCGCCTGCGCATCGAAGCCGATGCGCCAATCACCGTTGCCGAAGTCCGCGCGTGGTTTCCCAACGCCCGGCAGATCGAACTCGACCCCGAAAAAACCGGATTGTTTGTTCTGGATGCCGTTGGCCAGAGACTCGGCTACGTCATCCGCACGCGGCCGGTGTGCGATGCAATCGTCGGCTATGCTGGTCCCAGCGACACGCTGATGGCGTTTGACAATAATCACAAGGTACTCGCGGTGAAATTACGCAGCAGCCCAGACACCATCTCGCACGTTGGCGATGTTCTCGGCGACCCGTATTTCATGCACAAATGGGACGGCAAAAACTGGGACCAGATCTCCGCCCTGTCACTGAAGAAGGAAGAGATCGACACGGTTTCCGGCGCCACACTGACAAGCATGTCCATCGCGCAGAGCCTCACCGTCCGTCTGCGCGCGACACGCGACGAAATACTTTATCCCCCCGTGCAATTCGGCGTGCGCGATCTGGGACTGATGGGCGTTCTGCTTCTCGCGGGAACCATCGCCTTCACCCACTGGCGCGGCACTGCATGGGTGCGGCGCGGACTGCAAATCACCGCCGTCGGCTACGTCGGATTTCTCAATGGCGATCTCGTGGCTCAATCTCTATTTAGCGGCTGGGCGGCAGCCGGAATTGCGTGGCGCATTGCGCCAGGAATGACGCTGCTCGTCGCCGCCGCGCTGCTGATTCCGTGGACGACGCGGCGCGCGCTGTACTGCCAGTACATCTGTCCGCACGGCGCGGTGCAGGAATGGATTCATCGCATCAGCCCGAAAGCCCTGCGGCTCAATTTGCATGCGGGCATCAGCAACGGTCTGAAATGGCTGCCCTTTCTGCTCCTGATCGTGTCCATCGGCACGACCATGCTGATGCTGCCGCTGGACCTTGCGGGCATCGAACCGTTTGATGCGTACCTGCTCCGCTCCGCCGGCTGGGCCACGCTGGCGATTGCCGGCATCGGGCTCGTCGCCGCGTTCTTCGTGCCCATGGCCTACTGTAAATTTGGCTGCCCCACCGGCGCGCTGCTCGAATTCCTGCGCTCGCACGGCCGCAATGATCACTTTGGCCGCAGGGACATTGCGGCCGCGGCGCTCGTGACGATAACGGTTGTTCTTTTTCAGAATCACGCCATGATTACAGCATGGATTTCCGGCCTGAATTGATCGTCTCGCGCAAAACCGAAAAGGCGCAAAGAAAAAGCGGAATGGCAAGGATACCTCTTCCCACGATTTTTTTGCTGATGGCCACGGCCGCCGCCGGGTGTTCGCTTTCAAAGCAGTCCGTAGAGCAAAAAGAAAGTCCCGTGCTCCGCTTGAATGGCAGCGCGTTCGGAACGACATGGTCGCTGATCGTTACATCGCCTCCAGCGGAACTGAACCAAGCCGCGCTGCAAACGCAGATCGACAGCGTTCTACAGCGCATCGACAAACAAATTTCCACCTACCGGCCGGACTCGGAAATCTCTCAGTTCAATGCGTCGCAAAGCACCGACTGGTTTGCGGTCTCACCGGAGATCGCAAAACTTGTCGAGCAATCGGGGAGGCTGAGCGAGATAACGAATGGCGCGTTCGATGTCACCGTCAACCCGCTCGTGAAACTCTGGAAGTTCGGGCCGTCCCGAAAGACGACCGCGACTCTCGAGATTCCGTCCGCCGAAGCCATCAAAGAGTGCATGGAAAAAGTCGGCTACCGCAAATTGCTGACACGCCACGAGACTCCGGCGCTGAAGAAATCGAACCCGCAACTATCCATCGATCTCTCTTCAATCGGCGAAGGCCACGCGCTGGATTCGATCGGCAGTCTGCTCGAAGCTCGGGGGCTCAAGAACTATCTCGTCGAACTCGGCGGCGAAGTTCGCGCGCGCGGCAGAGGTCCGCGCGGCACGTTCTGGCGCGCCGGCATCGAGCGGCCCGAACATCTCGGACGCGACATTGAATGCGCGGTCGAATTGCAAAACAGCGGGCTGGCGACGTCCGGAAACTACCGCAATTTTTATGTCATAAACGGCAAACGCTACGCGCACATCATCGATGCCCGCACCGGCCATCCCGTCGAGCACAACCTCGCAGCCGCGAGTGTCATCGCCACCGAATCGGCACACGCCGGCATCCTCTCCACCGCAATGATGGCGCTCGGCCCCGATGACGCGCTGGCCCTGGCAAAGCGCGAGAACATCGCCGTGCTGCTGCTGGTGCGCAAGGATTCAACGTTCGAAGAACGAACCACTCCCGGCTTCGACAAAATCCGTAAATAAATAGTCTCGGAGTCAATGCGTACGACTCCCAGACTCCCGGACTTAGTTTTGCAACGCTCTTAGAAAACTATAGAGATCCGAAACGTCCTGCGGTTTCAGATCTTTTAAGAGTCCGTTCGGCATGAGCGACATGGCGCCCTGACGCGATGTCACAAGGTCGGTCGTGTTAATGCGCACCGTTGTCGCGGCACCGGTCTGAAGGATGTAGCCATCGGCGGATTCAAAGGCGATGATGCCGGTGTGAACTTGGCCGTCTTTCATCTTGAATACCATCGGCCGGAAGAGTGGCGCGACATCGCGGCTCGGATTGCGTATCGCTTCGAAAAGATCCTCGCGTGAAAAGCGCTTGGCAACTCCCGACAAATTGGGCCCCAGCGCTCCTTGCACGGCATGACACGTCTGACAGCCGCGCGATTGGAAAAGGACCTCGCCGCGCGCTTTGTCGCCAGCGTCCCACGGCACGTCCTTCATCAAGGCAATCCACGCCGCCGAATCTTCTTCGTCGCCGCCATCGAGTTCCTTCGCCATCGCGGCATGCTCTTTCGCGTACCAGTCAAAGATCGGCTGATAGGCGGCTTTCAGCGAGATGGGAGTCGGTTCAGTTCGGCCCTGCTCTTTCAAAGCAAATTCTTGCGCGGACTGTCGGTTGATCAGCGCGACTAGTTTTTCCCGCCAGCTTTTTTCATTGGATTCCAAAGTCAACCGGCGCATCACCCGCAGCAGAGGCATTAAATTTTTCGGGCTGGGATCGGCCGGAATAGTCGCCAACGCCTCGATCGATTTGAATGCCACGTCGCGATTCGCCGACTCCACGCCGAACAAAAATTTATCGCGGTCGATCTCTTCGAATGGCGCCACAGCGATGTACTTCAAAATGGTGTCGCGCAGACCAAAGTTAGACCACTGCCCGCGAAGCGCCGCGCGAAATTCAGTCGATGGAATAATTTGAAATAGCGCGACAAGCGGCTCGGACCACGGAAATTTAGGATCAGCCGCGGTCGCCGCGAGAAACTTTCGTGCCGACTCCAATTGCTGCTCTGTTGGAAGGCAGAGGACCAGGCTGACGTGCCCTGGATTCACAAAATTCGGATGCGCAAGTACCTCGGCCGTCACGCGTGGATCACGTTTCGAAAACTGGTTGAACAGCTCCGCCATGCGCGCGCCCCACACCTGTTTTGTGCGCTGCTCGTTGCTTTCCAATTTCTTCGTGAGCCCCAGCAGCGAACGGGCAATATGCGCCGGAAGCGTCGCCGGATAAGCGGCCTTGAGCCGCGAGAGAACGATCAGGTAATGAACATCCCACAGCGGCGACGACTCCGCCGTTAGTTTCGCCGCGATTTTTTCAAGCGTCGACGGCGAATGGTCCTCCAGCATGCCCAGCAGGCGCGACACTTCACTGTCCAAGCGGACGTCGCCCGAAAGCAGTAGCGGGCGAACGTGCGTCAGAATTTTTTCAGACATCTCAGGCGTAAGAAGTTCAGATTTGGGCAGGGCATAGTTCGAATACAATTCGATTTCCGGCTTATCCAGTTTGCTGTCGCCCAATGCCAGAACGATCAGCCGGATGGCCTCCAGACGCAATGCGGGATCCGGCGAACGGTCCAGGACCGCCAGCACTTTATCCAGCGCGGCAGCCGGCTGTGACCGCCAGATTCCGGCAAGCGACGTGGTCAGCCAGGCCTGCCGCGCCGTCGTCTCGATTTCAGACTGAAGCGTCTGCCAGGCCGCGTCCGGAAGCAGCGTCGCAAGCCGCGCGGCCGCCAGGCGCACGCGTTTGTCCGAGTGAGCAAAATTACTGGCCAGATTTTTTCGCAGTGTCGCCACGTCTAGATCGGCGAAGCGGTCGCCCAACGCATCGAGTGCGCTGCGTCTCACCGCGGCCTCGGCATCCTGCACCAACAGCATCAGGATTTCCGGCGCGCCTTCATTCGGCAAACGCCCCAGCGACCACGCCGTTCGCGCACGAATGAGGGGATCGGCCATCTTGGCGCAGGCATCGGCCAAAGGCCCGCGCAGACCGCCAAAGAACTCGGTTAAAATTTCAATCGCCCGCACACGCTCAGGCGCGCTGAAACTTTTTTCAACGAGCGCCGCTTCGAATTTCTTCGCGCCCAATTTCTTCGCAACGGGAACCCAGCGTGCCCGCGACCAGGCGTCAAGAGGCTGCTTCGCTTGCAAAACCGCAGACACCGTCTCTTCAAAAATATCCGGCACGACAGGCCCGCCCGCGCCCACGTAGTCGATGCGGTAGACGCCGCCGCGAGTGCGCCGGCCGCCGATGGAAATATAGAGCGCGCCATCAGGTCCAACCGCGGCATCGGTAGGCGCAAAGCCGTCCGAACCGGTGGGCTCCAGAAAGACTTCGGCCTGCGTGGAATAGCTCGCGCCGGTCACCTGAAGCGGCATGAAGAACACTTTGCCGAAGGTCCAGTCCAGCGCGAAAACGCCGCCGCGGTAACGTTCCGGAAATTTCTGATGCCGGTAGCAGACCACGCCGGTCGGCGAACCGCGACCGAGCGGCGCGAGGATGTCCACCGTGTCGGCATAGAAATCCTGCCGCGCGAAACTGCGCTGATAACCTTTCAACCGCCAGCCATGGTGGCTGCCGTAGCCGACATGAAAAATGCGCGTTGGCGTGTACCACGGAAGATTGTAATCGCGTTCGCAATCGCTGTCGTACGTGAACATATCGCCGCTGGCATTGAAATCAAAATCATACGGATTTCTAAAACCATGAGCGATGATCTCCGACTTTTTGCCATCGTCGTGAAAGCGAATGATCGCGCCGCAGTTGGGGTCGAGCACAGGCGAGTTTGGAAGCGTAATCAGCTTTTTGTCGATGAGCGCGTCGTTGCCGGCAATGGTATACCACTGGCCATCCGGGCCTTTACGGATGGCATGCCCGCTGTGCTCCCCGAACCCGATCTGAAAGATTTTTTCGGCTGGGCCATCTGCTTTGCCGTCACCGTCGCTATCGCGGAATCGCGACACCCAGGCATCACCGCAGAACAAAAGATCATTGCCATCGAAGCACAGTCCCATGCCGCCCGTGCCCGTTTTGGCGAAGAGCTCGGCTACATCGGCTTTGCCATCGCCGTCTTTATCGATCAGCGTTTTGATCCAGCCTTGACTGGTGACCACGACGCGGCCTTTGGAGTCGAACGTCATCGCGTAGATGTCGTTTGCCAGCGTGTGGTCGGCAAACTGCGTGATGTGAAATCCTTTAGGGACGCGCAAACCAAAGTCATTTTCCCCAGCGCAGCAGCACTGCAAACCGAGTACGAAAAGACTTATTGAAAGATGTCGAAAGGACTTCTGAAATAGGCGCGGACCGTTCATCGCGGCTCCTGTTTTGGTGGCTCTGTATCTTAGCGTTTATTACACTTAAGCGCGCCCCACTTTGGACAATCGGTACTCCGTCGGGGTCGCTCCGACGCCATGCAGGAATACACGGCAAAAGTGATTGGGGCAGACGAATCCGCAAAGATACGCCACTTCTTTCACGGTCAGCGTGCTCGATTCCATCAGCTCCCGCGCGCGCTCGACACGCAATTGGCGCAGCCGCTCCGCCGGGCCGACGCCGTGGTGCTTCATATAAAGGCGCGTCAACTGGCTGCGCGAAAGTCCAGCCGCTTCGGCGACGGCGTCGATCGATAGCGGCTGCGCCAGTCTGTCGCGCATGAGCGCCTCGGCGGCCCGGATGTGCAGAAGGCTGCGGTCGGAATCGGTGTGTTCGCGGGAGGCATCGCCGCCAGCAATATTTGAAATGATCTCCCACAGCACCGTCTGCAGCCGGGCCAGTTTTCGCGGGCCCTGCAGGGCCAACACATCGCGGACAGACGCGGCGCGCGCGCGCAGTTCCTTGGGGTCGACGCGCAGGCAGAACTCGCCTAATGTTTCCAGAAATCGCGCCATCGTGCAGGTGGGTTCGCTGACCAGCCGCAGATCGAAGAAGCGCACGCGCGGGTCGTCGGTGCGCTGTGAGACAGCGTGAATTTTTTCCGCAGGCACGACGTAGCACACACCCCCGGCGGGCTCGAGTTTGCGTTCCTGCGTCTCAATGCCCATCGCGCCTTCAAGAATCATCAGCACTTGCAATTCGCGATGAGAATGAAATCGGCTGGGCCGAAGCTGGGTCCATTCGACGTCGGCGAGGTAGGTAATTCCGACCTCTGGAAAAGCCACGCTGTAGCGGTCGAACCCGACATGAAAGCTTTTCGTTTCCACAGTTGCGCCCGCCATGCTTCAAGCTGATTGCAGATGCGTCGATTAGATAGTTCTTCCATGATGAAAGCAAGGGAAGAACGGTGTATTAAAGAACGTAATAGATAGTCATCAGATCCGGACATGACACGCTACCGAGACTTTCAAAACGATGCCACGACGCGACCGCCTTTCATTTATATGCCTCGCTCCTCTGGCGCTGTCGCTTTCGATTTGGGCCGCTGAGGCTGACGCCGAGCAGACCAAATTCTTTGAGATGAAAATTCGGCCGCTGCTGATCAACCATTGCTTCGACTGCCACGCCGAAAAAAAGCAGAAGGGCGCCCTGCGCCTCGATTCCATCCAGGCCATCCTTAAAGGAGGCCAGACCGGTCCGGCGCTGGTTCCGGGCAAGCCGGAAACGTCCCTCCTTATTACGGCCGTCTCCGGCAAGGACGAAGATCTGGTGATGCCACCGAAAGAAAAGCTTTCGGCCGCCGAGGTCGATGCACTCACGCAATGGATCAAGATGGGTGCGCCCTGGCCCAAAGACGACTCGGCGCAGATAGTCTCCAAAAAGCAGAAGCCAATCACCGATGGAGACCGGGCCTTCTGGTCCTTTCAGCCGCTGAAAAATGTCGCGCCGCCGACCGTTGAGGATGCCGCTTGGCGGAAGAATCCGATCGATGCGTTTATCTTCGCCAAGCTGAAAGCAGAAGGTTTGTCGCCCGCTCCGGCTGCCGAAAAAGCGGCACTGATTCGCCGAGCGACGTACGATCTGCACGGCCTGCCGCCAACTCCGGCAGAGATCGATGCCTTCCTGGCCGATGCGTCACCGGACGCGTACGACACATTAATTGAGCGGCTGCTGGCCAGCCCGCGTTACGGCGAACGCTGGGCGCGGCACTGGCTCGATCTGGTCCGCTATGCCGAGTCCGACGGTTTCCGCCAGGACGCATTCCGGCCCCATGCATGGCCGTACCGCGATTACGTGATCCAGTCGTTCAACAGCGACAAGCCGTATGACCGATTCATCACCGAGCAGCTTGCGGGTGACGAGATTGCTCCCGATGATCCAAACGTGCTCGTCGCAACCGGCTTTTTGCGCCACGGAATGTACGAATACAACCAGCGCGATGTAATCAAGCAATGGGGCGAAATTCTGAACGATATTACCGATGTCACCGGCGACGTGTTCCTCGGCTTAAGCATGGGATGCGCGCGCTGCCACGATCACAAGTTCGATCCCATTCTGCAGGCCGATTATTTCAAGCTGCAGGCGTTCTTTGGCAATCTATTTCCGCGGGAAGACCTGGTGCTGGCGACATCGAAACAGAAATCGGAATACAAAGCGGCACTCGAAAAGTGGGAGCAGAAAACAGCCCCGATCCGCGAAGGTCTTGCTGCGATCGAGAAGCCGCATCTGGCCAAGGGTGCAAAGGGCGCCATCGACAAATTTCTGCCCGAATTGCAAGAGATGCTCAACAAGCCCGTGGCCGCGCGCACTCCTTTTGAGCACCAGATTGCCAGCCTCGCCTACAGACAAGTCACGGTCGAGCTTGAAAAAGTCGATGGGAAAATAAAAGGCAAAGACCGCGAGCAATGGGCGGCGCTGCAACGCCAACTCGCGGAGTTCGACACCCTCAAACCCCAGCCGCTGCCGGTTGCGTTCGTTGCGACGGACGTCGGCCCCGTGTCCGCGCCCACCTTCATTCCCGGGGACAAACGCAAAACCATCATCGAGCCTGGGCTGCTAACGGTGCTGGGAAAGCAGACGCTGGAAATCGTTCCGGTCGCAACCCTCCCTACGCCCATTGTCGCTATTCCCGGCGAGAAGGCCGGCGGCACCGGTCGGCGCAGCGCACTGGCGAAATGGTTGACGCGGCCGGAAAATCCGCTTACCACGCGCGTGATCGCCAACCGCATCTGGCAGTACCATTTCGGACGAGGACTCGTATCCACCTCCAGCGACTACGGCAGGCTCGGCGATAAACCATCGCACCCGGAATTGCTC
>Ga0163144_10016096_pt1 | contig 15349 bp, 9 predicted proteins | sample OliLak19BULKMAT1_FD_123175 | JGI IMG/M metagenome (GOLD analysis project Ga0163144, IMG submission 123175) | Freshwater microbial mat bacterial communities from Lake Vanda, McMurdo Dry Valleys, Antarctica - Oligotrophic Lake LV.19.BULKMAT1 | ecosystem: Environmental > Aquatic > Freshwater > Lake... | reverse complement strand
GGTCTATCATGTTCGGTCCAGGGACGGACCGATGTTTTGGAGAGGCGGGCTGGCGTGACCACTGACGGTCGCCGCCGGAGCCATTGACGAGGGCGTCCCGAGGCGAACAGCATGGATCACCACTCCACCGCGACGACGGATGACGACTGGAAAAGTTACTGCGACTTCGCTCGAAACCGCCCCCGCTCCGACGATGGAAAGTTCGTCGTCGTCATCGACAAACAGGTCTTCGGCCCCGGCGCTGAGTACAAGGCCGTACGCGACGAGGCGAGCAGGGCGTTCCCGGGTCGGTCCGCACTGGTGATGCAGCTCGGCGAACACTCGACCGAGTTGACAGTTGTGAGGGCTTCGCGTTATTAATGTGGCGTGAATCACGCACAGGTGAGCGGCTGTTCAATTGCGAAGGTGCCTTTGCTGGGCCGGTGGTGCGGCGGCCGAGCGGAGTTGGCCGAGCCGACGGTGCGCCCGAAAGGGATCGCGATCCCGCTCCATCCGATCTGGCGCGGAAGCCCGACGCCCGGGCTCGGCGGCTACGTGTCCGCTCTCTACTTGCGCGGAAGGATCGTTCACCCCGTGACGCTCAAGCGCTCGGTCAAGGTCTATCACGTTCATATCGACACCGGCGCGATGCACTCGATGTTCCCTGAGGAAGTGCTCGTAGAGGGCGGGTTCGGGTCGATCGACCGGGGCGCGCCGGTGCGAGTTTTCATGGGCGATCAGCTCGATTCGCAGGAGCGTCGGACTCATTTCGTCGATTTTGAGTTCGGCCCGTGCGAGCCCGAAGATCGCCGCGATCGTCTGTCACTGAGCGAGCAGCAGATGCGCGAGTGGAAGGGCACCTGCGTGACCTCGTACACCACCCGGGGCGGGCTCTCGCCGGCGTGCTTGGCTTGGACGCGCCGACCCGACCCGATCTGCGCGGGCTCCGAGATCGATCAACTGAATGACCACGCCGGTCCTCCGATCATCCTCCTCGGCATGGATTTGCTCAGCCGCTGGCACCTCGACCTCAACGGCGCGAAGCAGATCTTCCATTTAGTGATCCCCGCGTGAACGCGAGAGTTCGGCATCGCCGCCCTGCGAGGCCGCTCGGTCCCCCGCCTCTTGCCTTCTTCTAGTTCATCCCCGCCCGGCGTTGCGCCCGCCGGTCCGAAACCGCCGCCCACCCCGTCAGCAGCGGCAACAGCACCAGCCCCAAGAGCGCGGCCAGCTCCGGCGTCTGCAACGGGCCGAACGCGGCCGGCGCGAACAGCCAGATCAGGGCCAGGGCAATCAACATCGAACCGGGAACCGCCAGGAGCAAGGCCAGGCGGCGGAAGCGGCGGACTGGGGTGGGCATCTCAACCTTTCAGAAACCGATTTCGGAAACGTTCGTTTAGAGCGCGTATGTGCCGCGGGTGGGACCTGTCGACTACCCGATTCGGGCGGTCCATTCGGACGCACGATCGGGTGGTCGGGGGAATCCCCTGCCCGGGCGGGGTGTCATCGTCACAGATCGCAGGCTCAGGATCAAGTTTGGTCGCGGAAAAGCGGCCTGCCGGCGAGAATCCAGCAAAACCCCCAAGACGCGATCGGCCGTGGGAGGGGGGTGAGCGGGATGTGGACGAGTGAGAAGAAACCGGTATCCGGTTGTGAGCGAACGCAAACCGGGGTATTGTCCTGCCCTATGCAAGCGGGTGTGATGGCCCATTCTGTTCGGCGGTCGCGTGGGCTGGTCTTTGTGGCGGGGACGGCCCTGGCCCTTGGTCTAGCGGTGCAATCCGGGTGGGGTGCGCTTCAGCCCGAGGCCCCGAGCGGGCCGCCGTCGACGCCCCCGGCCTCGACTCCCGGGCCCGAGGGGAGCTTTAACAACCCGCTGCTGGAGCCCTTCGAGGGCCGCATGGTGCGGGCGGTGGAGCTGCGCGGTCTCAAGAACACTTCAGAGCAGTTGGTGCTTAATCAGGTGCGATCAATCTCGGGCCGGCCGCTGAGCCAGCGGACGGTTCAGGAGGACGTGCAGCGTTGCACGCGGTTGGGGCGGTTCCGCTCGATCAACGCGTTTGTGCAGCCGTACGACGATCAGACGGTGCTCTTGGTGCTGGAGTTTGTCGAGACGCCGATCATCAAGGACGTGCAGGTCGTCGGCAACCGGCAGATCAGCGACCAGAACCTCAAGTCGGTCGTCTCGCTCCTGGCCAACACGCCCGTCGACAAGTTCCAGCTCGATCGCACCCTGCGGCAGATCGAGGAGCTCTACCGCAAAAAGGGCTACTACCAGGCCCAGGTCACCATCGACCAGAAAGAGCTCGACGACAACGGGATCGTCCTCTTCAAGATCCGCGAGGGCGAGCGGCTCAAGGTCACGTCGATCAACTTCGAGGGCAATAAAGCCCTGGCCTCGCGCGAGCTCCATCCGAACATCAAGACCGAGGAGGCCTGGCTCCTGGTCGCTGGCACGCTCGACGACAACGTCCTCGATCAGGACGTGGCCGCGCTGATCAAGTTCTACAAGGACCGCGGCTATCTCGACGTCCGCGCCGACCGCCAGGTCCGCCCGGCGCCCAACGGCCGCGAGGCCGCCGTCACATTCATCCTCGACGAAGGCCCGCTGTACACGCTGCGTTCGGTGCGCGTGTCGCTCGATCAGCTCGCCGACGAAGCGGCGGGGCAAAAGGGCGGGAAGCCCGGCGGCACGGGCCAGGCCCTGACGGTCTTCAGCCAGGAGCAGATCGCGGCGCTCCTGCCCATCAAGCCGGGGGACGTCTACTCCATCGAAAAAGTCGGCAGGGCCGTCGATTCCATCCGCAACGCCTACGGCAAGCTTGGCTATATCGACGCCACCGTCGCCCGCGCCGAGGTCCGCGACCCGGCGTCGCCTCTCGTCGATCTGTTGCTGGTCGTGACCGAGGGCGCGCCCGCCAAGACCGGCGCGGTGATCATCCGTGGCAACGATCTGACGCAGGACAAGGTCATCCGCCGCCAGGTCGGCCTTCGGCCCGACCGCCCGCTCGACACCACCGAGATCCGCCTCACCGAGCAGCGCTTGGCGGAGCTGGATCTGTTCGCCGGCCCGCGCGAGGGCCAGCCCCCGCCGCGCATCACCGTGCAGCCGCCCGACCCGGCCAACCCCGGCTACCGCGATGTGCTCGTCGAGGTCGAAGAAAAGAACACCGGCTCGCTTGCCTTCGGCGCGGCCGTCTCCTCCGACTCGGGTCTCATCGGCCAGATCTCGCTGACGCAACGCAACTTCGATCTCTACGACACGCCCGATTCCACCGGCGAGCTGATCTCAGGCCGGGCCTTCCGCGGGGCGGGCCAGACCTTCAACATCGCCGCCCAGCCCGGCACCGAGACGCAGACCTACGCCATCTCCCTCAGCGAGCCCTACTTCCTCGAGACCCCGCTCTCGATCGGCACATCGCTCTCGTACCGCACCCGCGACTTCGACGAATACGACGAGAGACGCATCGGCGGCAACCTCTCCGTCGGCCGACGCTTCGGCGAACGCTGGTCCGGCTCGGCCGGCCTCCGCATCGAAGGCATCGAGATCTCCAACCTCGACCAGTTCTCGCCCATCGATATCGTCGCTTCCTCGGGCAACAACACCCTCACTGGCGTCTCGGCGCGGTTGACGCGCACCACCGTCGACTCGCGCTTCCGCCCCAGCAAAGGCACGCGCGTAGACCTCGGCGTCGAACGCGTCGGGGCCCTCGGCGGAGATTACAACTTCACCAAGCTCTCGGCCGAACACCAGATCTTCCTCACTGTCAATGAGGACTACCTGGGCCGTAAGACCGTCCTCTCCTTCAAAACCTTCGCCAACTACATCCCCGAGAGCGCCAGCGACGTGCCTGTCTTCGAGCGCTTCTATCTCGGCGGGCGTTCCTTCCGCGGCTTCGCGTTCCGCGGCGTCTCGCCGCGCAGCGTCTTCCGCAACCCGGCCCCGCCACCCGCCTTCCTCCCCTCCGATCGACCCGTCGGCGGCACCTGGGCGTTCTTCTTCGGGCCCGAAATCGAACAGCCCATCTTCCAGAAACTCATCAGCGTCGTCGCCTTCGTCGACAGCGGCACCGTCACCAGCGAGATCGGCTTCGAGCAATACCGCGTCACCGCAGGCCTCGGGCTCCGCATGAACATCCCCCAGCTCGGCCCCGCCCCACTCGCCTTCGACTTCGGCTTCCCGATCGTCAGCGGCGAAAACGATCGCGAGCGTGTCTTCTCCTTCAGCATCGATCTGCCCTTCTGACGCAGTGCGGACCGCACGCGATCTCAATGACGCGCCGCGCGGCGTTCAACCAGCATCCGGATAACATCGCCGGTGCCCCCCGGTTCCCCTTCATCTTCCCCGCAGGCCGCCCGGCTGGAAGCGGCGCGGTCGCTGGTCTCATCGGGCCAGTTCGCGCAGGCCAAGGCGCTATTGCTCCCGCTGTTGCAGCGCTCGCCGCGCGATGTCGAGGCGTTGAAGCTGCTCGCGTTGACGCTGGGCCAGCTGCGCGAGTTCGACCAGGCGGAGCATTACACGCGCCGCCTGATCGAGCTCGAGCCGTCGAACCCTCGGCTGTGGCTGCTACTGGCCAACATCGCGCAGGGCGCGGGCAAGCCGGCCGAGGCCCGCGCGGCGCTCGCTCGGGCGTTGCCGCTGGCGCAGTCGATGCCGCGCGTGCTGTTGGAGGCGGGTTGGATGCTCTTCCGCCAGCACGACTATGCCGGTGCGTCGGCCGCAGCGGGCCGGGCTGCGGAGCTCGCGCCCACTGATGCCGACGCTCACTACCTGCACGGCGCCGGGCTGCACGCGCTGGGTCGTGTCGAGGCCGCGTCGGCTGCATACGCCCAGGCATTACTACTGCGGCCCGATGATCCCTCGGCACTGCACGCCGCCGCGTCAGTGCTCAACTACGCCCCCGACGCCGATCCTCGCAGCACGCTCGCGGCCCACCAGCGTTTCGCCGCCGGGCTGGTCGCGAAGGCCGGGCCCGCCGCCGGTCCGGCGCGCGGCGTGCCGCCTGCTGACGCGCTGGCCCCGCGTCCGCTCCGCGTGGGGATCCTCTCGCCGGATCTCTTTCGCCACTCGGTGGCGTACTTCGTGCGGCCGCTCTTGCGCGGGATTGATCGTCGCGCCATCGAGCTGTTCGTCTATTCAACGACGGCCACGCACGACGATCTGCACGATGAACTCCGCACCCTGTTGCCCGAACGCTGGCGTGCGTTTCCCCCCTCCGGCCCGGGCGCCGATCCAGCGTTGATCGCCGCCGCGGTAAAGGCCGACGGCCTCGACGTGCTCATCGAGCTCTCGGGCCTCTCGCACAACCACCAGCTCGCGGTGATGGTTCGCAAACCCGCGCCGCTGCAACTGTCCTACCTCGGCTACCCGCACTCGACCGGCCTGCCGCAGATCGACGGCCGCATCGTCGACCGCCTCACCGACCCGCCCGGTGCGGAACTCGCCGCCGAACGGCTGCTCCGCCTCGACTGGTGCTTCCTCTGCTACACCCCGCCAAGCGACGCCCCGCCCGTTAGCCAGCGCGGCGACGGCCCGGTCGTCTTCGGCTCCTGCAACACGCTCATGAAGCTCAACGACGCCACCCTGCGCTTGTGGGCCTGCGTGCTGGCCGCCGTGCCCAACTCTCGGCTGCTCATCAAGGCCAACTGGATGCAGACCGACGCCGTCGTCGCCGATGTGCAGGTGCGCGTCCGCGCCGCAGGGCTCGACTTGACGCGGGTAGAGATCGTGCGGGCCGTGGCCGATCGGCGCGAGCACCTGGCCGTGTATCAGCGGATCGACATCGCCCTCGACCCGTTCCCGTATCACGGCACCACCACCACCTGCGAGGCGCTGCACATGGGCGTGCCGGTCGTGTCGCGCGTGGGTCCTGCCCATGCGGGCCGCGTGGGTCGCTCGTTGCTGTCGGCCGTAGGGCTGGGTGAACTCGCCGTCGACAGCGACGACGCGTTCGTGGCCGCCGCGGCGGGCCTGGCGGGCGACGCCGAACGGATGCGCGGGCTGCGGGCCTCGCTCCGTGCCACCTTGGCGGCGTCGCCGCTCTGCGATGAAGCCGGCTTCTGCCGACGCTTCGAGAAGCTGATTCTGGGGGCCTGGGCTGAGTTCGCGCGCGGGGCGTTCCACGCGCCGAGCCCGCCGGGCGTATAAAGGTTCGATGCCCGGCGACCGCTTTGAACTCGCGCTCGAACACCTGCACGCAGGCCGCGCCGCCCAGGCCCGGGCCATGCTCACGCCGCTGGCGGCCCGTCACCCCGACGACTTTGCCGTTGTTTCGGCGCTGGCCGAGTGTGTCATCGCGTGCCAGGATTGGACGGCGGCGGAGTACCAAGTCGAGCGTCTCACGCGCCGACACGGGGCTCTTGCCGACACGTGGACGCTGGTGTTGAAGCTGCACATGGCCCGCGGGCAGCACGAGCCGGCCGCCGAAGCCGCCCGCCGCGCCATCGACCGCGACCCGGCTAATCCCGAGCGGCATCGGCACCTCTGCGTAGTCCACGCCGCCAGCGGCGACTTCGTCGCGCAGTCGCGCGCCGCGAAGGCCGGGCTGGCGCTGGCACCTGATGACGACGACCTGTGCCATAAGCACGCCGTGGCCCTGCTGAACCTGGGCCGATCGAGCGAGGCCGCGGGTGCGTTCCGCGAAGCCACAGCCCGTTGCCCCGGCTCCCTGTCGCTGCGCGAGGGGCTGGCGACATGCCTCAACTACGCCGACGGCGTGGGGGCCGATGAGTTGGCCGCGGCCCACCGCGAGTTCGGCGCGCTTCTGGCCGCGTCGGTTGGCGCGACCGACCTCCCGCGGCCGCCGCGCGTGCGCCGCGACCCCTCGGCCCCGCTCCGAGTCGGGTTGCTCTCCGCCGACCTCCGCCGCCATTCGGTGGCGTTCTTCGTTCAGCCGCTGCTGCAGCACGCACACCCCGACGCGATCGAATGGTGGTGCTACTCGACCGCGCCCCGCGAGGACGATCTCTCGACCCAGCTCCGGGGAATGGTCGGACCCGCACGCTGGAAGCACCTGCCCGGGCTCGTCCCCGCCACCCTGGCCGCCGCAATCCGCGCCGATGGGCTCGACCTGCTCATCGACCTCGGCGGGCTGACTGTGGGACACAACCTCGCCGCCCTCGCCCTCCGCCCCGCCCCGCGTCTGGCGACGTACTGCGGCTATCCCAACACCACCGGCCTCGCCTGCGTCGACGCCCGCATCGTCGACACGCTGACGGACCCGCCCGGCTTCGGCGATGAAGGTTGCAGCGAACGGCTGTGGCGCTTGCCACGCTGCTTCCTGGCCTATGCGCCTCCCGCGAGCGCGCCGCCGATTGCGGACCAGCGCCAGGAGCGGCCCCTCACGTTCGGCTCGTGCAACGTCCTGCGCAAGGTGAGCGACGCGACGCTCCGCTTGTGGGCCGCGGCCCTGGCTGTCGATCCGCGCTCGCGACTGCTCATCAAGGCCGCGGGCTTGCAGCACACGTTGGTCGCCGCCGATCTCCGCGCACGGCTGCAGCGCGCGGGCATCGCCGCCGACCGCGCCACGCTCCTCGGTCCGGTCGCCGCGCAGGCAGATCACTTCTTGACCTACGCCCACATCGACATCGCCCTGGACACGTTCCCGTATCACGGCACGACGACGACCTGCGAAGCCCTGTGGATGGGCGTGCCCGTAATCAGCCTGGCCGGATCCACGCACGCCGCCCGCGTGGGCCGCAGCGTGCTGTCGGCCGCTGGTTGCCCTGGATGGGTAGCCGGCAGTGAAGTCGAATGGTCGGCGACCGTCCGCAGCGTGGCCGCCGACGTCGAATCGCGTGGCCGCTGGCGCCGCGGCGCGCGGCAAGCTCTAGCAGGGTCTGAGTTGTTCGACGGTGCCGGATTGAGCGCGGCATTCACATCCGCGTGTCAAGCGATTGTGAGAGAGAATAGGTGTTGATCCAAAATGGTACAGCGTTGCGGGCCCGAGAACCTAGGCATATCGACGTATACATGGCCAGATTGGGGGATAAAACCGGCCGTTTTGGGGCGATTTGGAGGTCTGGGAAAGATTATAGATTTACCAGGATATTCCGTCGCAGCCTTGCAGCGTCCCGGATTTGTGCTATACTGGTACTGAAGGCGAGTGTCGAGCGAAAGCTCACCAGGGCCATTTCTTAGTACTCTCTCCTCCAGGGGCCCTGCGATTGAGTTCACAGGGTCCTCTTTATTTTTGGCCCCTGTCGGCCAGCCCGCGCATACACCCAAATCTAAATACTGCCTCGCCTGCTCCCGCCGAGAAGCTCTGACCTTATGGGCTGATGGTGTCCTTTATGGATCAGGCTCACGCAGAGCTGCCCCGACGATCCCTTGATCGGGCGTTGGCATATAGGTTGATCGGTTGCCGGCTGCCAGGGGCGTTTCCTAAAAGCGGATAGACGGCTGATTTCAAACCAGCCTCCAAGGCTCACAGTAGCCGCCGGAGGTCGGCGTCGTCTGTTTTGGCAACTACGGGCCTCAAGGATTTTTCCTTGTAGGTTTTTTTATCAGTGTTATAATCCATCACGGTCCTGCCCAACTCAGCGGCATTTGCCTCTGATGAGGACCAGCGTGGCGTGTACTAAGGGGGATTGCCGGTTCGTCAACCAGTGGAAGTCCTAGCGGCCTTCACCTTGCCGACGGCGATCCGGTGCAGAAGGGGTAGATCCAAATGGCCAGAGCTATATTGTCTGCGGTGGTTGCGTGTGCCGGTGCGATGTGTGCATCCGGCGCTTGGGCGCAGTTCCAGTTTCCGGCCTTCTCACCAGCTCCGCTGGTGACCGGCTCGCCTTGGCGATCGGTGAACCTCACGACGCTGGCCCCGCCGGCGAGTGGAACGTACAAGAGCGTCGAAGTCTGGGTTGACTGGATCGGCGAGCCGTTCGTGGGCAACCCCGATGACAACCAGTGGTCGCGCGAGGCCAATGTCATCCTTTCTAGCGCCCCGGGCACCGGCGGCTTGGGGCAGACCGCTCCCACCGGCTTGGGCACGGTTTATGCGCCGGTCGTCGCGCCGGTCAACGGCGGGGCCACCCCCGGCAGCGTGATGGGGATGCGCTTCGCGGCCAACCTGGCGGCGGCCTATTCAGCCGGCGCGCCCCTGTTCCTGGTCTTCAATCAGGACTTTGACAGCTTCGTGGGCGCGAGCCAGAACAACGCACGCTGGACGAATGTCCGCGTGAAGCTCAACAACGGCTTCATCATCGCCACGACGCCCACGGCGTTTGTGGATCTGGGAACGCTCACCCGTGGCAACAACACCCGCACGGGCACGGTGGCGCTGGGCCTATCGGGTATTCGCTGGTTCAAGTTCAATCTGGCGGCCGACGTCCGCGGCGGGACCCTCGACGCGCTCGATATCGACACCGAGGGCACCGGCTCGCTTGATACCAAGATCTATCTCTTCCGCGGCGGCACCGTCATCGACAACGGCACTTCCCTCGCCTTTGACGACGACGACGGCACCGACAAACGCAGCCAGCTCTCCTTCGGCTCGACCAACACCACGTCGGCGGGCCGGCCCTACGGAATCCCCACCGGGTTCGTCGGTGCGGCAACCTTCAACGGGCGCGACGGCAACCTCACGGCTGGCGAGTATTGGCTGGCCGTCGCCAGCTTCTCGCCCAACGCCCCCGCCAACGGCTATGTCGTAAATAACGGCGTCACCGAGGGGCCGTTCCAAGTAAATCTGCGCTCCAGCGTCGGCCCGCCGCCGCTGGCCTGCACGGTTGATTTCAACCGCGACGGCGTCCTTAATCAGGAGGATCTGAGCGGTTTGCTCACGGCCTTCATGACTGAGCCCACCCCGGCCGGGCCCGGCGGGTTTGCGGCGGGGCCCTGCCCCGGGCAACCCGGTGCGTACGGCACGGCCGGATATCAGGCCGACTTCAACCGCGACTGCAGCTTCAATCAGGAAGACCTGAGCGGGTTCCTGACGGAATACCTGCTGCAGGTTGAGAGCCCCAACGGCTGCACGCTGGGTTAAGCCGGGGGATCTTCGGGCGGCTAAACGCCGATTGTGCCGCGCGAAAGCGACAAAATCGCATGATCATGTGCCTGCCACCCCCCGGGGTGGCATCGCACGTGTATCATGTGGTAGCTGTCACTACGCCCAATCGGAGCCCGATCAATGATCAACCGAGTCCGTTCGCTTACATCGATGGCGTTGTTGATGTTTGCTGGCCTCGCGGTGCCGTGCTGGGCGCAGAAGGCCCCGGCTGATCCATCGAGCGCGGCGTGGGATGTGGCCCCGCCGCCGACGCGGCTGATTGACAAGGCGATCGACTCGGGCTGGGTATCCAACGACGCGGCGGCCAACTTGGCGGGCGGCGAAGGGCGGGTGCTGGTCTTCGCGACCGACCTGTTCGCCGAGGGTTCGGCGTGGGTGCGGGCGCGGTTTGAAAATGTCGTGCTCGCGGGCGATCCGGAAGCGGAGAACGGGTCGATCCTCGTGGTGCGGTCGTTGCAGGACGGGGCGGTGCAGTATCTCAACGCGGACCATGTGAGGCAGTGGGCCAACACCACGGCGTACTTCAACGGGCCGATCGTGCGGGTCGAGTTATGGGCGGCGCCGGGCACTGGGCTCAACCGCGTGGCGATCGCTGGGCTGACGGCCGACGACCCGAGCCAGCGCGTGGGCGATGTGCCGAGCTTGAACGACATCTGCGGCCCGACGGATGACCGAACGCTGTCGACGGACAATCGCCAGGGGCGACTGATGTCGGTCGGCTGCACGGGTTGGATGTTCAACGACACCAACAACCAGTTCTTGACGGCGGGTCACTGCGCCCCGGCGGCGGGTCAGGTGATGCAGTTCAATGTGCCGCTGTCGAGTGCCGGCGGGGCGCTGATCAATCCGCCGCCGGAGGATCAGTACGCGGTGGAGGCGGCCAGCGCGCAGGCGTTCCAGACCGGCCCGGGCAATGACTATTCGTACTTCGGGGTGTTCGCCAACTCCAACACAGGGCTGATGCCGATCCAGCGTTATGGGCAGGGGGCCTACACGCTGGCCAACGCGCCGGCGTCGGCGGCGGGCGTCAACATCCGCATCACGGGCTACGGCAGCACGAACACTCCCGTCTCGCCGACCTTCAATCAGGTGCAGAAGACGCACACCGGCCTGATGTCGACCACGTCGACGACGGTCATTCGTTACACCGTCGACACCACGGGCGGGAACTCCGGCTCGCCGGTGTTCAACGAGAATACGGGCGTAGCCATCGGCATCCATACCCACGCCGGTTGCACCGGCTCGGGCAACCAGGGCACGGCGGTGCAGCAGACCGGGTTCACCGCGTTCCGCAACAACCCGCTGGGCCTGTGCCGATCGGGCCTGGGCACCGTGGGCGGCACGATCTACGCGTTGGGCGACAACAACAACAACTTCGGCACGTTGCGGGTCGCGCCGAGCAACTTCGCCAAGGTGTCGCAGGTGGGCAACCGCTGGCAGGGGATGGCGTTTGATGCCGCCAACGACCGCTTCCTGGGGATCAACAGCGCGCGCGAGCTGCACGCGATCGCGCGCTCGACGGGCGTGGCCACGCTTCTGGGGCCTGTCACGGGCACCGCGCAGACGCTCACGGGCCTGGGCTTTGATCAGCTAACCGGCACGCTCTATGCCATGGCCCCGGCGACAGGCCAGCTCTTCAGCATCAACACTGCCACGCTGGCCGCGTCGGCCGTCGGCGCGGCCCAGGGCGGGAGCGTGCGCGCGATCGACTTCGATCAGGCCCGCCGGGTGCTGTGGGGCATCGATACCAGCGGCTCGGTGCGGCTGGTGCAGATCAACACGACCAGCGGGGTCCGCACGGTGATCGGCCCGCTGGGCGGCTCGATCGCATCGGCCCCCGACCTGGTCGCCGACCCGTCGGATTTGAACCTGTACACGATCAACCCGGCCAACGGTCAGTTGGTGCGGATCAACCCCGCGACGGGCGCGGGGACGGTTTTGGGCGCGACCAACGGCTCCTTCGGATCGGCGTATGGGCTGGCGTCGAGCGCGGCGCTGCCGCTGGTGCCGACTCTGGTGATCGTCCCGCCGATGACGCTCAACGATGTTGGCGGCAACGGCAACGGGAACGGACGGATCGATCCGGGAGAGACGTCGATCGCGCTGACGATCCCCGTCATCAACGCGGGTTCAAACGCGACGGGTATCGTGGCGACGCTTAGCTCACTGACGCCGGGCGTGACGGTGGTGAACGCGGTGGCCAACTATCCCAACCTGGCGACGTCGGCGTCGGGCGGCAACGCCACGCCGTTCAGGATCGCGGTGGATCAGTCGGTGGCGTGCGGGTCGACGATCAATCTGCGTTTGAGCTACTCGGCGGCCGAGGGCTCGGGCAGCAGCGACACGGCGGCGAGCGTGGGTTCGGCGGGCGGGGTCGGAACGCCGCAGACGTTCAGCTACACGACGCCCGTCGTCGCGATCCCCGACAATCCGGCACCGGGCGTCTCGGCCTTCATCACGCTGCCCAACATCGGGACCATCGCCGATCTGGATTTCCGCTTCGACGGCACGGCGTGCTCGGCGGCGATCGGCTCGACCACGGTCGGGCTCGATCACACCTTCGTGGGCGACCTGCTGATCGACCTCACCAGCCCCGCGGCGACCAATGTCGTGCTCGTCAATCGCGCCGGCGGCAGCGGGAACAACTTCTGCAACACCGTCTTCAACGATGACGGCCCGTTCGCGTCGATCCAGACCATCATCGCGGCGGGCAACCCGTTCTCGGGCTCGTTCCTGCCGGCCAACGTGCTCTCGGCGTTTGACGGGCAGAGCGCCGCGGGGCAGTGGCGCTTGCGGGTGACGGACCTGGCCAACGTGGATGTCGGCTCGATCCGCCGGTTCTCGCTGGTGGTGACGCCGGTGTTGCCGCCGGTGTGCCAGCCGCCGATCGTGGTGGCGACGTGCATGGTGGACTTCAACAGCGACGGTTTCCTCAACCAGGAGGACCTGGGCGGGTTCCTGACGGCGTTCTTGGATGAGTCGGTGCCGGCGGGCCCGAGCGGGACGGGCGTGGCGCCGTGCCCCGGCGAGCCGACGCCCTACGACACGCTGGGCTACGCGGCGGACTTCAACCGTGATTGCACGTTCAACCAGGAAGACCTGAGCGGGTTCTTGACTGAGTATCTGACGCAGGTCGAGACGCCCAATGGGTGCGTGCCCGGGTGAGGCGATGATGGTGCAGGCAGCGCGCGGCTCGGCCGCGCGAACACGGAGAACAGGCATGCGCATCCATGATCTGATGGCGGCGGCCGGGCTGGCTATGGGCGTCGCGGCGCAGGCGCAGTCTGGCGCGGGCGTGCGGCTTGGTGATGATCGCGGCGGGACGGTGCTGGAGTGGTTCGACCAGCCGTATCGGCCGTGGTCGCCGCCGGCGTCGACGATCGTGACGCAGGCGGCTTTCCCGGGGTTGATCCAGGTCAACGTCAACCCCTCGCGGATGAACATCGTGGGCGACGCGGCCAACGAGCCGTCGATCGCCATCGATCCCACCGCGCCTCTGCGAATGACGATCGGTTGGCGGCAGTTCGACACCATCGCTTCCAACTTCCGCCAAGGCGGGTTCGCGCACAGCCTCGACGGCGGGCGCACCTGGACGCCCGTCAACCGACTGAGCCCGGGGACTTTTCTGAGCGACCCGGTGCTGGAGTGCGACCGGAACGGCCGGCTGTACTTCAACGCGCTCAATGTCGAGGGCAACGCCTTCACGCCCCGGCTCTATCGGGCCGCGGCCGTCGGCGGGCCGTTTGACGCGCCGTTTGTGGTGCCCGGTGGCGACAAGATCTGGATGGCCATCGACCAGCGCGCGGGCCAGGGCGGGGGGAACATCTATTCCGCGTGGAACACCGCCGGCAACGCGTTCTTCCCGCGCACCTTTGCGCGCTCGATCGATCGCGGCGTGACGTGGAGCAATCCCATCGAGCTTCCGGGCCGACCCGTCTTTGGCACAGTGGCGGTGGGGCCGGACGGCGAGGTCTATGTCGCGGGCGTGCCCAACTCCACCAACACGCCCACGTTCACGGTGGTGCGCAGCAACAACGCCCGCGACCCGCTGGCGAACCCCGTCACGTTCAGCCCGGCCGTCACCGTCAACCTTGGGGGCAACTTCCGGCTGGGCGCGGCGCCCAATCCGCAGGGTTTGCTCGGGCAGGTCTGGATCGCCGTCGATAACTCCAACGGCCCGCGGCGTGGGTGGGTCTATCTGCTTTCCTCGGCCGATCCTGCGGGCAACGATCCGATGGACGTTTTCCTCGCCCGCAGCACCAACGGCGGCGCGACCTGGAGCGCGCCCGTTCGCGTCAACACCGACTTGCAAGTTGCCAACGCCTGGCAGTGGATGGGCACGCTGTCGGTCTCCCCCGACGGGCGGCTCGACGCGGTCTGGAACGACACCCGCGCCAGCCTCAACCCCGTGCTCTCGCGCACCTACTACCGCTCCTCGAGCGACGGCGGCGTGACCTGGGGGCCGGAGCAGATCATCACGGCCCAGTGGGACAGCACCGTCGGCTTCCCGCAGCAGAACAAGATCGGCGACTACTACCACATGCGATCCGACCGGCTCGGCGCGTCGCTGGCGTTCGCCACCACCCTCAACGGCGAGCAGGATGTCTACTTCGCGCGGATCGGCCCCGAGGATTGCAACGGCAACGCCGTCGATGACGCGACGGAGATCGCCGCTGGCTCGGCGACCGACTGCAACGGCGACGGGATCCCCGATGCGTGCCAGATCGTCGCGGGCACGCTCTGCGACGGCAACGCCAATGGCATCGCCGATGCCTGCGAGCGGCCCGCGTGCCTGATCGATTTCAATGCCGACTGTGCGCTCAATCAGGAAGATCTCTCGGGCTTCCTGACAGCCTTCCTGACCGATCCACCGCAGCCCGGACCCAGTGGGACCAGCGCCGCGCCATGCCCCGGCCAGCCCGCGCCTTTCGACGCCTTTGGTTATGCGGCGGACTTCAACCGCGATTGCTCGTTCAACCAGGAAGACCTGAGCGGGTTCCTCACTGAATATCTGACGCAGATCGAATCGGCCAACGCCTGTTTCCCCGGTTGAGTTGTTGGGGCTTCCGAACAGCGAACAAAAAAAGCCCCGGTCTTCGGAAGACCGGGGCCTGTTTGTTTCTAGAAGCGAGGACCAGAGGATTTAGCGGCGGCGACGGGTGGCGACGAGCGAGCCCAGGCCCAGGAGGGCGGCGGTGCCGGGGGTGGGGATGGTGAAGGTGACGCCGAAGGCGGAGAAGCTGCCGGTGTCTGTGGCTGCGCGGTCGGAGATGTTGAGGCGCCAGGTTCCGGCGGCGGAGATGCCCGCGAAGACGGAGAGGGGGTTGGCCGGGGCATAGGCGCCGGGGGCGTTGACGGGGTTG